>JGI2924J29684_1078745_pt1 | contig 160256 bp, 158 predicted proteins | sample BenlonsequencITS_FD_29684 | JGI IMG/M metagenome (IMG submission 29684) | reverse complement strand
ATCTGAGTAAAGAAAATTCTGACAACGATCGCCGCTTGATCTGAGTAAAGAAAATTCTGACAACGATCGCCGCTTGATCTGTTTGACCAGCTCAGCCAGGCAGTCTGTCAGGGCCGTTGGCAATGGGCGCAAGGGGGCCGAGCCGCAGGGAGCGCCAGCGGACGGTGGCGAGGAACACGCCGCGACGGTTGCCAACGGAGCACATCACATCTGCTTTATGCGAGTTAGGACACTTTTTGATCGACGGTGGCCGGTCGTTCGGCTTGCCATTGCGCTAGGTGGAGCGGGAGCGTGCGGAGCTGTTGAGTCTGGCTATTTGGCGAAGGCGCTTCGGACGAGGGCGAGAAGTTCGGCGGAGATGCCTGGGGCTGCTGCGATGGTGGCCGTCGAGCTGTAGCTATGGGCGGTGCCGTTCGCGTCGGTGACGAGGGCGCCTGCCTCGCGGGCCAAGAGCACGCCCGCTGCGGTGTCCCATGGTTTGTTCGAGAGCATGATGCAAGCATCGGTGCTGCCTTCTGCCACGAATGCCAGGTCAAGCGTTGCTGCGCCGAACATTCTGATACGTTCAACTTTACCTATCAATGCCGTCGTAAGGGCGATGCGCTGCCAGTTCTTTTCCGAGGCATCTTGTCCAACCGCGTAGTCTCCGGTGGATACGAGAGAACTATTCAATTGTGTGGTTTCGCTTACGCGTATGGGCATCCCATTCCTGAAGGCACCGCCATCTTTTGTCGCGTGGTATCGAAGGTCAAGAGACTTTGCAGCAGTTATACCGACCACGGGCTCGCCGTAATGGAGGAGCGCCAAAGACACGGAACAAAGCATGAGTCCGTGTGAGAAGTTTGATGTTCCGTCGATAGGGTCTAGGGTCCAAACGAGATCATTTTGTAAAGGATCAGCCGCTTCGGTTACAGATTCCTCGCCGAGAAATCCAATATGAGGGGTGGTGCTATTAAGATATTGGTGAACCCGTTTTTGTATCCGCAAGTCGACTTCTGTGACAAAATCTCTGTCCCCTTTTGGGTGAGCGGGATGGCCGTGGACGAACTGATTCCTTGCTGGCCAGAGCTCGTTTAGAGCTATGTCTACCGCGTCTTGGGCCACCCCTAGGAGGCGGGCTAAGTCTAGAGCAGATTTATTTCCACTCATCTGATATGTCCTTTCCTCGTTCCCACAATGAGTCGAAGACTTGTGAGAATGCGTCGAATAGCCCCTTACGATCGGGCAGGTTTTTCACGACGAGCGTGGGCGATTCTAGCCCTCGGGCGTGCGGGAGGTAGTGCTGGACGATGCAGACGGCGTTGTCGATCACGGTGACGTTGAACCGCGCCGGTTCGTCATAGACCCGGAGCAAGAGCTGACCGGGGGTGTCTTCTGGAAGTTTCTTACGGACTCGTTGGAGGGTTTGGATGTTCAGGGATGTGAGCGACGAGAGCACGCCATCCTCGTGGTCCTCCTCGGCTTCTCGTTCTTTGACATGCCTGCCCTTCGGATCTATGAAGAGGCATTTGACGGTAGCGCCATTCGCGAGGCGCTGCCTGAGCCTGCTATCGGGGTATTGCTGACAGATGATGTTAAGGGAGAGCCCGACGACGCGGATATCCTGCGCCCCGTTGAAAAAGTGTTGCGGCGGGTAGGTATTCATGAAGTCGGAGCGGGTCACGAAAGCCTCCACGAAGCCCGCCGCTTTATCGCGCTCCAGGACGGTCGCTTCCGCGAGCGCAACGGCACCGAGGTCCGTGGGCGCGTCCTGTTCGGCGGAGGCTTCCTCCTCGTGAGGCTGGAACAACTGGTCCACGGCAAATCCGGGGAACATGCTTTCCAACACTCGGCAGTGATGCGGCTGGGGGACTCCTCTTATGGTGCCGTTGATCCAGCGGTAGAACTGCGCGCTCTCGGGGCCCTGGTCGGGCGATCCTATTCTCCTTGCGTGTTTCGCGTACTCGCGCAGAAATGCGGAATGTGTTTGGATATGACGCTGCCGCAGGAGAGCCTTCAGTGTGTTCAATCGGCGCCCTTTCCCGGTCGTGGTGCCTGTAATTTTAGCACAGAAGAGACGAGAAGATACATGAGGATAAAAGGAAGAGCGCGAGAAGTCAGAGAAGATAAAGAAAAGAAGCTCCGATGAGAACAGGAAAGCGATAAACCTATTGCTGCGCCTATCAAAATGAGCGGTGCTCGCTGAAAAGCGATGAAGAAAAGCCCGGCGAAAGTAAATGGGCTAGACGAAAAGGAATAGGTACAAGAAATGAGATTGCGGATTGATACGGAGGGTGTGCAGTTCTTCTGCACGAGGGCTGCGGAGCAGCGTGTGGCGCATGACACCGGGGCGCCGCGTTTGGACCGTGAGACCGGGTTGCCGCTGTGGCAGGTGCAGGTGATGGCTTTGGACGCCTCGGGGGGCGAGGTCGTGGCGATCACGGTGGCGGGGCAGCCGAAGGTCTCGGTCGGCTCCCTGGTGAAAGTGGACGGCTTGACGGCGTTGCCGTGGAGCCAGGAGGGCCGCTCCGGAGTGGCGTTCCGCGCGGAGTCCGTCGCGTCCATCGGAGCCCCGGTGGCAGGGGTCATCGCCCCGAACAAACCAGACAGCTCTAGCGGCGGCTCTTCCGGGCCGCAGCGTCCCGCCGCGTAACTCCCTGCTGGGCGGGGCAGCCGTTTGTGCCTGATTGGTCGGCTGCCCCGCACCTGCGGTTACCGCAATTTTCTTTTTCTTCCCGACTTCTCGAAAGGCATTGGTGTCGCTGTCATGGCGAATAATCAAAATAATAAATCGAAAGAACAAAGCGCGGGCGACGCCCTGTTCGAAGACGTGCTCACCGCCCTTTTTCATGCTCTTTTCTATTTGCTCAAGTGGGCGGTGCTGTTCCCCGCGATCAGCGCCCCAGTGATTCTTTCGCTTGTCGTGGACTTCGAATACGGTGTCCAGTTCGGCGCGGTCACAGCCTGGGTGCTGCTGTGCGCCTACACCGCGTGGGGCGTTCTGCATCCGGTGTCGTTCCGGTCGCTCATCTGGTGGCCGGTGGTCGTGCGTTATCGCAAGTGGTCGCGTTATGAGCGGCGTTGGGCTGTGGTGACGGAGATGAGCGGGCTCACCGCCAAGCTCGACGGCAAGATGATCGTCCCGAAGCTGCGCCGCATCGCCATCGCGAAGACGGTGGACACTTTGACGGTGGGCCTGTTGGCGGGGCAGTCGGTCGCGGACTGGCAGCGGCAATCCGACGCTTTGGGGCACACCTTCGGCGCGTCCCGGCTCTTGATCCGCTCGACGCGCCCCGGCGAAATCCTGATCCAGGTCCACCGCGCGGACTTGTTGGCGAAACCGGTCCCGGTGCCCGCTCCGCAGCAAACCCCGGACCTCGCCGTGCTCCCGGTCGGCGTCACAGAGAGCGGCAAGCCCTGGACGGTGAGCGTCCTCGGGCGGCACGTCCTGGTGGCTGGTGCCACGGGAGCCGGGAAGGGCTCGGTGCTGTGGTCGGTCTTGGTCGGCGCCTCTCCCGCGATATGGGAGGGTCTGGCGCAGGTGTGGGTGATCGACCCGAAGGGCGGGATGGAGTTCGGGGCGGGAGAGGCGATGTTCGCCCGCTTCGCCCACGACAACGCAGAAGGCGCCTTGGCCTTGCTGCGCGACGCGGCCCGGACGATGGTCGAACGAGCGGGACGGATGCGCGGGCGCTCCCGGCAGCACGTCCCGACGAAAGACGAGCCGCTTATCCTGCTCTTGGTCGATGAGCTGGCGTCTTTGACCGCCTACCAGACAGACAGGAAGGTCAAGACCGAGATGGAGCAACTGCTCGGGTTGGTCCTCACCCAAGGCCGCGCGGTAGGCGTCGTGGTGCTCGCGGCGGCGCAAGACCCCTCGAAAGACACTCTCGCCATGCGCCAGCTCTTCCCCACACGGATCGCGTTGCGCCTCTCGGAGCCGACACAGGCCGCGATGGTGCTCGGGCAGTCCGCGCGGGACCGTGGCGCAATGGCCGATCTGATCCCGGAGTCCACCCCCGGCGTCGGGTACGTCCAGGAGGAGGAGCGCGCCGAGCCGGTGCGGGTGCGGGCGTTCCATGTCTCCGACGCGATGATCGACCGCTTGGCGCGGGCCTTCGCCACCAAGAACGCGAAGAGAAAGGCGGGCGGGCGATGAGCGGCAAGTGCGAACTGCCGCAGATCGACATTGCCGGCATGGAGTTGCCCGGTATGCGCCGAGCGGTCAAGGGGGAGGCGGTGCTCGGGCAGATGCTCAAGCGCGCCGCCTCCCCCGGCTACCGGGACTGGGAAGCGCTCGCCTCGTCGGTGGGGTGGTGCGCCTGCCCCGTCCAGCTCACAAGCACGGACGTGGACGGGCAGGCATCAGCGGCGTACTCCCGGTGCAACAACCGCCGCGCGGCGGTCTGCCCGTCCTGCTCCCGCCTCTACGGGGGCGACGTGTTCCAGCTCGTCCACGCGGGCCTGTTCGGCGGAAGACACGGCATCCCTGAGACCGTGGCGTCGCACCCTCGGGTGTTCGCCACGCTCACCGCGCCGAGCTTCGGGAAAGTCCACACCACCAGAATGGACGGGCAGTGCCACCACCACGCTTACGCCGGTCGGCGGCGGTGCGAGCACAAGCGGCCGGTGTGGTGCGACGGGCGGCACGGCAAAACCGATCCCGAACTGGGCAAGCCGTTGTGCCTTCACTGCTACGACCACACAGGGCACGCCCTGTTCTCGTGGTGCCTGCCCGAGCTTTGGTGCAGGTTCGCCATCCGCTTGCGCCGCCTCCTCGCGCGGCGGCTCCGCGACATCGGGGAGCGTCCCGGCACCGTCAAAGTGACGTTCGTCAAGATCGCGGAGGCCCAGCGGCGCGGCCTGCCGCACCTGCACGCGGTGATCCGCCTCGACGCGGCGGCGAAACCGGGAGAGCCGCCCAGCCCTCCCACAACCCGGCTGAGCGCGCTCGACCTCGCGGAACTGGTAAAACACGCCGCCGCAGACGTCTCGGTCACCGCGAACGACGGCACAGAAAAAGGTCGCGCCGTCCGATTCGGAGAGCAGACCGACGCCCAGCACATCGAACCCGACTCCCCTGACTCTGACGGGACAACCAGCCGGAAAGTCGCCGGATACCTAGCCAAATACGTCACCAAATCCACCGCCGACTTCGGCATCAGCCCCGTGCGGATCGCCCCGGCCTCTATCGAGCACTTGGAGGTCAGCGAGCACGTCAACCGCATCCTCCATGCCCTCGTCTCGCTCTCCGTCCTGCCCGGCAACGAGGGCATGTGCGACTGGCTGCACACCCTCGGCTACCGGGGCCACGTCGCCACCAAATCACGCGGCTACTCCACCACCATGACCAAACTCCGCGAGCAACGCGCCATATGGCACACAAGCCAGCACAACGACGACAACACGGCACCGGAAGAAAAGGCATGGGCGGTGCGCCGGATCGGGCACGCCACCATCGGCGACCGCGTGCTCGCCCTCACCAAAGCTGCCCAACAACGCGAAAACCACCAAGCCGCCCGCGCCGCGCTTGATAGCCGAGAGGACCAGGGGGAGCTATGAGCGACAAGAAGGAAGACGCTCCCGAAATAATCCCCGGCCTGAGCGAGGAGGCGTTCGGCGCGTGGCTGGCCTCCTCCCGCGAGCGCCAGGGCCTACCGATGAAGATCACAGATCCCGGCACTCTCCAACAAATTGCCGCGCTGTTCGGCAAATCGCAGCCTGCGCGCAAGAACAGACGCTCACACGCGCCAGACCGGCTGCACGCGGCCTATGTCCAGCGTCCGCGCGCCACGGACCCCCGGCGCGATTACCGCGTGGTCGAGCACGGATTTCACAACGGCGCAACGGCGGTCCAAGGACAGCTCTTCCCACTGGCCGCGTAGCTCCTCGCCCCGCCCCGCGAACCCCGTCAAAGCGGTCGTCTGCGTCGCCTGCGCCAAACGCCGCTCGGCATCGCGGATACGGGCCTGGATCGGGTCGCGCGCCGCGATCCACTCGCGGATCGTGATCGTCCGCTGCGAGTAGAGCTGCGCCAGCTCCTCCAGTTGCAACTGGTCCATGGTCAACGCCTCCGACAAAGCGGCGGTCTCCCCGTCTTCGCTCTCCTTGCCCGCCATCTTCTTCGCCAACTCGGGGGAGTCCAGCAAGTCCAGCACCGCGCGGGTGATCAGCTCCTCCACCGGCTCTGCGACCACCGTCAACTTTCCACAGCTGTCACGAGCGGGAAACAACACACAGATGTATCGTCTGCGTCGATTAGATATGTCGTGAGGGGTTCGCGAGGACGAGCGCAATGTGTACCCGCACTTACCGCACCGCAGCAATCCGGACAGTAGGTGCGTCCGTGGCGCGCGTCGCCCGCTCACCGCACGCGCGGCGAATTTTGCCAACACCTGCTCGCGCTCCGCGAGGCCGATGATCGGTTCCCACATCGCGTCTCCGACGATCTCGCCACAGTGCTCGCGCAATCCGGCGATCCTCGGAGAGAGAAGTATTCGCCGCACCGTCGAAATGGTCCACTGCGCTTTACCCGTGGCGGTCGGCATGCCGGTCTCGTTCAGCCAGTTCGCCAGCCCGCGCACCGACTCCCCGGCGACGAACCGGCTAGCCAGCTCCCGAATCACCTGGGCCTCCGACTCGCGAACCGTGATCTTGTCCTGCTCGTACCCGAACGGACGCGACGGCCCGTGCGGCAACCCGGCTTTCGCGTTCTGCTCCCACTTGCGTTTGATCCGCGCCGACTTCCTGCCCGACTCCTTCGCCGCCCACGCCGCGAAAATCCGCGCCATAAAAAGACCGTCGTCATTCCCCAAGTCGATGTCGGCGGTCATCGTCGCCACCTGACGCACACCAGCCGCCGCGCACACCTTACTCAACGTCTCCAACTCGGAAGGAATACGAATGAGCCGGTCGAAGTTCCATACCACAATCGCGTCAATCACCCCGTCACGGATGTCCTCGACCATCTGCTCGAAACCGGGACGCGCTACACCTGAATACGCCGACAAATCGTTGTCCACGTACTCCCGCGCTACCGCCCAGCCCTTCTCAGCGGCCTTCTTGCTGTTGTCCTCCCGCTGACGGTCTACCCCCAGCTCCAAACCCTCTTGGTCATACGAAATCCGCAGGTAAGAACCTGCCCGCTTGGTAGACTCAGCTCTGATCGGCACAGATAGTATCTTACCGAAATGCCGGGTATCCGGCCGGGCATGTCCAACTCTTGCGCAAGGTTGCTTCCAGCGGAGCTGTGATCAGTGAATATCCCCCAGGGACGCGACCAGCGAGGCATCGGTTCCTTGCGCGCAACAGGCTGATCGCGGGCCTGTCCGGCGGGGTCCTTGTCGTGGAGGCGGGCAATCGCAGCGGCGCTTTGAACACTGCGGGGTGGGCGCGCCAGCTTGGCCTCGCGGTGTTCGCGGTGCCAGGCCCGGTGTTCGCGCTTCCCTCGGCCGGCTGCCACAAGCTGATCGCCTCAGGCGAGGCCGAACTCGTGTGGGACGCGCAGATGCTCGTCGAACGGGTCGGACCGATTGGGCTCTTCGCGCCGGACGAGCCGGACCTCGCCAGAGAACTCGACAGCCTGTCCCCGGACCAAGGGCGGATACATGGGGCGCTCACCTCTCGCAAAGCAAAATCGACCGCAGAAATATCCCGCTCCAGCGGTCTGGCCGTCGCCACGGTGATCGCCGAGCTTGCGCTGCTTGAACTGTGCGGGCTTGCGAAAGAGGCGGCAGATGGCGGCTGGACTCGCGCCTAACGAAGATTGCCCGCCAACTCGCCGCCGCTGCCGAACAGCTCAGCGCTCCACCGCCGCAGGACATCGGTGTTGTCCTGATCGTTCGGGTGGAATCCGTGCTGGGTGTAGGACCTGATTCTCGCAATCACCTCACGGGTGAGAAACGGCGAGTTGCGTAGCTTGGCGACGCTCGCGACGAGTCTGCGCACGTTGTAGGCGGAGCGGTCCATCGCAAGGCTGATGGCGGTGCGCGCCAGTGTTGTCCCGAGGAAGCTGAAGTTCACAAAGCGCATCGCTCGCACCCGCGTCCGTTCGCTCGTGCCAATCGAGCGCAGCACGTCGAACGCCACGGCCCGATGCTCGGACTCCTCATACGCGTGCCACAGCAACATACGGCGGACCTCCGTGTTCCCCAGCATTTCCTGCGCCCGCGCGTCAGTCAGGAGGGTCTCCGCGAACACAGCTGTGTAATGCTCGAGCGCGGCTGTTATCGCAAGACAGAATTGAGGAGAGAAGAACCGTTCGAACAACTTCAAGCCGTTGCGGACGGCCCGATCCACATGATGCGTCGGGTAACCCATCTGCTGAAGCCGGTCGTTGAGCTCACGATGCTCGCGCCCATGCGTGACCTCTTGGCCGATGAAGCCGGCCACTTGCCGTTTCAGTTCGGGGTCGGAGATCTGGTCGGCGAAGCGGCGGACTGACCGGATGAAAAACTCCTCCCCTTCGGGGAACACTGCGGACAGCATCGCCACAAGGTGGCTCATGACAAGATCGCCCTGCACATAATGGCGCTCCAAGGAACCGGCGGGGTACTGGAATTTGATCCGACGCACTTTGATGGGCGCCGGCTCCTTCCCATCCGTCGAGCCCATCGCACATCCCTTCCTCATCGCGAAACCCGGAACTGCGAAACCGGGATGGTACTGCCGAGTACCATTGATACTATACCGCTGCCCACCATCAACGTCAACACCCGAGCGGATAAGGAGGACGCGGCGTGAACGAGGTCCGCCGGAGGCTCCTCGCCGCCCTTGAGCAATCCGTCGTCGAGCACGGGCTCTTGAACACCACCGTCGCCGAAATCGTCCGCCGCGCCGCCACATCCAGACGGACGTTCTATGAGCATTTCGAGAGCAAAGAAGCCTGCTATCTCGAATTCCTCGGCGAGATCAACAATCGCCTCGGCGAGCTGATCACAGAGGCGGTCGGCTCGACATCGCATCCGGTCGAACAGATACGCCAAGGCGTGCGCGCCTGGCTGATTGCCGCTGAAGCGAACTCCGCAGCCCATGTCAGCTTGATCCGGGAGCTGCCGAGCCTCGGAGAGCCCGGCCGACAGCTGCTCCGACGCAACCATGAGAATCTCATCGGCGTTTTCCAAAAGCTCACTGACAACCCCCAGCTGCGCGAACTCGGGGTCAAGCCGGTGACCCGTGACACGGCGCGCGTCATCCTCGGCGGCCTGAACGAACTGGTGATCTCGACTGTCGAGGACGGCGGCAAGCCCACAGACGTGGAACACGCCGCCGTCGACGCCGTGTACGCGCTCCTCGGGCCCAGAGCCGAGTTGCCCGGACTGCATCTCGCCGGACCACATCTACCCGACTCAAATGCGACCAACCGAGAAGACTCAGCCTGGTCACGATGAAGCGCGTCCGCTTGCGGGACGATCCTGCGCCCTGCACACTGCGACGGTGACCACTATGGCGGAAGCGCTCGCCCAGTACGAGCGGCACCTGCGGTTCGAGCGCGGAAGGTCCCCGAACACCGTTCGGGCGTACTTGGGCGACTTGCGCGCGTACTTCGGCCCGGCGGTGGACGGGAACGACCAGGACGACACCGCTGCGCACGAGGTGCTGGGCGCGGTCACCATAGCCGATTTGCGCGGTTGGTTGTCAGAGATGACAGCGGAAGGCGCAAGCCGGGCGACCTTGGCGCGGCGCGCGTCCGGCATGAAGACCTTTTTCGAGTGGGCGATGCGCAACGGTCTCGCCGAGCATGATCCGACCGCCCGGCTGAGCACGCCGAAGCTTCGCAGAACACTGCCGCATGTGCTGCGCCAAGACCAAGCCGAGCAGGCGCTCGGACCCGCCCCGCACCAGCGCGAGGGCCCACTGGCGCTGCGCGACCAGCTCATCCTGGAACTGCTCTACGGGACGGGAATGCGCGTCGGCGAGCTGTGCGGGCTCGACCTCGACGACATCGACCAGGACCGGCGTTTGGCGACTGTGCTCGGCAAAGGCGACAAACAGCGGGCGGTCCCGTTCGGCGCGAAAGCGGCTGACGCCCTCGCGGCATGGCTGCGCGACGGCAGACCTGCGCTCGTCGGACCCCGATCCGGGGCGGCGCTCCTGCTCGGCGCGCGCGGCAAACGATTGGACCCGCGAACCGCCCGACGCGTGGTGCAGGAACGAGTCGCCGAGGAGGCGGGACTGCCAAGCCTCGGCCCGCACGGGCTGCGGCACAGCGCCGCCACCCATTTGCTCGAAGGCGGCGCTGATCTGCGGGTGGTACAAGAGATCTTGGGGCACTCAAGCCTCGCGACAACGCAGATCTACACCCATGTCAGCGTGGAGCGCCTCAGAAAGGTCCACGAGCAAGCCCATCCGAGGGGCTAGCGCGCGGTCATTCGCGTGGGGTTCGAGCAAGCGCATGGGTTCGAGCAAGGTTTTGAAATCTTTTCCGCTGGTCTTCGAGTCACGTGCTCGGGCCGCCAAGCGTTGAAGAGGTCGCGTCGACATGGGCGCAGACGGGAAGGACATCGCCCTTCCGTGGGTCGAGCGGCTGTGGAGCGGCACCGCTGACGCCGAGGATTTGCGCGAGATCGCCGAGAAATATTTGCCAGACGCGCTGACGCGCCGCGGCGGCGAATCGACCATCCCGTCCATGGGTTTCAACCGGATCGGCAAGACCGCCACCAGCACGAGCGGGTCGTCATAGCGGTCTTGGCGGCCGTGGCCGCGCTTGAGCCCCCAATGCAAACAGGCGGCCGCTGGGCAACCCGGATGCCCTGCCGAGAGGCGGCCGATGGGCTCGCCCGCCGCGACAAGGTCGCCTGCTCGGACCGTCGGTTCCACGGGCTCGTACGTGGTGCGAAAACCGCTCGGATGCTCGACCGCGATCACGCCAATCCCACTCACCGAGCCCGCGAACACGACTGTGCCCCGCCCCGCCGAACGCACCACGGCCCCCGCCGCCGCCGCGAGGTCAACTCCTCGGTGGCCGGAGCCCCAACGCTGGCCTGGGGGGTCGAATTTCGTCACAACGCGCGGTTTCGGGGAAAGCGGCCAGACGAACCCCGTGGTCGGGGCAGGCGCGGAGACAGCTGGCGCGGCGGCGAGATCGGCGACGAGGCAGCAACACGCGACGAGAAACCCTTGGACGAACTTCATCTTTCCAGACTGCGCCTCGCCGCAGGGAGGTCATGGCCGTTCTCGGGTGCTTGTGCACCGATTGCTTCGCGCGCTCACAGACCACGCATGGCCGCGCTCACGCGGGATTGTCCGGAAGCCGGAGGTCCGGCTGCTCCAGCTCCTCGATGTTCACGTCCTTGAAGGTGATGACACGGACCTGTTTGAGGAAACGGAACGGGCGGTAACGGTCCCACACCCACGCGTCGGTCATCCGCACATCGAAATAGACCTCGCCGTCCGCGTTCCTCGGCACCACCTCGACGGAGTTCGCGAGGTAGAACCGGCGCTCGGTCTCCACGACGTAACTGAACTGGCCGACGATGTCCTTGTACTCGCGGTACAGCGACAGCTCAAGCTCTGTTTCGTAATTCTCCAGGTCTTCTGTGCTCATAGAAGTGTTCCGGCTCCTTCGGTTCGTTCCATTCTATCGCCGGGCTGCGGCGACGGGGGCGTAAGAGTATCTGTGATGCTCGCAGGGCCCGAACTGCGCCAACGCCGACATGTGCGCCGCCGTGCAGTAGCCCTTGTGGGCCGCGAAACCGTAGCCTGAGCGGGACTGGTCCAATGCCACCATGATCCGGTCGCGGGCGACTTTGGCGAGCACGCTCGCGGCGGCGATGCAGGCGACAAGCCTGTCTCCGCCGACCACCCGTTGCGCGGGCGACGGCATGCCCGGCACGTCGAACCCGTCCATGAGCACGTAGTCCGGCGGTTGGGCCAGGCCCGCGACGGCACGGCGCATGCCTTCGAGGTTGGCTTGGTGCACACCCATCGCGTCGACTTCGGCGGGCGGCATCACCACCACATGCCAGCCGAGGGACTGCTCGCGGATACGCGGCTCCAACCACTCCCGTTTCTGCGCGGTGAGCCGCTTCGAATCGTCAAGACCAGGCAACGCCCGAGCGGAGCGTGGTTTCAACACGCAGCTCGCCACCACGAGGGGCCCTGCGCAAGCTCCTCGGCCGGCTTCGTCCACACCAGCCACCGATGTGTATCCCGCACGGCGCAAAGCGGCTTCGAACGCATGCAATCCCTTGCTTATTGCTGGAAAAGGCGCTGGTCGAGCGAATTCGCCCGAACTCGTGGACATGGTCTCAGACTAACAGACATCCGGGCGCGGAATCGCTCAGCGCTGGATCTCCGGCGCGTGCACCACAGCCCATCGAGAGACGGGGTAGATGATGACACGGACCTTGCCGACGACGTTGCCAACTGGCACCGTTCCGTTTTCCACATTCGGCGGTCCGTCCTCCGTGACATAGCTGTGCGCGCGGGAGTCATTGGAGTCGGTCCGGTTGTCGCCCATCACCCAGAGCTTGCCGGGCGGGACGGTGATCGGGCCGAACTCGGCGAATCTCTCACCGGGGGGCGAAAGGCAGATATTGCCCGAGGCTTTGGCCGCGTTCATCGGTTGGTTGTCGAGGTACGGCTCGTCCAAGGGTTTCCCGTTCACCGTGAGGCCGTGCTCCGGATCGCACGCAACCGTCTGCCCTCCGGTCGCCACGACCCGCTTGACGATGTAGTTCTCGTCCGGAGGCAGCAACCTGACCAGCCTGCCCAACCATTTCAGCCCGTCGACCACGCTTCCGAGCGTGGATTCGTCCCGTTTGGGACGGCGGAGGTCGTGCGAGTTGTGCACCCAGCTTTGCGGGGAGACGAACACCACGACGTCTCCGGGGCGGGGGTCTGAGTAGCGGTAGACCATTCGGTCCACAAGGACCCGGTCGCCGGTGCACCCGAAGCACCCGTGCAAGGTGGGCTCCATCGACTCCGACGGGATCACAAAGGGACGGGCGATGAACGTCTGAACGACAAAATTGATCGCGAGAACAAGAACGACGAGGATGGCCGTCTCTTGCCAGAAGGGGCGTTCGCGCTGTTGCTTCTTCTTGCCTTTGCGGGAGTCGGCTTTGTCGTGCGCGGCGTCGCTTTTCTGGCCGTGCGCGCCCCGCGAAGCGGCACCGCCGTCCACGCCAGAACCGTCAGAGGAGACCTCGGTCATCGGGCGGCGACGCGCTTCTCCTTGATCTTCGCGGCCTTCCCGCGCAGATCGCGCAGGTAGTACAGCTTCGCGCGGCGAACGTCGCCCCGAGTCACGACATCGATCTTGGCGATGTTGCCGCTGTGCACGGGGAAGGTCCGCTCGACGCCAACGCCGAAGGACACCTTGCGCACGGTGAAAGTCTCGCGGATCCCGCCGCCCTGGCGGCGGATGACGGCCCCCTTGAAGACCTGGATGCGCTCCTTGGAGCCCTCAATGACCTTGACGTGCACTTCGACTGTGTCGCCCGGTCCGAAATCCGGGAGGTCGTCGCGCAGCAGCGGTTTCTCGACGAAATCAAGCCTGTTCATGGTGTTCTCGCAGTCCTTAACATATTTCGGAACATATTTTCGGTGGCGCGCCATGCTCTCCGAAGTGTGCTCCGGACACGCGCCAGCCCGGTCGGGCAACTGGTCTATTGTGCCAGACGCGGGCGCGAATGCGAAATCGACGGCCAGGCAGATCTGAGCGTGATCGCTGCGCTACACTCCGTGAAGTCAATAGTCGGTTTTGCGAGACGTTTCCGCGCGTTCAGCTGAGGATCGGGGTGTCCATGCGATTGGGTCGGAGCGCTCACCACGCAGCGCGTCAATTCGGGCGCGGTCAGTTCTGGCGCGCCGTCAGCGCAACCGCTCTCGCCTGCGCCGTCGCGACAAGCTGCACCATTCAGCTTCCCGTGCGGTCCATGGGCGACCAGAAGCTCGCCTCACCGTACCCCGACCTCGTCGAAAAACCAGACCCGTTCTTGTTGCCCTCAGCCGTCGAAGCATCGGTCAACGGCAAGACGAAACTCGAAGACCGGCTTGCCTCCGCGACCTTCGCCGCCGCCGCGCGCGGGGCTTCCGTTGCGATCGCGTACCGGGATCGTTCGCAAGACCCGGCAGTGACGGTGTCCAACGGAGAGGCCGCGCTCAAGCTCCAGGCCCCTGTCGCGTCGCTCGCCAAGCTCTGGATCGCCGATCACCTGCTCTATGAGGACTCGGTGTGGGCGAACAAGCCCAAGGGCGACCAACCCGAGCCCGACCGGGTGGAGCTCAGCGCCGACGAAAAGACCGACGTCGAGTCGATCCTGAAGAACTCCGACGACGCGGCGGCGTGGCGATTGTGGACGAAATACGGCAGATCGGACATCGTCGCGGAAGTCAAAGACCGGTACAAGCTCAGCGACAGCACCGCCCCGGCCCCGGACAACACCTGGTGGAACGCGTTGAGCACGCCGGAGGACGTCGTGTCCTACTACGACCAGCTGCTCGCGCAACAAAACGCCGCTCCTCCGGACGGCGGCTCCGACGACGACAGAAATGCGGCGGCGGCCTGGAAGAACGCGGCAAACCAAGTCGTTCAGAACTTGGAGCATTACGACGCCACGCAAACCGGCTCCTGCTACGAGACCGACAAGAAGGACAAGCAGCAATGCGGGGCCGCCCAGTCCTTCGGGTTCCCGCAGGCGCTTCCCGCCGAACACCCGGACAGCACGAACCTGTTCGGGGTGAAACAGTCCCGAATGTGCTGCGTCGAAGACCACTGGGTCCATTGGAGCACCGCCTTCGACCTGACGAACAATCGGAACGCCATCCTCGTCGCCCTCTCCATCGAGCGGATCGAGCCGACGGGCTCCTCGGTGAACGAGCAGCGCTACGCGAGCACCCAAGTGGCGAACGACGACTCCGCGAAACACGCCGCAGTCACGCTGACTGGGGCGCTGATGCGGACCTTCCCCGAAGGCAAACTGCCCTAAGCGCGGACTTCGCCTCAAACACCGTCGTCACGACGGCCAGGCGCCACCGTGAGCAGGTCTGGTCGGCGCTGCGCCGTGCGTAGAAGGGATTGTTCGCGCCGCCACGCCGCGATTTTGCCGTGGTCCCCGGAAAGCAGCACCTCGGGGACGTCCAGCCCGCGCCACGACTCGGGCCGTGTGTAACAGGGGGCTTCGAGCAGTCCTTCGGAGAACGAGTCCTCTTGATGAGACTGCGGGTTCCCCAGCACGCCGGGGAGCAGGCGGACCACAGCCTCCACCATCGCGAGCACGGCGACTTCACCGCCGACCAGCACGTAGTCCCCAATGCTGACCTCCGCGACCCGCACCCGCCGCTGCGCGTCTTGGACCACGCGCTGGTCGATCCCCTCGTATCGGCCGCACGCGAACACCAAGTGCTGCTCGTGCGCCCATGCGCGCGCTGTGGCTTGGACGAACGGTTGGCCTGCCGGGGTGGGAACCACAAGAAGGGCTTCGTCCGGGCAGACCGCGTCCAGGGCGGGGCCCCAGACATCGGCGCGCATCACCATGCCTGGGCCACCGCCATAAGGCGAGTCGTCCACGCTTTTATGCGCGCCTGTTGCCCATTGCCGCAATTCATGGACGTCGAGCCCGATGATCTCCCGCTCGATCGCTTTGCCGATCAAACCTTCGCGCAATGGGCTGAAGCATTCGGGGAAGATAGTGACGACGTCGAGTTTCATAGCCCGCTGATCCTATCGGATGAACGGCAAAGCAGCAGGCTCCGCTGCGCGAAGAAAAACACTCGGAACGAGCCTGCGCAGCAGAAGCGGATCGAAGAGAACCGCTCTAAAGGTCCAGCAGCCCTTCGGGCAGCTCGACCCACGCCGTCTTCTCGGCCAGCGAAACTTCCACAACGATCGCGGCAACAAAGGGCACCAGCACCTCGCGTCCGCCTTCGACCCGGGCCACCAGCCAGTCCCCGCCAGCGGAGTGGACCACGTCGGCGACTTCCCCGAGCTCCCCTCCGCCAGCGCGGTCCACGATTCGAAGACCGACCAACTCATGGTCGTAGAACTCGTCGGGGTCCTCGCTCGGCGGCAGGTCCTCAGTGCGCACAACCAAAAGTGCGCCTCGGAGCGAGTCGGCAGCCGCACGGTCCATGACTTCGGCGAAAGTGACAAGCAGATGACTCGCATGCTCCCGGGCGGAAAGCACGTGGAGCGCTTTGTCCGCCTGTTTTGCCTTCGGCATCCGCAGGAGCAATGTGGAGCCCGGCGCGAAACGTCGCTCCGGGTCGTCTGTGCGGATTTCGACGGCCACCTCGCCGGTGAGACCATGCGACTTGGCTATCCTGCCGACCACCAGCTCTGTCACTCCAGAGCCCCTATCTCAGCGATCGAGATCCACGAAGTCGACGCGCACGCCGCGGCCGCCGATCGAGTTGACCACTGTGCGCAAGGCGCTGGCCGTGCGGCCGCCTCGGCCGATGGCCTTGCCCAGATCTTCGGGATGCACGTGCACTTCCAGAACACGGCCACGACGACCGGCCACAAGCCGGACCGACACGTCGTCAGGATTGGCGACGATGCCCCGGATGAGGTGCTCGGTGGCCTCCACCAAAGTGTCGGTCACTGCTCTGTCGCACCGGTTTCTGCAACGGCCTCGGCCGCGGGTTCTTCGGCAGGAGCCTCAGCGGCTTCTTCCTTCGCCTCGGCGGCGGGCTCATCAGTTTTGTCAGCCTTCTTGCGAGACTTCTTCGGAGTGGTCGCAGCGCCTTGGCCCGCGTCGCCCACCTTGGCGAGCTCGGCGTTGAAGACCTCAAGCTTCGACGGCTTGGCCGGAGCGACCTTGAGGGTGCCCTCGGCGCCGGGGAGGCCCTTGAACTTCTGCCAGTCGCCGGTGATCTTCAGGAGCACCTCGACGGACTCGGTCGGCTGCGCGCCGACGCCGAGCCAGTACTGCGCCCTCTCGGACTCGATCTGGATGAAGCTCGGCTCCTCCTTGGGGTGGTACTTGCCGATGGTCTCGATGACCCGGCCGTCCCGGCGGGCACGGGCGTCGGCGATGACGACACGGTAATGCGGGCTACGGATCTTGCCGAGCCGCTGAAGCTTGATCTTGACTGCCACCTGGTTCCTCTGCAGAGTTCTTTTCGTTCGTTATTGGGTCTTCAGGGCGCGCTATGGACACGACGGACCCGCGCACAAATCCGGGTGTTCATCTTGCCAGAAATGTTCTGTTCAGACAAATGGCGCGCTCGCGCAGCGCATCACCGACCTGGAAACCCTGGGAAATTCGGCATCGGCGGCAGCTGGAGCGAGGAAAGATCGACGTCTTCCAGCCCCGGCGGAAGGTCGTAGAGGCCCTGCGGCAGGCCGGGCGCGCCGGGCAGGCCGCCCGCCGGCTGGCGCTGCGGCCCCCTGCCCTTTTTGCCCTTGCCCTTCTTGGCCGCCTTCGCCTTGGCTTTGCTGGGGCGGGAGCCGAAACCACCGCCGAACATGCCGCCGGCGAGCTGGCCCATGACTTTTTTCATCTGGAAGAACTGGTCGACGAGCTGGTTCACCTGGTTCACCGTCACCCCCGAGCCGTTGGCGATCCGCATCCGCCGCGACGCGTTGATGATCTTCGGATCGGCCCGCTCGCCTGGGGTCATACCGCAAATGATGGCTTCGAGCCGGTCCAAATCGCGCTCGTCCACATTCGCGAGCGCGTCTTTCATCTGGCCCGCGCCGGGCAGCATCCCGAGGACGTTGGCGAGCGGCCCGAGCTGGCGCATCTGTTTGAGCTGCTGGAGGAAGTCCTGCAGAGTCATCTCCCCCGAGGCCATTTTCTGCGCGGCCTCTTCGGCTTCGCGCTCGTCGAAAACGCGCTGCGCCTGCTCGATCAGGGAGAGGAGATCGCCCATGTCGAGGATGCGGCTCGACATGCGGTCAGGGTGGAAGACGTCGAAATCTTCGAGTTTCTCCCCCGAGGAGGCGAACAGGATCGGCTTGCCCGTCACCTGCCGGACCGACAGGGCCGCTCCGCCCCGGGCGTCGCCGTCGAGCTTGGTGAGCACGACACCGGTGAACCCGACGCCCTGGTCGAACGCGGTCGCGGCGTGCAGCGCGTCCTGGCCGATCATCGCGTCGACAGTGAACAGCACCTCGTCGGGCGACACCGCGTCGCGGATCGCGGCGGCTTGCGCCATGAGCTCCTGGTCGACGCCGAGCCGGCCAGCCGTGTCCACCACGACCACGTCGTGGTGCTGTTCGCGGGCGAGCTGAACACCCGAGCGGGCGACCGCCACCGGGTCCCCTGCTGTCACGCCGTCGTGCTCCAGGCTCGCGCCGGGCTGGGGGGCGTGAACAGCGACACCTGCTCGCTCGGCGACCACTTGGAGCTGCTTGACCGCCCCAGGACGCTGCAGGTCGCAGGCGACCAAGAGCGGGGCGTGCCCCTGGCTCTTGAGCCATTTGGCGAGCTTGCCGGCGAGCGTGGTCTTGCCCGCGCCCTGCAGGCCGACGAGCATGATGACCGTGGGCGGCGTTTTGGCGAGCCACAACCGGCGGGACTCGCCGCCGAGGATCTCCGTGAGCTCCTCGTCGACGATCTTCACGACCTGTTGGGCCGGGTTCAAGGCGCCCGAGAGGGCAACCCCTTTGGCCCGCTCCTTCACCCGTGCGACGAACTCGCGCACCACCGGCAGGGCGACGTCCGCCTCAAGCAGGGCGATGCGGATGTGCTTGCAGGTGACGTCGATGTCCTCTTCGGACAGCTTCCCTTTGCCCCGGAGCTGGGAAAGCGCTCCGACCAGGCGGTCTGACAGCGAACTGAACACGAATGAAGCTCCTTGATGAGAAAGTCTTGACGCCCCAGTCTATCGGGGCGGCGGTCAGACTCCGAATCGCCGGTGACGGGCGGCGTAGTCGCGCAGCGCCCGCAAGAAATCCACCCGGCGGAACTCCGGCCAGTACGCCTCGGTGAACCATATTTCGGAGTGCACGCTCTGCCAGAGCAAAAAGCCAGAGAGGCGTTGCTCGCCCGATGTGCGTATCACCAGGTCCGGGTCTGGCTGGCCAGAGGTGTACAGGTGCTCGCCAATGCCTGCCACGTCGATGGACTGCACAAGCTCGTTGCCGGTGAGCCCTGCCGAGAGTTTCTCGGCGACAAGCGAGCGCACGGCGTCGGAAATCTCCTGCCGCCCGCCGTAGCCGACCGCGACGTTGACGTGGTTGCCCGTGCGGCCGACCGTCTGTTTGGCGGAACGCAGGAGGTTCGTGGCGAACTCCTCCGGCAAGAACTCCAGGGCTCCCACAATCCGCACCTGCCAGTTCTTGTCCGGCGCGCACAGCTCGGCCACGACTTCGTGGATGACGTCGAGCAGCGCAGCGAGCTCTTCGGGGTCGCGTCGGAGGTTCTCGGTGGACAAAAGCCAGACGGTGACATGGCCGACGCCCTCGGCGTCGCACCAGGACAAGAACTCGGCGATTTTCAACGCCCCGACCCGATGCCCGTGGCTGACGTCCGCGAAACCGTTCGCCCGAGCCCAACGCCGATTGCCGTCGCAGAGCACCGCGATGTGCTGGGGCAGTTTCGCGCCGCGCAACTGTTTCTCCACCTGCCGCTCGTACAGGCCGTACGCCGCTCGGGCCACTGCCCGCCGCACTGGGTTGCCGCGCTTCAGCATAGGGCCGCCAGCGTGTCCGTCGAGGCCAACCGCGCCATGGCCAAAAGCCCCCTGGCCCGCAGGGAGGCAGAGCCCTCACGGCCCGAGAGCCGGTCAAAAATGACGGTGAGGCTCACCCCGAGCCGCGCCACGTCGTGCCATTCGCGGAAACCGCGCTCCGCGAATTCGCCGCCGCCCACAATGCCCTCGGCCGCGGCCAGCGCGCTCTGTCCCGCCTTATGCCGGTCGGCGCCTTCCCGCAGGACAAGCTCCCAGTAGGCGCGCAGCGCCGTGACTTGCGCTGTGGTGCTCACCGGGCCGTGTCCCGGCACGACGGTCTTCGGCTCGAACGCGAGAATCCGGTCCAACGCCGCGACCCACCGCTCGGCCGGCCCCTCCCACATGATCGGCGTGACTCCCGAGAAAAGGATGTCGCCCGCGAAAACGACGTCGACGTCGGGCACATGGGCGAGAAGGTCGCCTTTGGTGTGCGCAGGGCCGACTTTGAGCAGATCCACCCGGCGCCCGCCGACGTCCAACGTGAGCGAGCCGGCGAACAGTTCCGTGGGAAAAGCGAGCCGCACACCGCCGAAACGGTACTGGCCGCAGGACCGGAGAAAATCCGAGAGCACCATCGCGGGGCGCAGGCCGGGGAGCCGCCCGCGGAAGGGCAGACGTTCGAGCGCAGGTCCCACGAGCGAGCCGAACCGGCCTCCAGCCGCCAGGACGCGGGGACGGAACTCGACCATGTCCTCCCTCGCGCCTTCGGCGGCGATGATCCGCCGACCCGCGAGGAGCTGGTTCCCCCAGCAATGGTCTCCGTCGCCGTGCGTGTTGACGACGACCGCGATAGTGTCCGCGGACACGGGAGCGGCGTCGAGCATTCGCTGAGTGATGATCGGGTCCCAGAGCGTGTCGATGAGCAAAGCTTCGCCGTCACCGCAGATCAGACCCGCATTCGACTCGCCGAGCCTGCCGTTGGGCTGCAACCAGGCCCATGTTCCCTCGGCCACTTCGCGCCAACCGCCCTGGTACTCGGCCGAACCTCCGATCAGCGTGGGCACAGTGAAGGATGTCACCGGGACAGCTTATCCTGTATGCCGAAAGGAGCGGCATGATGACGAGCGCGATGACTGAAAGCGATTCCCGCGGCCCGGCGCCAGCATCCGTGCCCGTCAAACCCCGCATGCGCGGCTGGATCCACGTCTGGGCCTGCGCCGCTTCCGTGGTGTGCGGGATCGCCTTGGTCGGCTTCGCGGCAACGCACGCCGGGGCGCGCGCAGGATTCGCCACGGCGCTCTACTCGCTGACGGTCTGCGCGATGTTCGGAGTGAGCGCGACCTATCACCGGATCCACTGGAAGACCCCGCAGTCCAGGGGGTTGATGAAGCGTCTCGACCACTCGATGATCTTCTTGTTCATCGCGGGCACCTACACGCCGTTCTGCTACCTGTTGCTCCAACCCGGGACCTACCATTGGATCTTGTCCGTGGTGTGGGCCGGGGCGGTGGCCGGAGCGGTGCTGAAAGTCTGCTTCCCGCACTCGACCAAGTGGCTCGGGGTCGTTTTGTACCTCGCCCTCGGCTGGGTGTGCGTGTTCGTGACGCCGGAGATCTTGTCGAAAGGCGGCGTGGTCCCCGTGGCGCTGCTCGCCGTGGGCGGCGTCTTGTACAGCTTCGGTGCGATCCTGTACGCGACCAAATGGCCGAATCCGTGGCCGAAAACATTCGGCCACCACGAGTTCTTCCACGCGGCGACGGCAATCGCCGCAATCTGCCATCACATAGCCGTGTGGTTCGCAGTGATCGCGATCATCTGACCGCGCAAAAGAAACCTAGCCGCGCGGGGCGTCCTCGTCGTCGGCCCGCTCTTGCGCGTCTGGCGTGTCGAAGCTCTTCGGAATCTTCTTGAGGTGCTTCTGCATCGACCAGCCGAGAACGAACACCGCGATGGCCAAGAGCAGCATCACCACGACGCCCCACGGGGACCCCTTGCCCTGTTCGGGCCCAGGCGGCCCCACAGCGAGAAGCTGGATCACAAAATCTGACGTCATGGGGCTTGCACTCCTGCGAAAAGATCGTTCTCCGGCTGGCTTGTCGGAACCAAGGAACGGGCGAGCTCGAACTCTTCCGTCGGCCAATACTGCTGTTGCAGCGCGACGGGCACCGCGAAAAAGAAACCGTTCGGGTCGACCTGCGAGCGATGCGCCAAAAGGGCGGCTTCCCGCTGAGGGAAGTACGCCGCGCACGGCACGCTCGTGGTGACCCGGTGCGACTTGTCCTCGTCCTCCGGCACATTCGCCAAGAGCTCGGTGTAAGGGCTCTCCCCGTCCCGTTCGAGGAGCAGCTCGTGGAATTGCACCAGGCGTTTGCGGATGAACGCGTGGTCGTAATAGATCTTGCTCACCTGCCAAGCGGGTCCGGCTTCGGGGAAACGTCCGGGGTCCGCGGCAGCCTCGAACGCCGCCATCGACACCTCGTGGCAGCGGACATGGTCCGGATGCGGGTAGCCGCCCTTCTCGTCATACGTGGTCATCACGTGCGGACGGAACCGCCGGACGACGGCGACGAGATCGCGCAACGGCTCTTCGATCGGCACTGCCGCGAAGGACCCCTCGGGCAACGGCGGGGGCGGGTCGCCCTCGGGAAATCCCGAGTCCACATAGCCCAGCCAGTGATGGGACACGCCGAGGATGCGAGCCGCCTCGGCCATTTCCTGGCGGCGGATCGCCGGGAGGTTCGCTTTGACCGCAGGAGCGTCCAGCGCAGGATTGAGAACGTCCCCGCGTTCTCCACCGGTGAGGGTCACCACCAGGACCTCATTGCCTTCGGCGGCGTATCGCGCCGTTGTGGCCGCGCCCTTGCTGGACTCGTCGTCGGGATGCGCGTGAACGGCCATCAGCCGCAAGCCGCTCATGCAGTTCCGCCCCGTCGGATCTGCGTCACAATCCTCATCTTTATGTTAGCGAACGGCACAGCGTGGTATTCTAGACGCAAGCGCGCCGTGGAGTCCACGGCGCGTAATGCTTGGTGAAGGCAAAACACCTGCAGCGCCCAGCAGCTGACGGCAGGACAACCGTTCTGCCTCGTCGGCGAGCGCCGACGGCGCTGTGAGCGGTTGGCCGCTCTCCCACAGACCGTGACGCCTGGGGAGGCGCCCCGCGGACCGGAAAGCCGGCAAGTCCCAAATCGAAGAAGTAGAGGACACATGACGATGACTGAGAACGTGACCTGGTTGACGCAAGAGGCCCATGACCGGTTGAAGGCCGAACTCGACTCGCTGATCGCCAACCGGCCCGTCCTGGCCGCCGAGATCAACGAACGGCGCGAAGAGGGCGACCTGAAGGAGAACGGCGGCTACCACGCCGCCCGCGAAGAGCAAGGGCAGCAAGAGGCTCGCATCCGCCAATTGCAGGACCTCCTGGCGACCGCCAAGGTCGGCGCGGCTCCGACGCAGTCCGGCGTGGCCCTGCCCGGGTCGGTGGTGACGGTGTACTACGACGGCGACAAATCCGACACCGAGACCTTCCTCATCGCCACCCGCGAAGAAGGAGCCCAGGGCGGCAAACTCGAGGTGTACTCCCCCAACTCCCCGCTCGGCGGCGCGCTTCTCGACGCCAAGGTCGGCGAGACAAGGGAATACACCGTGCCGAACGGAGCGGTCGTCAAGGTGACCTTGGTGAGCGCGGAGCCGTACCACGGGTAGCGCCCGCGGGCTGTCCTCGCGCCAGGAACATCCGGCGCCCGGGAACGTGCTGCGCGGGAGCGCAGCGCCAACTCGAGAGAGAGAACCGCCCAGCGAGGCGGACCGTCTAACCCAATGCCTCGTCGAGATCGGCGATCAGGTCCCCGACGTCCTCAAGGCCGACAGAGAGCCGCACCAGGTCAGTCGGCACCTCCAGATCCGACCCCACCACGGAGGCATGGGTCATCCGCGCGGGGTGCTCGATGAGCGATTCAACGCCGCCCAACGACTCGCCGAGGGTGAAGACCTTGACGCGGGCGCACAGGTCGAGCGCGGCCTGTTCCCCGCCGCGCAAGCGGACTGAGAGCATCCCGCCGAATCCGCCGCGCATCTGCGCGGCGGCGATATGGTGGCCGGGGTCGCCCGCAAGGCCCGGATAGAGCACTTTGACGACTTTCGGATGATCGGCAAGGTGCTCGGCGATCCTGAGCGCGCTCTCGCTCTGACGCTGGACCCGGACGCCGAGCGTGAGCATGCCCCGGCGAATCAGGAACGCGTCGAACGGGCTCGGCACCGCGCCGGAGCCGTTCTGCAAAAATCCCACGGCGGCGTCGAGCTCCGAATCATTCGTGACCACCGCCCCGCCGATGACGTCGGAGTGCCCACCAAGGTATTTCGTGGCGGAGTGGACCACCGCATGCGCCCCGAGCTCCAATGGGCGCTGCAAATAGGGCGATGCGAACGTGTTGTCCACAAGCAGCGCGACCTGCGCCGAGCGCGCGGCTTCGGCCAGCGCGGCGATGTCAGTGACCGAGAGCAGCGGATTGCTCGGCGTCTCCACCCAGATCGCCTTGGTCTGCGGGGTGATCTGGTCCACGAAGGCCTGCGGTTCATGGGATTTGGCAATGGAGTACGCGACGCCCCACGGGCGCAGGATCTTGTCCACGAGCCGGAAGGTCCCCCCGTACGCGTCGTGCGGGATGACAAGGTGCTCGCCAGGCTTCACAAGCGCGCGCAGCACCGCGTCCGTGGCGGCCAAGCCCGAGCTGAACGCCCTGGCGTGCTGCGCCGTCTCGCTCGCCGCGAGCGTCTTCTCGAGCGCGGTGCGAGTCGGGTTGGCGCTGCGCGAGTACTCGTACCCTCCTTTGAGGCCGCCCACACCGTCCTGGGCGAAGGTGGAAGTCGCGTAGATCGGCGCGTTCACCGCGCCGAATGCGGGGTCCAATTCGTGGTCGGGATGGATGACCCGAGTGGAGAAACCTTGTTGGGAGAAATCCTGTGCGCTCACCCTGAGCAGTCTAGTCGGGCGGGCGGACGGCGCACCGCCGGCCGATCTGCGGCCAGCGGGAAATCAGTCACTTCGCTGTGCGCAGGAAGTTGAGAAGGTCTTGCCGGGTGATGACGCCGACCGGCTTGCCGTCCTCGACCACCATCAGCGCGTTCGACTCCCCCAGCGCCTTGATCGCCTGGGAGAACGGCTCGCCGATGCCGATGAACGGGAACGGCGGGCTCATATGCTTGTTCACCGGGTCGGCCAGGCTCGCCCGACCGCTGAACACAGCGGAGAGCAGTTCGCGCTCGTCCACCGAGCCCGCGACTTCGCCGAGCATGATCGGGGGTTCGGCTCCGACGACCGGCATCTGGGAGACCTCGTACTCGGCAAGAATGTCGATGGCGTCGCGGATCGTCTCCTGCGGATGCGTGTGCACAAAACTCGGCAGCTCCCCGGACTTGCCCCGCAGGATCTCGCCGACGGTGTGCTCGTCGGCGGTGCCGTCGAGGCGGGTGCGCAAGAATCCGTATGAGCGCATCCACGAGTCGTTGAAGATCTTCGACAGATACCCCCGACCGCCGTCCGGAAGGAGCGCGACCACGAGCCCGTCCGGGCCGATGCGCTGCGCGACCCTGATCGCGGCGACCACGGCGAGCCCGCTCGAGCCGCCGAGCAGAAGGCCCTCCTCCCGCGCGAGCCTGCGAGTCATGTTGAACGAGTCCGCGTCGGAGACGGCAAGGATCTCGTCGGTCACTGTCCGGTCGTACGCGTCGGGCCAGAAGTCCTCGCCCACCCCTTCCACAAGATACGGCCGTCCGGTCCCGCCCGAATACACCGAGCCCTCCGGATCGGCCCCGACGACCCGCACCGCCCCGTCGGAGACGTCTTTGAGGTACCGGCCAGCCCCGCTGATCGTGCCGCCGGTGCCGATGCCCGCGACGAAGTGGGTGATTTTCCCGTCGGTGTCCCGCCAAATTTCCGGTCCGGTGCTCTCGTAATGACTGGCCGGGCCCGCAGGATTGACGTATTGGTTCGGCTTCCAAGCGCCCTCGGTCTCCTTGGCGAGCCGATCTGAGACGCTGTAATAGCTGTTGGGGTGCTCCGGCGGGACGGCAGTCGGGCACACCACAACCTGCGCCCCATAGGCTCTGAGCACGTTCTGCTTGTCTTCGCTGACTTTGTCCGGGCAGATGAAGACACATTTGTAGCCTCGCTGCTGCGCGACGAGGGCAAGACCGACCCCGGTGTTGCCCGACGTCGGCTCCACGATGGTCCCGCCAGGTTTGAGCAGCCCGGCTTTTTCCGCCTCGTCGACCATTTTCGCGGCAATACGGTCCTTGGAGCTGGCTCCCGGGTTGAGATACTCGAGTTTCACCGCCACGGTCGCCGCACCGGCTGGCGCCACCGAGTTCAGTCGGACAAGGGGCGTGTTCCCGATGAGCTCTGTGACGTGTCCCGCGATGCGCATGCCTTCATCATCCCACACCAGGCCCGCGCGCAGAGGCAGAGATGAACGAGCGCTGTTCGCCGAATGCCGGAGCTCATGGTCCTCGCCACAGCGCGCTGCTCCGCTCGACATGCGCTGACCCAGGCAGGGTTATTCGTCTTCGTCGTGCTCGCAGTCGGCTTCGCCAGCAATGCTCGTCGCGCTCTGGACGAACTCCCCAATGTCGGCTATCGCTCTTTTTGCTTCCGGTATGAGCGCGCTCATGATGTGGAAGTCGTGCGGCTGGCCTCGCCAGAGCTTGGCGGTCACCGGCACTGCGGCCTCAGCCAGTGTTGTGGCGAGACGTTGGGCGTCCGGAAGGAGGACTTCGCTCGAAGAGGCGTGCAGCAGCACCGGCGGAAATCCTCGAGCCGGCTGATCGAAGAGGTCGATCTGGGGCGGGACGGCATTGTCCACAGTCGCCCGGTCCCTGGCCTCGCCCATTTTCCGCTCGATGTAGTACAAGAGGGGCCGGGACAGGAAAGCGTCGCGGGACTCGTTGCGGTGGTTGGTCTTGGTGCGCAAAGTCCAGTCCGTGAACGGGCAGATCCCCACCAGAGCCGCAGGCAGCGGCAAACCTTCCTGTCGAAGCCGGAAAGCAGTCGCGAACACCAGGTAGCCGCCTGCCGAGTCGCCCGCGAGGGCGATCTGCTCCGGCGTGTACCCCCCGTCCAGCAACCAACGGTAACCGAGGACGCAGTCTTCGACGGACTCGTCGACGTAATGCTCGGGGAGCTGCCGGTAGCCGACGGAGAGCACAGAGGCCTGCGCGGCATCGGCGATCTTGGTGGCCAGTCCGCGGTGCGTGTGCAGGCCGCACGAGATAAAGCCGCCGCCGTGCAGGTACAGGATCGCCCTCGGCTCGTCCTTGCGGTTTTTGGTGTGCCACAGCGCGTCACAGTGCGGCAGCCTGACCAAGGCTCCGTGGTAACCGCGCTCGGGGAAGACGACCAGCGAGGCAAGCATGTCCGCGAGCGCCCACGGGTGCCGCACCCTCGGCATGTAGGCGAGGAAGGCAAGCGCTTTGCGCACCGTCAGCCACAGGAAGAATCGGACGATCTTGGCGTTGAGGCTTGTTCTCGAATACTGCTCCCACACCACCGCCGCCTGTTCGTCGGCGGCGGCTTTCCCGCCGCCCGCGCCGGGGTTGTCTGGCCGCTCCTTCGAGCCCATAGCCGCCTTTCGGGGTCAATCGCCGCTCCGCGTGCAAATGTGTTCGATGGCACATTAACAGGGAGTCCCGGCTGCGGCGCAGCCGGGACTCCCTGTGTGATGCGGCCGAAGCCGGGTATTGTCGCTCGAATTGTCTAGTCGCTCGAGTTCAAATTCACGAGCAGGCGAAGGATTTCCAGGTAGAGCCAGACGATCGTGACCGTCAGGCCGAGGGCGACGCCCCAGGCCGCTTTCTGCGGCGCGCCAGCCCGGATCAGCTGGTCGGCCTGGTCGAAGTCGATCAGGAAGCTGTACGCCGCCAAACCGATGCAGAGCAGCGAGAAGATGATCGCGATGGGGCCGTGGGAGTACAGCCCCAGCCCGCCTGGGGTGAAGAACGAGGCGATGAAGTTCACCAAACCCAGCGCCACGACGCCGAAGATCAGCCCCGTGGCAATGCGGGTGGAGCGCGGCGTGACCCGCACTGCTCCCGTCTTGTACACACCGAGCATGCCCGCGAACACGCCGAAGGTGCCGACCAACGCCATGCCGATGAGCTTTCCGGCCTCCACGCCCTGGAACTGCAGAGTGAGCGCATTCGTGACAGCGCCGACGAAAAGCCCCTCGACCACGCTGTAGCCGAGCACCACGGCGGGGTTGTCCTGCTGGCGCCCGAAGGTCGCGAACAAAACCAGGCCCAAGCCCACCAGACCGGCGATCATGGCGATGGGGCCGCCGAGCGCCGGGGTTTGCAGGGTCAGCACGTAGGAAGCCACGGCGGTGACGGCCAGCACCGCGAGGCTGGTCGCCGTCTTCGCCACGACGTCGTCGACAGAAAGGGTGCGCGAGGCGGCCGGGGCCTGGTACTGGTAGTTGAGCGGGGCCTGCTGGTACACAGCGTGCGACTGCTGGCCGTACTGGTAAGCACCAGCTTGGGCACCGGGCCTGGAGAGGCTTCGGAAAACTGGGTTGCTGCTCTGACGCACCGTGAGTCCTTTCGTATTCTCTCATGTCCGGTTCTCTGGTTTCCCAGCCTACCCGGAATGCAGATTCTGTGGGCGTTTGAGCGCGCCCTTATCTCACTGAACGTATCACGAAGCGTTTTGGTTCCACGCATTTCAGACCGCGCATCTCTTGCCAGCGAAGCCCGCAATTGCTACTTTCATCCCATGACGAACTCGGGCGAAGGCTTTTCGCCGGAGTTCGACCAGACCGGGCCAAGGCCCGTCGAACCCGCCGCGAAGAGCGGCGCGAGCAATCGGGGGCTTTGGCCGGTGCTCGCTATCGGCGGCGCGACCCAGTTCGTCCTCAACCTCGACACGACGATCATGAGCGTCGCACTGCCCCAGGTACAGGGCGATTTACAGCTCAATGACCCCGAGCGCACGAGCGTGATCGCTTTCTACGTCTTCTTCCACGGGCTCTTCCTCCTGCTCGGCGGACGCGCCGTGGACTCCTGGGGTCCCCGGCGCGCTTTCCTCATCGGCATAGCGGGTTTCGGGGTGGTGTCCATGCTCGGCGGGGGCGCTTCGAACGCCAGCGAACTGCTGGTCGCCCGCTCGGCGCAAGGCAGCTTCGCGGCTCTGCTCGCCCCCGCTGTGCTCGCGTTGGTGAGCAATTCCTTCGCGGGCAAGCGCGAACGCGCCTTTGCGTTCGTGGTCATTGGCACGACGGCGGTCTTCGGCACCGCCTCAGGATTGGTCCTCGGCGGCATGCTCGCCCAATACGCGAGCTGGCGATGGTGCCTCTTGGTCAATGTTCCGTTGGCGCTGCTGATCTTCTACCTCGTGTTGTTCCTGCTCCAGGGCGGGCACGAGACCGGACGGCGCGGCTACGACCTGTTCGGCTCGGCGCTCTCCATCGTCGCGTTCTTCACGCTCGGCGTCGGGATCTACCACGTCGAGGCCGAGCGCTCGCGCATCCCCGTCTTTCTCTGCCTCGCGCTGTTCGTGGTGTTCACATGGTGTTTCGTCTTCGTCGAACAGCATGCGCCCGCGCCGCTCACGCCGCCGAGCGTTTTGCTCGACCGCACATGCACGCTCGCGTCGCTCGGCAACGCGTTCACGCTCTCCGGCGTCCTCGGCGGCACCCTGTTCCTCGCGACATACATGGAGAAACTGCGCGGGTACAACCCTTCAGAAACCGGCCTGCGGCTGCTGCCCATCTTGGCCGGCATCCTGATCGGCGGCCTTTCGGTCGCAAAGCTCTCCGAGTGGGCGGGAATCCGCGCGCTCAGCGTCGTCGGCTCGCTGCTCGCCGCAACCGGCATGCTGCTGTTCTCCCGGATCAGCCCGGACGACGACTACGCGACGCGGATGCTGCCCATGATAACCGTGTTCGGGCTGGGCCTCGGGGTGCTTTCGGTGTGCTTGCCGGATTTGGCGCTGGTGGGCGTGCGCAACAGCGAGGCGGGTTCCGCGAGCGCGATGTTCACCGCGTACGGACAGATCGGCGGGGCGCTTGGCACTGCTTTCCTCAGCCAGAAGTACGCCAGCGCAAAGCACTTCGTGGCCGAAGGCGGCCAAGCCGCCGAACTCGTCGGCTGCACCACGGCGTTTTTCGTGGCGGGCATGACCCTGGCCTGCGTCGCCCCTGTCGTGTTGTTCGCACGGCCCAAAGCAGGAGCGCATCCGTAGCCGTCAGCCAGGAGAAGCAACAGGCGAGCCCTGCGGCGGCGCCGCGAAACCAGGAACTGCGGAATCAGAAGTTGATCATATGGCCCGCGAGCCCGTGGAGCGCTTCTTGCAGCGCCTCGGAAAGGGTCGGGTGCGTGTGCACGTTCCGGATCAGCTCCTCAACGGTGAGGTCCCACTTCTGCGCGAGCGTCAGCTCGGGCAGAAGCTCAGAAACATCGGGGCCGATCATGTGCCCGCCCAGCAGCTCGCCGTACTTGGCGTCGGCGACGAGCTTGACGAAACCGGCGCTCTCGCCGAGTCCTGCGGCCTTGCCGTTCGCCGAGAACGGGAAGGAGGCGGTCTTGATCTCGTGCCCCTCCGCTTTCGCCTGTTCCTCAGTGAGGCCGAAGGAGGCCACTTGGGGGACGCAGAACGTCGCCCTGGGCATCTGCCGATAGTCGCCGAGCTCCAAGGTCGGGGCGCCTGCGATCGTCTCTGCCGCGACGACGCCCTGCGCCTCCGCGACATGGGCGAGCTGGAGCTTCGCGGTCACATCGCCGATGGCGTAGACGCCCTCGACATTGGTGCGCATCCGCTCGTCGATGGCGATGGCTCCCCGCTCGGTCAGCGCCACGCCCGTCTTCTCCAGGCCGAAGCCCTGCACGCGCGGCGAGAAGCCAATGGCGAGCATCACCCGGTCCACATCGATGGAGCCAGCTTTCCCGTCCCGGCTCTCGTACTCCACATGCACCTTGGAGCCGTCGTCCTGGACCGACTTCACGGCGGTGGAGGTCAAGAGCTTGACCCCGAGCTTGCGGTACTGCTTGTGGAGCTCCGCGGAGACGGCGGCGTCCTCATTCGGCAGGACTCTGTCGAGGAATTCGACGATGGTCACTTCGACGCCGTAGTTGCGCAGCACATAGGCGAACTCGACGCCGATCGCGCCAGCGCCGACGATGACGATGGAGCCGGGCAGTTCGCGGGAGAGGATCTGCTCCTCGTAGGTCACGACGTTCTTCGAGACGGAGACGCCAGGGGGAAGTTTCACCGTCGAACCGGTGGCGATGACGACATTCTTGCCGCGCACCTGTGTCGTGGTCCCGTCCTGCGATTTCACCTCGATGGTCTTCGCGTCCAGGAAAGCGCCCCAACCCGAGTACTCGGTGATGTTGTTCTTCTTCATGAGGAAGTGCACGCCGCGCACCCGCCCGTCCGCGACCTTCCTGCTGCGGTCGAAGGCGGCGCCGAAGTCGGCGCTCACCTCGCCGGAGATCCCGAACTCCTTCGCCTGCTTCTGCACGATGTGCGCGATCTCCGCGTTGCGCAGAAGAGCCTTGGAGGGGATGCACCCCACGTTCAGGCACACACCGCCCCAGTATTTCTCTTCGATCACCGCGACGGACAGACCGAGCTGGGCCGCGCGGATCGCCGCGACATACCCTCCCGGCCCCGCGCCGAGCAGGACAACGTCATATTCATCAGCCACGAGAGAAACCCTACTTCAAGTCCCTCTCGCTCCGCGAGGGCGGTCGCCCGCTCGGCTAAGGTGGCACGGTGACTCGCGACGAACGGCTCCCCGAAGACCATCTCCTCTGGCTCGAAGAGGTGACCGGCGAGCAAGCGCTGGCATGGGTCCAAGACCATAACGCCGCCACTGTCGCCGCGCTCGGCGACGAGGAATTCGACACGCTCAGAGACCAAATTCTCGCCGCGCTCGACAGCGACGAGCGAATTCCCTACCCCGCCCGCAGGGGCGAGTGGCTCTACAACTTTTGGCGTGACGAACAACACCCGAAAGGCTTGTGGCGCCGGACGAGCCACGACTCGTACAAAACGGCGGAGCCGGCATGGGATGTGCTCCTCGACCTCGACGCCCTCGCGGAGGCCGAAGGCGAGAACTGGGTGTGGGGCGGGGCGAAGGTGCTCTACCCGGACCGCGACCTCGCCCTGGTCACCCTCTCCCGAGGCGGCAGCGACGCGTCGGTGGTGCGCGAGTTCGACATCACCAGCCGGTCGTTCGTCGCAGGAGGCTTCGAACTGCCCGAGGGCAAAAACTTCGTCTCCTGGGCGTATCGCGACGCCCTCCTGGTCGGAGCGGACTTCGGGCCGGACGAGCACGGCGTCGCGGCGCTCACCGATTCGGGGTACCCGCGCACGGCGCGGCGGTGGGAGCGCGGGCAACCGCTGGAGGAAGCGAAAATCATCTTCGCCGGGCAGACCAAGGACGTCCTCGTGCACTCCTGGGCGGACCGCACGCCGGGTTTCGAGCGGGAATTCGTGGCCCGCATGCTGGATTTCCACAAGAAAGCCCAATACGAGCTCCGCCGCGCCCCCGGAGCGGAGGACGGCGAGCTGATCGAGATCCCCGTGCCGCTCGACGCGGACTCGTCCGTGCACGAGGATTGGATTTTCATCCGCCCGCGCTCACCCTGGGCATACGGCGGCACAACCCACCCGGAGGGCTCTCTGCTCGTCTTCGATTACGAGCAATTCATGGACGGCGAGGCCGAAGCCCATGTGCTCTTCACCCCGGACAGCTCCACAAGCCTCGCCGGATTCGGCTTCACCCTGAGCTATCTGGTGCTGGAGACGCTGCACGACGTGCGCTCCGAGCTGCAGCTGCGCACGCTCGGCGACTGGCAGCCCGCCGAGCTGCCCGGAGTGCCGCCGTTCGCCCAAGTCAGCGTCCTGACCACCGATCCGGACGAAGACGACGACGTGTTCCTGACGGCGACCTCGTTCACCGCGCCGTCCAGCCTTCTGGCCGGTTCGCCAGAGACAGGGCTGCACGTCGTCAAACAGTCCCCCGCCTTCTGGGACGCGACCGGCGTCGAAGTGCGCCAACGCTTCGCCGTGTCCACGGACGGGACGAGAATCCCGTACTTCCTCGTGGGCAAACACCTCGACGAGGCCCGTCCGACGATCCTGTACGGGTACGGCGGCTTCGAGATCTCGATGACTCCGAACTACAGCCCGGCTTTGGGCTTGGGCTGGCTGCGGCGCGGCGGGACGTACGCGCTCGCGAACATCCGGGGCGGCGGCGAGTACGGGCCTTCCTGGCACACGAGCGTCCTGCGGGAGAACAGGCCGCAAGGGTTCGCCGATTTCGCGTCCGTGGCCAGCGACCTGGTCGAGACAGGGGCCACAACCGTGGCGCAGCTCGGCGCGATGGGCGGCAGCAACGGAGGGCTGCTCATGGGCGTGATGGCGACGCGCTACCCGGAACGGTTCGGCGCGATCGTCTGCCAAGTGCCGCTCACCGACATGCTGCGCTACCACCTGTTGCTCGCCGGAGCGTCATGGATGGCGGAATACGGCGACCCAGAAGCACCAGCGGACCGGGAATTCCTCGCGGCCTACTCCCCCTACCACAATGTCCCCGAGACTGGCGGGCGAACTCCGGCGATGCTCATCACCACGTCGACGAAAGACGACCGCGTGCATCCGGGGCACGCCCGCAAACTCGCCGCGCGCTTCGAGGAGCGCGGCCACCCGGTTCTCTACTACGAGAACATCGAAGGCGGCCACGGCATGGCGGCGGACAACAAGCAGACCGCGTTCATGACCGCGCTCGCGTACCGGTTCTTCACGAACCGGCTCGGCGCGCGCTGAAAGGGCACGCGCCCCCTTCCGCGAACGCCGCCTGCGCAACTGGAGGCTTCGAGCGCCGCTCGCGGCGGGCCAGGCGCACTTGGCCGCCGAACTTCGGGCCGATCACGATGTTCGGCATATGGCTCTGCGGCTCCATCTCGGCGCGCATCGGCGAAACCGTGTAGCGGGTCAACACCGACCGCAGGATGGCTGCGGCTTCGGCCTGCGAGAACGACGCGCCGATGCACCGGTACACGCCGCCCCCGAACGGAGCCCAATGGTGTCCGGGCGGCTGGTTCTGATCGAGGAAGCGCTCCGGGCGGAATGCCTCCGGCTGCGGGAACAGCTCTTCGTCGTGGTGCAACGGATAGAAAGAAATGGCTGCCCGAGAGCCAGCAGCGAGGCGGCGCTCGCCGATCTGGTCGGTCTCCATGAGCAATCGGGCCACCCCGGACACCACGGGGTGCAGCCGCAAGGTCTCTTTGAAGACGGCGGTCAAGTGCTCGACATCCCCCTCGTCCGCCGCCGCCTGCGCCCTTTGCTGCGCGGCGGGGTTGTGCGCCAGGTCCAGCAAACACCACGCCAAAGCCTTGGCGGTCGTCTCAAAACCTGCCATCACCAGCGTGAGCAGCTGGTCGCGCAACTCCTCGTCGCAGAGCCGGTCCCCGTCCTCGTTCGCCGCCACCATCCGGGAGAGCACGTCTTTGCGCTCATGCACTGCCGAATCCGCCCGACGCGCGGCGATCTCCTCGGCGAGGATCCGGTTCAATGCAGCGAGATTTCCCCGATACCCCCGGGCCACCCCGAGCCGCGCCGACCGAGGCGCCCAAGCCCAGAGCGCGGTTCCTGGCCCCGGCAAGGCCACGCGCAGCACGCGCGGGCGCAACACAGCCGAGCGCTGCGGGTCGCTGACCCCGAACACAGTGCGCAGGATGATGTCGAGCGTGAGCCGGTGCGTGTGCTCCAACGCGGCCGTCACCCGGCCCGTCGGCCATTGCTGCGCGTCCGCTTCCGCCAGCTCCTCGAACATTGAGGCATAGCCCCGCAGCGCCGCCCCGGCGAACGACGGCATCAGCAGCTTGCGAATCCGAGCGTGGTCCTCCCCGTCGATGCTCAAAAGCGAACGCTTCCCGAGCACCGGCGCCAAAATGGCGTTGCTGGCTCCCGCGTGATAGACCTTCGGCGAACCGGCGAACACCTGCCGCGCCATAGCCGGATCGCTGGTCAACAATGTCGGAATCGAAACCCAGGAGCCTCGTCGGTAGGACCGGACTTCCACGGTCTTCGCGTAGTGCCCGCGCAACCAACTGCCCACTTCCCACCCTCGCGTGAAAGCCAGGAACGTCTGCACCGCCGCAGGCCAGCGCGGGCCAGGCACGATTTTTTCGCCGGACGCTACACCCATGGCATCAATGTACGCTTGCTTGCCCGCCTCCTCTGCCGAAGGCTCAGCCCAGCCCCTGCCGCATCACGACCAGTTGTCGTCACGACCAGTTGTACAGTGGCGAACATCCGCAGACACGAAGGAGAGCCATGCCCCTCGACCCGATTCTCGAACAAATCGCAGCAGGCGGCGGGTTCGCGCCCATGGACGAGGACCTTGCGATTCTGCACGCCGAACGGGCTGCGGCCCGCGCCCTCGCGCTCGCCAATCGGTCTCGGACCAAAGTCAAACGGACCCAAGACCGGCAGATCGAGGGACGGGAAGGCCCCATCGGCGTCCGGATCTACTGGCCGGACACAGACTCTGCGGCGCCGGCCCCGCTCGTCGTTTTCTACCACGGCGGCGGGTTCGCCCGAGGCGACCTCGAGACGCACGACCCAGTCGCGCGCGCGATCAGCGCCAAAGCCGAAGCGGTGGTCGTCGCCGTGGACTACCGGCTCGCCCCCGAGCACCCGTATCCGGCCGCTGCGCACGACTCGTTCGACGCCCTGCTGTGGTCGCACGAACACGCGGCGGAACTCGGCGCAGACCCGGGGCGCATCGCCGTGGCCGGGGACTCGGCTGGCGGCAACCTGGCCGCCGTCGTCACACAGCTCGCACGGGACGCGGGCGGACCGCCGTTGAAGTTCCAGCTGCTCTGGTACCCCGCCGTCACCTTCGACCTCTCCCTCCCCTCCGCCGAGGAAAACGCGCACGGCCCATTGCTCACCCGCAAGGACATGGAACTCTACGGCCGATTCTACCTCGGCGACACGGCAACGGGCGCCCCTGCGGACCTGCCCGCGACAGCGGCTCCGGTCAACGGGAATCTGGCAGGGCTGCCGCCCGCCTACATCGCCACCGCGCAGTACGACCCGATCCGAGACGACGGAACGACATACGCCAAGCTGCTCGCGGAAGCCGGGGTTCCGGTCGAACTGCACAACGCCGAAACCCTCGCCCACGGTTATGTCAGTTTCGCAGCGGCCGTCCCTGTGGCCAAAGAAGCCCGCGACCGATCGCTCGCCGCGCTCAAAGCAGCCCTGTGACCCGCGGCGGCGAGCGCCAGCGCAGAAAAAAGAAACCACAGATCCCAGCGAGATCGCACGACGGCAGCAGGTTTTACGACGACTTTGCGGGGCCCGTTTCCACCGCGGTCACAGTCGGCACGATCATCGGCCTGCGCCGGTAGGCGTCCGAGACCCAGCGTCCGACCGCGCGGCGCACCGACTGGGCGATCTGATGCGTGTCAACCTTCTTGAACTCCGCGTTGGGGCCACGCTCGGAGGCAAGTTTCGCAAGCTCCGCGACCACCAGCTCCTGTGCGGCCACGAGCGCCTTCGGATCGTCCGAGAAGCCTTTGCCCAACAAAGCGGGCGGGCTGACCGCGGCCCCGGTGGCCGAGTCCACCACGACATTGATCGCGATGAATCCGCCCTCGCCGAGGATCAACCGCTCGGAGAGGGTCGATTCCCCCACGTCGCCGACGGACAAACCATCCACGTACACGTAGCCGACAGGAACTTTGCCGACGGCTTTCGCGACCCCGCCGTGCAAGTCCACCGCGACGCCGTTCTCGGCCAGCACGACGTTCTTCTCCGGGATGCCGGTCGCTTGCGCGAGAGCGCCGTTGGCCCGCAAGTGGCGCCACTCCCCGTGCACCGGCATCGCGTTTTTGGGCCGCACCGCGTTGTAGAGGAACAACAGCTCGCCCGCCGACGCGTGGCCCGAGACGTGGACTTTCGCGTTCTGCTGGGTCACCACTTTCGCGCCGAGCCGGGTCAGTCCGTTCACCACTGCGAAAACAGAGTTCTCATTGCCGGGGATGAGCGAGGAGGCGAGGATGACAAGATCCCCGGACTGGATGCTGATGCTCTGATGATCGCCGCGCGCCATGCGGGAAAGCGCGGAAAGCGGCTCGCCCTGCGAGCCGGTCGAGATGAGCACGACTTTCGAATCCTGCAGCTCGGCCGCCTTCTCCATATTCACCACCACGCCTTGCGGAACAGTGAGATACCCGAGCTCTTGGGCGATGCGCATGTTGCGGTACATGGAGCGGCCGACATAGGCGACCTTGCGGCCGTTCGCGACAGCAACATCGATGACCTGCTGCACTCGGTGGACATGGCTGGCGAAACAGGCGACGATCACACGTTGGCCCGCCTTGCCGATGACCCGGTCGAGCACTTCGCCGATCTCACGCTCCGGCATGACGAATCCCGGCACCTCGGCGTTGGTGGAGTCCACGAGGAAAAGGTCCACGCCCGCGTCGCCCAACCGCGACATGCCCGCGAGGTCGGTGAGCTTGCCGTCGAGCGGGATCTGGTCGAGCTTGATGTCCCCGGTGTGCAGCACAACCCCGGCGGGGGTGCGGATGGCGACAGCGAGCGCGTCGGGAATGGAATGGTTGACTGTCAAGAACTCCAGGCCGAACACGTCGACTTGGCGCTGCTCGCCGCCAGTCACCTCGACGAACGTCGGCTTTTGCCGGTGCTCGCGGCACTTCGCGGCGACCAGCGCAAGAGTGAACTTCGAGCCGATGACCGGCAGGTCGGGGCAGACGCGCAGCAAAAACGGCACCGCGCCGATATGGTCCTCGTGCCCATGGGTGAGGACAATGCCGACGATGTCTTCCGCCCGGTTCTCGATCGAAGAGAAGTCGGGAAGGATGAGATCGACTCCGGGCTGGCGGTCTTCTGGGAAAAGGACGCCGCAGTCGACGATGAGCAGTTTGCTGCCGTATTCGAAGACGGTCATGTTCCGGCCGATCTCGCCGAGACCGCCGAGAGCGGTCACCCGCAAAGCGCCGTCCGCCAACGCGGGAGGGGCCGAGAGGCTGTCGAGGATGTGCGCGTCGGTCATTGGCGGGCGCCCACGAGCTCGAGGTCTTGCGCGAGGGCCGCGGTCTCCTCGCCGTCCAAACCGAGGATGGGGAGCCTCGGCTCGCCGACCGGCTGGCCCAGCAGCGCCAGACCGGCCTTGGCCAAGGCGACACCGCCGTAACGTGCTTGCGCCCGCACAAGCGGCAATATGCTGACCTGCAGTTCCCTGGCACGCGCAAGGTCGCCTTCGGCGAACGCGGTGTGCAGCTCGCGCAGTTGCTCGGGGACAAGGTGCCCGAGGACGCTCACCACGCCGACCGCGCCGACCGCGAGCCAGGGCAAATACACCACATCATCGCCAGAATAATACTGGAGCCCGGTGGTCGCGATCAGCTCCGCGCCCGAGCCGAAATCGCCCTTCGCCTCTTTCATGGCGGCGATGTTCGGGTGCGCCGCGAGCTCCTGGAGCGTGGCCGGTTCGATCGCGAGCGCGGTCCGGTGAGGAACGTCGTACAGCATGATCGGCGTGGTCACCGCGTCGGCGACCGCGCGGCAATGCGCCGCCAAGCCTGCCTGGGAAGGTTTGGAGTAATACGGTGTGACGACGAGAAGGCCATGAGCGCCAGCGGCTTGCGCGTCGCGCGCGGCCTGAACAGATTTCGCCGTGTCGTAGCTGCCGACCCCCTGGGTGATCTTGGCCCGGTCGCCGACTGCGGCGAGAACAGCGGAGAGCAGCTCCAACTTTTCAGCGGGCGAGGTGGTCGGCGACTCACCGGTGGTGCCGCCGAGGACCAAACCGTCCACACCTCGGGCAACAAGCCGTTCGGCGAGCGCGACACCGGCTCGCACGTCGAGTGAGCCGTCCGCCGAGAAAGGCGTCACCATGGCCACAGCGACCGTTCCGAACAGGGGCTCTGCTGCGCTCTGTGTCATGGGTGCAGAGCCTACCCGCGTGCCCTGAGGATCTGCTGAAGGGCTGGCGCGAGATCCCCGTTTCCGATGGCCTGGACCTGTTCGAGGCCCTGCCAACCGGCCAGTTCGGCAAGGCTCGCGGCAAGAGGCTCCGCTGTGTCGGCCGCTGTGGCGTGGTCTTCCAAAAACGCGCCTTGGACGAGCAGAACGCCCGCTCTGCGATCCGCTTTCACATCGACGCGGGCGACAAGGCGCTCGCCGCACAGGAACGGCAAAACGTAGTAGCCGTGTTCTCGTTTGTGTTTCGGCGTGTAAATCCCAATCCGGTATTGGAACCCGAAAAGACGCTCCAACCTTGGCCGGAAGAACACAAGAGGATCAAAGGGGCACAAAAGCGCCCGTGCGCCGGAAGTCCTCGGGATAGCCGTGTCCGGGGCGAGGTACGCGGTCTGGCGCCAGCCTCGCACCTGGGCCTCTTCCAACTCGCCTCTGGCGACGAGATGGCCGAGAGCGGCCTTCGTGTCCTTGGCCTCAAGGCGGTAGTAATCGCGGATGTCTTGTTCGGTGGCGATCCCGAGCGCGGCGGCGGCGTTCGCCGCCAGCTGCGCGACTGCCTCCTCCCGAGTGAGCTGGACCTCACGGAACGCGCGGGGCACGACGTTTTCCACGAGGTCGTAATACCGTTGGAAATTGACCCGCTTTCCGGTGGTGAGGACCCCCGCCGCGAAGAGCGCCTCGCAGACGATCTTGGTCTCGCCCCGATCCCACCACGGCCCTTTCGCGCCGTCTCGGCCGAGGCCCAAGCGGCGCTCCAGCTCGCCCGCGGTCAACGGCCCCGCCTCGTCGACGAGCGCGCAAATCTTCTGGCCCAATGCGGAACGAGCCGCGATGAGCTCTTTCTGAACGTGCCAACGGCCGTGCTGGTAGTCCTGCATGCGCCAGCGGAACGCCGGCCAATCCTCGAAGGGGATCAAGGCCGCCTCGTGCGCCCAGTACTCGACCAAGGCGCGATGTTTCTTCGACCAGGCGAGCCTGTCCAGGGCGGCTTTGTCGTACGCGCCGACACGGCTGAAAACAGGGAGGTAATGCGCTCGCTCCAGAACGTTGACCGAGTCGAGTTGGAGGAGCCTCGTCCGGGCGAGCGCCTTTCGGATCGTGGCGGCGCCGCCGGTGAAGCCCTGCGCTCGCAGAGCGAGCCTTCGCGCCTGGCCAATGGTCAGGGTCGCCATGTCAGGCTCTGCGGAAGGTGGTGAAGCGATACCGCAGCCCCGACTCGGAGCGCTGCCAGGGGCCTTCTGCGGCGACCCGCCAGCCCACGCCGAGCTGAGGGGCGTACACATCGCCTTCGACTTCGAAGTCCACCTCGGTGATCTCGGCGATCGCAGCGAGATGCACAGCCTTGGCGTAGACCTCCCCCCCGCCGATGACCCAGACTGTCTCCCCCGCCCGGCCCGGAGCGGTCGCAGTGACGACGTCATGCGCGACCTGCGCGCCTTGGGCGGTGTAACCCCGGTCCCTGGAGAGCACCACATTGGTCCGTTCGGGCAACGGGCGGAACCGCGCGGGCAGCGAGTCCCAGGTCTTGCGGCCCATGACCACCGTGTGTCCGACCGTGAGCTGGCGAAACCTGCGCATGTCCTCGGGGATCGACCACGGCAGCTCGCCATCAATGCCGATCACCCCGTTGCGCCCCTGCGCCCAAAGAACACCGACCGCCATCGCTAGACCGCCACCGGAGCCTTGATCGCGGGGTGCGACCGGTAGTCGACGATCTGAATGTCCTCGTACTCGTACTCGAAGACCGAAGGGCGTTGCCGCAGCTCGAGCCTCGGATACGGGTACGGGGTCCGGGCGATCTGCTCGCGCGCCTGATCGAGATGGTTGCGGTACAAGTGGCAGTCTCCCCCGGTCCAAACGAAATCTCCGACGTGCAGGCCCGCCTGTTGGGCCATCATGTGCGTGAGGAGCGCGTAGCTCGCGATGTTGAACGGAACGCCGAGGAAAAGGTCGGCGCTGCGCTGGTACAGCTGGCAGGAGAGTTTCCCGTCCGCGACATAGAACTGGAAGAGGATGTGGCAGGGCGCGAGGGCCATTTTCGAAAGCTCCCCGACGTTCCACGCGGAGACGACGATCCGCCGGGAATGCGGGTCTGAGCGCAAAAGCCGCACGGCCTGGTCGATCTGATCCACGACCTCGCCGTCCGGCGTGGGCCAGCTGCGCCACTGCGCCCCGTAGACCGGGCCCAGGCTGCCGTCCTCACGCGCCCATTCGTCCCAGATCGTCACGCCGCGCTCTTGGAGCCACCGGACGTTCGTGTCGCCGCGCAAAAACCACAAGAGCTCGTGAACGATCGACTTCAGATGCACCTTCTTCGTCGTCACCAGCGGAAAACCCTTCGCGAGGTCGTAGCGCAGCTGATGGCCGAAAAGACTGAGCGTGCCCGTCCCGGTGCGATCAGGACGTTCAGCCCCCCGCTCCAACACCAGCCGCAGAAGGTCTTCGTACGGCGTGGGAACCCCGGGCGTGTTTGTCATACGTCCAATGTAAACGAGAGGTCCGACAACGAAACGTCAGCGCATGAGACTGGCGGCCACAGCGGCCCCGAGCTCGTAACACGCCTCCCGAGCTGTGGAGTCCGGCGCGCCCGTGAGCTCCAAAGGGGCGGCGGTCTGCGCCAGCCCCATGCCGCCCGCGAGTTTGAGCACCGCGCGGACCGCTCCCCCGGTGTCGTCGGAGCCGTGCGCCCACAGGCCGAACCCACGCCCCGCCACCGCGTCGAGGCACGGGTAATAGACCGTGTCGAAGAAATGCTTCAACGCCCCGGACATGTAGCCGAAGTTGGCCGTGGTGCCGAAAAGGTAGCCGTCGGCCGACAACATGTCGAAGGCCGTGGCCGACAACGCTGGCACAGCGCGGACCTGGACCCCTTCGATCTCCGGGTCTTTGGCGCCCGCCAGCACCTTTTCGAAGATCTCCCTGGTCGCTGGCGACGGAGTGTGGTGGACGACCAACAAGGTCTTGGGGCCGTCAGGCACGGGCGCGCTCCTCCCGTTCCAGGTCGACGGCGCGGCGCATCGAAGCCCGCGCCGCGCTCCGCCGCCCCGCGGTGTCCTGCCCCCGCGCGAGCCGATACCAGGACTGCCACTCATCGGGCCGCCGCTCCACGGCGTCTTGCAGCTGCGCCACGAGTGTTTCGCCCGCTTCAGCGGTGAGCTTGCCCGACGGCGTGCGCGGCACGTTCGACACATCCAGCTCCTGGCCGCACTCGCGCATGGCCGAAGCGAGCCGTTGGTGGGCCATCGCCTCGCGCAAGGTCGCGACCACCAGCCACAGCCCGAGAACCGCGAGCAGCAGCACTCCGAAGGCGAGCATGCCCGCGACAGCGCCGCCGTTGCGCCAGAGCAAGACCGAGCGCCACGCCATGACGGCGAGATAGCCGACGAGGAAGACCGTGACGAGCAAAGCCCCCCAGATCGTCTTGCGGCCAGAGCTGCCCATCTCAGAGCCCGAGCAGGGGGGCGAGGCCGAGCGTGAGCCCCGGCCTGGCTGGAATCGCTTTGGCGGCGGCGAGCACGCCGGGGCCGTACGCGGCGCGGTCGACGCAGTCCGCCCGGATGACGAGCGTCTCGCCCGGATTGCCGAACAGGATCTCCTCATGCGCGAGATAGCCGGACATGCGCACCGAGTGGACAGGCACGCCGTCCACATCCGCCCCTCTGGATCCGGGCACAGCGTGCGTGGTGGCGTCCGGGGCGGGCGGGACGGCGGCTTCGGCCCGGCGCCGCGCGATCACCTGCGCGGTGTGCGTGGCGGTCCCGGACGGGGCGTCCACCTTTTTCGGGTGGTGCATCTCGATCACTTCGACCGACTCGAAGAACCGTGCGGCCTGCTCGGCGAGGTGCACGGCGAGCACAGTGCCGAGGGCGAAGTTCGGAATCACCGCGACGCCCACCGAGGGCTGGCGCGCCAGCGCGTCCCGGATCTCGTCGTGGTGCCCCGGGGTGAGCCCGGAGGTGCCGACCACGGCATGCAGGCCGTGGGCAACGCTGAACAAGGTGTTGCCGAGCGCCGAGTCCGGGTGGGTGAAGTCGACGACGACCTGCGCCCGCGCCTCGACGAGGCTCTCCAACGGGTCGTCTTTGTCCAACGCCGCGACGAGCTCGACCCCGGGGGCTTGGCTCAAGATCGGGACCAAGGTGCTGCCGACCCTGCCGAGGGCTCCGAGCAGGCCGACCCGCAGGGTGTCTGATTGCGTGCTGTGTGTCATCAACCTCAACCTTAGTCTTCGAACGACGCGGCCTTGCGCTAGGCTCAGACGCCTGTGTTGCTTGGATAACAAGAACCTTGGGAAGGAAGACTCATGCGTCGCAGATCGGCCGGTGCTGTCATCGCCTTGCTCGCCGCCTGGCCGATGTGCGCCCCCGGCGCGCGAGCGGACGCTCCCGCGTTCCCCGACCTCGACGGTTACCAGTGGACCTCCCCCGACTGGTTCTTCCGGCACGGTTCGCGCCCGATGACCGCGGAATTCTCCACTCCCGACGGGCTGTACTGCTGGGTGAGCTGGTACATGGAGCTGCGCTACGGCTGCGACGGGCAACTGCCCGGAGCGCCGGCGGGCGCGAACAGCGTGCGCGTGCAGCGCGGCAAGCCCGGACAGTTCCTCACCGCCGCGTCGCACGACATACCGGGCTCCCCGGCCATGGCGCTGGAGCCGAACCATTACTTCAACGACGCCGGAGCAGTGTGCCTGGTGGACGACGAGGGCATGACCGCCTGCGGCTACGGAGACCACGGGTTCATTTTGCGGCCCTCGGGCTCTGTCGCCTGGTGAACAAACAGCCCGAACCGTTAGGAACACGGGCGCTTGGGCGCTGTCGCGTCCCTCTCATCAGCCCGTTCAGAACCCCTGGCGAGTGGTCACCACGGCAGCCCACGCGGGCGCCCGGCCGTCGGCCTCGAGTTTGCGCCATTCGGTGAGCTGGATGAAATCCCTGTCCTGGTTCAACGCGGCCACCGCTGGGACAAGCCCGAAGCCGTCCACCTTGATCGCGTACTTCGCCCGGCCCGCGACGCGAATCGCGGCGGAACTCGTCAAACCGGGCAAGGAGTCGGCCGGGAGGAACAGCACCCACGCGCCGAAGTCCTCGAACAATTCGTCCTCGAACACCACTGCGTAGAGAAGATCCTCTCCGAGAGGTGGGATGCCGTCTTGAATCACCGAACGATAGTATCCGCATATCCTCATTTGACCCGCACGTTGCGTGATGGCGCACAGTTGGAGCTGTGGACGAGCGCGCCGTCGGCGAGGTCGCCGAGATCGCGCGCGTCACGGTGCGGACATCACACCACTACGAGGCAATCGGGCTGCTCATGCGGAGCGGGCGGAGCTCCGCGGGCTACCGGCGGCACTCGGCCACAGATCTGACGCGCCCGCACCAGATCTTGTTCTATCGGACGCTGGGTTTCGGGCTGGGGGAAATCAGCACCACCTCGCTGATCCGCGCTCTCTGGAGGAGGAGAGCCGGCAACCGGGCCTCGCCCGACACATGCGCGACGCGATCAAAGCGGACGCGCGACTGGCGGATAATCCGCCGCGAAGGAAGAGGGCCCCGACCAGTCGGTCGGGGCCCTCTTCTCCGTGCGGACGCTCACGCGGTCGCCGGGGCCCCGTCGGTCGCTGGAGCCTCGTCCAAGGCAAGGATCAGGCTGATCTTGCCCCGGTCGTCGATGTCGGCGATCTCGACGCGCAGCTTCGAGCCGATCTGCACCACGTCTTCGACGCTCACGATCCGCTTGCCGTTGCCGAGCTTCGAGATGTGCACGAGGCCGTCCTTGCCCGGAGTGAGCGAGACGAACGCGCCGAAGGCAGTGGTCTTCACGACGGTGCCGAGGTAGCGCTCGCCGACCTTGGGCAACTGCGGGTTCGCGATGGCGTTGATCTTGTCGATCGCCGCCTGGGCGGAGTCTCCGCTGGCCGCTGCGACGTACACGGTGCCGTCGTCCTCGATGGAGATGTTCGCGCCGGTCTCCTCGGTGATCGAGTTAATCATCTTGCCCTTCGGCCCGATGACCTCGCCGATCTTGTCGACCGGGATCTTGATGGTGGTGATCCGAGGCGCGAACGGCGAAAGCTCGGCGGGCTCGTCGATCGCGTTCGCGATCACGTCGAGCAGCGTGTCACGGGCCTCCTTGGCCTGCGCGAGCGCCTCGGCGAGCACCTGCGAGGGGATGCCGTCGAGCTTGGTGTCCAGCTGCAACGCGGTCACAAAGTCGGCGGTGCCCGCCACCTTGAAGTCCATGTCGCCGAACGCGTCCTCGGCTCCGAGGATGTCCGTCAACGTCACATACTTCGTCTCGCCGTTGACCTCGCCGGAGACCAGGCCCATCGCGATGCCCGCGACGGGAGCTTTGATCGGGACGCCCGCGGCCAGCAGAGACATCGTGGAGGCGCAGACCGAGCCCATCGACGTGGAACCGTTCGAGCTCAACGCTTCGGAGACCTGCCGGATGGCGTACGGGAACTCCTCGACCGAAGGCAGAACCGGCACCAGGGCGCGCTCGGCCAGCGCGCCATGGCCGATTTCGCGGCGCTTGGGGGACCCGACGCGGCCGGTCTCGCCGGTGGAGTACGGCGGGAAGTTGTAATGGTGCATGTAGTGCCGCTTGCTCACCGGGCCGAGCGCGTCGACCTCTTGGGCCATCTTGAGCAGGTCCAGCGTGGTGACGCCGAGGATCTGGGTTTCCCCGCGCTGGAAGAGCGCGCTGCCGTGCACCCGCGGGACCGGGCTGATCTCCGCAGAGAGCGGACGGATGTCCCGCAAGCCCCGGCCGTCGATGCGGAACCCGTCGGAGAGAATGCGCTCGCGCACGAGCTTCTTGTTGAGCGAGCGGAACGCGGCGGAGATCTCGCTCTCGCGGCCCTCGAACTGCGGCTCCAACTGGGCCTTGGCCTCAGCCTTGATCGCTTCGATCCGCGCTTCGCGCTCCACCTTGCCCGGCAGGCTCAACGCCTCGGACAGCACAGCGCCGGCGTTGAATTCCACAGCGTCGTAGACGTCTTGCTGGTAAGGGTGGAACTGCTGGAGCTCGAAAGCCTCTTTGCCCGCGACGGCGGCCAGCGCCTCCTGCGCGATGGCGAGCTGCTTGAGGAAGGGTTTGGCGGCCTCGAGGCCCTCGGCGACAACCTGCTCGGTCGGCTTGGTCGCGCCGCCCTCGATGAGCTTGATCGCGTGGTCGGTGGCCTCAGCCTCGACCATCATGACCGCAACGTCGCCGTCTTCGAGCACACGGCCCGCGACGACCATGTCGAAGACAGCCTCCTGGAGCTGCTCGACGGTCGGGAAGGCGACCCATTGGCTGCCGATGAGCGCGACCCGAACCCCGGCGATAGGACCGGAGAACGGGAGCCCCGAGAGCCGGGTGGAGGCGGAGGCCGCATTGATCGCGAGCACGTCGTAGACGGCGTTCGGGTTCAACGAGAGCACGGTGACGACAATCTGGACCTCGTTGCGCAGCCCGTCCGCGAAGGAGGGGCGCAGCGGCCGGTCGATGAGACGGCAGGTGAGAATGGCGTCGGTGGAGGGGCGGCCTTCACGGCGGAAGAACGAGCCGGGGATGCGGCCCGCCGCGTACATCCGCTCTTCCACGTCCACGGTCAGGGGGAAGAAGTCGAACTGGCTCTTCGGCTGCGCGGAGAACGTGGTGGCGGACAGGACGCTGGTGTCCTCGTCGAGCGTGGCGAAGACCGAGCCGGCCGCCTGTTGGGCGAGCTTGCCAGTCTGGAACTTCACGGTGCGGACGCCGAAGGCGCCGTTGTCGAGCTCACAAGTGACCTCGTGCACATTTGGGGTCAAACTATTCATCAGTGGGATTGGTCCTCTCAATAGGAATGTTCGAGACATGGCTGCGCCCGCCAGCAATGCCGAACTATCTCCCACACGCACGGTCATCGATCGAAGCCACCGCAAACGACCAGTTTGCGGCAGCCACTACCGAGGACCGAAGGAAAACCCGGCCACGCCAAAGGCTGCTGCCGCGTCGAGCCTAGCATTGCGGCGCGAGAAACCGGAAACGGCAGGCCAGGAATCGGCCTGCCGTGTGCGGTCGAGAAACAAAACTCAGCGGCGGATGCCCAGCTTCGCGATGATCTGACGGTAGCGGTTGATGTCCACCCGGGTGAGGTACTTCAGCAGGCGACGACGCTGGCCGACCAGGAGCAAGAGGCCCCGGCGGGAGTGGTGGTCGTGCTTGTGCTCTTTGAGGTGCTCGGTGAGGTCCGAGATGCGACGGGTCAGCAGCGCGATCTGCGCCTCGGGGGAACCGGTGTCGCTCTCGTGCAGGCCGTACTCGGCAAGAATGGTTTTTTTCGCCTCAGCGCTCAACGCCATGAGGGTGCTCCTTTGTTTCAGCTCCGCAGGTCACATCTGATTGGCGCACCGCTGCGGGCCGCAGAAACGCCAGGTGTTGACTGTATCAGCAGAGAGCGAGGAACGCGAATCGTCACTGCAGGGCCTTGCGGGTGTCCTCCACGTCTTTCGCGATAGCGTCGATCAGCTCCTCGCGGGACTGGAAGGCCCACATGTCCCGCAGCCGCCGCACGAAGTCGACGGCCACGTACTGGCCGTACAGGTCGACGTCTTTGTCCAAGACATACGCCTCCACGGTCCGCTCCCGGCCAGAGAAGGTGGGGTTGGTGCCCACCGACACGGCGGCGGCGACCCTCCCCAGCGAAGCCCGGTTTTGCTTGCTCCCCGGCGCCGACGGGCGGGCCGGGCTCGAGATCGAGAACCATGCCGCGTACACGCCGTCGGCGGGGATCGCGGCATACATCGGCGGCGCCACGTTCGCAGTCGGAAAGCCGAGTTCCCGGCCTCGCCCGTCCCCATGCACGACCACACCCTCCACCCGGTGCGGGCGGCCCAACGCTTCGGCGGCGGCCGCCACATCGCCCGCCGCGACAACAGAGCGGATGTACGTCGAAGAGACCGTGACGTCGTGCTCGGCGAACAAGCGGACCGACTCCGCCTCGAAACCGAATCTTTTGCCCAGTTCGACGAGCATGTCGATGTTGCCTGTCGCTCTGTGGCCGAAGGTGAAGTTCTCCCCCACCAGCACCTTCGCCACATGCAACCTGCTGACAAGCAGCTCGTGCACGAATTCCTCCGCCGACTGCTTGGCGAGTTCCCTGGTGAACGGGATGACGCAAAAGACGTCGATGCCCAGCTGCCCGACCAGCTCTGCCCGCCTGGCGAGCGTGGTGAGCTGCGCCGGATGGTCCCCGGCCCGGATCACCTGGGCCGGATGCGGGTCGAAGGTGATCAAAGCCGACGGCAAGCGGCGTTTGCGAGCCTCGTTCACCGTGCGCCGGACCAATTCGACATGGCCTCGGTGCACGCCGTCGAAGGTCCCGATGGTGAGCACGCACCTTCCCCAGTCAGGGGGGATGTCTTCAATACCGCGCCAATGCCGCACGTGGTCAGCTTACCGCGCGCGCCCTGGGCGACGCCGTGTCGTATGCCCGCTACCCCGCGCCCAGCACGCTGTGCGCGCGCTCCCGGCGCTCACGCAATGCGTCCCGCCGAGCCGCCTCCCGTGCGTAGCGCTGCCATTCGCGCCGAGAACGCTCGGCGAGCACCGTGACGATCAAGACGCTCGCGGGCATGTCCGAAGGCGGCGGCGGAGAAACCGAAGCCGCGACCTCGTCCGCGATCCGCCGCTCTAACGCCTGCGAGACCTGGGGGCGCAGTTCACGAGCCCGCCGCACATACTGTTGGGCGAGCAGGGCCAATTCCGGCGAAAGCTTCGCGAGGGAGAGCGAGCGCGCCCAGGGCGCGAGCCCCACAGGCATCGGCAACGGGGGCGGGACGCGCTCGGCCCGCTCATTGATGACGACAGTTCCGGCGAACATATCGCCGATCCGTTTGCCCTTGGCCGAGACCAGCGAGCTGATCACCGCGGGGGCCGCGCCGAGCGAGTAGATCTCGAACACCGCCATCAGCCCCCGGACCAGGGCCTGCCGGAAACGGACCGGGCCGCCGTCTTCCGCGACCACGCGCAAGCCCATCGCCATCTTCCCGACTGTCCGGCCCCTGGTGAGCGTTTCGGCGAGCACGGGATAGCCCACGACGATCATGACGGCCAAAAAAAGAAACATCGCGAAGACCCACGCCCCGTCCATCCGGTGATAGGCGGCGGCCGCGACGGCGCCGAAACAGGCGACGAACAGCACCAGCACAAGCACGGCGAGCTGCAAGGCCGCGTCGATCAGCTTGGCGAGCGCGCGCACCGGCAACTGGGCGAGCTGCACGTCGAGCACAACGGCGTCCCCTGTCACCAGTTCCGGCATGGCCCGCAGTGTACTCGACAGCTGTCCTCCTCAGCGTTGCCGATCCACGCGCTGACGTTATGCTGAGCGGGTGGACTCGAACGCGTTCGCCAGCGTCCACGGGGAAAGCTGGCGCCGGCTCGAATCATTGCTGCGCCGCAAACGGTCCCTCACCGAGGCGGAGCTGGACGAGCTGGTCCAGCTTTACCAGCGCACCGCCACACATCTGTCCATGCTGCGCTCCGCGGCGGAGGACCCCGCGCTCATCAGCAGGCTCTCGGTGCTGACCGCCCGCGCCCGCGCGGCGGTGACCGGCGCGCACGCGCCCGCGTGGCGGGAGTTCGGCCGGTTCTGGACGGTCACCTTCCCTGTCGCGGCCTACCGCGCGAGATGGTGGTGGCTGGGAGCCGCCGTGTTCACAGCGGTGATCGCTGTGTCGGTGGGCTGGTGGGTGGGCCACGACCCCGCCGCGCAGGCGGCGATTGGCGATCCGGCGGACATCAGGCAGCTCGTCGAGCATGATTTCGAGCATTACTACAGCGAGCACGAGGCGAGCTCGTTCGCGACAAAGGTGTGGCTCAACAACAGCTGGGTGGCCGCCCAATGCCTGGGGATGGCCGCGTTGCTCGGCGCCCCCATCCCCTTTGTCCTCTTCTCGAACGCGATGAACGTCGGAGCGAGCGGCGGACTGATGTTCCACGCCCACAAAGGCGGGCTTTTCTTCAGCTTGATCGTCCCGCACGGCCTTTTGGAGCTCACCGCCGTCTTCCTGGCGGCTGGGGCAGGAATGCGCCTCGGCTGGCAAGTGATCGCGCCTGGACAACGGCAACGCGTCCAAGCTCTCGCCGAAGAAGGCCGGTCTATGATCGCGATCGCGATGGGCACGGCGCTGGTGCTGCTCGTCTCGGGCGGGATCGAAGCCTTTGTCACGCCTTCTCCCCTGCCGACCTGGGCCAAAGTCGGCATTGGGGCGGCAGCCGAGGCAGTGTTCCTCGCGTTCGTGATCGGGCTCGGCCGGCCCGCGGCCCGCGCGGGCGAGACCGGCGACGTGGAAAGGGCGCCCGACTACGCACCCGCCGCGTGACTACAGCTTGCCGGAAGCCTTCATCGCGATGTACTTGTCGGCGAGCGCGGGCGCGAGCTTCTCCGGCAGCTCGTCGACGACCTCCACGCCCATGGCGCGCAGCTCCTGCGCCACAAAGCCCCGGTCGGCCCGCATGAGCTCGGCGGCGGCGGCCCCGTAGACCTGCTCCGCGTCCGCGCGCCCAGCCGCGAGCTCCGCGATGCGGGGGTCGGCAACCGCTGCCAGCAGCACATGGTGGCGCGAGGTGAGACGACCCAGCACCGCGAGCCAGCTCTCTTCGAACGTGGACCGGGACAAATCCGTGAGCAGGACGACGAGGCTGCGGCGGCGGGCGCGCGCCAAGACCGTCTCGACGAGCCCGTCGGCGTCCACCTCGGCCAAAGCAGGTTCCAAGGGCGCCATGGCCTGGACTATCTGCGGCAAAAGCCCGCTCGGAGCAGCAGAAGCAGCCCAACCCCGCACACGCCGGTCGTAGGCGAGGAAATGCACCTTGTCCCCTGCCTTGCTGGCCAACGCGGCGAGCAGGAGCGCCGCGTCCATCGACCAGTCCAGCCTCGGCCAGCCAGCGGGGTCGGCAGACAGCGGGTCCACGCCGATCCGGCCTGCGCTGGTGCGCCCGCAGTCCAACACAATGAGCACTGGTTGGTCCCGTTCTGGGCGCCAGGTCCGGACCAGGACGTCGCCGCGCCGGGCTGAAGCGCGCCAATCGATCGAGCGCACATCGTCCCCGTCCACGTACTCCCGAAGCGAGTCGAACTCAGTGCCTTGTCCTCGGAGCAAGGCGAGCGTCTGGCCTTCGAGCTCGCGCAGCCGCATGAGCCGGGCGGGCAGGTGTTTGCGGGAGAGGAACGGCGGCAGCGCGCGCAGCCGCCACGGGACGAGGGCCGAGCGCTGCCTGCCCGCGAACCCGAACGGCCCGAGCGCGCGGACTGTCACTTTCGCCGCCTCCTGCTCGCCGCGCCGAACTGGCCGGAGCAGCGTCTCCACGGACATGCGCTCGCCCGGGGGCAGCGCGACGCGATGCCGCGCAGGGCTCGCCGACGCGCTCGGAGCCCACGCGTCGCGCAGCAAGCCCTGGACCTTGCGCTTGCCGAGATTCTCCACTGCGAGCCGCACCCGCGCCGTCTCGCCGAGCCGGACCACTTCGTCCCCCGAACGGGCGAAAGAGAGCTGTTTGGGGCTGCCCGCGAGCACGACGTCCACCAGCACGAGGACCACCGCGACGGCGAGGACCGTCGCGAAGACCGCCTCGGGGCGCGGGAGCAGGAGCACCGCAAGGGCTCCGCACGCGACGGCGGCGCCGACTCGCCAGGTCAACACCACGGGCGTCTCACCGCGCTCTGCGCGGCGGAACGGTGTGCCGCGACGTCGTGCGCTTCGAAGATCATCGGGGCACCGGCACCGCTGCGAGAAGCCCGTCGAGCAGGACGTCGGCGTTCATCCCTTCGAGCTCCGCCTCCGGGCGCAACGCGATTCGGTGCCGGAGGGCGGGCCTGGCCATGACCTTCACATCGTCCGGGGTGACGAACGCGCGGTCCGAGAGCCACGCCCAGGCGCGGGCCGAGGCGAGCAGCGCCGTCGCCCCGCGCGGAGAAACACCAAGGCGCAGCGCGGGCGACTGCCGCGTGGCCCGGACGACGTCGACGATGTAGCCCAGGACCTCCGGGCTGACGTGCACCTGCTGGACCGCTTCCCGGCCTGCCGCGAGGTCCGACGCAGAGGCAACGGGCTGGACGGCGGAGACGTCTCGCGGGTCGGCCGAATCAGCGAATCGCGTCAAAATGCCGATCTCTTCCTCCCGCTGCGGCAAGGGCACGACGAGCTTGAGCAGGAACCGGTCCAGCTGCGCCTCCGGCAACTGGTACGTGCCCTCGTGCTCGACGGGGTTCTGGGTGGCCGCGACGATGAACGGGTCCGGCAGGGGCCGCGAATGGCCGTCCACGCTCACCTGCCGCTCCTCCATCGCCTCAAGGAGGGCCGCCTGTGTTTTCGGCGGCGTCCGGTTGATCTCGTCCGCGAGGAGCAAGTTCGTGAAGACCGGGCCCTCGCGGAAGACGAATTCGGCGCTGCGGGCGTCGAAGATCTGCGAACCGGTGACATCGCCCGGCATGAGGTCGGGAGTGAACTGCAGCCTCTTGAAATCGAGGCCGAGGCCTCGGGCGAGACTGCGGACCAGCAGGGTTTTCGCAACACCAGGCACGCCTTCCAGGAGCACATGCCCCTGCGTCAGAAGCCCGATGAGCATGCCCGTGACCACAGAGTCCTGCCCGACCACGACTTTGGCGACCTCGTGTCGCAACGCGGCGAACGACGCCTTTGGATCTGCGATCGCCGGATCTGCGGCTGTGCTCATGCCCCGCGCACCTTCCCTTCACATACACCGTGTTCCACTTTGTCGAGTTCTTGCGCCAAAGCCACCAATGCCGAATCATCAGCAGGAACTGGACCGTACAATACCGATCTGATCTCGTCCTGGCCGCGCCCCAGCCGTTCCGCGAGCGCCGCCGTCATCACGCCCGAATCCCGAACGGGGACCGCGAGCCGTGTCGACAAGCGCCCCAACGCCGCCTCGCGCAACGCGGCCGCCGCTCTGCCTCTTGCCCGCCTCGCCTGGTACAGCTTGCCCAATCCTTCCGCGGTCTCCGAGGCGCGGACCACGACCGGCAACCGTTCGACGATCACCGGGCCAAGCCGACGCGCCTGCCAGAGCGCGGTCGCGACCACGGCGACAGCCAGTGTGCGCGTCGCCCACCAGACCCGCTCTGGAATGAGACCGGTGAGGCTCGGCCCGACTTTCTCACCTTTGATCTCAGGGAATTCCGGGGCGAGCCAGACCACGGCGCGGCGCGCGCCAAGGATGTTGAGGGCGAGCGCGGCGGAGCCAGGGGCGGCGATCCTCTCGTTGGCCATAAAGCTGCTGTCCGCGAGCACTGTGATGATCCTGCCGTCGTGGCGGTAGCGCAGAACCTCCCCGTCGTAGCAGGAGTCCTGGGTGTCTGGGGCGCGCAACGCCCAGCCGTTCATGCGCACCGCGCCAGCGCGCAGCGCGCCGCTCCACGCGCAACCCGGCTCGCGCGGGCTTTCGCTCTGATCGGTTCTGCTGTGCTCGACGCCGGGCGCGAGGACGCGCACTATGGCTGAGAAGGAGGCTTCCGCCACGACCCGGTCCCCTGGAAGCGCCGCGACTTGGCGCAACGTGTCCTCACCCGAAAGGTAGCCGCTGTTCGTGATGAACAGCAGGGTGTCGCTGGTCGTCGCCGACCGGGCCTCGTCCGCTGTCCGCGCGATGCGCAGATCGACGCCGTGCTGGCGCAGAAGCTCGGCCAGCGCGTGCCCGCCGTCCTTGCGCCAGCCCTGCGGGTCGAGCGGTTCTCGCGATCCCGAGTCCTCGCTGGAGAAGAACACGGTGAGCCCGACCAAGGCCGCCACAGCGAGCAGCAGGAGCGCCGACACCGCCGCTCCCCGCTTGCTGCGAAGCGCGCCCGTTCGGTTCACCACGACGGGGCCTCCCGGCCCTCGCGTTGCGGGACGTGCCCCAAGATTTGGGCCTCGGGGCCGCTGTTTTCTCCGTCGGCGCGGTGCTGCTGATCGGCTTTGGCCAAGGAACGAACAGCGCCCTCGATCGCCTCGTCCAGCCTGGCCGCTTCCTGGTAGGCGCGCTCCGAGCCCGGCCGCTCGCCGTAGACGACTTCGTCGAACGCGCGGGCGGCGGCGGTGAAACCGTCTTGGAGCTCGGGGAGGAGACCGCTGGCGAGGAAGGCGAACTCGTCCGCTGTGCGGCCAGGGGTGAGCGCGAGCGCCGAACGCTCGTCCAACTCTTTGACCACCGCCCGCACCCGTTCGGCGATCGCGGCCGACCAATCCCCCGCCGAAGCGGCGCGGCGCGCCCGCGCGCGGTGCTCCTCCGCCGAAGACAGCTCGGCTGATTCGTCCTCGAAGATCGTCTTCTTTTTCGCAGTTCCGCGGGTGGCCCTGCGGGCGAAGAAGACGACCAACGCGCCCAGCATGAGGACGACGAGGAGCACGAGGAGCGGCATGACGTTCGCGTCCCAGAAGCTGTCATGCGAGTGGGCGTGGGAGGAGCGATCAAGCGCATGCCTTCCAAGCCAGTCCACAAAATCTTCCCACCAGGTACGATGCTCGTAGCGAGGGTCGGTGAGCTCGCGTTGCGCTGCTTGCCGGGCGGGTTCTCGGTCCACTTCCACAGTCACGCCCCCCGTCCGCCGACAGCATCGGCGCTGCCGTCACCCGCGCTGATGCCGTCCACGCGGGCAGCGTCGGCCCCGTCTCCTGACCGCCCGAGCAGCACGAGGTCGTACGCCTCTTGGCGCATCCGCTGGTCCACGTACAAAAGCCCGGTCACGCCCGCTGTGAACGGCATGAGGATCGTCCTGGAGAGCAGCTGGCCGAGCGTCAAAACCACCACGGCCCACACGCCTTCGCGCTTGCCGGGGGAGGCGAAAACCTCGGCCGCGACAGTGAACGGCAGGGACAACGAGAGGCCGACGAACGCGGTGACGAATCTGGTGAGCAGGCCGACCCCGAGAATCTTCCAAAATCCCCGCCACACCACACGCGCAGAGCGGCGGCACGCCGCGAACACACCGAGGCGCTCGCTCATCATCGCAGGCGCGGACAGGGAGAGGAAGACACCGGCGACATATGCGAGCGGCAGAAAGACGAACATCGCGAAAATCAGCAGGAGCACGGCGGCGGGCAGGGCGAGGCCTGCCGCCGCCAAGAGCAGCACGGCTGCCACCGGGAGCAGCACGATCAACGCCTGCGAGAGAGGCACGAACAAGGAAAGCCCGAACAGCGCGAACCCTCGGCCCCGGACCTGCCGCCACACGCTGACGACCGCCTGGCGCGGCGCGGAGCCGGGGGCCGAGACCAAAGCTCTGGCGAGCACCGGCATCACGAACCCCGCGATCAGCGTCGCGGCGACCGCGGCGACCGGGGCGTCGGCCAAAAAGTCGGCCACCGATACCGTCGAGCGCGCATCAGAAGAGTCCGCGGCCGCCGAGCTGAAGACGCCGCTGATGGCCAACGCCCACCGCAGCGCCGGAGCCAACAGGGCCACTTGGAGCAACGCCCCGACTGCGAGCACGACGACTGAGAACGCGAGCGCCGCTTTCGCATTGGAGCGCAGAGCTGCCACAGCGCCGTTGTAGATTTCGGCGAGGCTCAACGGCCGAAGCGGGATCACGCCGGGCTGGAAGACGGAGCGCGCGCCGTCGGAAGGCGTGCGCGCCAGGGCCGCGCGGACGATCGCGTCCGCCAGGGCCCACGCCTCGCCGCTCGGCTCAGGCCGCTGCGCCGGGGGCGAAGCTGGGGCGTGGGGAAAAGGCCGCCCCGCCCCCGCGAGCCCGGACGCGCCCTGCCCGTCGGATTGCTCGGCCCCCAAAGCCGGGTAGGTGTAGTGCGCCGCGCGCGCTGCCCCCGGAGCTGTCATTTTTCCATTCTGGCAGAAATGTTCCCGGCCAGCCGCAGCAACCCGAGCCTTCTGCGCGCTTCTAGTACACGTCCCGGACGTAGCGCTTCTCGGCCGCGAGCCGCTTCTTATACGTTTTCGCCTCGTCTTGGGACATCCGCCCGTGCGTCTGGATGATCCGCACGAGCGTTTCGTCCACGTCTCTCGCCATCCGGCTCGCGTCGCCGCAGACATATACATACGCCCCGCCCTCGATGAAGCGCCAGAGCTTGGCTCCGTGCTCGACCATCCGGTCCTGCACGTAGATCCGCCGGCGTTGGTCGCGGGAGAAGGCGAGGTCGAGCCGGGTCAAGAACCCGTCGGAGAACATCCCCTCCAGCTCCGCCTGGTAGTAGAAGTTGTCGGCGCAGTGCTGCTCGCCGAAGAACAGCCAGTTCTTGCCGGTGTGGCCGAGCGCGCGCCGTTCGTGCAGAAAGCTTCGGAACGGCGCCACGCCAGTGCCAGGGCCGATCATGACGACCGGGGCTTGCGGATCGGCGGGGATCCGGAAGTGCGGGCAGCGTTGGAGGAACACCGGGACGAGCCGGTCGTGGGCCCGGTCGGCGAGGAAGCTCGAGCACACCCCCCCTCGGGTCCGCCCGTCCACGCCGAGGAACCGCACCACGGACACCGTGAGCTGCACTTCGCCGGGGGTCGCATGGGGGCTGGACGAGATGGAGTACTGCCGAGGGGCGAGCTTGGGCAGCACTTGCTGCCATTCCGCGAAATCGGCTTGAACGGGGAATTCGCGCATCAGGTCCGCGCCTTGCCTGCCGAACAGCCAGTTGTCCAGTTCGACTTTGTTGTCTCGGCGCAAAAGCTTCGCGAGGGCGAGGTCGTTGTTGCGGGCGGCGACGAAGCGCAACAGCTGCGGCGTGATGCGACAGATGTCGTAATGTGTGGTGAGCGCGTCCACGAGCGGGGCGGACGCGCCGTCCACGGCGACAGGCCGGTCTGCGTCGAGGCCGGTCGCCATGAGCCAGGCATCGACGTCCTCGGGGGCGTTCGCCGGGTACACGCCGAGCGCGTCTCCTGCTTCGTAGTCGAAGTCGTGGCCGGAGACGTCGAATCCGAACTGCCGCACCTCCTTGGCGGAGTTCGCGCCGGAGATGACTTGGTTGCGGCACATCGGCACGGCGATGCGGCGGTGTTTCGCAGGCGCGTCGCAGCGCTCTTCCCCGGTCTCCAGGACTGCGGGCGCGGGTTCGGCGACAGCGATGCGCGCAGCGGGCACGGCCGAGGGCTGCGCCGTCAAGGCGCCCACCACCTCGCGCAGCCAGTTCTGCGCGATCATGTCCTCGTCCGCCTCGCAGACCGCCAACGGCAGAACCCGAGCCGCCCCAAGCTCCGCAAGCCGGACGTCGAGGGCCTTCGCGTAGCCGCAGAAGTCGTCGTAGGCCCGGTCCCCGACGCCGAACACGGCGTACTGCAAGCCAGAGAGCTTCAGCTCCGCGTCAGCGTCCAGCCTGGCCCAGAAGTCCGACCCGTTGTCGGGCGGGCCCCCGGTCCCGAACGTGCTCGTCACCACCAGCGCCCGCGGGGTTCTGGCGAGTTCGGCGAGGTCCAGTTCGTCCATGTTGGCGCCTCGCGCGGGCAGCCCCGCTTCGACGAGCGCGCGCACGCATGTCTCGGCGAAGTCCTGCGCATTGCCCGTCTGGCTCGCCCACACGACGAGGACCGGGGCTTCGGCTCTGCTCTCGCGCGCAGGAGCAAGGGGGCTCTGGGCGGTTTCGGCCCGTGAGCACATGCCCGCGAGCAGGCCGTCGACCCAGAGCCGCACCTGTTCGCGCACCGGGGCGGTGGGCGGCAGCACCGGAACGCCCCCCGTTTGCGGCAGCGTCAGAGCGCCCTCCGTCTGCGGCAAGGACAGAGCGCCGGGGCCTCGGACCGCTCCGATCAGGAACCCCGAGACGTACAGGCCTTCCGCCTCGGTGAGCTGCGGCGCGGATATCAACGGGAACGGCAGTTCGCGCAAGGGCGTCGGCGTTGCCGCGTCGGGCAGCGAGAAGACTTCCTGCGCGGCTTTGGGCAGCGGTTCGAGCGCGACCGCGCAGGCTTTCAACTCCGGCTGGAGCGACTCGGGGTCCACCGCGTCACTGGTCACGGCATTGATGGCGAGGTTGTGGCCGTGGGTGTCGTTCCAGTGGAACGGCGCGAAGCAGGAGCCCTGCCGGATCCGGTCGGTGACCACGGCGGGCAGCACCGCTTCCCCTCGGCGCGAGCGGACCCGCACCTGTTGCCCCTCTTCGATGTCGAACTGTTTCGCGTCCACCGGGTGGATCTCCACGAACGGGCCGGGGTTGAGCTTGTTCAGTTTCGCCACTTTCCCCGTCTTGGTCATGGTGTGCCATTGGTGCTGCACCCGCCCGGTGTTGAGGATGATCGGAAACTCCTCGTCCGGCAGCTCTTTGGCCTCCATGTGCGGACGGGGGAGGAAGACCGCCTTGCGCGAGGGCGTCGGGAATGCCAGCCGGGGGGCGGCCCCGTCCTCCCCGACGTGCAGGCTCTGGCTCACGCCATCGTTGATGTACCGGATCGGATGGCGCCCGCCCGGTTGCCGCTCAGCGTGCGCGCCCGTGTCGCCCTCGGGCGGGCAGGGCCATTGCAGCGGAGTCTGGCGCAACCTCTCGTAGCTGGCTCCGCGCAGGTCCCACCCGGTCTGCGGGTTCCAAAAACCCCGCAGCTCGTCGAAAACCTCCGCGCTGGACGCAAACGCGAAGGCGTCCGCGAAGCCGAGTTCGGCGGCGACCATGCAGATGAGCTTCCAATCCGGCAGCGCGTCGCCGACCGGCGGGACCGCCTGCTGCAACAAGGTGAGGTTGCGCTCCGAATTAATCATCACGCCCTCGCTCTCCGCCCAGAGCGCGGCCGGCAGCAGCACGTCCGCGTAGCGGTTCGTGGCGGTGTCGAGAAAGGCGTCTTGCACGATGACCAATTCCGCCGCTTCGAGACCTTCGATCGCCACCTGCCGGTTCGGCGTGCTCGCCACCGGATTGGTGCATATGATCCAGCAGGCTTTGACCTTGCCGGATTTGAGCTGCTCGAAAAGCTCGACCGTCCCTGGGCCGACGTCGGATCGGATCGTCCCTGGCGCGAGGCCCCACGCCGCTTCGACGTGCTCGCGGTCCTTGGGGCTCACCACCGAGCGCTGCCCCGGCAGGCCCGGACCCATGTACCCCATCTCGCGTCCGCCCATCGCGTTGGGCTGGCCGGTGAGCGAGAACGGCCCGGAGCCGGGACGGCAGATCGCGCCCGTGGCGAGGTGCGCGTTGCAAATCGCGTTGGTGCTCCACACCCCGTGGGTGGACTGGTTGAGCCCCATCGTCCAACAGGTCATCCACTCCCCCGCCGCCGCGATCATCGCGGCGGCTCTGCGGATGTCCGGCTCGGGGAGCCCGGTGATCTGCGCGACCTTGTCCGGGGGGTAGTCGAGCAAGAACTCCTCCATGCCCTCCCAGCCCTCGGTGTGCTCCGCGATGAACTCGCGGTCGATGTGCCCGCCCGCCACGAGCACATGCAAGATGCCGTTGAGCAGCGCCACGTCTGTGCCAGGCCGAACAGGGAGGTACAGGTCGGCCTTGTCGGCTGTGGCGGTGCGCCGAGGGTCCACCACGATCAGCTTCGCCCCCGCTTTGAGCCGGTCCGCCATGCGCAGATAGAGGATCGGGTGGCAGTCGGCCATGTTGGAGCCTATGACCACGAACAAGTCCGTCTTGTCGAAGTCCTCGTACGATCCAGGCGGGCCGTCCGCGCCGAGGGACTGTTTGTAGCCAGTCCCCGCGCTCGCCATGCACAGCCGAGAATTGGACTCGATATGCGTCGTGCGCAGGTAGCCTTTGGCGAGTTTGTTCGCCAGATATTGGGCCTCGATCGACATTTGCCCTGAGACATAGAGCGACACCGCGTCCGGGCCGTGCTCGGCGAGAATTTTCTTCAGGCGCGCGCCTGCTTCTTGCACCGCTGCCTGCACAGCGACCGGCTGCAGCGCTGTGTCCTGGCCAGGGCCGCCGCGCTCAGGCCGCAGCCACGCCGAGTCCAGCCGCCCTTTCGCCCGCATCATGTCGGCGTGGGTCTGCCCCTTGGTGCAGAGCCTGCCGAAATTTGTCGGATGCGCTTTGTCTCCGGAGACCTTCGCGATCACCGGGAGGCCGTTCTCCTCTTTCGTCTCGACCACGATTCCGCAGCCGACACCGCAGTACGAGCACGCGGTTCTCGTCTGGGCCACCGCATCATTGTCCGCGTTTGTCCTGCCTCTGACGGTTCCAACCGCGTTAGGTTTGCGTCAAACCCGCCTCACAACCACTGAGGGGCGCGCCGTGCGGGCGCGGGGCCGCGGCCTCTCGGCGTTGACGCCTTTTTGGCCGCTGGGCTGCGCGAGCCGCGCTATCATGTGGCCGCCCTGCTGGCCATGCGCTTAGGATACCGGCATGGCATGTCAGAAATTTCCCCGAGCTTGGGCGTTGCTGTGGGCTGCGCAAATCCAATTCTTCCTCGCCTACGCTGTGACGCTCTCGGCGTGGACGACCCCGTTCCGATGGCAAGTGCACACGATCAGCGAATTGGAAGCCCCCTACTGCAAACGCGTGGGCGCCGACGCGCACTGGACGTGCTCACCGTGGCATGTCGTGATGCAGATTTCGTTCTTCGCCGCGGGCGTCCTCATGGCCGCAGGGGCGCTGCTCCTGCCGCGCCAGCTCGCTGGACGGGCGATGCGGGCGCTCTTTGTCCTCGCCGGCGCGGGGTTGGTCGTCGTCAGTCTGACGCCGAGGACAGAGAACGCCGCGGTCCACATGCCTGCCGCGATCACTTCGATTCTGCTCGGCAATCTTGGGCTCGTCCTGCTGGGCTGGCGAGGACGGCAGCGTTTGCGGTGGGCCGGGCTCGCCGCTGCGGCGCTCGGCGCTGTGGGCTTGGCGGGGTTCGCCGTCACAGTGGCGAGTCAGATCCTCTGGGCGGCAGACCAGCTCTGGCTCGCGTCCTGGTTCGGCGCGGTCGAGCGCGTCGCGGTGTACCCCACGTTCCTCGGGATGATCGTTTTAGGTTTGGGCGCGCTCAGCGCCAGACCGGGCGGGCACGAGCTTGGCGATCAGCCGCCAGCCGAGCAGAAAGACCGCCGTCGCGATGCTGGCGACGAGCAGGAAGCTCCACGCCACGCCCTGCCGGTCGAGCACTCGTAGGAGCATGCCCACGCAGACCGCGCACACCCACACCGCCAATCCGGTGGGAGCGATCGCGCGCGGCGCGCGCCAGCCCCGGCTGATCGCCCATCCGACAGCCGCGCCGACCAGGAAAGGCCATGCCGTGCCCAGCACGCCGAACACGTCGTCGTGCTTGTGATGGCTGTGGCGGCCGATGGCCGCGAAGACCAGAAGGGACGCCGCATCAGCCACCAGAGCGGCCAGGGTCCGCGTCCTCGTCAAAACTGCCGCCACACAGCCCACTGTAGACTCATCGGGTGACAAGGGCGCAGACAACCGGGACCCCGGCGTCCAGACGAGCGGCTTTGCAGGAGAAACGTCGGCGCACGGCGAAGCCGCCGAGGCCTGCGGGCGCGACGCTCCTCGACCGGATCACCAGCTGGTGGACGCTCGGCGTGTTTGCGGCAGCCTGCGCGGTCGCCGCCCTCGCCGTGTGGCTCTGGCCCAGGCCGTCCGAGCATCAGGCGAACCCGGCCGCGATGCGCGTCAGCGCCGACGAGTTCCCGCCCGAGTACACCGCGAAGGAGAACCTGAGCCTCGACTCCGTCGCCTACCCGCAACAGAACCTGCCCAACACCAGGTACGACCCGCCGCGATGCGCCGAGTTCACGACGCAAAAACCGCTTGCAGAGCTCGGCGACGGCAAAGCCTCCTACGGCGTGCAGCGCACGCGCGACGAACTTCGGGCGATGACGTTCGGCGTGGTCGACCGAGTGGTCTCGTGGGATCAGTTCGCCCAATTCGCCCAGTCCTGCTCGATATTCTCGATGACGAACGACTTCGGGGACGGGAATGTGCGCATCGCCTCGCTCGGGGCCCCGCCTTCTGCCGCCGATCAGGCTGTGAGCTATTTTTTGACAACGCGCAGCGCGGCGAGCGGCGCGAAGAAGAGCGCCGCCAAAGACGGGGCCATGCTCATGGTCCTCGCCCATGTCAGCGGCCGCACCGTGTTCGCGGGGCTCACGTTGCAATCGCTCAAACCGGCCTCGGCGGAACAACTGCCGGACAAGGAGGCCTTCATCAAGCTCTACGCGACGCTCGTGCAGCGGGTCAAAGACAACAGCTGAACAACACGCAGAGCGCGGGGCCGCATGCGGCCCCGCGCTCTGCGTGTTCCCCGGTGGCTACACGGTGTCGTCAAGCGGGTTGTCCACCCAGCTCATCAGACCGCGAAGACGCTTGCCGACCTCTTCGATGGGGTGCTCGGCGTTCTTCTTGCGCAAGGACTCGAGCTCCGTGTTGCCGCCTTCGACGTTGGCGACGAGGCGCTTGACGAAAGTCCCGTTCTGGATATCGGCCAGGATTTCGCGCATGTGCTGCTTCGCGGACTCGTCCACGACCCTGGGGCCAGAGAGGTAGCCGCCGAACTCCGCCGTGTCGGACACGGAGTAGTTCATCCGGGAGATCCCGCCCTCATACATCAGGTCAACGATGAGCTTGAGCTCGTGGAGCACCTCGAAGTAGGCCATCTCCGGGGCGTAGCCCGCCTCGACCATGACCTCGAAGCCGGTCTGGACCAGCTTCTCCGTGCCGCCGCAGAGCACCGCCTGCTCGCCGAAGAGGTCGGTCTCGACCTCTTCCTTGAAGGTGGTGGCGATGACGCCGGCGCGGTGCGCGCCGAGCCCCGCCGCGTACGAGAGGGCGAGGTCGAGGGCTTCGCCCTTGGGGTCCTGGGCCACGGCGACCAGGGCCGGAACGCCCTTGCCGTCAACGTACTGCCTGCGCACCAGGTGGCCGGGGCCCTTCGGGGCGACCATCGCGACAGTCACGCCCGCAGGCGGGGCGATCAGCTCGAAGTGGATGGCGAGGCCATGCGCGAACAACAACGCGTCGCCGTCTTTCAGGTGCGGCTCGATCTCTTCGGAGAAGATCTTGGCCTGCGAGGTGTCCGGGGCGAGGACCATGATCACGTCAGCCCACTCGGCGACCTCGGCGGGGGTGCCCGCGACCAGGCCCTGCTCCTCGACCTTGGCGCGGGAGGCGGACCCCTCGCGCAGGCCGACGCGCACCTCGACGCCGGAGTCGCGCAGGTTCAGCGAATGGGCGTGGCCTTGACTGCCGTACCCGATCACCGCGACCTTGCGGCCCGCGATGAGCGACGGATTGACGTCGCTCTCGTTGTAGACGGTGACAGACCCTTGTTTGCTGGGCATAGGAACTCCTTTATGTGTTGGCGTGGTTGTTGTCGGTCATTTGTGTTCGGATCACCAGCGCTGGTTTTGCGCGGTGATCGGTTTCGAGCCGCGCCCGAGAGCGATGAGCCCGGACTGGACGATCTCTTTGACGCCGAGCGGGTCGAGCACCCGCAGCAGGGCTTCAATTTTCTGCTGGTCGCCGGTGGCCTCGATGACCACCGTGTCCGAGGTGATGTCCACGACTTTCGCCCGGAAGAGGTTCGCGATCTCGATCACCTGGCCGCGCGATGCGGCGTCCGCGCGGACCTTGAGCAACACGAGCTCGCGGGCGACCGAGGTCTCCACCCGGTGCTCGACGATCTTGATGACGTTCACCAACTTGTTGAGCTGCTTGACGATTTGCTCGAGGACCGGCTCCTCGACGGTGACGGTGATCGTCATCCGAGAGATGCTCGGCTGCTCGGTCGGCCCCACGGCGAGCGAGTCGATGTTGAACCCTCGACGGGAGAACAGCGAAGACACCCTGGCGAGCACGCCGGGTTTGTCCTCGACGAGGACGGACAGTATCCGTGTCTGGATTGGTGCTGTTGTCGTGCTCATTCTAGCTTTCCGTGGCCGGGGAGGGGCAGGTCCTCCGAGTCGTCGAACAGCGGCCGGATGCCCCTGGCAGCCATGATCTCCGAGTTGCCGGTGCCCGCGGCCACCATCGGCCACACCTGGGCGTCCTCGCCGACCACGAACTCCACCACCACAGGCCGGTCTGTGATCGAACGAGCCTGGGCGATCGCTGAAGCGACGTCCTCTTTGCTTTCGCAGCGGATTCCGACGCAGCCCAGCGCCTCAGCCAGTTTCACGAAATCGGGGATGCGCAGCTTGTGCGTGCCGAGGTCCGTGTTGGAATAGCGCTCTTCGTAGAACAAGGTCTGCCACTGGCGGACCATGCCGAGGTTGCCGTTGTTGATGAGCGCGACCTTGATCGGGATGCCCTCGATGGCGCAGGTCGCCAGCTCCTGATTGGTCATCTGGAAGCAGCCGTCGCCGTCGACGGCCCAGACCTCGCGGTCGGGCTCGCCGAGCTTCGCGCCCATCGCGGCGGGCACGGCGTAGCCCATGGTGCCCAGGCCGCCGGAGTTGAGCCAGCTGCGCGGCCGGTCGTAGCGGATGAACTGCGCTGCCCACATCTGGTGCTGGCCGACGCCTGCGCAGAAAACCCCCTCCCGGCCGACCGCTTTGCCGAGTTCTTCGATGACGTACTCGGGCGAGAGCTTGCCGTCCGAAGGCCAGTCGTAGCTGAGCGGGTAGGTGTTGCGGAGCTGGTCGAGATACGCCTGCCATTCGGCGAGGTCGCTCTGGTCGCCGGTCGCGGCAAGCGAGCGGATCGCCTCGGTGAGCTCGATGATCGTCTCTTTGCAGTCCCCGACGATCGGCACGTCAGCAGCGCGGTTCTTGCCGATTTCCGCCGGGTCGATGTCGGCGTGGACGACTTTCGCGTACGGCGCGAACGAGTTCAACTGCCCGGTGACCCGGTCGTCGAAGCGCGCGCCGAGCGCGATGAGCAAGTCGGCTTTCTGCAACGCTGCCACGGCCGCGACGGTGCCGTGCATGCCCGGCATGCCGTAGTGCTGGCGGTGGCTGTCGGGAAAAGCGCCTCTGGCCATGAGCGTGGTGACCACCGGAATGCCAGTGAGCTCGGCAAGGGTCAAGAGCTCCGCGTGCGCGTTCGCCTTGATCACGCCGCCGCCGACGTAGAGGACCGGGCGCTTGGAGCCGAGGATGATCCGGGAAGCTTCCCGGATTTGCTTGGAGTGGGGCCGGGTGGTCGGCTTGTATCCGGGCAGGCGGCGTTGCGGCGGCCAATGGAAGGGGGCCTTGGCCGTCTGGACGTCCTTCGGGATGTCCACGAGCACCGGGCCGGGGCGGCCGGTGGCGGCGAGGTGAAAAGCCTCGGCGAGGGTCCTTGGAATGTCCGCGATGTCGGTGACCAGGAAGTTGTGCTTTGTGATCGGCATCGTGATGCCGCAGATGTCCGCCTCCTGGAAAGCGTCCGAACCGATCAAGCCCTTCGGCACCTGGCCGGTGATCGCGACGATCGGCACCGAGTCCAGGTACGCGTCCGCGATCGGGGTGACCAGGTTCGTCGCGCCGGGGCCAGAAGTCGCCATGCACACGCCGACCTTGCCGGTGGCTTGGGCGTAGCCGGTGGCGGCGTGCCCGGCGCCTTGCTCGTGGCGGACGAGGATGTGGCGGACCTTCTCGGAGTCCAGCAGGGGGTCGTATGTCGGCAGAATGGTGCCGCCGGGGAGGCCGAAGACGGCCTCGACGCCCAGCTCTTCCAAACTGCGGATGATGGTTTGCGCGCCGGTGAGCATCTCCGGGGCGTTTTGTTGCCGGGGCTGGGCCTGCATTTGCCCTTCTTGGCTGCCGTCTCCGAAATCGGACTCGGGCTGCATGGTTGAGGCGGTCACTGTTGTGCTCCTTTTCTCTTTTCCTCTGTTCGCCGGCCTCAGGATCACTGATGGCACGCGTTGTGCTGATCGCAGCACGCTGTGTTGGCCACGCGCTGTGCTGGCCACACAAAAACACCCCCGCCAGGATCTCTGGTCAGGGGTCAGGCGCGTCGTCGCTTCAGGCGGAAATCACTGGGCGCTGCGGTGAAGCGGGACGCGCCTAGATACGTACCTCAAGAAGCTGCTCACGCATGATCCAAGTGTAGCGCCGCGGCGGCGCGCGGGGCAAATCGTCTTTTGCCGCGGGCTCGGCGGCTGCGCGTTGCCCGGCTTTCGCTCATGCGGGCAAGGCCTCTTCCAACGCGTCGGCGACAGGTTCCGCGCCCTCCCCTTGTGGGTCCGCCGCGCAGACCATGACCTCCAAAAACACGTTGCGGCGCACTCGCGCGTCATAGGAGCAGCTGCGCGCCGGGGCGCCAGCTTTCTCCGAGCGCCACCGAATCGAATGCTCCTCGTCTGACGGCTCGACATGGAACGTCAGCGGGAACTCCGCGCCGATGGCGTCGGTTTCCGTCGCAGAGACGCCGTCGCAGGCGCGCAGCTCCGACACGAGCGAGACATACCGTCCGCGCGGTTTCGACTCGGAGGGATACAGCCCGACCGACATCACGATCTGCGTCGAGTCGTCGTCCTCTGCGGGCTGGACGGTGGTTTTGCGGAACGCCGTCCACTCCTCGCCGTACGCGGCGCGGGTGCCGACGGGGTCGGCGAGCAGGCACTGGTTGGCCGTCGTCTTGGAATCTGCTCCCGGCGCGGTGACGTCTCGCGACCAGGCAAGGGGCGCGTTCACAAGACCTGCCGCCTGATCGGCGGGGACGGCGATCGACTCCAGCGCGCTGGCAGGGACGAGCCGGGTGGCGTCGGGGACGGCCAACGGCAGGAGCCTCCCGTCCGGGGCGGCGTGTCCGGGCACGACCACAACCCCGGCCCAGGAGCCGAGGCCCATGCCGGTGAACACGGCGGAAGCCACGCACAGGCCGAGGGCGGCAGGGCCCCCGGGGAATTTTTTTAGCCGCCCGAAGGCACCTAATCGCATGAGCAAGTGTAGCGGCGCGGCGAGAGATTTCTCTGGGCGCCCAGCGCGGCAGCAGCCTCGCCGGCGCCGGTCGGGGCTGCGCGCGGCGGACCATGCGGTATCGTGAGCGCCATCACCAGCGGGGCCGCAGTCGCGCCGACACCAGGCCCAGCCGCACGCAACAGAGAGATAGGAAGCCATGCGCATGCTGTCGTGGAGAACCTCGGCGAAAGCGATTCTGGCCTTCGTCGCCGCCATCGCCTACACGCCAATAGCGACTCCGGCCCAAGCCCTTGCGGCTGCCGATCCTGGGCGCGGCGCCCTTGCCGCAGTCAGCTCCGCGAGCGCACAGGACTCGGCAGACGAGGACGACCCGCCCGCCGACGGCGACGATGACGCGGACGCTCCCCCTCCTTGCCTGCCCGGCAACGCGCCGAGCGCGGTCACCGGACGGTGCGTCCCCGACTTCCCCGAGCATGTGTGCCCAGACGGGGGCATGAGCATTTGGAACCGTTGCCCGCAAAGCGACCCGTGCGTCGGCGGCGGCGCGAGCGTCAACGGGCAGTGCCCCGGCCCGACCGAGCGTTTCTGCGACGAAGGCGTCAGCTTCGAAGGCTCATGCGGGGAGGACCGTGCGGACGAAGAGAGCTTTGCGGACGGGGAAAGCGCGTTGGAAAACCGGTTTGCCGCTGCCGCTTCGTCAAGATAACCCCCTGCGCCGCGCATCGCCGTCGCGTATCGCAGCCCATAGTTTTCGGTGAGACGAACTTTTGTCTTCGTCTGTACGATGACAACCGTGAACGTGCGCGTCAAGGCCTTGCGGCCGATCATCTCGCTCCTGGGCCCGGCTTTCGTGGCGTCCATCGCCTATGTGGACCCAGGCAACGTCGCCGCGAACGTCGCCGCGGGGGCGAACTACGGGTTCTTGCTGGTGTGGGTGGTCGTGGCGGCAAACCTGATGGCCTGCCTGGTGCAGTACCTTTCCGCGAAACTCGGGATCGTCGCCTGTCTGACCTTGCCAGAAGCAGTGGGGGCCCGCCTGTCCAAACCCGCTCGAATCGCCTACTGGGGGCAAGCAGAAATTGTCGCCATGGCAACCGACCTGGCAGAAGTCATCGGCGGCGCGATCGCGCTTTTCTTGCTCTTCGGGCTGCCGCCGCTCGCCGGGGGCGCCATCACCGGCGTGGTGAGCATGGCGATGCTCGCGGTCAAAGACCGTGAGGGCCAGCGGACTTTTGAGCACATGGTCATGGGATTGCTCGCCGTCATCGCCGTGGGCTTCTGCGCCAGCCTGGCCATCGCGCCGCCGGACGCCGGCGAGGTCGCCGAAGGGCTGCTGCCGCGATTCCACGGCTCCGGGAGCGTGCTCATCGCCGCGGCCATGCTCGGCGCGACGGTGATGCCGCACGCCGTGTACCTGCACTCCGGTCTCGCGAAGGACCGGCATGGGGCCGTCGAGCCCGCCCAGCGGGGCAGACTGCTCCGAGCCACGCGGTGGGACGTGGGATTCGCGATGGCCCTCGCGGGAACGGTCAATCTCGCGATGCTTCTGGTCGCGGCGCAGAACCTCACGGGAGTGACAGGAGTGGACTCGATCGAGGGCGCGCACGCCGCCGTCGCGGAACGAGTCGGCCCCTTCGCCGCGCTCTGCCTCGCGATCGGACTGCTCGCCTCAGGACTCGCGTCGAGCTCCGTCGGCGCGTACGCGGGATCGATGATCATGCACGGGCTCCTGGGCGCGAAGATCCCGCTGCTCGCCCGCCGCCTCGCCACCCTGGTCCCAGCCTTGGTGATTATCGCCTTGGGCGCAGACCTCTCTGAAGCGCTCGTGCTCTCCCAGGTCGTGCTCTCCTTCGGCATCCCGTTCGCGCTCATACCGTTGGTGCGGCTCACCAGCGACCCAGCGGTCATGGGCGAAGCGGCCAACGCGAAACCCACTCGCGCGCTCGGCTGGCTGGTCGCGGGGCTCATCACCGCCCTGAATATTCTCTTGATCTGGCTGACAGCGAAAAGTTAGGCTGACCTGTGAGCACATATCGAGCGCCCTTGCGCGTCCTTGTCTGCGGCGGCGCGATCGCCGGTCCGGCGATCGCGTTCTGGCTCGCCCGAGCCGGGCACACAGTGACCATCGTCGAACAGTCGGCAACGCTGCGCGGGGGCGGACACGCCGTCGACTTCCGAGGCCCGTCGCTGACCGTCCTGGAGAAAATGGGCGTTTTGCCTCAGGTGCGCGCGCAGGCGACGAACATGGGCCCGACCATCAGGGTCGACGCGCAGGGGAAGGAGATCGCCCGCCTGCCCGCCGAGGTGACCGGCGGGGAGCTGGAGATCGTCTGGAGCGACCTTGTCCGCATCTTGCACGACACTGTGCGCGGCGACGTGCGCTACCGTTTCGGGGTCCGGATCACACACATCGCCGACCTTGGCGAGCACGTCGACGTCGTCCTGAGCGACGGCTCGGCGGGCAGCTATGACTTCGTGGTCGGAGCCGACGGGCTCCACTCGGGCGTGCGATCGCTCGTCTTCGGCCCAGAGTCCGAGCTGGTCGCCCAGCTCGGCCGGATCTTCTGCCTCTTTTCCGTGGAGAATCATTTGAAGCTCGACCACCTGAGCATGGACTACAGGACCCCGGACGGCAGGGTGGTCCTGCAAGGGGACGATCCGGACAAGCCAGCCCGGGCGAATCTGTGGCTCATCGAACCCGACGTGTCCGGATTCGACCACCGGGACGCGCAGAAGGCGAAACAGCTCTTCGCCGAGCGCTTCGCTGACGGCGGTTGGGAGACCCCGAGGATCCTCGAAGCGCTTGCCGCCGCCGATCCCGTGTATTTCGACACGCTCGCCCAAGTGCGCCTCACGGAGTACAGCAAGGGCCGTGTGGTGCTGCTCGGGGACGCAGCCTGGTGCGCTTCGCCGCGATCTGGCATGGGCACCTCCCTCGCGATTGTCGGCGCGTATGTGTTAGCCCACGAACTGCTCCGCGCGAACGGCGACCACGTTGCAGCGTTCGCGCGCTACCAGCAGTTGCTCAAGCCGTATGTGGAGCGCTGCCAGAGATTGGCGCTCGACGGCATTCGGGCCGACACGCCCACAACAGCATTCGGCAGATTCAAGCGCCGTCTGACGCTGTGGTCGCTGCGCCTCCCAGGCGTGAGCGAGCGCGTCGCGAGACAGTCGCTCGCCGTGGGGCGCTCGTTCGCGCTGCCGGAGTACTCGGGCTTCTGAAAGGAGCTAGCGCAACTGGAAGACCGTGCGGTGCCAATCCTTCTTCGGCTCGCCGGCGATGTCGCTCATCACATGCTTCACCGTGAGATATTCCTCCAGCGAATAGGCGGAGAGGTCTTTGCCGAAGCCTGATGCGCCGAAACCGCCGTGCGGCATCTCGCTGACGATGGGGATGTGGTCGTTGACCCACACGCAGCCCGCCCGTATCTCGCGCGAGGCCCGCTGTGCCCGGTAGACGTCGCGGGTCCACACGGAGGCCGCGAGCCCGTACGCGGTGTCATTCGCTTGGCGGATCGCGTCGTCCTCGCCGGTGTGCGGGCGGGCGGTGAGCACGGGGCCGAAAATCTCGTCGCGATACGCCTCGGAGTCCTCGGCCACATCCGCGAGGAGCGTGGGCCGGTAGAACGCGCCAGGCAGATCGGGCGCGGCTCCGCCCGCCAAGACGCGGGCCCCGGCGGCTTTGGCCCGGTCCACGACTGCCGCGATCCGGTCGCGGTGCGCGAAGGAGATTTGCGGCCCGATGTCTGTGCCCTCGTCCAGCGGATCGCCTTGGACGACCTTCCCCATCAGTTCCGCGACTCCGGCGACGAAGTCTTCGTAGACGCTTTCGGCCACGATGGCGCGCGCGGCGGCGGTGCAGTCCTGCCCGGAGTTGATGAGCGCGCCAGCCACCGCACCGTGGATCGCGGCTTCCAGGTCCGCGTCGTCAAGGACCACGAACGGCGCTTTGCCGCCGAGTTCGAGCTGCGCTCTCGCGCCCCGCTCCGCAGCTCGCGCCATGACCTTGCGGCCAACGGCGGTCGAGCCGGTGAAGGTCACCACGTCCACGCCCGGATGCCCGACGAGCGCCTCCCCCGCCACCGGCCCCGTTCCGGTCACGACGTTCAGCACGCCGCGCGGCAGCCCGGCCTCGACCGCGAGCGCGGCGAGGCGCAACGTGGTGAGCGGGGTGAGCTCGCTCGGCTTGATGACGACCGCGCAGCCCGCCGCCAGCGCTGGGGCGGTCTTCCACACCGCCATCTGCAGCGGATAGTTCCACGGGGTGACCGCGGCGACCACGCCGGCCGGCTCACGCCGGATCGAGGAGGTGTGCCCGCCCGAGTACTCCGCCGACGCCTTGCCCTCCAAAAGCCGCGCCGCGCCCGCGAAGAACGCCACGTTGTCCGCGCTGCCCGGCACGTCGAACTCGGCGGCGAGGCGCGTGGGCTTGCCGGTCTGGGCGACTTCTTCGGCGACGAACTCGTCAGCGCGCTCCGCGAGCAGGGCGGCGAGTTTGGCGAGCACCCCGGCGCGGTCGGCCGGCGTCGCCCCGGACCACTCGGGCAACGCGGCCCTGGCCGAAGCGACAGCGGCTCCGACATCCGCCTCGGCCGCCACGGCGATGCGGGCCACCGCCTCGCCGTTCGCGGGATTGACCACCGTGTGGCGTGGACCTCCTGCCGCCGCGCGGGCTTCGCCGTCGATGAAGCAACCGGGCAGTTCATGCGTCGTCATAGCGGCCATACTACTGACAATTCGACGGATTCACAAGAAAAAACTCTAGTCATCAGCGTATTCCGTTGTAGATATTGATATTGACAATCGAAAACGTTAGAGTTGTCCGTGTGGCGACATATGTCAGACAACCTCTCGACGACCTCTCCAAAGCGATCATCGAGCAGCTTCAAGAGGACGGGCGGCGGTCCTACGCCGCCATCGGCAAGCTCGTCGGCCTCTCGGAGGCCGCCGTCCGGCAAAGGGTGCAGAAACTCGAAGACAGCGGCGTCCTGCAAATCGTCGCTGTGGTCGACCCGAAACAAGTCGGCTTCAGCCGCCAGGCGATGATCGGCGTCCGCTGCGCGGGCGACGCTCGCGAGCTCGGCGAACGCCTCGCCGACATCCCCGAGGTCAAATATGTGGTGCAGACAGCGGGATCGTTCGACATCCTCGCCGAAGTCGTCTGCGTCGACGACGGCGAACTGCTCGACGTCCTGGGCGGACGGATCCGGGCCCTGCCCGGCGTCGTCGCCACCGAAACTTTCGTGTATCTGAAAATAGCTAAGGACCAATACACATGGGCGAAACGCTGACCGTTCCCAAAAATCTCGCAGAGACCGCCAAACGCCACGTCTGGGGCCATTTCGCCCGGCACGGCGAGGACATCGCCCCGCCCGTCATCACCCGAGGCCAAGGCGCGCGGATCTGGGACGACAACGGCAAAAGCTACCTCGACGGGCTCTCGGGCCTGTTCGCGGTCCAGGTGGGCCACGGCCGCGCCGAACTCGCCGAGGCAGCGGCTGCACAGACCCGCGAACTCGCCTACTTCCCCGTCTGGGGCTACATCCCCCCGCCGGTCGCGGAACTCGCCGAACGGCTCGCGGGACACGCGCCCGCGGGCCTGGACCGGGTGTTCTTCACCGTGAGCGGCAGCGAAGCCGTGGAAAGCGCGTGGAAGCTCGCCAAGCAATATTTCAAACTGGTCGGCAAGCCCGCCAAGCACAAAGTGCTCTCCCGCTCGCTCGCCTACCACGGCACTTCGCAAGGCGCGTTGTCCATCACCGGCCTGCCCGGCCTCAAAGTGCCGTTCGAGCCCCTCGTCCCCGGCGGCTTCCGCATACCGAACACGAACTTCTACCGCGCCCCGGAGCCGTACGCGTCGGACTACCAAGCCTTCGGCCTCTGGGCGGCAGACCGGATCGAAGAGGCGATCCTGTTCGAGGGGCCCGACTCTGTCGCCGCGGTTTTCTTGGAGCCGGTGCAGAACACCGGAGGCTGCTTCCCCCCGCCGCCCGGATACTTCCAGCGGGTGCGCGAGATCTGCGACCGCCACGACGTGCTCTTGGTTTCCGACGAGGTGATCTGCGCCTTCGGCCGGATCGGGCCGATGTTCGCCTGTTCCGAGTACGGCTACGTCCCCGACATCATCACCTGCGCGAAAGGGCTCACCTCTGGTTATGCGCCCATCGGCGCGATGATCGCCAGCGAGAAGCTCTTCGAGCCGTTCTCCGACGGGACCACCCTGTTCCCGCACGGCTCCACCTACGGCGGGCATCCGGTCGCGGCAGCCGTCGCCCTGGCGAACCTGGACATTTTGGAGCGCGAAGGGTTGAACGCGCATGTGGCGGAGAACGCCCCGGCCTTCAAAGCGACCCTCGACCGCCTGCTCGATCTGCCGATCGTCGGCGATGTGCGCGGCGCGGGCTTTTTCTACGGCGTCGAGCTGGTCAAGGACAAGTCGACAAAAGAAACCTTCAGCGCGGAGGAGTCCGAGCGCGTGCTGCGCGGTTTTTTGTCCACCGCGCTCTTCGACGGCGGCTTGTACTGCCGAGCCGACGACCGGGCCGAGCCGGTGGTGCAACTCGCGCCGCCGCTCATCTGCGGGCAGAGCGAATTCGACGAGATCGAGTCGATCCTTCGGGCGGCCCTCGCCGAGGCCTGGTCCAAGCTCTAAACGTTATGGTGGACGGATGCTCCGCTCAGCCCTCCGGAATGTCATCGCCATTGCGGCGGCCCTGACCGCCGCAATGGCCCCCGCCGACGCGGACCCCGCCAGCGGAGTGCTCCAACCCGCCGGATCGGCGCCGGCCCCCGAGGGCGCCGCGCCAGCATGGCTGGTCGCAGACCTGGACACAGGAGAGGTCCTCGCCTCTCGCGACGCCCATGGCCGCTACCGCCCGGCCAGCACCATCAAGACTCTGCTCGCGATCGTCGTCTTGGACGAGCTCGACACCGCCCAAAAAGTCACCGAGACCGACGCGGACGAGGTCGCGGATCGGGAGAGCGTCGTCAAATTCATCCGGCCTGGCGAGGTCCGCAGCGTGTACGAGCTGCTCGAAGCAACGCTCATGATCTCGTCGAACGGCGCGGCGAACGCCCTCGCCCGGTCGCTTGGCGGGGTCGGAGCGGCGGTCGCGAAAATGAACGCCGAAGCCGCTCGGCTCGGCGCGCTCGACACTCATGCCGCAACCCCGTCCGGTTTAGAAGCCCCGGGGGCCTCCACTTCGCCGAACGACCTTGCGCTTCTTTTCCAAGCCGCGCTGCGCCGGCCGGACTTCGCCGCAATCGTGGGCCAAGAATCCGCCGCGCTCCCCGGAGCCCAGCTCGTCAACAGGGACCCGCTGCTTGGCTCCTATCCGGGGATGCTGGGCGGGAAGACCGGTTTCACAGACGAGGCGCAGTACAACTTCGTCGGCGCTGCCGCCCGAAGCGGAAGACGGCTCGTCGTGGCGGTCATGCACAACCCCGGCTCCTACCCGGCGCGGCAAGCGGGCGCCCTGTTGGACTGGGGTTTCGAACTCGAACCAGGCCTGGGCGTCGGATCGCTGCGCTCGTCATAGCGACCTGAGGGGTTGGGCGGGGATCGCCGCCTCAGACGCGGCGGCGGGTGATCGTGACCGATGTGTCGAATTTCTTCAGTTGCGCGAAATGCTCGGCTGGCACGCCGAAGAGCGTCCCGAGCACTTCTGGCGGGATCGCGCTGATCGCTGAGGCGATCCCGATGTCGTCTTTGCCCTCCTGCGTGCTCGCGTTGAAAACAATCAGGACTTTCAGCGGCTCGTCGTCGGAGTTCTCGAAGTAGTGGAAATCGCCTTGGGACGCGAACACGACGTCGCCGGGGCCCGCCTCGAACACCTCGTGGTGCCCTTCTGGTTCCAGGATGGTCCATTTCGCTTTGCCAGAGACCACCACGTTGATCTCCCAGGCGCTCGGATGCCAGTGCGGTTCGCGGACGCCGCCCTTGTCCAAGGTCACCATGACGACGCTGGCCTGTTGTCCGGCGAGGATCGGGAAGTTCCTCTCGCTGGCCTGGCGCAACTCCCCGCCATCGAAGCGGGTCGGCTCCAATGCGCCGAGGTGGAACAGGTGCGGCTGTTTCGTGTCGAGCTCAGCGGGGATGCGCGGGTCCCCGAACCGGGCAGGGTCCGTTTCGGGGACGCCGCCATGCGGCGGGGGCGGCTCCTGGTGCGCGCTGAGCGCGCGCTCCGCGCCAGCGCCGCCGAGCGCGGAGGCCCCAACAAGCCCCGCGCCGCCAAGGACTTGTCTTCGGTTCAAGGTCATGGGGCCATGATAGTGGAATCCGGGCCGCGATGCGCCCGCCGCTCTGCGGCGGCATATGCTCTGCCATGCGGTTTTCCTATCGCTGGGCGGGGCGGGCGGCGACACAGCCGTGCCACGCCCATCCCGTTGTTGAGCTTTAGCACTCAAGCATGTAGAGTGCTAGTGGCTTCGCAAAGCGTCCTGCACCCGCGACACAGGGCGCGTGAGCGAGCCGAGAACCACTCAGGATCAAAGTGAAATTGGAGGCTCACCGCGATGAGCGTGAACATCAAGCCGCTTGAGGACAAGATCCTCGTCCAGGCGAATGAGGCCGAGACGAAGACCGCTTCTGGCCTGGTCATCCCGGACACCGCGAAGGAAAAGCCCCAGGAGGGCACCGTCGTCGCGGTCGGCGAAGGCCGGGTCACCGAGAAGGGCAACCGCATCCCTCTCGACGTCAAAGCCGGTGACACTGTCATCTACAGCAAGTACGGCGGCACCGAGATCAAGTACGACGGCACGGAGTACTTGATCCTTTCGGCGCGCGACATTCTGGCTGTGGTCGAAAAGTGATTGCAAAGCTCGCCCGCCCAGACCATCTGGGCGGGCGAGCTTTCATTTCTGCCCCTTTTTTCTTTTCCGTAGGTTTTCTCTTTTAGGACTTGCACCATGGCAAAACTCATCGAATACGACGAGACGGCCCGGCGCGCGCTTGAGCGCGGCGTGGACCGGCTCGCCAACACTGTGAAAGTAACCCTCGGCCCCCGCGGCAGGCACGTCGTGCTCGCCAAGGCCTACGGCGGGCCGACCGTCACCAACGACGGCGTGACCATCGCCCGCGACATCGACCTCGAAGACCCCTTCGAGAACCTCGGCGCGCAGCTCGTGAAGTCTGTCGCCACCAAGACCAACGACGTCGCTGGCGACGGCACCACCACGGCGACCGTGCTCGCCCAAGCCCTCATTCGCGAGGGCTTGCGCAACGTCGCCGCAGGCGCGAACCCGATCTCGCTCGGCTCTGGCGTCGCCAAAGGGGCCGACGAGGTGAGCGAAGCGCTTGTGAAGCTCGCCACCCCGGTCGACAGCGAGGAGCACATCGCCCAGATCGCCACCGTCTCCTCGCGTGACGAGCGCATCGGCCAGCTCGTCGGCGAAGCGCTGACCAAAGTCGGCAAGGACGGCGTGGTGACCGTCGAAGAGTCGGGAACGCTTGAGACCGAACTCGTGGTGACCGAGGGCGTCCGTTTCGACAAGGGCTTCCTCTCCCCCTACTTCATCACCGATCAGGACGAGCAAGAAGCGGTCCTGGAAAACGCCTCCGTGCTGTTGCACCGGGACAAGATCAGCTCGCTGCCCGACCTGCTTCCGCTCTTGGAGAAAATCGCCGAGGCGGGCAAGCCCCTCCTCGTCGTCGCAGAGGACGTCGAGGGCGAGGCCCTGTCCACGCTTGTGGTCAACGCTCTGCGCAAGACACTGCACGTCGTTGCCGTGAAGGCTCCGTACTTCGGCGACCGGCGCAAGTCGTTCCTTGAGGATCTCGCGGTGGCCACCGGCGCCCAGGTCGTCAATCCCGAGGTCGGTCTCGCCTTGCGCGAAGTCGGCCTTGAGGTGCTCGGCTCCGCCCGCCGTGTCGTCGTGACCAAAGACGAGACCACAATCGTCGATGGCGCGGGCTCGGGCGAGCAGGTGCAGAGCCGAATCGCTCAGATCCGCCAGGAGATCGAGAACACCGACTCGGACTGGGACCGCGAAAAACTCCAGGAACGCCTTGCCAAGCTCGCTGGCGGTGTCGCGGTCATCAAGGTTGGCGCTGCCACCGAGACCGAGGTCAAGGAGCGCAAGCACCGCGTCGAGGACGCCGTGTCCGCTGCGAAAGCCGCTGTGGAAGAAGGCGTCGTCCCTGGCGGGGGAACTGCGCTCGTGCATGCTGGCGCGGGCCTTCCCGCTCTCGCCGCGAGCCTTTCCGGCGACGAGGCGACCGGGGTGCTCGCCCTCGCCAAGGCGATCAAAGCTCCGCTGCACTGGATCGCGACCAACGCGGGCCAGGACGGCGCTGTCGTGGTGGACAAGGTGAGCGGGAGCCCGGAGATCGGCTTCAACGCCGCGAATCTGACCTACGAGAACCTTCTCGAAGCCGGGATTATCGACCCGGTGAAGGTCACCCGCTCGGCAGTGGTGAACGCGGCCTCCGTGGCTCGCATGGTGTTCACCACCGAAACCGCCATTATCGAGAAGCCGGCGAAAGAAGACGGCGCAGGCCATCACGGCCACGCCCACTAAGTCGCAGCGAGAGCGAAGAAGGAGGGCGGCCGGAGTACTCCGGCCGCCCTCCTTCTTTTTCTTTGCTCGCTCGCGCTTTTGCTAGCTCGCGAGCCTGCGTCGGCGCTTCTCCATGGCGACAATTCGCTCGGACTCGGACAGTCCGCCCCAAATGCCGTACGGCTCGCCGACGCGGATCGCATGCTCGCGGCATTGCATGACGACCGGGCATTGCCTGCAGAACTCTTTCGCCTTGTTCTCCCGCTGCCTGCGCGCGCGACCGCGCTCACCCTCAGGATGGAAGAAGATCGACGAGTCCATGCCGCGACAGACGCCCTTGATCTGCCAATCCCAAAGATCCGCGTTCGGACCAGGGAGGTGTGGAATCGACATCGTGATGGTGCTCCTCAATTTCTGATTCTTGTCAGCCTTACCTTTGACCAGAACACACGGAGCATCTTCGCCCTCCGAACGGAACCGGCCTTGACCACCTCGTTGTGTGGGAGCTACGGTACGAGGCGACGGCAGCGCCGTCAAGACCTCGAAGAGTGGTCTTTCACATAGTTTCACCCTGGTTCACCCTGTTGATAGGAGAAAAACTCCTTGATAACAGGAAATTCTTCGAAAAAATTTCATTGGTTAAATCCCTAGTAAACTGCGCTCTTGCCGATGCCGCTTTTGGCGGTCAACCAGGCCTGCACCCGTTGCCGATGGCAAAAACCCCGTATGAACGCTGGCTTCGCGCCGTGGCACTGGCAGGGCGGGGCTCTTACACCGAGGCTGCGGAAAACAGCAAACCGCTCCGCAAGAGGAACCACCCTGTCGAACTGCGATCCACAGCTCTGAGCCTGGACGCGTCCATGCTCCGCCAACAAGGCGAGCACGCGCGAGCTTTGGAGCTCGACACGCACGCGCTCGCCCTTCTGCCACAGCAGAGCCGTTCGGAAAGCCCCGAGCTCGCGCTCGCCCGCTGCGACGCGGCGACGGGGATCGCGGCCGATCATCTCGGCCTGGGAAGTTTCCACACAGCCCAGACGGCCTTGGCGGACGTCGCAGCGCTCGTCGACCAAGCCGCCAGGGCAGCATTCGGCTGGCGGGCACAAATGCGCTGGCACTGGGTGACTGCCGAAACGGCGATGGCCACTGGCGACTTCGACGGCGCGCTCCGCTCAGCCCAGGAGAATCACGGCCTCGCGCGGCTCTGCCCGAGCCTGCGCCATCGGGTCAAGTCGCAGCTGGTGCTCGCCGCCGCGCACTTCCTCGCCCAAGGTGGAGGCGCAGCCCAGGTGCGCGCCAACGCGGTGTTCCACGACGCCCAGACCAGCGGGCTGACACCACTGGCCTGGGCGGCCGCGATGCTGCTGCACGCCATCGAGCCGGAAAAGGGCTGGGAGGCCATCGCCGCTGCATTGCGCGGCCAGTGGAGGTGACTCGGGTTATCCCGACCGAGCCCATGTGCGCAGCAGTTCGATACGCTCCTTGAGCTGATGCGCGGAAGCCGCCGCGACTGCGGGCCCGCCGAGTTTCGCCCGCAGCTCTGTGTGCACGACGCCATGGGGTTTGCCCGTGCGGTGGTGGTACGCGGCGACGAGGGCGTTGAGCTCTCGACGCAGATCGGCGAGCGATTTCCCGTCGCCGCCCGCAAGCCGGGCCGGTTCCGGGGCCACAACGACCTGCGAACGCCGGGCAAGCTGCTCCTCTTGCCGCTTGCTCAACAGGGCGCGCATCTGTTCCGCGTCCAAGAGCCCCGGCAAGCCCAAGTAGTCCGCCTCCTCGTCCGAACCCGCGAACGTGGCCGTCCCGAACGAGTTCCCATCGTAAATCACTTGGTCCAACTCGGCTTGCGCGCCGAGCGCCTCGAACGCCTCCGGCGGCAGGTCCGCGGTGGACTGCGTGCGGTTCGCTTCCGAGAGAAGCTCGTCCTCCCAGCCTTCCTCGTGCCGCTTGGGGGCGCCCAGCACATGGTCGCGCTGGGCTTCCAATTCGCTCGCAAGGCCTAAAAGCACCGGCACAGAAGGGAGGAAGACGCTTGCCGTCTCCCCAGGCCGGCGGGCTCGGACGAAACGGCCCACGGCCTGCGCGAAATAGAGCGGCGTCGCCGAGCTTGTCGCGTACACGCCGACGCACAGGCGTGGGACGTCCACGCCTTCCGACACCATCCGAACCGCCACCAGCCACTTCGACGTGCCCTTGGAGAACTCGGCGATCTTCGCGGAGGCGCTCGGATCGTCGGAGACGACCACTGTCGGCGCCTCTCCGGTGATCTCACGCAGCCGCACCGCGTATGCGCGCGCTTTGTCCTGGTCGGTCGCGATCACAAGCCCGCCCGCGTCCGGCATGCCGGACGCGCGTTTGTGCTCAAGGCGCCGATGCGCGGCGGCGAAGACCGCGGGGATCCAGTCGCCGTGCGGGTCCAAGGCAGTGCGCCAGGCGCGGGCAGTGTGCTCCCTGGTGAGGGGGTCGCCCAGGCGGGCGGCGTACTCGTCGCCAGCGTTCGAGCGCCAACGCGCCTCGCCGGAGTACGCGAGGAACACGACAGGGCGGACCACCCCGTCGGCCAATGCCTGCGCATAACCGTAGTGGTGGTCGGAGCGGCTCATGAGCGATCCGTCTCCGACCGGCTCATATCGGACAAAAGGAATGGGATTGTCGTCGCTGCGGAACGGGGTTCCCGTCAATGCCACCCGGCGCTCGGCCCCCTCGAACGCCTCGCGCGTGGCTTCGCCCCATGATTTCGCATCGCCAGCGTGGTGGACCTCGTCGAGCAGCACCAGTGTGCGCCGGCGTTCGGTGCGCACCCTGTGGCGCGCGGGATGCGCTGCCACCTGCGCGTAGGTCACCACAACACCGTGGTTGTCGCTGGAAGTCGCGCCGACCGCGTTCGAGAAGCGCGAGTCGAGCAGCAGCCCGGCCGCCTCGGCGGAGGCAGCCCACTGATGTTTGAGGTGCTCTGTCGGAGTCACCACAGTGACCTGGTCCACCGTCCGGTCGGCGAGAAGTTCGGCGGCGATTCGCAGGCCGAACGTCGTTTTCCCCGAGCCGGGGGTCGCCACCGCGAGGAAATCCGTCGGGGCCGAGCTCAGGTACTTCGCCAGCGCACGCCGCTGCCATGCGCGCAACGGCCTCGTTTGGGCGCTCGCCTGAGTCAACCTGTTCGTCTCCTGTGCCTGTTCCCGTCTGCCTTGCCCATGATACGGCGGCGGGCCCGCTGTCAGAAATCCGAAATTTTTCTTTTGCGCTAGTTCACATTTCTTGTAGTATTGATACACACCACTCAGTGACACACACCATAATTTTGAGAAGAAAGAGATTTGCAGCATGGCATCGATACTGTCGAAAGCACCGGGCGCCGCATTGATCGCCGCAGTGGCCGCGGTCGCCTTCTTCGCCCCGACGGCCGCCGCCGACGAGGACGCCCCCTCCGGGCCGACGCAGTGGAACCGCCTTTCCGACGGCTCGCCCTATCCAAGCGATGGATGGCGCAGCTGCGCCGAAGCCGCCGCCAACGGCGTGATCTACGTCAAGCGCGGCCAACCGGGCTACAATCCGGCGCTCGACCCCGCGGGCAGCGGCTTCGAATGCATCGACGGCTGACCGGCGCCGCAACGGAAATCACCACCGCGCGACACGGGAGATCCACACCCTTCGTAATATTTGATTTACATCACATCTTTTGATAACATGATGTATACAACACACAGCGCGGCGCAGGCCGACGACAGATTGAGGTAGATGGCATGAGGAAAACGGCATGGGTGGCATATTTGCTCGGTGTCGCAGGCGCGCTCTGCATCCCCACGGCCTCACTGGCTTCGGCGGACGACAGCGACCCGCAGCCTTCCGCTGAAGCCGCTTCGGGACAAACACAAAAGTCCCCTGCCGTCGGCGGGACCGTGTGGGTGAGGGGGCCGTTCGGAGACCTCCTGCCCCTCAACGGGTGGCGCAACTGCAACGAGGCGAAAATGGCTGGCCACTTCCCGGTCACGCGCGGAGAACTAGGGTACAACCCGGAGCTCGACCCCGAGAACACCGGCCTGGAATGCACCTAATGCGCTGTCACGCCAGCGCGCGCTGAAGATCGGCGAGCAAGTCCCTCTCGTCCTCGATGCCGATCGAGAGGCGCAAGAACCCCTCCGGCACCGCGTCTCCCCACCGCGCCCGCCGGTCCGCTGTGCTGTGCACGCCTCCGAAACTCGTCGCCTCGGCGAAGAGTTCGCTTCGGGCGAGAAACCGCTGAGCTGTGCCCATGTCCTCGAACGTGACAGAGACCAAACTGCCGAACCCTTTCATCTGCCGCGCCGCGAGAGCATGCGAGGGGTCGGAAGCCAAACCTGGGTAACGCACTGATCGAACCTGCGGTTTTCCATTCAAAAATTCGGCCACCGCCTGCGCGTTGGCGCATTGCCGCTGAAAACGCAACGCCGCAGTCGCCAGGCTCCGGTGCGCGAGCCATGCTTCAAAGGGCCCTGTTGTGACACCAGAGACCGTCCGCTCCAGCGCAATCGCCTCGGCGAGATCGGCCCGATTCGTCGCGATGTAGCCGAGCGTGATGTCGCTATGGCCGCACAGGCCTTTCGTCGCGGCTGCGACAACGAGGTCCGCCCCAAAATCGAGCGGGGTCTGGCCGAACGGCGTCGCCGCCGTGTTGTCCACGACGAACATTGCCTCTGCCTCGCGGGCCGCAGTCGCCGTTGCGCGCAGATCGAGCACATCGAGTGTGGGATTGACCGGGGTCTCGGCGAAGACCACACTGGGCTGCGGGGCGCGCGCCAAAGATCGGACCGCTTCCGTGAACGCCTCGCAACGCTCACTGCGGACCTGGATCCCATACGCGGCGAGCCGCTCGGCCGCATAGACCCGCGTCTGGTAATAGCCGTCCGCCGGGACGAGGACTGTGCCGCCGCCGGAGAGCGCGCGCAGCACCGCGGTGATCGCCCCCATGCCGGTGGGGAAGACCAACGCCGCGTCGGCATGTTCCAACTCGGCGAGAGCCCTTTCAAGAACCCGCCAGGTCGGGTTGCTGTTGCGGCCGTAAAAATCCCCGGCTTCCCCGAGCGGCAGGGCGTGGTAGGTCGAAGTGAGCACCGGGCTCGGCGACAGCGGCTGGCCCGGATCGCAAGGACTGCCCGTCGCGCGGACGCAACGAGTGCTCGGGCCAATTTCTTCAGGATGGCTCATGCCTGATGAGCATAGAGCCCAAGTAGGCTCGCTCTGTGGACACAGGCGAAACAGGAGCCGGGCTTCCCCGGCAGCTGGACGAGGCAGACCTCGACGAAATCCGGTCGATAGCCGTGGAAGCCCTCGCCGAAATGGGCAAACGCGCGGTGCGAATCGCGCCGGACTCGCTGGTGCTCGACGACGGGGGACAGTTCCTCTTGGAGGACGTGGCCCTCGCCTGCTCTTATGTCGAGCGCTCCGAATGGCCGGCAGTCGCCGCCCATTACGCGCGCGCCATGGCCGCGCCGAGCGCGCTGGGCTCAGCCGGACTCTGCGAACAGGAGTTCCTCGATGTGACGCGGGCACGAATCGTCGGGCCCGAAGCATTCGACGAGGTCGCGCAGGCGCACGGCTACGCCCGCAGGCTCGTCCCCGACCGCCCCGAAACGTCTCCGCTCGTCGTGCTGTGCCATGATTTGCCGCACGCGGTGATCACCCTGGGCGATCTTCACCTCAAAGACCGCGACCACGACGCGGTGTGGGCCGCAGGTCTGCAGAACACCGCCGCAGAGCCTGTGCAAAACCATGACGTGTTGGAACAAGACGACGCCCAGGTCGAGGTGCTTCGGGGAGATTCCTTGTTCACAGCGGCAAAAGCGCTCGACTTCCCCGCTTTGCTCAGCGGCCGCAGTGCCGAGCACGGCGTCGTGTTCGCCATTCCCTTCCAACAAATCCTGCTGCTGCACCTGCCGCGCAACGCGGCTGAGACCGCGACATCGCTGAACATCCTGGCCCATCTCGCAGACGAGTGGCACGAACAAGCCGCGAAACCGATCAGCCCCGAAGTGTTCTACTGGCAAGACGGCGTCTACCAGCAACTCACCACGCACAACGCGCGCGGCGAGATCGCCGTCCACGTCGAGGGGCGCTTTTTCGACGCCCTCAACGCCCTCGCCGACGCGCGGGACTAAAATCGCCACATGCTCGAACGCCGCGCCGCCCTTCGGGGGCTTGCCCTCGCCCCCCTCGCGCTCCTGGCCCTGCCCGCGGCATTCGCGCCAGCAGATCCGGACGACGAGCCTGATCAAGGCGATGGCGGCGAAGGAACCGGGGAGGACGAAGCCGCGCCTGAGGACAACGGGCACCGCCCTCTCGGCTATGGCGTCGCGTTCACCGCGTTCGGCGTGCGCGTCGAAGTCGCCGCCCTCAGCTGCGCGCCAGTCGCAGGGTTCATCACCACCCCCACTGGCGGCAAGCTGTGGGAGGCGCAGATCGCCGTGCATGTGATCTCCGGCGACCATCCCGAAATCTACCTCCCCGGCTCGTTCACCTTCCGAGCTTTCTACGGCGACCAGCCCTTCCAGTACTACCTGCCCGAGTATTCCGGGGCAGGCGACTCGTTGCCCGTGATGCTGAAAAACATCAAAGCTGGCGACCGGATCACGGGGAAAATCCGTTTCATGGCTGATCGGGGCTCCATCCTGGAACTCGGCTTCTACGTCGGTTCGGTGGAGAGATTCGCGCCTTCTCTCTTCTGGGACGTCCCGCAGCCCGTCGAACTGTCGAAACAGACGGACGACACAGGCTTCTAAGCGCCGTGTGCTCTCCTGAGGGCTCCCCGGGCAGGTGTGCGGAGACGGGATCGAAGCCGCCGTCCGGCAGACCGTAGACTCATGCCCATGGTCGGGCACATCATTCATATGATCGTTGCAACGCTCCAGGGCATGCCGCCGTGGGCGTTGCTCGTCATGGCCTTCCTCTTGCCAGCGCTTGAGGCTTCCGTGTTCCTTGGCGTGGTGGTGCCCGGCGAAATCGTCCTCCTCCTCGCCGCAATCGGCGCTAGCAAGGGCCAACTGCCGCTCTGGGCGGTGATCGTCGCTGGGGTCCTCGGCGCGGTCATCGGCGACTTCGTGGGCTTTGAGGTGGGCAAGCGCTGGGGCCACTCGCTCCTGGAAAAATTGCCGAAACGGATTGTGAAGCCCGACCACATCGACAGGGCGAAAGCCGCGCTGCGCCGACGGGGCGCGCTCACGGTGTTCTTCGGGCGCTGGGCCGCCGCCCTGCGCGCTTTCGTCCCCGGACTGGCAGGCATGTCGGGTATGCGCCTTCGGGTCTACGCGCCCGCGAACGCGGCAGGCGGCTTCGTGTGGGCCGTGGCGGTGGTCCTCCTGGGCTTCACGATCGGGCAACATGTCGAGAAGTACCTGAGCCAAGTCTCCAACATCGTCACCGTTCTCGTGGCCGCGCTGCTCCTCTACTTCCTCGTCAAAGAAATCATCCGAGCACGCGCGAAGCGCGCAACGGCAACATCGGCAAGCAAGGAGGAATAACAAGCCATGCGCTCAGTCAGCGAAACAGACATCGTCTTCACCTCTCGGCAAGGCTCGTGCGCGGGTTCGTTGTTCCGCCCCGACGGGCCCGACGCGTTCATCCCGCCGCGCCCTGTCGTCGTCCTCGGGCATGGCCTCGGCGCAGTGCGCCAGATGCGGCTGTCCGCCTACGCCCGGCGCTTCGCACAAGCCGGATACCTTGCTATGACCTTCGACTACCGGCATTTCGGCGAGTCCGACGGCGAGCCGAGGCAACTGCTCTCAATCCGACGCCAGCAAGAGGACTGGCAGGCCGCCGTCCGATACGCGCGCAGCGTTCCAGGAGCCGATCCGCGCCACGTCGCTGTCTTCGGCACTTCTTTCGGCGGCGGGCATGTGATCGAGCTCGCCGCCAAAGACCATTCCCTCGCCGCCGTGATCGCCCAGTGCCCCTTCACCTTCGGATTGGCGTCCCTGGCCAAGGTGCGCCCTCCCGGCTCCATCAAGGTGGCGGCCCGCGCGGCCGCAGATCTGCTCGCCGCAGCACGGCGCAAACCCCCAGTCCTTGTCCCTCTCGTCGGGCCGACCGGCACGGCCGCGTTGATGAACGCCCCCGACGCGCTGGACGGCTATCTCGGGATCGTGCCCGAGGGGCTCGCATTCGCCAACGCGGTCTCCGCGCGCACAGGGGCGGCCATTCCGCTGTGGGCTCCTGGGCGGCTGGCTTCGAAGGTCACTGCCCCGATCCTGTTCGCGATCTGCGAACGAGACACTGTCGCGCCTGCGGGACCGACCCTGCGCTTCGCCCGCCAAGCCCCCCAAGCGACCATTCGCCGCTACCCCTTCGGCCATTTCGAGATCTACAACGGCTCCGCTTTCGACGAGGCTGTCGAGGATTACGTCGACTTCCTTCAGAGGCATGTGCCCACACCAGATCTTGGGCGGTGACCGACTCGCAAGGTGCGAGGTCTCTGCTGAACTCCGATACAGCGCCCGAACCCGCAGGCGCAAGGACGTGGCTTTGGGCGCTTCTCGCGCGACCCCGGTGCGGCTCAACTCCAGTGCGGAGGCCGCTCGCGTTCCAGATCGCGATCATGCGGCGACCCCTCCGCTGCGCGCCAATCCTCCGGGTCTGCGCAAGATTCCGACGCAGTCCGCGGAGCCGGCTCGCCGTTTCGGGGGGCGCTCACATCTTGTAGGCGTCGGGGATGCCGCTGCCGAGGGCGACATTGCCTGGGTTCGGCGTGTGGCCGTAGCGCTGACGGGCCACCTCGCCGGGAAGCCCGAGCAGACCACCAATCTGGCCCCAGGTGATACCGCTTCCCACCGCCTTCTCCGCAGCGCTTCGGACCATCTTCTCCCCGGCCTTCATCATCCTGATGCCCTCTTTGAGATCCGCCACGAAGTTGCCGCTCTCCCGGTGCTCTTCTTCCTGGGGCTCGTCGTCCGCTGCGATATCCGCGTTGCGCTCGTCGATTTCTTCGAGGTATTTCTCAAATCTCGATACCATGCTTTTGAGAATACCTGAGAAAAAGAGCGCCTGTCTGGCTAAGCTTTGCCTATGCTCCGCTCTGATTTCCTGCAGTGGCTGATCGATTGCAAGCATTGGCTCGACAGCCCGGCGCTGCGGGCGTTCGGCGGCCAGCCCGCCTCCTGGGCCGAGGTGATCGGTTTCGTCCTCGGGGTCGGCAGCACGGGGTACGGCGCTGTCGAATCGCCGTGGTGCTGGCCGTTCTCCATCGCCAACAACGTCGTCTGGATCCCCCTTTTTTTCACGGCAGGGCTCTACGCGGACACGTCGCTGCAATTCGTCTACGCGGTGCTCGGAGCCATCGGCCTCTGGCATTGGGCCACCGGCCGCGCAGCGGCGCGAGGCAAGCTGCCAGTGACCCGCACGCCGCAATGGGAGTGGCATCTGCAAGCGCTCCTGCTCGCCGTCGGCACATGGTGGCTGTGGGCCGTGCTCGTCCATGTGCACGACTCCGCGCCTTTCCTCGACGCGTTCACCTCAGTTTTTTCGATCATCGCCATGTGGGCGCAGGTGCGCAAGTACATTGAGACGTGGCCGTTGTGGGTGGCGATCGACTTCGTCTACATACCCTTGTACATCCACAAAGGGCTCATGCTGACCGCCGCGCTCACAGTCGTCTTCCTTGCCTTCGCGGTGTGGGGATGGGCCGTCTGGCACCGCTCGTTGCTCCGGGACAGCGCCGAGCCCGCCAAACCTGCGGCGGTGTTCGCCTAGCGGAACGACAGCAAGGAGAGGGCGTGGATCACCACGCCCGCCAGTGAGCCGACCACCGTCCCATTGATCCTGATGAACTGCAGATCCTTGCCAACGTTGAGCTCGATTTTGCGGCTCGCGTCGTCCACGTCCCAACGTTTGACCGTTTCGGAGATGATCGCCACCGCCTCCACGGAGAAGCGCTCCGCGAGGTACCGGGCTGTGCCGACGATCCAATCGTCCAAACGCTCACGCAGTTCCGCCGACTGCTGCAATCGGACTCCGACGCGCAACGCCGCCTCGGCAAGGCGTGCCTGCATCGCGCCAGTCGGGTCTTTGAGGGTCTGCTTGGTCTTCGTCCACAGCAGCAGCGACATATGCTCCACCGATTGCGGGGAGATGATCTGCGCTTTTATCTTCTCCACTCGTTCGATCATCACTGGGTCGCGCACGAGGTCGTCGGCCACCTCCATGAGCCATCGCTCCAAAGCCCGGCGCAGGCCGTGGTTTTGCTCGTAGCGAACCCTGGCGGTGAACTCCACGAATTCGCGGTGGATTTTGTCGCCGACGAGGCCTTTGACAAACTTGGGGGTCCAGCCCGGGGAGTCGTCGCTCACAAGCTTCTGAATGATCGGCTCGCTCGTGAGAGCCCACTCGTGCGCCCGCTCGAAAACAAGATCCATGAGCGCTTTGTGCCTGCCCTCCTCCAACACGTCCGAGAGAAGTTTTCCGGCGATCGGAGCCCAATCCGGCTCGCTGATGCGGTCGACGACCCACGTCTGCATGACGCGCGCCACGTCTTCGTCCTTCGGCAAGTCCGCAAGCTTGCCCAGGGCCGCCCCCAGCTCGGCGGCGACGCGCTCCGCGTGGGCGGGGAGCGCGAGCCAATCCCCCAGCCTGCGCGGCGCGCCCACCTCCCTGATCTGGCGCTCAACGAGGTCGGGGGTGAGGAAATTCTCCCGGATGAAGTCCCCGAGCTGTGTGCCGACCTGGTCTTTCTTCTTTTTGATGAGCGAAGTGTGCGGGATGGGCAACCCCAGCGGATGCCGGAAGATCGCCGTGACCGCGAACCAGTCCGCGAGCGCTCCCACCATCCCCGCCTCCGAACCGGCTTGCACGAATCCGCGAATGCCGACGAAAGAACCAGGCCACACCGCGCCATGCCAGAGCGTCGCGATGTACACGGCAGTCACCACAAGGAAGAAACCGGTCGCAACAGCCTTCATTCGACGCAGCTCGACCCGCTTGGCCTGGTCAGAGGACCATAATCCTCCTGATGGAGTGAGGCTCATCGGACAAGTCTAAAGCTTGGCCCGCACGCCCCGCTTTTCCATGAACGCGAAGACCGGTCCGGCGAAGAAGGCGACCAGATCCTGGTAGCGGGCGCCGAACAGCCGGGGGAAGAAATCGAGGCCCCACGCGTCAAGGCCGATCAAGATTCTCGGGGACCGCCGTTGCATCCCCCGCACAATGGTCTTGGCCGCGCCTTCCGGCGTGGTGCGCGCGATACGGTGGAACAACTCCCCCCGCTTGGCGCTGTCGTCGCCCGCGACGGAACGCGCGCTTGCGGCAATATTCGTTTTGATCCCGCCAGGATGCACGCAGCTCACCGCGACTGGGTGCTTCCCGATGAGCATCTCCTGCCGGAGCGCTTCAGTGAATCCGCGCACGCCGAACTTGGTGAGGTTGTACGCCGACTGGGTCGGCACCCCGACGAATCCGAAGACGCTCGACACGTTCACCACATGGCCGTCGCCCGACTCAATGAGGTGCGGCAGGAACGCCTTGGTCCCGTTGACCACGCCGTTCAGGTTGATTCCGGTGATCCAGTCGTAGTCCTCCCAGCTCATCTCCAGCACGCCGCTCATCACCGCCACACCGGCGTTGTTGACGACGACGTTGATCGCGCCGAAGTCGGAGCGCACCTGTGCGGCGTGCTCGAAAACAGCTTCCCGGTCGGCGACGTCGAGCCGGTAATGCTTGGCTTCGGCCCCGCGGGCGTGGCAAAGCTTCGCAGTGTCGACGACGCCCACTTCGTTGACGTCGGAGAGCGCGAGACGAGCGCCCTTCTCGGCGAGGTTCACCGCCAACGCCCGGCCAATGCCAGAGCCCGCGCCAGTGATAACCACGACTTTGTTAGAGAAGTCTCGCATCGTTCACCTGTCCAAACACCTCGTTGAGAAAACTAATAATCGCCGGGGTCACCCGCTTTGGCCGCGAACGGAGCGTCAAGATCGTCCCGACGCGGAGCAGTTGTCCGCCGACGAGTTCCGAGCATAGCCTTCCGGCGTCTGAAGCAGGATGGAACGGGTCTGCTTTGAGGACCATGATGAGCGCCGGAGCGGTCACCGAAGTGCGGACCCGCTTCGGCGGAGCCATCCGGCCGAGCGCGAGCCCGTGCAGCACGGCGCGGCTGCGCGCCGCCGGAGCGGTGAGCACATCCAGGAAGAAGTCTGCTGTGGCCCATCTGCCCTCGGGGACGAGCCGCGCGATCTTTTTGACGCACCACAGCGCCGGCCACCCCGCTGACAGCAGCAGCAGAAGCACCGACGAGACATAGCCGTACGCCGCGACGCCGTCCTCGAGGATCGGGCCTTCCAGGAGCAGCCCCGCCACCCGGTCCGGCGCCAATGCGGCCGCTTCGAGCACGACGCCCGCCCCCACAGACGTGCCGCCGAGCACAGCGCGGTCCACCCCCAGCCGGTCGAGCGCAGTGAGCAACTGCCTGCCGAGCGCTTCGGTGTCGTAGTGCTCGACCGACAAGGGGAAACCGCTCGCGCTCTGCGCGACCAAATCGACTGCGATGACCCGGAAACCGCGCTCGGCGAGGGCGCGCGCCCAATGCTCCTGCGTGCGGTGCGACGCGAGCAAGAGCGGCACGAGCACCACCACACGGCTTCCAGATCCGAACTCCGCGTACCGCAGGCGCTGTCCGCCTGCGTGGATCTCGCCTGTCTTCATTGCTGATCGAGACGCATGCGGCTGCTCAAGACTCATGCGGATCGCCTGGTGCAAAATGTCATATGCGCTCCTGAGGGTCCGGCGGCGTTGGCCATTCCAGCATAACCCGGTTAAATGCGGTGCCGCAGGCCGCTCAGGGCGAGCTTGAGGAAAGGACGGACGAATGGCGCGGTCCACCTGACCGGGAGCCACCACAGCAAAACAAGGCTGAACCCCGTGGTCCACTCGAGCTGCGTGCCGCCGTCCGCGACAGGTTCCAGGACGAACCGCTCGGTCAAGTCGCGCAGGCCCGGCAACGAGGAGCCGATGATGCTGTACACCAAGGTCTTTTCCGGTTCCACCACGACGAACTGCTCTTCAAGGGCGACGAAGAAAGTGCGGAGCGTGCGGCGCGCGCCCTCTTCGCGCGAATCGGACCGGTACGTGTGTCCGCGCACCGTCGGGAGCCACGAGAGGAACTCGTCGGCCATCAGTGCTCGCCACACCTTTTCCGGGCCGAGAGGCAGCACCAAACGGACCGTGGTGGAAAACATCGCCCGTTTGGCGAAATAGCGGTCCACGTCCGGCCTGTCCACACGCTGCACGAGAAAACGCCCGGACGAAGCCGGTCCGCCGCGCGCGAGCAAAGCGGCGAGTGCCGCGACGACGATCAGGGCAAGCACCAGGACGCCGACGAAGAACAGCGCCGCGCCGAAGATGTACTGCGGATCGACGTTCTGCAAGGCCGAGGCGCCTTTCACACGGAGCCTACTGGCCCTGCGGCTGTGAGGTCTGCCCTGGCTTCGGCGCCGGTTTGGCCTGGCCGTCCTGCGGTCCGCCGCCCGGGAAAAGCGGCGGGGCCTGATCCTGCGGGCTCTTGCGAAGGTCGTCCAAAGATTCGAGCCCCGAGACTGACTGGTCTTTTTTCTGCACGGTCACTTTGATGATCGTGCTCATCGAACGCGGGCCCTTGTCCCCTTTAAGGTTCAACGTCTGATGCCCCGCGACGACGACGACGGCCTCGTCCGGCTTGTCCTCGATCACATCGCTCGACACGATCTGGAATTGCGAAGAGGCTTCCAATGTGGTGAAAAGTTGTTTGATGGCGTTCAGCTGGTCGGGCCCGGTCGTCTTCTTCAGATCGCCAGAGATGCCTGCGCTCATGGCGGCGTTGAAGGAGTCCAAGTGGTGGAAATCGAAGTTCATCATGTTGTTCACGTACTGCCGCGCGGTCTCCTCCTCCTTCGTGCGGAGTTTGACCCCTGGCTCGGACAGCTTCAACCCGACGACCGAGCCGTTGGAGCCCGGCAAGGATTTCGCGTACAAGAACCATCCGATGACGCTCAAGGCGATGACGTTGCCGATCAAGGACAGGGCGATGAGGGCGGTTTTCGCCGCGGAGGAGCCGCCCGGCCGCTTCGTCTTGCGCTCGCCCGCGCCGAGCGCGAGCCTGCTGCGCAGCGACGCACCGCGAGAAGAAGGCTTCACCTTCGCCGACTTGCCGCTGGCCGGCTTGGCCGCAGGCCGCTTGGGCCGAGGGGTTTCGGCAGTGGTGTCGTTGTCCTTCGGTTCTGTCATATCAGTCGCCTTGTGCCATTCGTCTTTGCAATGTGTGTGAGCACTCCATTATCCAGCCATGTTGAGCACCACACGAGGCACCCCGTCTTGCGGGAGCATCTTCAAAAGCGCGTTCATAGTCGAAGCCGGGTCGAAGTACGTGGTGCGGAAGTACGCGGAAATCGGCCTGAGCGCCATCAGCAACGGATGCCCGTCGACGATGATATTGCCGAGATGCCGGTCGAGCACTCCCACGAGCCGCTCGGCGGCTTGCCATTTCGCCGGGGTCATCTTCTGCCCGAACACCTTGAACGCTTCGAGCTCCGCTTTTGCGGGGCCGACCACCGCTTGAAATTCCTCGGCGACCGCGGGCAGCTGCACGACGAGCGGTTTGATCAGGTCGAGATTTGTCTGGAGGTTGTCGAAGACGCGCCCGATCTCATCCCCGTGCTCGTAGTTGAGCCGAACGGCCTGGTTGATCAATTCGCGGAGCTCTTCGAACTCCGGGTCGAGCCCTTTGAAGATCTCGTCAGCCGTGTTCGCGACATCGTCGAGGACTTCGGGGTCGAGCTGGCCGCTGATGTAGCTGGCCTTCGACAACGCGTCGCCGACTGTGGCGGAGACATGGATCTGGCGAGGATCGTCGATCACCGCGCCGTCTTGGAAGAACGGCGCCTCGTTGTTCGGGGGCTGCATGAAGTTGAGGTACTGCTCGCCCGCGACGGACAAGTTCGCGATCACCAAGACGCTCTTCTTGGAGACCGGGTACTTCGCGTCGTACTCTCCTTCGACCTTCAAGCCGCCCGGCACCACGGTGATGGCGCGCACCCGGCCGGCATTCCGGCCGTTGATGAGCACGGGCGAGTTGTCGAGCAAGCCTCCGGAGGTTGGGATCATGACCTGGAAATGGACGAATTTCTGCGTCGGGCGCACACCCATCACCCCAACGCCCAGGTAGACCATGCCGACCAGGGAGAGGACCACCAACAAGACGAGCGACACTTTGCTGTCAAATTTCATCGCAGCACTCCCAGTAGTCGCAACGAGTTGATGATGTTGTCCGCGATAGGCCCTGTGGCCCCCTGCTGGTCGCCATCCGGGACATATCGCTCGATCTCGATGTTCTCTTCTCCGCCCATCCAGTACGGCAACAGGTAGTACGCGAAGAAGCCCTTGAGGCGGTCGAGGTTGTACGGGAAGGTGAGGTCGAACCGGGAGAGTTCGCGGGTGAAGATTTTGCCAGCCCCGATCATGTCGTTGAAGTCCCGGGCGTAAGGGATGAAGGTGTCGCCCAAGCCTTCCGCCGGGTAGGACAACGCGATAAAGAACTTCGTGACCTCGTCGATGACAGCTCTGAGCCCGAAAAGCCGTTGCGGCCCGTTCAGGGCGAGCTTGTTCAGATCTTGTCGGTGGTCGCCCAGATTCGTCGTGATATCGAGCAACTTGCGCAAAAGGCCGTCGAGCGCCGAGGTGTTGTGGGCGAGGTCGGCGAGCGTGCTCAACAGCGCGTCGCGCTGCCGCGCGAGTTCGTCCGGGTCCTGCGGGAACTGGTGGAAGGCATTGGTCTGGAGCCGGTAGATGTCCTGGATGGACCCGCCGGTCACGAGGTCCGAAATGCCCTGGAGCACGTCCTCCACCTGGTCGCCGGACATCGTGTGCTCGATGTCGATGACGCTGCCCTCGCGCAGGAGGCCGGACGTGTCGCCCGGCGGCGATATGACAGACAGGAAGGTGTCGCCGAACAAGGTGGACTGGCGGATCTGGACCGAGGCGTTCACCGGGATCTGCGCGCCCTGCATCAGACGCAATGTCGTTGTCACATGGCCGGTGTCCGGGTCGAGGCTGACGCTCTCCAGATAGCCGACCCGAACGCCGTTGGACACGACTTTGGCCCGGTCGGGCAGGTTCAGCACACTTTTGAAGACAGCTTTGATCTGGTAACCGCCCACGATGTGGTTCCCGGGGACGGGGATCTTCGCCGGGTCGAGCGAGTTGAGCGCCGAGCACGCCCCGAGGGACAGCCCGAGCACCAAGATCAAGAGCGATCGCATCACCCGTGTCATCAACGCCACCCTCCTTCACCGAGGACGAGCCGGACCAATCCCCAGTCGATGGTCGTGCCCATGCCCATGTCGAACGGGCAGATCGGAGCGATCCTCGGCGAGAACGTGTTCATCCATTCGCAGGTGCCCTTCGCGCTGGAGACCGCGAGGTCCAACGTGGCCGGGCCGAAGCTCTGCGCCCCTGGGTCGATACGGGGGTCGAACACAGCCTGCCAGTTGTTCAGCAAAGTCGGGATCTGCTCCAAAAAGTCGATGTTGTCATTGAGCAAGTTCAGCATCCGGTGCAACGCGGGCATGAGGAGTTGCAAGAACCTGGCGAGCGCGGGTTCGATCCGCTGCACGGAGTAGCTCAGGCTGCTGAGGACTTCAGCGTCCGCGTAGATGGCCTTCGAGAAGGAGGTGTTGAACTTGATCTGGAATTTCAAGAACCCTTGGATGTTGCTTTGCACGGTGAGCAGGTCCATGCGGTTGGTCGTGTTGAGCTCGCGCAGCAACAGATCCAGGTTCTCGATCAGATCCACCAGCAGCGGCTCGGGGAACACATCGGTGTTGAACAGCCGCATCGACTTGCGGAAGACCTCGTTGATCTCAGGGCCCTTGCCTGCGATCGACTCCTGCACCCGGCGCAGCAACGTCGCGATCTGGCCGACGGACTGGTTCGGGTCGGCGTTGCCGGTCAGCCCGTCGATGAAATTGGAAAGGGTCTCCAGCGTCCGGCTCGGCGGCACTGGCGTCTTCGTGTCGCCGTTCTTCGCCTCAAGACAATGCTCGCCGGTGAATTTCGGGCCGTCCTTGTACCCTTTGGTGAGCTCCACACGCATGTCCGCGACCACAGAGCTGCCGGTGGAGATGGCCTTGACATCGGCGGGGAGCTCCAGCTCCTTCGGCAGTTCGATGATGGTTTTGACCACGTCGCCCTGCGGCTCGACCGAGAGCACCTTTCCGACGTCCACCCCGAGGAGCGAGACGTTGTTCCCCGGGTAGAGCCCGAAGCCGTCCCGGAAGGTCGCGCAAATTGTCCGCTTGGGGGCGATTTTTTTGGCCAAAAGCCAGTTCGCGCCGAAACCAAGGCCTGCGAGAAGAACGACGGCGAGCACGAGAATCACCGCGTTGCGGACGTTTCTCATCAGCAGTCCTCCCGTCCGGCCCGGATGCAGGCGTTGCGGTTCTCCGGGCCGACCCGGCGCGGCTCCATGTCGTAGAGCACGCCTGCGCCCCGGAAGATCGAGTCAATGATCTGATTGATGGTGTCCATGGGGTTTTCCGGGTGGCGGAGCAGGTTCTCCAACAGATCCTCGATGTCGGCGATCGGGTTGGTCACGCGGTTCTCCAACGCGAAGACCGGCCGGGCGAGGAACTTGATGAAGTACGAGAACAGATCGAGCATTTCCGGGAATTCGTCTTGCATCTTCGAGAAGACCACGCCAGTTTTCGCGAAATTGTGCAGCGTCTGGCGGAGCATGTCTTTCTCCATGCCGAACTCTTTGAGGTACTCGTGGACCACGCTCACCGCCTGCCGCAGCTGTTCTTCCCGGGAAATGAGCAGATCGATGACTTTCGCGAACGCGTCAATGGTGACTCGGATGACGTCGGGCTGGCTGTCCAAAGCTTTCGTCACGATGTCGAGAACCTTGTGCAAGTTGCCCACGTTGATCTGCTGGATCGTCCCGGTGGCCTTGTCCACCACATCCAGGACCTCCCAGGGCTTGCGCTCTGAGAGCGGATCCTGGGGTTTGTCGTCGCCGAACTCGTCGAACGGGCTGTGGCTGCGCTCGACAGGGATCGTTTTGTCGCCGAGAGGCTCTTTGCCCTTGAGTTTGAGGTCGAGGTAATGCCCGCCGATCGGTGTGAGGAGCTTGACTTCTGTCGAGGACTGATCGCCCACCCGGATGTCGTTGTTGATGTCGAACTTGACCAAAACGTGGTCGCCTTCCAGCGCCACGCTGCGCACCTGGCCGATTTCGACGCCCGCCATTCGCACCGAGTCGCCCGACTTCAGGCCGCCCGAGACGTATTGCCGCACCTGGTATCGCTTCTCTCCGTACGGGAAGAAATAGACGATCGCGGTTCCCGCCAAAATCACCGTGACGACGAACGCGGCGATGACGCCCAGGACGAGTTGAAAGCGGCGCTCGGACTCCTCACTGCGGACTTTGCCGACGTTGCTCATGCGCAATCCTCCACGTTGCCCGAGAAAACTGTCGAGCCCAGCGGGCTCACAATTGCCTTCGGCTTGCAGACCTCAGGGGCGTTATCCTCGTGTGTCTTCTCCTGGTAGCCGTGCACAAGCAGCCCGGCGAGCCTCGGCTGATGGTCGGTGCCGACCTGCGCGGACTCGTACGGGGCAGGGATGAGCTCCGGCGCGATCGCGAACATGTTCGCGATGGGCCCGAGCTGCGGCAGCACTCGGAACAGGAATGCGTCCACTGGGCCGTACAGCTCGTCGTACGCCGTCTCGAGCTCCGAGAGCAACGGAATCAACGTGTGCTCCGCCCGCAGCGTCATGTCCACAGTCTTCATGATCACGTCGTTCTGGTCCGCGAACGCGCCGAACAGCCCGCTGAACTGCTGGAGAAGGTCGAGGATCATCCGCGACTTGCCTGGCAGCACCTCGTTGATCTTCGAGACTTGGTCGAAGAGCGCCCGGAAGAGCTCGTCACGGCTCTGCGCGAAGAGCGAGAGCGTTTTGATCTCGCTGAGAACTTCGCCGAGGTTCGTGGTGTCGCCCTGCATCAGGAGCAGGAGGTTCTCGTTGAATTTGTTCAGGTTCTCCGGGTCGACCTCGTCGAAGATCGGTTTCAACCCGTTGAACAGAGTTGAGATGTCGAAAGCGGAGATCGTCTGGTTGAGCCGGATCACCGATCCGTCTTTCAGCCTCTGGTTGCCCGGCCCCTCCGGCGGGATGATCTCCAAGTACCTGATCCCGAGAAGGTTCTGATAGCGAACCGCGAACCGGGAGTCCCGATACACCGGGTACTTCCGCTCCAACGTGAAGACGACATGGGCGTGGGCGAGGTCGGGGTTGTCCGGATCCGCTCCGTCCACCACCGGCTCCACTCGCTCCACCTTGCCGACGAGAACGCCCGACATGCGGACGTCGCCGCCCGCCCACAGTCCCGACACGTCGTTGAACACGGCGGTGAACCGGTCTGTCGCGCCCTTGACCGGGCTCGTGAGGATTCGGAACATAACCGAACTGCACACGAACACGATGAGCGCGAAGGCGAGGAATTTCAGAAGCGCCGACCCTGCCTTCATCGCGGGCCTCCTTCAGATTGCTTGGCGGGGATCGAAGCGAAATCGCCTGAGCCTTGTTTCTGGTCCGGACTCTGCTGCTGCCCTTGTTGTTGCGGGGCTTGCTGCTGGGCCTGGGCTTGCTCCTGAGGGTCCGGCCAGACATGGGCGACTTGGTCTTTGGGAACGCTGCCGAGAATCTGGGCCTGCAGCGCTTGGACTTTCTGCTGTTGCTCCGGGGTCAGCTGGCGTTGCGCGCCGGCCTGCCGGCTTTGCTCGTCCGGCTCCGGCATCGCGCGGGACGCAGGCAGAAGAACCTCCAAACGCAGCTTCACCTTCCCATCGATCGACGGCATCGCGTCCTCCACTCTGTTGAGGAACGTCTCCAGGTTGCCCCAGGCCTCAGCTGCGGAACCTGCCGACATCAGCAGCGGGTGCCCAATGTCGAGTATCGTCCCGAAAGCGTCGACGCCTGGGCTTTTAATGTTGTCGAAAGTGGCTCCGACCTCGTCGAAGATCATGATCCGGTGGTTGAGCAACGCCTCGACAGTGCGGTCGCGGCTCTCCGGGACGGAGAGGAATTCCGAGCTTTCGTAGATCGTGTCGATGGCTGCAAGGGCCGGGACGACCACTAAAGAAACTCCATTCACGAGCGGGGTGAGGTCCCTGATCTGGTCGATCACGGGCTTGCGCAGGTTGTCGGCGTAAATCTTGCCCAGGCTGAAGCCCGCTTGCAAGGCGCTGGCGAGGATGTCGCCGTTCTGCGTGACAAGGTGCAGCAGCCGCTGCACCTTGTCTGTGCCCAAGAGCGTGGTCAATGACGCGATCTGGCGCAACGCGCTCGTGATCGAGGCGACCTTGCCGCTGGAGTCGATTTGCACGGTGGCCCCCTCCTCCAGGGGGACAGTGCTGTTGCCCGACAGCAATTCGATCGCTGGCGCGCCGAAGATGTTGCTCGACTGGTATTTCGCGCTGGTGATCCCCCGCAGACCTTGGGCTTGCTTCGCATCGAGCGTGAGCCACATGTGCTGGTGGGTGATGCCGCGAGTGTCGATGGACTCCACCTTGCCAATGATCAAACCGCGGTATTTCACGTCCGCGCCGACGCTCAAGCCTTCGCCGATGTTCGTGGTCTCGACCTGGATCCGGAAAGTTTTGGTGAACCTGCCGGCTTCGTACTGCTGCGCGAGGAAGCCGAGCAACACAACGACGAGGACGAGGATCACGCCGCGCGTCAGCAGGGCTTTCCGCCCCGCGGCCCGACCAGAGAGATCTTGGAAAACTGCCATAGCGCTACCCCGATATCCTCACGCCAGGGTCTCGGCCCCAGAAAAACAGGGTCAAGAACATGTTCAGAACGGTGACGATGACGATGCTGGAACGGATCGCCCGGCCCGACGCGAGACCGACGCCCTCAGGGCCGCCGGAGGCGTAGTACCCCTGATAACCGTGGATCATGACCACGGCAACGATGAAAACAGCGGTCTTGATGAGCGACAAAACCACGTCACGCGGGACGAGGAAGTGCGAGAAGTTGTAGTCGTACGTGCCGGAGGATTGGCTGTGGAGGACGTTCACCACCAGCGAGCAGGCTTCGTAGCCCAATATGAGGGTCAAAAGGTACACGGGCAGGATGACGGCGACCCCGGCGATCACGCGCGTGGTGACGACGAAGGGGATGGACCGGATGCCCGTGGCCTCCAACGCGTCGATCTCTTCCGCGATCCGCATGGCGCCGATTTCTGCCGTGATGCGGCAACCGGCCTGGGCGGCGAAGCCCAGAGCGGCGGCCAAGGGGCCGAACTCCCTCGTCATGCCATACGCTGAGACGAAGCTGGTGAACGGGGCGATGTTGATGATGGATAAAGCGTTGTACCCCTCAAGGCCGATGACGCCGCCGATGGACAAGCCCAGCACGGCGAGCACGGACAAGGTCCCACCGCCGACGATGATGCGGCCATTGCCCCAGGTGAGGTCGATGAGGGTGTCTCGGATCTGGCGCCCGTACGAGCGGAAGGTGTGCGGAATGGCCCCCAACACCAAACCCAAGAAGGTGAGCACGTGGCCCATCTGCTCGAAGAAATTGAGCGGGCCGTTGAAGATTGCTTTGACGCCTCGCACGAACGGGGCGACAAGCGGGGGGTAGTACCGGGCAGGAGCAGTCATCTCAAATCACCTGTTCCGGAAGTAAAAGGCCAATGATCTGCGTGGCCACCACGTTCAACACAAACGTGGAGAGCACGCCCAGCACCACGGCGGCGTTCACCGATTCGGCCACCCCTCGAGGGCCGAACTTCGTCTCGAGCCCGCGCTGGCACGCGATGACGACCACAACGACGCCGAAGAAGAGCGCCTTGCCGACCGCGACGTAGACGTCCGAAAGCTTTGCGAACGCCCCCAATGAGCCGAGGTAGCTGCCTGGAGTCACATCCTGGTACATCACCGCGAGAATATAGCCCGCCGCCATGGTGATGAAGACGATGAACAGGCACAACAACGGAGCGACCAGGAGCATGGCGGCGAGCCTCGGAGCGACCAGGCGCTGCGTCGGGTTGATGCCGATCACCCGCATCGCGTCGATTTCTTCGCGGATAGTCCTGGCCCCGAGATCTGCCGCGATGGCCGAACCGGCCGCCCCGCCGAGCAGGAGCGCGGCGACGATCGGGGCGCCTTGGCGGATGACGGCGAGGCCGCCCGCCGCGCCGGTGAGCGAGGCAGCGCCGACCTGCTGGGTGATGTTGCCGACCTGGACCATGACGATGACGCCGAACGGGATCGAGACCAAGAGCGACGGCAACGCCGTGACGCTGGTGATGAACCAGCACTGGCGGATGGTCTCCCTCAGAGGGTAGCGCAGCATGACGCTGTCCACGACGAGATAGCGGAAGGCGTCCGCCGCGAGCATGAACCAGCGGCCGAGCGTGCGCAGACTGGTGAGGACGGTGTCGAAAAGATAGGAGACGAAGCGCTCAACGATCGAAGGACGGCCAGCCTGTTGCGTCGTCGTCATCGGCGCTCGGCCCTGCTGGCGAACCCTGTGCCGTATTGCGTACAGAGAGTTGTGGGCGCAATCACGGCCAGAATGTTACCAGTGCGTTGTCCCACAGGCATCCTTAGCTCGCTGAACCGCGTTTCGCTCATAGTTCGCACGGCAAGTCGACGGTCGGCGACTCGCCGTATGTCCGCTGCCGGTCGTCGTCGGCGAAAGCCCAGACCATCATGTGATACGTGCGAACCGCTTCGCTTTTGCACCTTCTGGTCTGATCGAAAACCGACGTTTTGCCGAACCGCTGCTCCAGCGGGCTATTGGCGACGAAGAGGTTGTAGAAGGCGCCGGAAAGATACAGCTCGCGGTGCAGCTCCACCCGCAAGTACTGCGTGTGGACAGAAGCCCCTCGGCATGTCTGCTTGGCCCCCCACTGCAAGAAACCGTCGACGACGCGGATCGGAGCGTAGAACGTCTCGCAATGGTTGTCTGGCGCCCAGTCGAGGACGAGGTCTGGTTCCGGTCCGGCGAAAGCCTGAGGGCTCAACGCTGTCAAGCCGAACATCAACGCCACCGCCGCAGCACGTCGCAAGTAGCCTCGCATCCTCTCCCTTGTCATCGCTCGCTTGTTTCTCATGGATTCGCACAGCATACAATGTGCCTAGTGTCACGTTCAAGCGACATGGTCATCGGAGCCATTGCGGCACTCGGAAGCTGTTTCCATCTCACCCCCGACCAGCTCTGCGCGCCCGTTGACGAACGGCCCGATACATCGACGGGCAGCAACACTCGCGACCTCAGTCGGTGAGGAGTGCCAGAATCCGATCGCCCGTCGCCACAGTGCCCAGGCCCGCAGGACGGTCGGCGAGATGGCTCGCAACCGCCCGGCGCACCCGCTCGGCGGCAGCGGGCTCGCCGACATGGTCGAGCAGCAACGCCACCGAGAGCACTGCCGCTGTCGGATCGGCCCGATCTGTGCCCGCGATATCGGGCGCGCTGCCGTGCACCGGCTCGAACATGCTCGGAAACGCGCCCTCGGGGTTGATGTTCCCGCTCGCGGCAAGACCGATGCCGCCGGTGATCGCCGCGGCGAGGTCCGTGATGATGTCGCCGAACAGGTTGTCGGTGACGATCACGTCGAACTGGCCCGGATTGGCCACGAGATGGATCGTCGTTGCGTCGACATGCTGATAGCCGACTTCGACCTCCGGATACTCCGAGCCGACTTCGGCGACGGTCCTGGACCACAACGATCCCGCGTTGGTCAACACATTCGTCTTGTGCACGAGCGTGAGCTTCTTGCGTCTGGACTGGGCCTGGCGGAAGCCTTCGCGCACCAAGCGCTCCACGGCGTAGGCGGTGTTGACGCTCACCTCGGTGGCGATCTCGTGCGGGGTGCCGGAACGGATGGAGCCGCCAACGCCGCCGTACGGCCCCTCGGTGCCCTCACGGACCACGACGAGGTCGATCTCGGGGTCGCCCGCGAGCGGCGACAGCACGCCCGGAAAGCTGCGCGCCGGGCGCAGGTTCACATAGTGGTCGAACGCGAAACGGAGCTTGAGCAGCAATCCCCGCTCCAAGAGGCCGCTCGGGACCTTGTGATCGCGAGGGTCGCCGCCAATCGCGCCCAGGAGCAAGACCTGCTGCGTTTTCAGCTCCTCCAGGACGGAATCCGCAAGGACCTCGCCCGTGGCGAGGTAGCGCCCCGCGCCGAGTTCGTAGGTCGTCGCCTCCACGCCGGGAAGCACAGCGTCCAGCACGCGCAGCGCCTGCTGGATCACTTCCGGGCCGATCCCGTCGCCGGGGATCACGCCCAACTTGAGCCCGCTCATCGGAGATCGACCTCGACGAGGCTGGTCGCTTCCACCGAATCCGCCACTGCGTGGCGCAAGTCCGCGGGGATCTCGTTGTCCACGCGAAGCACCATAGTCGCGCCGTCGCCGCTCGCGTCGTGGCTCACGGCAGCTGCTTGGATGTTCACCCCCGCGTCGCCGAGCAAGGTGCCGACCTTGCCGAGCGCGCCGGGGCGGTCGGCGTAGCTGATGACGAGGTTGAAGCCCTCGGCCCGCAAATCGAAGCCGCGACGACCGACACTGGTGATCTTCGCGACCTGGTCACGGCCGGCGAGCGTTCCCGCCACCTGCGACGTGCTGCCGTCCGCCGCGACTGCGAGCACCTCGACCAGGCTCCGATGGTTCGGGCTCTCCTGCTCGGTCCGCACAACGTGGCTCAAGCCCCGGCCCTCGGCCACCTGTGCGGCGTTCACGAAGGTCACCGGGGTTTCCACCAAGCCGGACAGGAAGCCGCGCAGCGCCGCAAGCCCGAGGACCCCGACCGGCTCCGCGGCCAATTCGCCGTAAACTTTGATCTCCAAAGCGACAGCCGCCTGCTCGGCCACAGCCGCGAGCAGCACGCCCAGCTTGCGCGCCAAGTCCAGCCACGGCAGCACTTCTTCGCCGACCGGGCCGGCCGAGACGTTCACCGCTTCGGGCACGAACTCGCCCGCGAGCGCGAGCTGCACGCTCTTGGCCACATCCGTTCCAGCGCGATCCTGCGCCTCGACGGTGGAAGCGCCCAGGTGCGGCGTCAGCACAACCTGCTCCAGGCCGAACAAGGGGCTCTCGCCGGGGGGCTCCTGCACAAAAACGTCCAGGCCCGCGCTGCGGACATGCCCCGAGGACACTGCGTCGGCGAGCGCCTGCTCGTCGATCAATCCGCCCCGAGCCGCATTGGCGATGACAACGCCCGGTTTGGTCCTGCGCAGGGCGGCCGCGTCGATGAGCCCGGCGGTCTCCGGCGTCTTCGGCAAGTGGACAGTGATGAAGTCCGCCTGGGCCAGCAGCTCGTCCAAAGTCACCAGCCTCGCCCCGAGCTGCGCGGCCTTGGCGGCGGAGACATACGGGTCGTAGGCGAGGATCTCGGTCTCAAACGCCTTGAGCCGCGAAGCGACCAGCTGGCCGATACGCCCGAAGCCCACCACGCCGACCGTTTTCTGATACAGCTCCACACCGAGGTACGAGGAGCGCTTCCACTGCCCCGCGTGCGTCGTGTCGTTCGCGGGCGGGATTTGACGGGCGGCGGCGAGCAGCAGCGCCACAGCGTGCTCCGCCGCGGAGTGAATGTTCGAAGTCGGCGCGTTCACCACGAGCACGCCGTTGGCAGTGGCGGCCTCGACGTCGACGTTGTCCAGCCCGACTCCGGCCCGAGCGACGATCTTGAGGTTCGCCCCGGCCGCCAACGCCTCCGCGTCCACTTGGGTTGCCGAGCGCACGAGCAGCGCGTCAGCCTCGGGCAAGGCGGCGAGCAACGCCTCCCGGTCGGTCCCAGTCACCCACCGCACCTCGACTTGATCGCCGAGGGCGGCCACAGTCGACTCGGCGAGCTTGTCGGCGATCAGCACGATCGGCGGCTTCGGATCAGTCACAGTCACTCCTCACACGGTCAATATCCGGCGTGTTCTCAGGCTTCGCACAGCCCGGTCTGCCAGACTCACTCGGTCTGCCACACTAGATGGCGGCCTCTATCCTGCTAGCGCCTACCCCGTTGTCCGGAGGATCAAGTGATGTTGAAGCGGAGCATCAGAGCTCTCGTCGCGGGGTGTGCGGGCCTGGCCAGCTTCGCGCCCCTTGCCACCGCCGCCCCGGCCGACGACCGCGTGCCGCTCGGGGGCGGGTCCCCCATCATCGTGGTCGGGCGGGAAAAGCTGGCATGCACGCTGACAGCGATCGGGCATGACGCGGACGGGAACATCGTCGGACTCACGGCGGGCCACTGCGGCGACCTGAAAGATTCGGTGATCTCCGAGGTGGCGCAGGAGGCGGGCAGCCTGGGGATTGTGGCGAAAAAAAGGTCCGACCCCGACATCGCTGTGATCCAATTCAACCCGAATCGGGTGATCCCGACGGCGACCACTGGCAACCTGAAGATCACCGGCCTTTCCCGAGAGCTGCCGCCGCCGCAGAGCTGGGTGTGCAAACTGGGCCGCACGACCGGCTGGGCCTGCGGGCCGTTGGTGAAGACGAGCAAAAACAAACACATCTCCTCCATGTGCGTCGCGAAGGGCGACTCAGGAGCCCCGGTCGTGATCGGGGGCACACTGGTGGGGATGCTCAACGAGTACGTCAACCAGTACTTCCTCGACCTCCCGTGCGCGCGCTACGAGGGCGGAACGAACATCGGCGCGGTGCTCGACAGCATCGGCCCAGGGGTGGGCGAGGGCTTCGAGCTGGAGCCGGCCTGATCTACTTGCGGGGCCGGTGGATGACCATGCCTTCTTGCGCGGAGCTGGCGACACGCACGCCGCTCTGGGCGTAGAAAGCCCCCGTTGAGAAGCCGCGCAACCCGGCGGCTGCCGGAGATTCGGTCGCGTACAGGTGCCATTGGTCGAAGCGGACCGGGCGGTGGAACCACAGCGAGTGGTTGAGCGTGGCGGCGATGATCCGGTCAAACCCCCAGGAGAGCCCGTGCTGGGTGATGATGGAGTCCAGAATCGTCGTGTCGGAGGCGTACGCAAGAGCCGCCTCGTGCGCACGCGGATCGTCCGGCAGCTCGCCCCGGGTCTTCATCCACACACGGTTGTGCGGCAGCGCCTCGCCCGCGTCCTTGGCGAGCCAGGAGGGGTTGTTCGCGTACCGCCAATCAATGGGCCTGAGCGCCTCCACGAACAAAGAGAGCTCCTGCTCCATCCCCACGAATGTCTCTTCCAGCTCGGGCAAAGCCGTTGGCTCCGGGACGGCGGGCATCTGCGAGGAATGCTCCAGGCCCGGCCTGCTGTGGAAGTAGGCGAGCAGCGCGGTCGCGATCACCTCGCCTTTCTGGCGCACCAGCACGTGGCGGTTCGCGATGGACCGCTCGTCGCGCAAACTGGAAACCTGGAACTCGATCGGCAGGCTGACATCGCCTCCGCGAATGAAATGGGTCTGCGCCGTGTGCAGGCCGAGCGCGGGCGACTTCACCGTCCGGCCGGCCGCGACAACCGCCTGAGCGACGATCTGGCCGCCGTACGTTCGGGAGCCGACCTTGCTCGGATGCTGGCCGATGAACGTGCCGTCACCGCCGTCTGCAAGGTCGAGAATGCCGAGCAGCTCTTGGAAATCGCCGCTGGCGTCGTCGATCAGGGATTGCGCTGAAGTCATCCGGCGACTCTACCAACGCGCGCCGCGGCGCAGCGCCGACGCTAGTGGTCGTGTTCGCCGATGCGGTGGGCGTTGATCGTGTTGGTGGAGCCCACCGTCCCCGGCGGGGCTCCTGCCACGACAATGACCAAGTCGCCTTGCTCGTACCGTTTGATGTCCAGCAGGGCCTGGTCCACCAGCCGGATCATCGAGTCGGTGGAGTCCACTTGCGGCACGATGAACGTTTCCACGCCCCACGACAACGCGAGCCTGCTGCGGACCGCGGGCACCGGGGTGAACGCGAGCAACGGCAACGCGCTGTGCAATCGGGCGAGACGACGAACCGTGTCGCCGGACTGCGTGAAAGCGACCAGCGCCTTCGCCTCCAACCGCTCCCCGATGTCTTTGGCCGAGTACGAGATGACGCCGCTTTTCGTCCTCGGTATCCGGATGAGCGGCGCGATGAGCGCGGGCTCCTTCTCCGCCGCCGCGAGGATCCGGGCCAGCGTGCGGACCGCGACGAAGACGTGCTTGCCGACGGAGGTCTCCCCCGACAGCATGACCGCGTCCGCGCCGTCGAACACCGCGTTGGCGGCGTCGGACGCCTCCGCCCTCGTGGGGGTGGCGTTCTCGATCATCGACTCCAGCACCTGGGTCGCCACGATCACCGGCTTCGCGTTGGCCCTGGCGAGCTGGATCGCGCGCTTCTGGACCGCTGGCACGTCTTCGAGGGGCAGCTCGACGCCCAAATCGCCTCGGGCCACCATGACCGCGTCGAACGCGAGGATCACCTCTTCGAGCTGGTCCCCCACCGCCTCTGGCTTCTCCAGCTTCGCGATGACCGGGACGCGCCTGCCGACTCGGTCCATCACCTCGTGGACCAGACGCACGTCGTCGGGCGAGCGGACGAAGGACAGCGCGACCCAGTCCACCCCGAGCCGCAGGGCGAACTCGAGGTCCTCGGTGTCCTTCTCCGACAACGCCGGAGCCGAGACGTTCACACCGGGCAGGGAGATGCCTTTGTTGTTGCTGACCGGACCGCCCTCGTACACCTGGCAGACCACGTCGTTGCCCTCGACGCGCAACGCCCGCAGCCCGACCTTGCCGTCGTCGATGAGCAGGGTGTCCCCCGCGACGACGTCGTTCGCGAGCTGCTTGTAGGTGGTAGAAACCCGGTCGTGGGATCCTTCAATGTCATCGACCGTGATCCGGACGGTCTCGCCGGTCGCCCAGATGGTGCGCCCCTCGGCGAAGCGGCCAAGCCGGATTTTCGGCCCTTGCAGATCGGCCATGATCCCCACCGCTCGGCCGGTCTGGTCGGAAGCCTCGCGCACCCAGTGGTACATCTGCTCGTGGTCCGGGTGGTCCCCGTGGCTGAAGTTCAGCCGCGCCACATCCAGACCCGCTTCGACGAGAGCTTTGACTTTTTGAGCAGACGCGGTGGCAGGGCCCAAGGTGCAGACGATCTTTGTGTGGCGAGTCATACCGAAGAGCCTAGTCGGATTGCTCAGCCGGTCCGACTTCGGATGAGTGAACGTCAGATATCGGCGACAGTTCGGAGGAAGCAGACTCCTCCGGCTGGGCGGGTTTCTCGGGCTCATCGGCGGGTTTGCCCCCTCGGGCCGCTTCGATCTCTTCGGGAAGCTCTTTGCCTTTTTTCGCGAACAGGAAATACGCCAAAGCGCCGATGATGAGCAAGCTCGATGTGTAGACGTTGACGCGATAGCCGCAGATCGTCGTCGCCGGGTCGATCCGAACGAATTCCAAACCGAGCCTGCCGAGGCTGTAACCGGCGACATAGAGCGCGAAAAGCCTGCCGTGGCCGATCTTGAACCGGCGGTCGAGCGCCACAAGGACCGCCGCGACGGCGAGGTTCCAGCACGCTTCGTACAGAAAGGTGGGGTGGACGAGCTTGCCGCTGAGCTCCATCTCCCCGCCGAGCCACGGCCTGCCGTCCGAGACGCCGTACACGTTGTCCACCGCGCCGTCGCGAATGCGCTCGTACAGCCGCAACCCCCACCAGTGGTTCGTCTCCCGCCCGAACAGCTCTTGGTTGAAATAATTGCCGAACCGCCCGATCGCCGAAGCCACGATGACGGGCGGGGCGACCGCGTCGGCGAACGCCGGCAGCGGGATTCCTTTGCGGCGGCAACCGATCCAAGCGCCCACGCCGCCCAATGCGACCGCGCCCCAGATCCCCAGGCCGCCTTCCCAAATGAAGAGGGCATGCACTGGGGAGCGGCCCTGGCCGCCGAAGTAGGTGCGCCAGTCGGTCGCGACATGGTAGAGCCGACCGCCGATCAGGCCGAACGGCACTGCGATCAGCGCCACGTCCACCACGTCCTCGCGGCGACCGCCTCGGGCGGTCCATCGCTTTGTGCCCCACCAGCACGCGAGCAAAATGCCCGCCAAAATGCAGAGCGCGTAGGCCCGGATCGGAATCGGCCCAAGGAACCAGACCCCCTGGGGGGGCGAGGGTATATACGCCAGAGTTGCCACGCGAAGACACCTTACCCGTCGCACGGGCCAGTCACCTCTGGTTGCCGCCGCCTCCTCCGTGTCGGTGTAGCGTAGAACACAAAGCGGCAACGTCTATTGCCAAAGCCATTCGGCAGCGGACGTGCGCGCGCTCTCGAGGAACCATGAGCACTCCCGATGGAAAAGGAGAAACCGTGAAACACGCAGCACCGGGCGCCGAGGGGAGCGCGCTCACTTTCCAAGCAAGCTACGACAACTTCATCGGCGGCGAATGGACCGCGCCTGTCGAAGGCGGATACTTCGACAACCCCTCGCCCGTGGACGGCCGCGTGTTCACCAAGATCGCCCGCAGCACCGAGGCGGACGTGGATCTGGCGCTGGACGCGGCGCATCGGGCCGCGGACACATGGGGCGCCACTTCGGTGACCGAGCGGGCCAATCTCCTGCTGAAGGTCGCCGACCGCCTCGAAGAGAACCTCACCGCGTTGGCCGTCGCCGAGACCTGGGACAACGGCAAGCCGATCCGGGAAAGCCTCGGAGCCGACCTGCCCTTGGCCGTGGACCAGTTCCGGTACTTCGCCTCAGCGATCCGCAGCCAGGAGGGCGGCGTCTCCGAGATCGACGCGGACACCGTGGCGTACCACTTCCACGAGCCGCTCGGCGTCGTCGGGCAGATCATCCCGTGGAACTTCCCGCTGCTCATGGCAGCGTGGAAACTCGCGCCCGCGCTGGCAGCGGGCAACTGCGTCGTCATCAAACCCGCCGAGCAGACCCCGGCCTCGATCATGGTGCTCATGGAGATCATCGGCGACATGTTGCCGCCGGGCGTGTTGAACGTCGTCAACGGCTTCGGCCCTGAGGCCGGCAAATCCCTCGCCTCCAGCCCGAAGATCGCGAAAGTCGCGTTCACCGGCGAGACCAGCACGGGCAAACTCATCCTGCAATACGCGACCGAGAACCTCATCCCGGTGACCTTGGAGCTGGGCGGCAAAAGCCCGAACATCTTCTTGTCCGACGTGATGGCCAAGGACGACGACTTCCTCGACAAAGCAGTCGAAGGCTTCGTGATGTTCGCGCTCAACCAGGGCGAGGTGTGCACTTGTCCGTCGCGCGCCATTGTCTGCGCCGACATCTACGACGAGTTCATCGCGCGCTGTGTCGAGCGGACCAGGGCCATCAAAGGCGGCGACCCGTTGGACGAGGAGACCATGATCGGGGCCCAGGCCAGCGCCGAGCAACAAGAGAAAATCCTCAAGTACATCGACATCGGCAAAGCCGAAGGCGCGCAGTTGCTGATCGGCGGCAACGAGCGCGTGGTGGACGAGCACCCGAACGGCCACTATGTCGAGCCGACTATCTTCAAGGGCACGAACACGATGCGGATCTTCCAGGAGGAGATCTTCGGCCCGGTTCTCTCGGTGACCACATGCGACTCTGTGGACGAGGCGTTGAAGATCGCCAACGACACCCAGTACGGCCTGGGGGCCGGTGTGTGGACCCGCGATATGAACACCGCCTACCGGCTCGGCCGGGGCTTGAAAGCAGGCCGAGTGTGGACGAATTGCTACCACGCGTACCCCGCGCACGCGGCGTTCGGCGGCTACAAGAAGTCCGGGATCGGACGCGAGAACCACAAGATGATGCTGGAACACTACCAACAGACGAAAAACTTGCTGGTCAGCTACGCGGCGAACAAAGTCGGCTTCTTCTGACCGACCGGCTCGGCGCGAGGCGGCCCAAGGGGTGCGCAGCGACCGGGGTTTCTCATCCCGCGCAATGCGCGGACTCGTAGAGCTCTTGCGGGATTTGGTCGATCCGCTCGACTCTGTCCCCGCTCCAGCGGTATTTGATATTGGCAGAGCCGGACATGGTGGTGGCAGACTCCTGGCCACGCGGCCATCGGTACTGGACGAGCACAGTGTCCCCTCGGGCCGACTTGACCGATGCGCGTCCGAACGCGCACGAGTCGGCCGTCCCGACGAATGCGCCTTTGTGGAAGAACAGCACCTGCCGCGGGCCGAGCGGGTCCGTGTCCCCTTCGAGCGCGACCACAGCCGCCGTGAGCTCGCCGCAATGGTCGTAGCGGCCCGTGTAGGACTGCGACCATTTTTTGCCCGCAGGCGCGGGCAAAGCGCCCGCCGCCGCGCGGACCTCCGGCGCGTCGGGGACCTGGGGGCACGGGTTCGGGCTGATCGCAGCCAGGCCGCTGCGCTGCTCGGCCATGGTCGCGAACCCCTGCGCCCCTTCTTCGGCCGTCGTGCCGGAGTGAGCACAGGAAGCGCAAAGAAACACCGCCGCAAAGCCCGAAAGCCACATCGTCCGCATGCGGTCCGAGATTACCGGCACAATGGACTGTCATGATGGACAAACTCGCCGCCTGGTGGTCACATCCGCGATTCGCCAAAGCGCGCCCGATGCTCATCGACACCGCTCTGCCCGCAGGCTGCTATTACATCCTGCACAGCTGGCTCGGGCACTCCGCCCTCTTCGCCTTCTCGGTCGCCGCCGTGCTCCTGTGCGCGCGCGTGGGCTTCACGGTCGCGCGGGAGCGCCGCGTCGATTCCTTCCAAATCTTGGTGCTCGCTTCGATCCTGGTCTCTCTCGCGCTCGCGATCATCGCCGACGACTCGCGGATCGCCCTGCTGCGCGGTTCGATTTACTCCACTGTGCTGGGCGTGGGCTGCGCGATCACGACGTTTGTGGGCAAACCGCTTTTAGAGCGGATCATGCGCCCCGGCCTTGCCCTCACCTCGCCGGGGCTCGAAGCGGCTTGGGAGCAGTGCTGGGACACCGACCAGCCGTTCCGCCGCAGAGTCCGCCAACTCAACCTGCTCTACGGGGCCAGTTTCCTCGCGAGCGCCGCGACGCGCGCCTGGGTGGTCTACCACACCAGCGAAGGCGTCGCCGTCGCCGCGAGCGGCGTGCCCGGCATGGTCATCTCCGGCGTGGTCGCAATCGCCACCGCGGTCCTCGCTATGCCGCTGGTCAGCGCCCTGGAGCGAGTCCGCAAACAGAATGCCGGGCATCCGGAGAAAGCCGAAGCCGGAATCTGAGTTCCGGCTCTTTCGCGGCGTGTGGCCCGATCAGGAAACCTACCGATCCGGCAGCCGTGGCCATTGCGCGGACGCGCGCACCCCGCCCAGCGCCGCACGGGCGGGCTGCGACCGCCCGAGACGCGGCGAAGCCGCAGGAGCCAGACCCGGACCCCTTACTATCCCATATACTGGGATAGTAATATCAAAATATGGACAAATGTCCCGGCTCGGCCTACCGCTGGGCGATGCTCGCCCTCGCCACGAGTTCGTCCGCGGCCGCCACCATGGTCATCGGCGCGGGCGGTTCCTCATCCCCGCGCTGCTCGCTCAGCGCGGGCTTTCCTTGCCTCAAGCAGGCCTCGTGGCCGCGATGACCTCGTTCGGGATCACGCTGACCTTGATCGGATGGGGCTTTCTCATCGACCGCCACGGGGAGCGGTGGACGCTGACAGCAGGGCTCGCCCTCGCTGGCACGAGCACCTGGACGGCCGCATTGGGAGGCGATCCGAGATGGATCGGCGGCTGTCTCTTCGTCGCCGGCATGGCATGCGGCAGCACCAACGCCGCGAGCGGGCGCATCGTCGTGGGTTGGTTCCCGAAAGAGCAACGGGGCCTCGCCATGGGAATACGGCAAATGGCGCAGCCGCTCGGCATGGGGGCCGACGCCCTGGCGCTCCCCGGTGTGGCGCAACACCAAGGCGTGGCGGCCTCGCTCATCATCCCAGCGGTCGCCGCCCTCGTCTTCGCGGCTCTCTGCGCCGTGTTCGCGCGGACCCCACAGGCGAAAAGCGCCGAACACGCGGCCGCGGATGGCGACAACCCGTACCGGAGAGGAAGTTTCCTGTGGCTCCTGCACGCAGTGTCCGTGCTGCTCGTCATCCCGCAGAACCTCGTGTGGACATACATGTTCACCTGGCTCAACCACTCCCTCGGGTGGGGCGAGACCCGAGCAGGGGCGCTCGTCGCGCTCGCGAACGTCCTGGGGGCCGCGGGGAGAGTGGCCGCAGGGATCTGGTCGGACCGGGCCGGGAGCCGAACATGGACCATCCGCATGATCGCGGCCATCGCCGCCGGGCTGCTGGGCTGCCTCGCGCTCGCGAGCTGGGGGCACGCGACACCGGCGGCAGTCGCGCTCATGGTCGCCGCCTGCGTCATCACCTGCGCGGACAACGGCCTCGCCTTCACCTCGGTGGCCGAGTTCGCCGGACCGAGCTGGTCCGGGCGGGCGCTTGGCGCGCAGAACACCTGCCAATACACCGCAGGCTTCCTCGTGCCGCCCTGTTTCGGCTGGCTCATCGAAACGACCAGCTACACCAGCTCTTTCGCTGTGTGCGCAGTGATCGCGGCTTCCGCGATTGCGCTCGTGCCCAAAGACGAAGGCGACCGAGCGCGCGGCGTCAGCGGGCGGCGCTGCGGGCCGTAATGGCGTCCCGAGAGATGAAGACGTCGTAATCGCCCGGATTCGAGACCACAACACTGCCGTAGGCCGAGCGCACAAATGGCTTGGTCCACCATGTGCGGTCCTGCATCTCTTTGAAGAAGTCTCTGTCGTCGTTCAAAATGACGGCGTCTTTGCTCGGGTGGTGGCCGTCCTCGAACTGGCCGTCGAGCCGGGTGATCTTGTAGCCGCCGCGAAGGCCGAGCGTGTTCGCCAATGGTTCGAGCTCGACGATATTCGCTTGCAGCGCCCATCTGTCGCCCTCGAGCTGATACGTCTTCCGGGAAGCGACACTGGTGTGGTCCTCCCCGTAGAGCGTCAGCTCGACGTTGAGCCGACCAGGGGCGTTTTCAATCTTCGAAGCCACGACGTGCGCGGCCTTGACCTCACCTGTCAGACCCAGGTACCCCTGGATCAGCGTGGTGATCCAGGTGAGGAACGTCGCGATCGAGACCATGACGGCGCCGCCGAAGCCGTGCTTGAGCCTTGGCCGCCAGCGGCGCTTCTGCTCCCCTGTCTGCTTCCGCCGCCCGACCAGCATCGAAACCAGAAGGCCGCCGCCGACGAGGAACACCGCCAAAAGCACAGCCTGCACCCAGCCGAATTGCAACGAATAACTCATACTGTGGTTTGTACCAGAAGAGGGCTGCTGATTCATGCCCATCGGGCTTTGTTCGCGCCCGCGCCCAGGAAACGCGGAGTTTGCGGCCAGTCCGGCCCGGAGTCTCGGAGACGAGAAAGACCCCCGGCTGGAGAGCCGGGGGTCTTCGCTGTAGCCCCGACGGGACTCGAACCCGCGCTACTGCCGTGAGAGGGCAGCGTCCTAACCGCTAAACGACAGGGCCTTGCACTCGATCTTGACGATCGCTCCGAATAGTATACACATTTTTTTGACACACTCTGACGTGTTTTCGACACACACGAAAGCGTGGCTGGGATACCAGGACTCGAACCTAGAATGAGTGAACCAGAATCACTAGTGTTGCCAATTACACCATATCCCAATTGGATTTTCAGCGTCCGCGAGTCTAGCAGACCGCGCAGTCACTGTCCAAGAATATCCCGGTGCGCCGAGCGCAGCCGGTGAATCGTCCGGTCCCGTCCGAGCAATTCCATCGACTCGAAGAGCGGCGGGCTGATCCGCGCCCCGGTGACTGCCACCCTGATCGGCCCGAACGCAGCACGAGGCTTCAATCCCAATCCGTCGATCAACGCGCTGTGCAACGCTGCTTCCAGCGCCTCGTGCGACCATGCGGGCGGCTCCCCGACCGCAGGATCGAGCACACCGAGGACGGCCTCCAGGACAGGCAGCGCGCCCGAGCCGAGCTCTTTCGCGGCGGACTGCGGGTCAAGACGGAAATCAGACTCCGGCGTGTACAGGAATTTCAGCAAATCCCAAGCCTCGCCCAACACCTGGACACGAGTCTGGACGAGTTCGGCCGCCACGCCGAAGAGCGCCCGGTCCTCCGAACCGGACAGACGGCCTTGGGCCACGAGGTAGGACCACAGCCGCTCCGCGAAATCCTCCGGCGCGAGCTGCCGCAGATGCGCCGCGTTGATGGCGTCCGCCTTTTTCTGGTCGAAGCGCGCGGGGCTCGACTTCACGTCGTGGACGTCGAACGCCGCCACCATCTCCTGCAAGGAGAAAACGTCTCGGTCTTCGCCGATCCCCCAGCCCAGGAGCGCCAGGTAATTGAGCAGGCCCTCCGGGACGAAACCCCGGTCGCGATGGTGGAAGAGGCTCGACTCCGGGTCGCGTTTTGAGAGCTTTGTGTTCTTGTCGCCCATCACATACGGCATATGTCCGAACTCGGGCGGTTTGCCCTCGGACGCCCCGATCCGGCCGAGCGCCTCATGCAACGCCAACTGCCGGGGCGTGGAGGACAACAGGTCTTCCCCGCGCAAAACATGGGTGATCCCCATGAGCGCGTCGTCAACGGGATTGACCAAGGTGTACAGCGGGTCGCCGCTCACGCGGCTCAAAACATAATCGGACTGCGACACGGCCGGGTAGGAGATCCTGCCGCGGACAAGGTCCTCCCACTCGTGGTCGCGGTCCGGCATTTTCAACCGGATCACCGGCGCGCGGCCCTGCGACTTCAGGCGCTTGCGGTCGGCCTCGTCCAATGTCCTGTCGAAGTTGTCGTAGCCGAGCTTGGGGTCGCGGCCAGCGGCGAGATGCCGGGCGGCGACCTCTTCCGCGGTCGAAAAACTCTCATACGCCTCGCCGGACTCCACCAGCTTGGCGAGCACGTCGCGGTACAAGTCGCGGCGCTGGGACTGGCGGTACGGCGCGTGCGGACCGCCGACCTCGGGCCCTTCGTCCCAGTGCAAGCCCAACCAGCGCAACGCGTCCAAGATCGCCTTGTAGGACTCTTCGGAGTCGCGGGAGGCGTCGGTGTCCTCAATGCGGAATACGAACGTACCGCCATGGTGACGGGCGAACGCCCAGTTGAAGAGGGCTGTGCGAACCAAACCGACGTGCGGCGTGCCCGTCGGGGAGGGGCAGAAGCGGACACGGACAGGCACACGCTCAGGCATGTGGCGCTCCTTTTTCTGAGACAACCGGGTTCGTCAAAGTCCCGACGCCTTCGATCATGATCGACACTTCGTCGCCGTCGACGATCGGTCCGACCCCTTCTGGTGTGCCGGTGAGGATGACATCCCCGGGCAAGAGCGTCATCGCACGAGAGCACCACGCGATGAGCTTCGGGATGCTGTGGATCAAAAGGCTCGTCCGGGAGTGCTGGCGCAGCTGCCAGGACTCTTCGCAAGCGCCGCGCACCTCCGTTCGTATCTCCAGGTCCTCCGGGTCGAGCTCGGTCTCGATCCACGGGCCGAGCGGGCAGAACGTGTCATGGCCCTTGGCGCGGGCCCACTGCCCGTCTTGACGTTGCTGGTCGCGGGCGGAAACGTCGTTGCCGACGGTGTAGCCGAGAACGACCGAGAACGCCTCGTCGCGCGGCACATTGCGGCACGGCCTCCCGATGACGACCGCGAGCTCGCCCTCGTGGTGGACGGTCTGGGCGTCGGACGGCAGCACGATCGGAGCGCCCGGTCCGACAATCGACGTCGAGGGCTTCAAGAAGATCAACGGCTCCTGCGGAGCCTCCCCGCCCATCTCCTTGGCGTGCGCGAGATAATTCTTGCCGACGCAGACCACTTTGGAGGCCAGAATCGGAGAAAGCACGCGCAGATCCGCGAGCGGCCAACGCTTCCCGGTGTAGGCGGGCTCGCCGAAGGGGTGGTCGGCGATCTCGTGGGCGACAGCATCCGGGCCGTCCCCCTCCACACGCACAAACGCGACGCCGTTCGGACTCGCTACCCTGCCTAACCTCATGGGCTTCGAGCCTACTATGAACGGCATGGGATTGATCCGCGCCGTCCTCATGCTCTGCACTGTCAGCCTCGGGGCGGCCGCCGACAGCGGGGGGCCTTGCGCGGTCTTCGACCTGGAGGCGCACCGAGGCGGGATGGGGCTGACCGTGGAGTCCACTCTTGCCTCGTTCGCGAAGGGGTTGTCTGTGGGCGTCACCACGTTGGAGATGGACGTGCAAATCACCAAGGACCATGTCGCCGTGATCACGCACGACCGCAAAGTCGACCCGTCGAAATGTTCCGGCCAGTACGCGGGGCGCTTCATCAAAGACCTCACTTTCGCCCAAATCGAAACGCTGGACTGTGGTTCCAAGACCTTGTCGAACTACCCCGAGCAGCACGCGGCGCCCCACGCGAAGATGCCCGCCCTGCGTTCGGTTTTGGAGCTTGCCCGCCAGCGGGGCCCCGGCGCGACCAGGCTGAACATCGAGACGAAAGTCGAGGCAGCGGCGCCGTCCGAGACCGCCCCCCGCGAGGAATTCGTCCGTATTGTCGCAGAGGAGATCCGGCGAGCGGGCCTCGCCGGACAGGCTGTCATCGAAAGCTTCGACTGGGGGGCGCTCGAACTGATGCGCCGCATCGCCCCGGAACTGCCGCTCATCGCGCTCACATCGCCCGCGTTCTGCGCCGATGAGACCTCGCGCAATCCGTGGCTCGGCGGTGTCGCCTTGGCAGACTTCGGCGGCGACGCCATCGCGGCGGCGAAATCCATCGGCGCGACGGCGATCTCCCCGCAATACGGCGACCCGCAAGACGGCAAGCTCGGCGATCCGGGTTTCCGACTGCTGACGACACAAGAGTACGTGGAACGCGCGCACGCAGAGGGCATGAAGGTCATTCCGTGGACCGTGGACGACAAGGCGACTATGGCCGCGCTGGTGGACTCCGGCGCGGACGGGATCATCACGGACTACCCGGACGCATTGCGCGAAGTCTTGGCCGAGCGCGACATGCCGCTGTCCCCAGCGTCGTGAGCCTCGGGCGAGCCGGTTCCAGGCGCTTCGGCACGAGCGCTCAGCGCAGCTCCACGCCCTTGCGCCGGGCGAACGAGACACCGGCGAACCTCATGATGAGACCGAGCGGGTCCGAGTACAACGAGCCGAACAGCCTCGGCACGGCATTGTAGAACCGAGCGTCCGCCCCGACCAAGATCCTGGCCTTGCGCTTGCCGACGCCTTGCACAATGGCCTCGGCCGCTGTGGCCGCATCGGTGAAAGACAGCAAATTGAACAGCTCGGCGATACCGGCTTTGTGCCCCTGCCCCGGATCGGACTTGGCGATCTGCGTGCGCACGAAGCCGGGGTGCACCGAGCTGACCCCGATAGGCCAGCGCAAGGCCTTGGCCTCTTGGCGCAACGCCTCGGTCAACCCGCGCACCGCGAACTTCGACATGTTGTACGAGCCGAGGAAAGGCATCGACATCAGGCCCTCGATGGAGGAGATGTTCACAACGTACCCGTCGCCCGACTCGATCAGGTGCGGCAGGAACGCCTTGGTCCCATTGTGCACGCCGTGCGCGTTGATCCCGATGATCCAGTCGTGCTCTTCCCACGGGGTCGCCAGGACGCTGCCGACGACCGCGACACCCGCGTTGTTGACGATCACATTGACCTTGCCGAAGTCCGAACGCGCCTGCGCGGCGTGCTCAATCACCGCAGCGCGGTCGGCGACGTCGAGCCGATACGCCTTGGCTTTTGCGCCAAGCCCGCGCACTTGCTCCGCCGTCTGCTCGACAGCCTCGAGGGAGACGTCCGACAGCGCGAGCACGGCGCCCCGACGGGCGAACTGCACCGCCAGCTCGCGTCCGATCCCCCGCCCGCGCCGGTGATCGCCACAACCTTGCCTGTGAAGTCTTTCATCGCACTATCCTTGCCGCATCTCGCACCGCGCCAGATATAACAATGTTAGCGCGTGGCGGAGCGCGGCGGCGGGGCTCCGGTGGCCTGAACCCATCCGGCGTATGCCCTCGGATACCACCGCCACCGCACCGGGCGGACACGCCACTCTTTCCCGATGAAACGCGCCTGCGCGCGGTATCGCCGCGCTTCCGAGCGGGTCCAACGAATCCCGAAGCGTTCCCGGACGACTTCCGGCAGCCCGCCGAGGTACGCGAGCCGCAACGGCGGCCCGATGAGCGAGCGGACCAGGCGACGGCGCAGCATGAGATTGCCGAAGCGGTGGTATTGCTCGGGGAACGGCAAAGAGGCGGGCTTGCCGATCTTGGGGAAAACGCGACCGTCGATGAGCTCGAGCAACCAGTCAGAAGCTTCGTTCGGCTGCAGAACCGCACGGCAATGCCGCTCCCATTCGGACTGGAACGCGGCGCGGTCCTTGGGCACCGCGGCGTCGCTCACACCGTAACGGCGGTACCACGCGACTCCCTCTTGGTAGAGCTGCTCGCGCTCGGCATCGGCGAGCGGGCGGGGCGAGTACACATCCGCGACATGCTCCGCCATCACTTGGAAGGTCGCGTGCGCCCACCAATAGACGTCCGGGCTGAGCGCGTGGTAGGGCCGCCCGTCCGGCAGCGCGCCTTTGATCTCCTTGTGGAAGTCTCTGACCATGCGCCCGGTCTGCGCCTCAGGCTTGTCGTACACCACGCCGACGATGCCGGGCAAGGAGCGGAACACCCGGTCCATCGGGTCTTGAAAGAAATCCGAATGGTCGAGCAGGGCCTGGCCGATCACTGGATGCATGGTTTGCAAGACGCCTGCCATGCCGCCCGCGTAAGCGATCCGCGAGTCCCCTGCCAGCTGCCACAGCAGCGAACCGGGCCCAATGCCGTCGAATTGCCCGGACCTCGCAGGCGCTCGGGCATTGGCAGACGCACTCGCATTTCCATGAGACGAGTGACACAAAGCAATTACTCGCGGTCCGGATCGCGAATCAGATGGGTGAACGCCGACAGGTTTTTGGTCGACTCTCCGCGCGAGGTGCGCCAACTCCATTCCCGGCGGATCGCTTCGGCGAAACCGAGCGAAAGCAGCTGGTTGAAGTCCGAGTCCACCGTCTGGATGATCTGCCCCAGTATCCGGTCAAGCTCCTCGGCGCTGAGGGCGGCTGTCGGGACAAACCCGACCAAATAGACGTCCCCGGGCTGGTCGATGGTGTAATGCACTCCGTACTGGCCCTGATTGCGCTGGAGCAAGAAACGGAACACGTCTTCGTGGTTCTCCTCAGGGGCGCGGCACATGAACGCCTCGATCCGGACCCCGGCCTCGCGCGGCGCGAGTGCGACGCCGACCTGGTGGCGGCGCTCCGCAGGCAGGACCACCCAGAAGACCTGGTGCTCGGAGATCTCCTCCGCGTCCAGTTCCAGCTCTTGCAAGCTCTTTTGCAGCGCCGCGCGCACCTTTTGCGTCCCGCTCATCCGCGCACCGCCCGCATCGGCGCGAGAGCCCCGCCCCGCAACGCGGCGCGATACGAGGCGAGGAGGCCGTCGGCTGTGGCCTCCCAGGAGAACCGGCCCGCGTGCGCGACGCCCGCCCTGCCCATCGCGCGCAGACGCTCCGGCGCGGCGAGGAGGCTGGCGATCTCGGCCTGCCAGCGCTCGGGAGCCCAGCTGTCCACCAGCACGCCGCTGACCTGGTCCGCGACCGCCACTGGCAGGCCGCCGACTTTGGCCGCGACCACTGGTGTGCCGCAGGCCTGCGCCTCAATCGCGACCAATCCGAAGGACTCCGAATGGCTCGGCACCGCGACGAGATCCGCGGCCCGGTAGACCTTCGCGAGTTGCGCCGGCGGCTGCGCGGGCCACATGGTCACATTGTCCGCCACGCCGAGGCGTTCCGCGGTCGCCATGATCCCTTCGGGGCTCAGGCCCGAGCCGGAAGCCTCGCCGACGACGAGCAGCCGCACACCCGGCTTCGCGCGCATGACCTCTGCCATCGCGGCCAGCAGAATGTCCGGTCCTTTGAGCGGCTGTATCCGGCCCACGAACGCCACGACCTGCTCGCTCGGGTCAAGGCCAAGCTCGGCCCGCGCAGCGGCCTTGTCGCCGGGGCGGAACATGCCCAAGTCCACACCAGGGGGCACCACATCGATCTTCTGCGGATCTGCCGCGTAGTACTGCGTCAAATGCCCGGCTTCCACTTGCGTGTTGGCGACCATGCGATCGGACTCCGCGACGAGCTGGCCCTCGCCGACCAACCGTTGCAACGGCTCAGGCACGTCGCCCTCGGCCAAGGTCACGTTCTTCACCGCGGCCAAGGTGTGCGCGGTGTGCACGAGCGGCACCCCGAGCCGGTCCTTGATGAGCCAGCCGACTTGGCCGGAGAGCCAGTAATGCGAATGGACGAGGCTGTGCCGCCACGCCTCATGCCCCACGCACTCTCGGAGCACCCCTGCGGTGAAGGCGCAGAGCTGGCTCGGCAGCTCTTCCTTGCGCAGCCCCTCGAACGGGCCTGCGACCACATTGTGCAAGGTCACGCCTGGGACGGGCTCCCAGCTCGGCGGATCGTCCGAAGAAGTCGCCCTGGTGAAGATCTCCACCGCGACGCCGCGCCGCGCCAACACGGTCGAGGTGTTGCGGATGTAGACATTCATCCCGCCCGCGTCGCCAGTGCCAGGCTGCGCCCAAGGAGACGTGTGCAGCGACAGCACCGCGACACGGCGCAAATACGGCGAAGACCTGGCGGGCAGCGCCGAAACCGCGGCGGGGCGGGGCGCAGCGGCAGTGTCCTGACAAGGGATGGCCATCCCTCCAGGGTAGGCCACATCCTCTCACTGCCGTCAAGTCACGCCGCGAGGCCCGCCTGCCGCCAAGCGCCGATAGGGTCGGCCCACACGGAGGAGAGCGCGACCGCGAGCGCGGCGAACTCTTGGATTTTCGCGCCGAGTCGGGTGGCGCGCACCGGCACGCCCGGAGTCGCCGAAGCCTCGTGGAACGCCTCCGCCACCTGTGCGGCGGCGTTCGGGTACGCGGTGAAAGCTTGGCCGCCGAGCACCACTTCGTCCGGGTTCACCAAACTCGCCGCGATGGCCGCGGACTCGCCGAAGAGGCGGGACCGCTCGCGCAAGAGCTCGTGCGCGAGCGCGTCGCCCGCAACAGCTTCGCGGATCACGTCCTGCACTGTCTGCGCCGATCGGGCCTGGGGCTTGGCCCCGGTGATCCGGGTCCAGGCAAGCGCCACAGCGCTGTCGCTCACGGCTTCGGCGAGCGCGCCGGAGCCGTCATGCCCGAGGAGCAGCTTCGAGCGCACCGGCAGGCGCGCGATCGTGCCGGGGCCGCTCTTGGGGGTGCGCACCCGCCCGTCGATCGTCAACGCAGTTCCAAGCGACTCACGGCCATAGAAATGCATCGTCGTGCGCTGCCGTGTCGGGCTCGTCGCGAGATGGTTGCTCGGGGGCAACAGCAATTCGGCTGCCGCGACCGCTTCCACCTGCGCCGCGAGCGAGGTGGGCAGGCCGAGCTTGGCGGAAATCGCTGTCGCGAGAGGCGCGTCTTTCCACCCCAGCTCCGGTCGGGTCGTCGTCCCGAGAACGGGGTCCACCGTGCCGACACTCGCGACTCCCGCCCACAGCGGCCGCCTGCGCGGCCAGCGCGCCAGGTACTGCCTGGCGCTCGAAGCGATCTGCTCAAGAGCGTCTTGCGCGTTCCCCCGAGGGGTCGGGAACTCAGCGGAGTCGAGAATCTTGCCCCGGATGTCGCCAGCGACAATAGAAACAGAGTTCAGGCCCACGTAGACACCGAGCACAAGGTACGGCGCATGGTCGATCTCGACCGGCACGCGCGGACGGCCCACCAGGCCGCTCGGAGCCAGGTCGGCCCGCTCGCGCAGCAGGCCCGCCTCCAGCAGCGCGACGACCTGGCGGTTCACGGTCGCGACGGAAAGGTCCGTGGATTTCGCGAGCACATCCCGGCTCACGGCGCCTTTGCCGCGCGCGGCGTGCAGCACTGCGGAGGCGGGTATGTCGGAGAAGCCGAGCCTCGGCTGGACCACCCGGCCCAGATCCCGGCGAACGGGAAGCCCGACCGGGCGCAGACGCGGGGCCTCGCCGCTCGCGGCGGACTCTGGGCGGACAAGCAACCGCGGCGGGACAGGGCCTCGGGCGGTGGAAAGCAAGGGAGATGCCATGGTTGGAATTCCTCTTCAAGAGCGCCAGCGCTTGTTGTCGCTGACGGAAAGTCAACTGTGAATGTCGGGGAAACAGTCAGAACAGAACAATCTTGAAGGCTGGCGGCCGCTGAGGGCCTGAAAACAGCGAAGACGAGATCAACTCTCGCGAGCGCGGCACGCGCAGCCGGTCAACAGCAGAAGAGACACAGTTCGCGAATGGGCGGCAGGCGATTGCCCAGAGCGTTGAACTCATGGGCTGGCAACTTGTTCGAGGCCTGCATGCGCATAGGTTAACACATGGACGGCGGAGTCGGCGAGCACATGGTTACGATGACCCCATGACACGTACTGCTGTGGTGACCGGCGCAAGTTCTGGCATTGGCGCGGCGACCGCCTCGACGCTCGCCGAGGCGGGATTCGAAGTCGTCCTTGGGGCCAGACGGCTCGACAAGTTGGACGCGCTCGCCAAACGGCTCGGCGGGCGGGCGTTGCCGCTGGACGTCACCGACCAGGCATCCGTCGACGCCTTTGCCGCCCAGCTGGGCGGCGTGGACGTTCTGGTCAACAACGCGGGCGGGGCATTCGGGCTTTCCTCCGTGGCAGACGCGTCCGTCGACGAGTGGCGCCAGAACATCGAAGTCAACGTCTTCGGCACCCTGCGGGTCACCAAGGCGCTGCTGCCCCTGCTCCGCGCCTCCGACGACGCGATGATCGTCACAGTGACTTCGATTGCGGCGGACACCGTCTACACGGGCGGCTCCGCGTACACCGCGGCCAAGCACGCGCAGTCCGCGCTGCACCGCACCTTGCGGCTGGAGCTGAAAGGGGAGCCGATTCGGATTTCTGAGGTCAAGCCCGGCGCGGTGAACACGGAGTTCTCGCTCGTGCGGTTCGGCGGGGACCAAGCAAGGGCCGACGCGGTGTACGACGGGATCACGCCTCTGGTGGCTCAGGACGTCGCCGAAGTGATCGGCTTCATCGCGACCCGGCCGGCGCACGTCAACATCGACTCGATCACCGTGAAACCCCGTTCGCAGTACGAAGGCGCACAGCAGTTCCGCGCCCCCCGGCAGGAGGGCTTAGGCTAACCCCATGCTTGAGACCCGCAACAGCACGCCGTTCTTTGTCGCCGACTCCGCCGCCGTCCTCGATGTGGTGTCCGAACGGGCGGCGCAGAGCCCAGGCCACGTTTTCTTCGAGCGAAGGGTCGGCGGCGAGAAACACCAAGTCACCGCCTTGGAGTTCTACGAGCAGGTGCGCAAAGTCGCCAAAGGTCTCGTCGCCTCTGGCGTGGAGCACGGCGACCGAGTCGCGATCTGCGCCCCGACCCGCTACGAATGGGCGCTGCTGGACTTCGCCGTCTGGGCGGCAGGCGCAGTCACCACGTCGATCTACGAGACTTCCTCGAGCGAACAAGTCCGCTGGATCATTTCCGACTCCGAGGCCAAGCTCCTCGTCGTGCAAGACGCGAAGCTGCTCCAAGCGCACGAGGCTGTGCTCGCAACCATTCCCACTTTGCGCGAGACGCTGGTCTTCGACGGGGACCCGGGCGCGGTCGAACAGCTTGAGCTGCGCGGCGAGAACGTGCCGGACAGCGAGCTCGACTCGCGTCGCGCCCAGCTCGGCGCGGACAAGCTCGCCACGCTCATCTACACCTCGGGCACAACCGGCAGGCCGAAAGGCGTGTGCCTGACCCACCGCAACTTCCTTTCCGAAGTGATCGCGACGCAAGAGCCGATCAAAGCGATGGCCCCGAAGCAGGGCCGCGCGAACACCGCCATGTTCCTGCCCATGGCGCATATCTTCGCCCGCGCGCTCACCATCACCTCGATGAGCGCCAACGTGCTCATCGAATTCCTCTCCTCCACCGCCACGCTGTCGGAGGACCTGCAGAAAATCCAGCCCACGATCCTTTTCTCCGTGCCAAGGGTCTACGAGAAGGTCTACGACTCGGCGAAGAAAAAAGCAGCCGCGGGCGGCAAAGAGGGGATTTTCGAGCGCGCGAGCGCCGTCGCCGTCGCGTACAGCGAGGCTGTCGAGAACGGCAAGCCCGGCGTCGTTTTGAAGCTCCAGCACGCGCTCTTCGACCGGCTCCTCTACAGCAAGCTCCGCGCGGCTGTGGGCGGCAAGGTCGTCGGCGCCGTGTCGGGCGGCGCGGCGATCTCCCCGAGGCTGGCGCATTTCTTCAACGGCATCGGGGTGAGCGTCTACCAGGGCTACGGGCTCACGGAAAGCACGGCGGGCATCACCTTCAACTCGCCTGTGGCGAACAGGGTCGGCTCGGTCGGCAAGCTCGTGGCCGGGTGCAGCGCCCGGATCGCGGACGACGGCGAAGTACTCCTCGCCGGACCGGTGGTGTTCAGCGAGTACTGGCGCAATCCAGAAGCCACCGCCGGCGCGATCGAGGACGGCTGGTTCCACTGCGGCGACCTCGGCCGGATCGACGAAGACGGCTTCCTGTACATCACCGGGCGCAAAAAAGACATCATCGTCACCGCCGGGGGCAAGAATGTCGCCCCTCAGGTGCTCGAAGAAGTGTTGAAAGAGCACAATCTGGTCAGCCAGGGCGTCGTGGTCGGCGACGGGCGCCCGTTCATCGCGGCGCTGCTCACCCTCGACCCGGAAGCAGCGGCTTCCTGGGCAGCGGCCCACGGGCTCGCCGAGGACACCCCGGTTTCCGAGCTCGCGCAGAACGCGGAGCTCAAAGCCGATCTGCAAAAAGCGGTCGACCAGGCGAACAAGCACGTCTCGAATGCCGAGGCGATCAAGAAGTTCGCCGTCCTGCCGGAGGACTTCTCCATCGAAGGCGGCACGCTGACTCCGACTCTGAAAGTCAAACGAGACGTGGTGTCCAAACAGAACGAGGCCGCCATCGAGGCGCTGTACTCCTGATCCGCGCGCAAGGCCCCGGATCTACTACAAATTGTCGTAAAAACTACGATGGGCTTGTGACACCAGCCCCGACAGGCCGCCTCGCCAGCTGGCGGCCAAGCCTTCAGCAGCAATGGCTCGCCGCGCTGGCGTGCCTGGTGACCCAGGGCCTCATCACTGTCACCGGAGCAATCGTCCGCGTGACCTCGTCCGGACTCGGCTGCCCCACCTGGCCGACCTGTTTCCCGGACAGCATGACGCCGAGGGCCGACGCGCTCGTCCCCTGGCAGCACCAGGCGATCGAGTTCGGCAACCGCACGCTCACCGGCCTGGTGAGCCTCGCCGCGATCCTCGTGGCAGTCCTGGTCACGTTGGCGCGCCGCAAGCGGCCAGTGCTGGTTTTGGGGTGGGCGATGATCGGGGGGACGCTCGCCCAAGCGGTGATCGGCGGCATCACTGTGCTCGCAGGGCTGAAGTGGTGGACCGTGGCGATCCACCTCGTCGCCTCCATGGTGATGATCTGGTTCGCCACCCTCCTGGTCGCGCGTGTCCGCGAACCTGACGACGATCTGCCCGCGGGCCGCGCAGACCAGCGGCTGCGAACCAGCGCGGCCGTCTCCGGGGCGCTGCTCGCGCTGGTGCTTGTCGCGGGCACACTCGTGACTGGAGCCGGACCCCACGCGGGAGACAAAAGCACAACAAGACCAGTGGCGCGGCTGGACGTGCCGATCCCCGAACTCGCCCGCTGGCATAGCGCGCTCGTGCTGTGCTACCTCGTCTCTTTGGCCGCGCTCAGCTGGTTCGCGCGTTCCGCGAACCCTCCAACACGCCGCGCCGCGCGCATCGCCGCCGGCCTCGCGCTGGCCCAAGGCGCGCTCGGCGAGGCGCAATACTGGCAAGGCGTCCCCTCGCTCCTCGTGGTGCTGCATGTGGGCGGCGCAGTTCTCGTGGCGTCGGCGACAGCGTTCGTGTGGGCGCGAACCACCACAAGGCCGACCCTCCGCGCGGACACCGCCCCGCCCGGCGTCGTCACGGCTGCCGCGCGCGCCCGCTGACTGTCCCGAGCGCCCATCGCGCGCTCACCATTGCAGCGCGCTGATGCCCCGCTCTTCTCGATAATATTGGTCGAGTTCTTGCCTCCAGCGGGCGTTGGCCAGCTGGGGCCTGCCAGCCCGGTCAGCGGATTCCCGGTACCACGCCGCCTCTTTCGGGGGCAGGCCGGCAGGATCGTACAGCCCGTCAGGGTCGAGCCGCGCGAGGTCCTGGGCGTGCTGGAGCGGATGGGCCTGCTTGAGCGCAAGCTCCTGCGCGCTGAGCGAGCGCGGGTCCGCGACGGCTTTCTCAGGCGCGTCGCCCAGGTCATAACCGGGGCGGCCGGGCCAATACGATTCCACCGGGTGGGGCATCGTCGCCAACGCATGCACGGCCTTCTCGTCCGGCTCCTCCAAAAAACACACCGCGACCAGCCGCCACGATCTATCACCGTCCAAACCTTCGGCGAGCAGCCACCGCGCGAGCCCGCACGCCAACAATCCCGGTTCCGTGATGTGGTCTGTGCCCGCTGGCGCTTGAGAGCGGTCCAAAATCCGCGTCCCCTCCGCCAAGCGCATCGCAGGGTCGAACTCGCCGAGCCAACCAGTGGTGGTCGCTCTCGCGACCACCGGGCGGCACACGCCTGCTGCCTCGTTCGGCGCAACCCGCATGTCGTGGAACAGGAACCCCAGCGCGCCGAGGGGCACATGCTGGAAGGGCGGCCGCTGCACGCGGCCCCATGTCACACCGTCCGCGAGGAAACCTGCCCGGCCCGCGCCGCGCACCACGCCGCCGCAGGCGATCAACGCGGCGAGTTCGCCCGCCCCCGAAGCAGGATGCGCCTGAGCCAACGAGCCCTCCAAACCGCCGAGCGCAGACAAAAGCGCGGCTGTCTGCCCGTGCGCCGCCTGCAATGCCGTGTGCGAAAGCTCGGTGGCGCGCGCTGTCCCCAACACATCCCCATGCCCTGCAACACGATCCGCCGCCCGTGCGGCCCCAGCCGCTGCGTCACCGGTGCGCAACGCGTCCTTGAGCGCCGCTTGCTGCGCCGACTGCGCCTGCGTCGCTCCATGCGCCGCGCCAACGGAGCCGCCGCCACGGCTCAGCCCAGAGCCGTGCTGCGAACCTGCACCGGAGGACGCGGGCGAAGCGGCAAGTTTCTCTGTCGCGACGGAGCCTTGCGCGGCAGTGCGAGGAGCGTCGCCGCCGCCCGCGCCGCCGACGCTCGCGATCCGACCAGATTGGCCGGGTCCGCCGAGGGGGGCTGCGCCAAGGCCCCCGATCAGGGGCGCAGACGCGCCCCTGGGAGAGCCTGACGGGGGTGGCGCAGAAGCAAGATGTTCGGCCACCGCGGCGCCCGATTGCAGTCCCGTGGACGCGCTGCCAGAAGAAGCCCCCGCGCGGCTGGAGACGGCTGCGGGGCTTTGCCCGCCGCCAACAGATCCTTGCCCTCCCCCAGAAGAGCCATCAGAAGCAGACTGCGCACCAGAGCGCTGATACTCGCCCCCGTGCATGTTCGTATCCCGGCCAGCGTACGCAAAGCCCCCGCCGCCGAAGGAGGAGCGGTTGCTCCCTGATCGCTCAAGATCGCCCCCGCCCATTGCAGGCTGTCGTGCGCCGCCCTGTTGGAAGCCACCGCCGCGCATGGAGGACTGATCGTTGCCGGACCGCTCAAGATCGCCCCCGCCCATGCTCCCGTCGGTCCAACTCGTCGGCTGGCCGTCGAAACCGTATTCGCCGTCAGCCGGAGGCTTGTAGCTGCCCTGAAGCGTTTGGACTCTTCTGTCCTTGTTGTGGGCCATCTCGTCTTCGAGTTGTTTTCTGGCTTGTTCCAGATGCGTCTCCTTACCAGCGCGATGCAGTATCCAGTCTGGCCAGAACTGGGTCTTTTGCATCGTCTCCAACGCCTTGTGCCCCGCGTCCTGATCGCTGGACTTCGAGTTTCGCACCGGCGCTGCCGCAGCTTCCATGAATTGTTGGCCGGCAAGGGCTTTCGCGGCCAACGCCCCGCCTTTGTGACGGAATTCCTGCCGCCGTTCCCGCACTGCGGCATATGCGTCCGACTGCTTGCCGTCCAACTCGAACGCGCCCAACAGCTCCGTGTACGCCTGATCGGCTTCCTCCAAAGCCGACTGCAGATCGGCCAGCCCTCTCTTGTGCGCTTCCGCCGATGTATGGAGCACCGACTCGTCCGCGTCCGAGTAGTACTTGTCAGCGATATCCTTGAACGCGCCTAATTCATCCGGCCAATCCATACCTGACATGGGGAATCCTCATCTATGAACAGCTAATTCGGGCAAACTTTGGTGAAATCATCAACGGCGTGGCCGAAGTCATTCGCCAGGGGATTTATTTCGTCCGCAGTCGAGTGCGCTCCAGCAGCCTCGGAAAATTTATCCGCAGTGTCAGCAAAATTTTTGACGGCCTCCACAACATCCTTCGGCGCTTCGGGACCTGGCAGAGCCCTCAGGAGCGGCAACGCCTTCGCCGCTGCTTCTCTGAATTTGTCCGCGGCTTCGTTGACTTGTGCGTCTCCAAAACCGGATTGCAGCACCAGGTTCCAGTACGTCTGCGACGGGTTGTAAATCTCTCGCGCGCGGCCGCTCGCGCGACTGCAGAGCTTCGCCCGGTCGTTGATCGGGCTGACGCTCGGCGGAGCCGAGGCCGGGGCCGAGCTCGTGCCGCCACCCGCAGGAACGACCGTCTGAACGACCGTGGCCGGGCCGCGGCCCCCTCGCTCGGTGCAGGCCGAAACACCCAAGACGGCCACAGCGGCGAGCATCGCCGACGCGCAACCGCGCCCATGCCGTTGCCCCGTGTTCCACAACCCCTTCGCGTTGCGCGCGCTCGAACGCCCTCTTCTCATTCGAACCTCGCAAGATGGCCGCGCCCCTCGAAACGCACATCGCGCAGCACGGCTGCGTTTGCGCCTTCGGATTCGGCATATTGCCGGGCCGCCGAACGGGCCGATTCTTGGTCCTTTTCCGCGACTTCATTCGTGTCTGCGTACTGCTTGTTTTTATTTTCCTGGTCGGCCTGGGATTGCTGTTGGAGGTTGCCGTTCTTCTCGTTGCTCCCCGCAGCGCCGCAAAAATCTCTCGTCTGCGCGTTGAGCTGATCCACCGCGGCCTTGACCGCCTGGATCGCGGATGCGATTTTGGCTTCTGCCGCATTGATGTGGTCGACGTCGACTTGGGTTCGCGCTGTCACCTCACATTGCCTTTCCGTCTCGAATTTGGATCTGTGGGCCTTCGACCAGTTCGGTGAATTTCGCTCTGGCCTGCGCTGCGCACGACGGGATCACCGTGTCGAGACGAGAGCCGACGCGGGCGAAAACCTGCGGATGCAGCCACAGCGTGAAAGGGCTCGTGTAATCGGCCGCGACCACCACGGAGGGGTCGTGCTCGTCGTCCTTGCCCTCGAATTTCACGCTTGCCGGATCGATCCGGCGCAAGCGCTCCAATGTCCGGGCTGTCCGCTCCTTGGCCTCGACGACCTCGGGGGTGAGCGCCACCCCCGGCTCCGAGCGCAGGACTTTCTTCGGGTCGGACGGCAGGCCTGCGAGAACGCGCGCGAGGCGCTCCCCTGCCGCCCGCTCGTCCGCCTCGCGCTGATGTTCCGCCGTCGGCTTTGGCCGCCGCGCCGCTTTGCGCTGCTGAATGTGTTCGTCCACGGAGTCCGGGCGCATGTCTTCAGGCAGGCTCCAATACTCGTCGTAGTATTGATTTTCTAAATCGGCGCCGCTCGGAGCGGGTCGATGAAAAACGTCGTTCACCGCCACAAGAAGTTTGCGGATCGCGGCCACCACAGTCGACTCGATGGTCCGCGCCAGAAGTTCCGCGCCGACGAGTTCGTTGCGTGGGCCGCGCCGGTGCTCCAATGCCGTCCGGAGGGCTTCCCAGTCCAGCCACAGATCGTCCAAGGAGCACCCCTGTCCGACTGTGGCGCGCACCATGGCGCAGTTCGATTGTTCGGTCACGGTCAGCTTCGGCAACACTTCTTCGAGAAGCCGCAAGCGTTCTTCGTATGGCCGCAGTTCCCGAGGCGGCGGCAAAGCATCACCCGGACTAGCTGCCATTCCCCGTCTTCTTCCGCCTCAAAGACTTCATAAGACCAAGTTTGGAACGGAAAACGAAGGCCGAAAAGCTTCCGAACGACCCGGTGTTCTTATGCGGGCAGAAAATTTCTTATTGTTTCGCGGCAGCGCTCAAACGGGCATTTCTGCGCTCTTCTCTGCGATATCTCGCTCTGTGAATTAAGTCACAATTTTTTCGTCTTGTGCCTGCTGCCGGCTCTCACGAAAAATCGCCGTGCCTGCCCCGGCCTGCGGCGAACTGCGCCGCGCCGAGCACAGCCTCGTCCGCGAGCGAGAACAGCCCATGCCGCCACTCGTTTTTGATCGCCTCGTCAAGGGACAGGTGCTCCTGCTCGTACACCGAGAGCCGGTCGTGCCGCATGCATTGCTGGGGGAAATCCGCGAGCCGCTCCGCGAGCGCGAGCGCTTCGTCCAGCACTGCGCCCGCCGCGCTGACCCGGTTCGCCAGGCCGAAGGCCAACGCCTCCTCCGCGTGGACCGGGCGACCCGTGAGCACCATGTCCAAAGCGCGCGACTGACCGATGAGCCGAGGCAGCCGGATCGTCCCGCCGTCGATGAGCGGCACCCCCCAACGCCGGCAGAACACCCCGAACACCGCGCCGGGGTCCGCGACTCGAAGGTCCGCCCAGAGCGCGAGTTCGAGACCGCCCGCGACGGCGTACCCCTCCACAGCGGCAATCACGGGTTTTGAGAGCAAGAGCCGGGTCGGGCCGATCCCGGCGATCCCCGGCTCGCCAGGCGGGACGATATGGCCGACCCTGCCCTCGGACACCGCCTTGAGGTCGAAACCGGCGCAAAAACTCCCGCCCGCCCCATAAAGGACCGCGACGTTGGCCTCCTCGTCCTCGTCGAAGGCCAGAAACGCGTCGACAAGCGCCCCGGCATGCTCCCCATCGATCGCATTGCGGACCTCAGGACGGTCCAAAATGACGACTGTGACCGCGCCTCGGCGCTCGACACGAACAGGCATGACGCGACTCTACCAGTGCGCAATCACACAATTCCGTACGACGGCTCCGCGCGCTTGACGAACTTGATCGCCTGATACGTGACCGGCATGACGAGAAACTCCACAGACGACTTCCACAAGAAGCCGAACACAGTGTAATTGATGAAATCGCGCCAAGTGGCGATGCCGATCGCGCTCGCGGCAATCGAACAGAAGACGACGGTGTCCACGAACTCCCCCGCCAAAGTCGAACCCGAAAGCCTCAGCCAGAGCCGCCGCTCCCCGGAACGACGCTTGAGCGCGACCAGGACATAGCTGTTGACGAGCTCGCCGCAGACGAACCCAGCGAGCCCCGCCGCCAGCAGCCACGGCGTCGCGCCGAGCACCGAGGCGAACGCCGCCGTCCGGTCGAAGAACGGCGCGGCGGGCAGGCTGATGGCCGCGCGGAAGCACAACGCGGCCAGGACAAGGCCGGCGAATCCCGCCCACACCACGCGGCGAGTGGCTTTGAAGCCGTACACCTCGCTCAACACGTCGCCGATCACATAACTGAGCGGGAACAGCAAGAACGCGCCGTCCGTCACGACCGGGAGGATTTGCACCGGGCCGAGGGCGAGCGAGAACCCTGAGAACAGCTCCACGCTTTTGGTGGCGGTGATGTTCGAGATGATCTCGACCGCCATGAACATTTGGGCGAGGAACACATACGGCGTGCTCGGCGCCGAGGCCCAATGGACCCGTGCGCCGCGTTGCGGCTCGGACATGCCGCCATTGAACCATGAGCGGCAGTGGCGGCACGCCCCGAGAACAAGTACTCTGAGGAAGCCTACTGTCAAGTATCTACAACGAGCGGGAGTTTCGATGAGCCTGGGCGAAGACCAGCCGCATGACGTCGCGGGGTCTGGCGAGGCGACCCTGCCCGCCCCGGAGCGGCCCGACGAACCTCCCCGGCCGAGCGCCCCGCCGACGAGCGAGCGCCGTTCTGTGCAGCTCGCGCAGACCGCCGACCGGTTCTCGTTCCACTCCACGGCGACGACGACTTCCTCCGACGGGATGTCGGTGGTGCAGGTGAACCGCTTCGGCGAAATCCTCGACATCCGCCACCTCGGCCCAGATCCCCGCACCGACTCTTGGGTGCTGCGTTTCGCCGAGATCGGCAAGATCATGGCGCAGGCGAGATGGACCTGGTCCGTCGCGCTCGCCGCGATGGGCGACATGTCGGTGGCCGAGCATTTCGGACTCGAAGGGCTGCCCGAGCCGACCGCCGAAAGTCATCAGCACAAAGCGGTCGCGCCACGGGCGGTCGCGCTCAAGCACGACTTCCCCGGCGGGGTGGAGCTGTCGTTCGGGGCTCCGCGCGCGCCTCGGCCAGCACCGGGCGCCAGCGCGTGGGCCGAAGAGAACGAAGACGGCCAAAAGCCCTTCCCCCCGTTGCTCTTCGACGTCGACTGCCCGGACCCCGGCTACCCTGACCTGCTCGCAAAGGCGCGGTCCTGGTTCTTCAGCGGCTCCCAAGACGAACGGGTGAAAACCATCGTGGACGCGGCGGGCCGGCAAGTCGCGTGGTACACCCGAGGCGACCTCGCCAATATCTACACCAAGGACCAGCTCGCCGATGTCGTCCAGCACTGCCTCTTGCTCGCCAGGAGGGAAGCGCAGGCCTGGCTCGCCAAGCATTTCGCCCCGCTCTGGCAGAACTACCCCACCTGGCTCGTCGCGAACAGGCCCGAGGATCGGGATTGGGGGGCCGAAGCCGACCAAGTGCCCGATTCGCTCATCGGACCCGGATGGGTCGAAGGCTCCGCCCGCACCTACGACGCCCTGCCCGACTTCCTCGCCCAACCGGTGGGCCGTTGGCAGCCCAACGACGCGAAACGGTTCGGCTGGCCGGGCGACTCGTTCGGCGAGCTCGCGGCGAAACAGACCGAGACCCGCGACGCGCTCGACGGCAGGCTGTCGCTGAGCGTTGACTCCAAAGGGCGGGTCGTGTCTTGGACAGCAGACCCAGACCTGCTCCGCTGGCATACCCTCGGCGAAATCGAATGGATGCTGACCAGCCTTTATTTGACTATCTGCAAAGATCTTCAACTCCGCTTGTCCGCGCTCGCGCGGCAGACGGACCCGGATACGGGCATTCGGACGCTCTCGATCGGACTCGTTGATTTCTCCGTGCACGCGCCGGAATTCTCCCAGCTCCGCTGGTGCAGCGCGGCCCCGATGCGCCAGGACTACGAGCCGTTGCCGAACCAGACCGACGCATTGGCCGAGAAATTCGGCCTGAGGATTCGCGTGCCGACAGCCAACAGCGACCGGCGAGACCTCTATAGCGAGGCTTCACAGATCGCGGTCACCTGTGTGGACGGCCCCGGCTCTGTGCTCGCGGTGAGCGTCGGCGGCGACTGCGCGCCCCTGGCCGTGCGAGTCGCTCCGAGCTGGCCCCAGCACTACGCGGAAGAGGATGTGCCCTGGGCTCTCGACAAGCTCTACCAACGCGGCGTGGACGTGATCCTCGGAGCACAGATACGCGCGCTGCGACCGGTGTGGCGCACCCCTGAGCATCTGGTCGTGGACCGCGATGTGCCTCGCCTGTGGTTCCTCGCCGACCTCCCCACGCCCTTTCACCACGCGCCCGGAGCCGTCCTCGACGATTGAATTCACCCCGATGAGACATGCCCGCCGGGCAACACCTCTCGCGCCACTTGTGCGCATGACGCGCAGCGCGATCCTCGCTCTGGCCCCCGCGCTTGCTGCCAGAGCGTTTGCCTCCCGCCAGAGGTATCCGGTAGAGTTGCAAAGCTGAGGTCAAAGCCTTACTGCCGATGTAGTTCAATGGTAGAATAGCTGCTTCCCAAGCAGCATACGCGGGTTCGATTCCCGTCATCGGCTCTCTGCGGAGCTACCCTTTCACCGCTCCGGAAGTGAGCCCAGCGACGATTTTGCGCTGGAAGAGCACCACGAAAATCACAATAGGAACTGTGATGACCACCGCGGCGGCCGCAATGGTGCCGGTGGGCTCTTCGAACTGCGAGCTCCCGCTGAAGTTCGCCATCGCGACGGGCGCGGTGATAGAACGTTCCGTCGCGGTCAAAGTCGACGCGAACAGCAAATCATTCCACGCGAAGATGAAGACGAGAATCGCCGTGGCCACTGCGCCGGGAGCCGCCAACGGCAGAATCACCCGGCGGAACGTGGTCATCGGGCTCGCCCCGTCCATGGAAGCCGCGTCCTCCAAGTCCCGCGGGATCTCGCGGAAGAACGCGGCGAGGGTGTACACGGCCAGAGGCATCGCGAATGTCGCGTACGGCAGCACCAGGCCCGCCCACGTGTCGAAGAGCCCGAGCTTGCGTTCCACGTCGAAAAGCGGGGTGGCGAGGGAGATCTGCGGGAACATCATGACTGCGAGCAGGACCGCGACGAAGACTCGTTTGCCCTGGAATTCGACCCGCGCCACGGCGTACGCGGCCAGCGCCCCAGCCGCGACCGCGACCGCGGTGGCGATGAGCGCCACCGCGACGGAGTTCGCGAGCGCGACGGTGAAACCGCCTGTGTGGAACACCTGCCGGTAGTTCTCCAGCGTCACATCGCGCGGAACGAAACGCCCGTCGCCGATGGCGGAACTCGGCTTGAGCGACAGGCTCACAATCCACCCCACCGGAACGAGCGCGTACACCAGGGCGAGCAGGTCCAGCGCCGTCCACCCGACGAGCGCGCGTCGCGCGCTGGCGCTCACCGGTCACGCTCCAGGCCGGGGGCCGAGGCGCCGAATATCCTCATGAACACGGCGACGATGAGCGCGACGCAGACGAAAACGAGCACGCTGATGGCAGAGCCTGTGCCGAAGTTGAAGGCAAGGAACAGATTGTCGTAACCGAGGAGAGACACAGACCCGGTGCCCGCAGCGCCTTTCGTCATGACATAGATGTTGTCGAAGACGCGGAACGCGTCCACCGCGCGGAACAGCAAGGCCACCATGATCGCGGGCTTCATCGCGGGCAGAACAACCCGGAACAGGCGGGTGAGCGCTCCTGCGCCGTCCATCTGAGCCGCGTCTGTCATGTCTTGGGGCACCTGCGCGAGGCCGGTGAGGAGCAAGAGCGACATGAACGGGCTCGTCTTCCACACCTCGGCGAGGATGATCGCCGCGATGGACGTGCCCTGCTGGGTGAGCGGAGCGCTGCCCTGCGGCAGGAGGTTCGCCAGATAGCCCGTGCCCGGCGTCCACGCGTAAAGCCACGAGTACGCCGAGACCACGGTGACCATGCCGTACGGGATGAGCACCAGCGTGCGCACCAGTGATTTCCCGACCAAGGTCCGATGCATGAGGAGCGCGAGCGCGAGACCGAGCACGAATTCGAAGGCCACGGAGACGACGGTGATGAGGACGGTCACCCAGAGCGCCCGCCACCAGTACTGGTCCGACAGGACCGCCTCGTAATTCGCGAACCCGACGAAAGCCCGGTCCCCCGGTTGGCTGAATCGGTACCGCTGCGTCGAAAGCCAGAGCGCGTGGGCCACCGGGTAGGCGCCAACACACATCAACAGCACGCAAGCGGGCGCGACCAGGAACCAGCCCCGGCGTGTGGACGTCATGGCACCAGCCCCTCTCCGGCCACAGCCTTGCGCACCTGCTGGTCGATCACGTCTGCCGTGCGCTCCGGGTCGATGTCCCCCGGCGGGCTGAGCTTCGCCGTGACGAGCTTGGAGAGCGTCTGATAGACGGGGGTCGCGGGGCGGATCGCGGCGGAGTCGGCCTGGAGCTGCCCTAAGACCTGCTGCCACAGCGGGTACACCGCCTGGAAGCGGGGATCGTCGAACACCGCTCGAATGGTGGGGGGAACCCCGTTGTCCACGGAGGTTAGCCGCTGCTCTTGTTCGCCGGTGATGCACGCGGCAGCGCGCAACGCGAGGTCGCGATGCCTGCTCGTCGACGCCACTGCCAGGTTGAACCCGCCCAGCGTCACCCGTGCGGGTTTGTCCGCCTGCGCCCTCGGGTACGGGCTGTGCCCGAGGTCCTGGGGCGCGAACACCACGCCGCCGGTTTTCGCGTTCTCGTTGACGCTGTTGAGCACATACGGCCAGTTCAACTCGAAGGCCGCTCGGCCTTGTTCCAGCGCGAGCCGCGACGTGGTCTCGTCCGCCTGCGCGATGGACGGGTCCGCGCCCCGCGCCCGCGCGACGTCCCGGATGATGGTGAGCGCTGTGACGGTCGCCGCCCTGTGCTGCGGGGTGTCCGTGAGGGTGGGGGTTTTGCCGTCCGGCGCGAGGATCGCGCCGCCCGCGCTGGCGAGCAGCGTGTTGAACCAGGCCATGAGCCCTTCGTAGGGAGCGCCTTGGACGGCCACTTGCCCTGGCTCTCCTGCCGAGGCGAGGCGCTGCGCCTGGTCGATCAGTTCAGCCCAGGTGCTCGGGGCATGGTCCGCGAGGTCTTTGCGGTACCAGAGCAGCTGGGTGTTGGTGTTCGCGGGGAAGGCGTAGAGCACGCCTTTCCACAACGCGGTCGAGTATGGGCCGGGCAGGGTTTTGGCGCGGACTTGCGAGAGGGTCTGATCCGGCAGGGGCACCGCCCAGCCAGCCTCGGCGAATTCGGCGGTCCACACCACGTCGAGGAGCATGAGGTCCAAGCCCGCGTCGTTCCCGGCGAGCCGCCGCGCGAGTTGGAGCCGCTGCGAATCCGTGTCTCTCGGCAGCAGCCGGGTCCCGATCCGGTATTGGGGAGTGCTGCAGTCCTGCGCCGCGCGGCGGTATTGTTTCGCTTCATTGCCCGACACGTAGAACCACAACATGAGCGGTCCGGGCGCAGGCGAGCACGAGGCGACAAGCCCGACGGCCAAGATCGCCGCGGCGATGGCTCTGGCGACTCGGCTCATCGGCTCAGATTACCGCCCGAGCGAAGCCAGCACCGCTTTCGCCATACCGTCTTCGCCCTCGGCCAGTGGGTGCAGGGAGATGTCGCTGCCGAGAAGCGCGCCGCCGCCGGTGACCCAAGGGGTGTCGGAGCACACGCCGTGGCCTGCGGCCGCGGCGGCGGCGTCCACGTACTTCGACCCGGTCTGGGCGGCCGCCTTCTTGAGCGCGTTGTTCAACGTGCCTTGGACGCCGTCGATGTACGCGGCGTCCTGGGCGTTGTACGGCCCCCAAGCGGGGCACCAGGCCGAGCCGACCCTGATGTAGCCCACAACCTCCACCGTGGCTTTCGGCGCGATCTGGTGGATCTGGCGCAGCGTGTCGGCGACCGATCCCTCCAGCCGCGCGGAGAAGTCGTTCATATCGGCGAGCTGCGGCTTGGCCTGCACCTTCTGCTCGCAGCCGCCCCCGCCGATGTTGCACTCGAAGAACACGGCTTGGGCGAGGCCGTCGTTGTTCGCCCCGACGGTGAGCGTCACCAGATCAGTGTCCGGTGTGACCGCGTCCAGTTGCGGCGCGCGGGAGTCCCCGAGCGGGCCGGACTCCCCGCCCGTGATGCCGTACGAGGAAGTCCCGCTGCAGCTCTCGTCGATGAACGACTCGCCTCGCTCGAGGCCCAACGCTTCCGCGACCTGAGAAGGGTAGTTGCGCAGAGAACGCGAGCAGCTGCCCGAAGCCCCGTCCACCGGGTCGACGCCCGGAGCGGCCGCATAGGAGTCGCCGAGGGCGACGTACTTGTGGAACTGGGCGTTCTTCCCGCCGGGCGCAGGGTCGGCGAGCGCCGTCTGGGCGCACAGGCAGGACAAGGACACAGCAGCGAAGAGCGCAGCATTGCGCAATCGGAGAGACACAACCATGGAGGCTACATGACAAAACCGGCGGCAAGGGCGAACTCAGCGCTTGAGGGCAGCGAGCACGGCGCGGGCGGCGGCCGTTTGCCCTGCGGGAGACGGGTGCAGCGCGATGTCGCCGCCGAGCGACGCACCACCGCCCGCCACCCACGGATCGTCGGCGCAAACCCCGTGGTCGCTCGACACCGGGTTCACGTCCACGAACGTGGACCGGCTCGCGACGGCGGCTTCCTTGAGCGCGTTGTTCAACCGCGCTTCAAGCCCGTCGATGTACATCGCGTCCTGGGCGTTGTACGAGCCCCAGGCGGGGCACCAGGCGATGCCTGCCCGCAGGTAGCTCACGACGAGCACGGTCGCTTTGGGCGCGGCCTGGCGGATTTGGCGCAGGGCGTCGGCCAGCGATTCCTTGAGTTCGGGGAAGAAGCCGCTCATATCGCCGAGCTGAGGCTTGGCCCGCACCTTCTGCTCGCAGTCGCCCCCGCCGAGGTCGCAGTCCGAAAAGACGGTCTGCGCGAGGCCGTCGTTGGCCGCGCCGATGGTGACAGTCACCAGATCGGCGTCCGCGTCGACCGCGTCCAGCATCGCGCTGTGGCCGCCTGCGACCCCCTGCGGCCCTTCGTCCTCAGTGATGCCGTAGGAGGTCGCGCCGCTGCAGGTCGCATCGACGAAACCGCTGTCCCTTTCGAGGCCGAGGCTGTCTGCGACCTGGGAGGGGTAATTGTTCAGCGATCGCTCGCAGCCGCCCGAAGAAGGGTCCACCGGGTCTTGGAACGGCGCGGCGGCGAAGGAGTCCCCCAGGGCGACGTACTTGCGCGCATGCGCGTGCTTCCCTCCGGGCGCGGAGTCTGCGAGCGCCACCGGGGACGCCAAGGCGCAGACGAACGACACTGCTGTGAGACGGGCGGCCGCACGCCAGCGGGGAGACATGCAGAGCACGGTACTCCTCAGGCGGGCAATGGGTACCATGGACAGGTGAGTTCGACAACCGAAGTCCGACAGGAACAGCTTCTCGGAGCGCTGGGGCGTGTGGTCGATCCAGAGATCCGCAAGCCCATCACGGAGCTGGGCATGGTGAAGTCCGCCGAGCTCGGCGAGGACGGCGTCGCGCGAATCGCGGTCTATCTGACGACGAAGGCATGCCCGCTCAAGGACGAGATCGCCAAACGCGTGCGCAGCGCCGTTCTGGACCTGCCCGGCGTGCGCGAGGTGCAGGTGGACCTCGACGTGATGAACGACGAACAACGCGCCGCGCTGCGCAAATCCTTGCGCGGCGACGCGAAAGACCCGGTCATCCCCTTCGCGCAGCCGAAATCGCTCACCCGCGTGTACGCGGTCGCGAGCGGCAAGGGCGGCGTCGGGAAATCCACCGTGACGGTGAACCTCGCCGTGGCGCTCGCCGCGAGAGGACTCGCCGTCGGCGTGCTCGACGCGGACATCTACGGGCACTCCGTGCCGGGGCTTTTGGGATCTCTCGACCGTCCCACGCAGGTGGAGAGCATGATCATGCCGCCGTTCGCGCACGGCGTCCGGTTCATCTCGGTCGCGCAGTTCACCAAGGACAACACACCTGTGATCTGGCGCGGGCCGATGTTGCACCGCGCGCTGCAACAATTCCTCGCCGATGTCTACTGGGGCGATCTGGACGTGCTGCTGCTCGACTTGCCGCCCGGCACCGGCGACGTCGCGATCTCGCTCGCCCAGCTGATCCCGAACGCGGAGCTGCTCGTGGTCACCACCCCGCAGCACACCGCCGCGGTGGTCGCCGAGCGCGCGGGCGCGATCGCGGTGCAGACCCGCCAGTCGATCGCAGGCGTCATCGAAAACATGTCCGGCGGGGTGTTCGGCGAAGGCGGCGGCGAGCAGGTCGCGAACCGGCTGTCCGCAGTGGTGGGCGGCAAGGTCCCCCTCCTGGGCAGCATCCCGCTGGACGCGGGCCTGCGCGTCTCCGCAGACGAAGGAGCCCCCCTGGTCGTGAGCGAGCCGGAGAACCCCGCCGCGGTCACGTTGCGCGAAGTGGCGGCTCGCCTCGCGGTGAAACCTCGAGGGCTTCTCGGCATGTCGCTCTCCGTGGATCCAGTGCGGCATTGATCCGATGACCGCACAACCCCACCCTCGGGCTGGCGCGCGCGCATGGGTCGGCTTGACCGTCCTCATGCTGCCCGGCCTCCTCATCGCCGTCGACGGCACGGTGCTGGGATTCGCCTTGCCGAGCCTCGACGCGGGGCTGCGCCCCTCGGCCACGCAGACGCTCTGGATCGTGGACGCGTACGCGTTCGTTCTGGCCAGTCTCTTGGTGGCCATGGGCAATGTCGGGGACCTGGTCGGACGGCGCAAGCTGCTCATGATCGGCACAGCCGGTTTCGGCGCGGCTTCTCTTCTATGCGCCTACGCGCCAGACGCCCCTGCGCTCATCGCCGGCCGGGCGCTGCTCGGCCTGGCGGGGGCCACCCTCATGCCGTCCACGATATCGCTGCTGCGCAGCATGTTCCAGGAAGGCCAGCAACGGGTGTTCGCCATCGCTGTGTGGAGCACCGCGTTCAGCGCGGGCTCAGGCCTGGGCCCCATCATCGGCGGCTGGCTGCTGGACCATTTTTGGTGGGGCTCAGTCTTTTTGATCAACGTGCCCGTGGTGCTCGTGGCATTGGTGTGCGTGCCGCTCTTCGTCGACGAGTCCCGCAACCCGGAACCCGGACAGATCGACCTGCTCAGCGTCCTGCTGTCCCTGCTCGCCATCGTGCCGGTGGTGTACGGGGCGAAAGAGACCGCCAAACACGGGCCGAACCCGGCCGCATTGGCGGCCGTCGTTTTCGGCTCTTTGATGGGTTGGGTGTTCGTGCGCCGTCAACGCGGCCTCGCCGAGCCGCTGCTCGATGTGGCGCTCCTGCGCGACCGTCGGTTCTCGTCGGCGGTCGCGGTGAGCTTTGTCGTGGTGTGCGTCCTGGTGGGCACGCAGTTCCTCATTCCTCAGTATTTGCAACTGGTCCTCGGGATTCCCGCAAGCCGCGCGAGCTTCTATCTGCTGCCCGGCGCGGCGGCTTCGGTGGTGTCGGGTTTCGTCGCGGCAGCGGCGATGAAACGCGTCTCGGAGCGCTCCCTGATCCTCGCGAGCCTGTTTCTCATCGCCGGAGCCAGCGCCGCGTTGTTGGGCCTGAACGCTGAGCACGGGGCAGTCCTCGTCTCGGTGAGCGGCATGGCAGTGACTTTCGGCTTCGGCGTGGCAATGACCGTCATCAGCGCCATCGTCCTCGACGCGGCGCCGCCACAACGCGCCGGGGCGGCGGCGGGGCTGTCGGAAACCGCGATCGAACTCGGGGTGGCGATGGGCGTGGCCGTGTTCGGCAGTATCGTCAACGCCGTCTATCAGCTCCGGCTCCGCATCCCCCCCGATGCGGAACCGGCAGCAGCGCAGGCGGCGAAGGAAACGCTCGCCAACGCGCTCGCCGCCGGTCTTGGCTCCCCTGCCCGCGTCGCGTTTGTCAGCGGCCTGTGGGCCGCAAGCGGGGCAGGCGTGGTCCTGACCGGGCTCGCGGTGCTCGCGATGCTGCGCCGACCGGCTCAGAGCGAGACAACAGCGAGAGCGGGCGAATAGAGCGAACCGCGCCAAAGCTCTCCCGAGTGCTCGCGCATCCCTGTCACCATGTGAAACTCCCGGCGCTTGACCCGCACCTCGCGGACGACGTTGCCGTCCGGGGCCAGGCACACACCGTTCGCGAAGGACGAGGCTGGCGGGGTTGTCTTCCCTGTGCCGATGTGGACCACGAACGCCCGGCTGAGGCGACGCAGACCACGAGCTCGTCTTCGCCGCGCATTTCCACCCCTTGCGGTCGATCGCCCTGGATGTGGGAGATGACGCGGGGCGGGGCGTCCGCTGCTATGTGGCGTCGGTGTCGAAGACAGGAGGACCAGAGCGCCGCTCATGGGGAACGGGCGGCGGCGCCTGCGGCGCGTGTGGCTTCGGCGCGTCAGCCCGCTTCGGCGAGAACGGGTTGAACAAGCTGTCCGCAGACTCGCCATCGAGCAGGTGTTTCGAAACGAGGGCGGACGGCGAAGCCCTGCGCAGCTTGCTCAACTGCTGGATCGGCTCTTGCAGTTCGGACAGCTCGGGGCCGAGTTGCTCACGAAGCTGGCCCGAGGCGTCTTGGGCGAAAGCGCGCACCTGGCGCAGAGACTTCGTTGCCCAGGTGATCGCCCCGGGCAAACGCTCGGGGCCGAGGATCACCAACCCCGCGATCAGCAGGACGAAGATCTCTCCCCAGCCTATGGAGCCAAACACCAAGCGCTCATTTCTGCTTGTCCGAGTCCGGGGTGACCTGGAGTTCCACCGGCTTGTTCTGCCCCTCGCCCCGAAGCACCTTGACCGTGGTCGCCTTCCCGAGCGGCATCTTGCGCACGCCGACGAGGAACTCGTCCAGACTCGTGACCGGGCGGTCGCCGATCTGGACGATCACGTCGCCCTGTTTGATCCCGCCCCGGTCCGCAGGGCCTCCTGGCTTCACATCGGCCACCGCGACGCCGCTGCCTTGGTCATTCACCACAGGACGGGCCGAGACGCCGATGACCGGGTGCTCGACCGAGCCGGTTTTGATGAGCTGGTTCACTTCGCTCTGCGCGTCGTTCGACGGAATCGCGAAGCCGAGGCCAATGCTGCCGTTGTCGTTCGGCGAGAAGATCATCGTGTTGATGCCGACGATTTTCCCGTTCAAGTCCACGAGCGGTCCGCCGGAGTTGCCGTGGTTGATCGCCGCGTCGGTCTGCACGGCGTCGATCACCGACGAGGCGGCGACGTCGTCGGGGCTGTCTTTGGAAGGCAGCACGATCGCCCGGTGCAGAGCGCTGACAATACCGCTGGTCACCGTCTTCGAAAGGCCGAACGGGGCGCCGAAGGCCACCACTTCCTCGCCGATGTGGACGTCTTTGGGGTTGACGAACTCCAAAGTCTTGTCCAGTTTCGCGTCGACTTTGACCACAGCGATGTCGCTCTTGGGGTCCCGGCCCACGATCTTTGCGGGCATACGACGGCCATCGGCGAAAATGACGTCGAGTTTCGCATTGTTCTCCGGCACGGCCGCGCTCTCGACGACGTGGTTGTTCGTGACGATGTACCCGTCGCCAGCGATGACCGCGCCCGAGCCGGTCTCTTTCACCTTGTCGCCGCCTTGCGTGTACACCGACTCGATGGTCACCACCGCGGGCGCGACCGCGGCGGCGACCTTTTGCACCGCCTCGGCGTTCGGCGCCGGCGGGGAGCCGGCGAGGTTGATCTCCGGGTGGCTGTCGTCCGTGAGGGCGCTGTGGGCTTTCGAGACCAAGCCGCCGACGAGGCCGCCGACAAGAGCGATGGCCAAGGCGAAGCATCCGAGCGCGGCGAGCGCTTTGGGGCTGACCTTGCCGCCGAAAAGCACTTCCCGCGCGCCGAGCCTGCGGCCTGGCGCCGGGTCGGGCGCTGTGGGCTCCGGGTACGCGGCCCCGCCGAGCCGGACCACGGCGGCGGGGTCGCGCCACGGGTCCTCGGGACGCGTCTCTTCCTGCTGCCCCGGCGCCGAGTGCGGATCGCGCTGCAAGGTGTCCGTCTCGCCAGGCGGCCGGGAGAACGCCTCCCGCAGAACCGGGTCGGGCGGCGCGAGGGTGTACCCAGATTTCTCCGGCGCGTCGCCTGCCGCGCCCGGCAAGAACGAGCCTTGCACGCCGTCCGGCCTGCCGAAGAACTGAGCGCTGGCCGCGTCGACGTGCGGGCGCTGCGGGGGCCGAGGCGTGTACTGCGGCCGACCGTCCCGCAGGGGCCGTTCCGTGTCTGTGGAGTTCATCGAGCCGACCCCCCACGACGCTTCTCGTCGTGGGCGGGGAAATCGTCCGCGCGGACAGCCGTGCGCGAGGGAATGGCGCAGAGCGTTCCGAGCAGTTCCGAGGGGACTTGCACACGAGGCGAATGGCGCAAGGCCGCTCGCGCTTGCATCTGGGCCTGCAACTGCTCTGAGCATTCCGGGCACATTTGGAAATGCTCCCTGGCGCGGGCCGAGGCTTTCTCCCCCAATTTCCCATCGGCGTAAGCCGCGACAGCCTCGAAGGAAATGTGGTCGACAGACCAGAAATTTTTCGGCGCGGACTTGGTCCCCAGAATCAGCTCCGACCCCCGAGACCAGTGCGCTACGCCACCCTCAACGTTGCGGGGGAGGATCATGAGACCAGGTCCTTCTCTCTGCGTTCGACGACCGCGGGCTGTGGGCCCTGCGAATACCTACCTATATTCGCAGTATAGCGGCTTCCGGGCTCACCGGGCGGCGAGGGCGAGCTCGCGAGCCATGTCACCACTGCCCCGTCGGCCTCCTTGGGCGAGAAGGCTGTCGCGAATGGCTTGACGGGCCCGATGCAGGCGCGAGCGAACTGTTCCGAGCTTGACTCCCAGCGAGGTCGCGACTTCTTCGTAAGAAAGGCCTTCGATGTCGCAGAGCACGACGACGGCCCGAAAATCCGGCGGCAGACTGTCGAGCGCCGACTGCAACGCGGGGTCCAGGTCCGCGTCGACGAGGACCTCCTCCGGGCTCGGAGCCCCGGAGGGCACTCGCTCGTAATCCTCGGGCAGCGCCTCCATGCGGATCTTCGTCTTGCGCCGGGCCTGGTCGAGAAACAAATTCGTGGCGATCCGGCGCAGCCACCCCTCGAACACGCCGGGGCGGTACGCGTGCAGCGAGCGGAACACGCGCAGAAAGGTCTCCTGCGTGAGGTCTTCGGCGTCCTGCTGGTTGCCGGTGAGACGGTAGGCGATCCGGTACACGCGGGCCCCGTGCTCCCGCACAAGCGCTTCCCAGCTGGGCATGTCCGACGCTTGCCCAGTCATGTCGAACCGGGCCGTCCCTTCGAGCCCCGCGTTCGCGGGAGGGGCGGCCACGTCGCCGATTTCGTTTTCGACCTCGTTGTCGGCGGCTTGAGCGATCTGCTTGCTTCGTGCCATGACGATCACCTTGTCAGGTCCGGATATGACAATCGTGTGGGAAACCTGAGCCGAGGCTGAGAATACCAGCCGCGCATCAGCCAGTCCACTGCTTGCCAAAGCTTGCTAGGCTGCATCCATGCGTCCTCATTCGCGTCTCGCCCCTGCGCTTGTTTTCACGGCTGGCTTCGTCTCGCTCGTCCTCACCGCCTGCCAGACCAACGGGCCCGGCATTGCTGCGGGCGCGAGCTCAAGCGCCGCCCCTTCCTGGCACGACGCCTTCGCGGACATAGGCCCTCTGGACGAGGCAACCGCCGCCTGCGACGACTTCAACACGCACGTCAACAAGATCGCCGAGGAAAAACTGCAGATCCCGCCGAGCGAAGTCGCGATCGGCGCGTTCAACACCCTCAGCAACAAAGTGCGCGACAACCTGCACGACATCCTCGAGTCTGCCGCGAAGGACGCGAAGCCCTCCAATGCCCAAGGGCTGTCGGACCGCGACAAACTCGGGATTCTCTACCGCTCGGCCCTGGACGAGGCGACCATCGAAAAACGCGGCTTCGACCCGATCAAGCCGGAACTCGCCAAGATCGCGGCGATCACCGACACCGCCGCGCTGCTGAAATATGTCGTCCAGACCGCGGGCGAGGGCCGCTCGCCCGTGCTCGGATTCGGCGTTGGCGCCGACCCGAAGCACACCGACGTCCAGATCGTCAACGCCGCAGCGGGCGGCACCGGACTGCCGACCAAAGACTTCTACACCGACCCGAGGTACGCCTCGCAGCGCGAGGCCTACCACACGCTGATCGAGGGCACCCTCAAACTGATCGGCGTCCCCGAAGACCAGGTGAAAACACAGGCTGACCAGGTTCTCGACATCGAGTCGAAAATTGCCGTCGCGGAGCTCTCGCCGGTGGAAGAGCGCGACCCGAACGCCACGTACAAAATCGTCTCGCTCGCGGACGCGGACAAGGCAACGCCCCATGTGCAGTGGGAGGACGTCTTCGCCGCCGCGAAGATCGCCGCCCCGCAGTCGCTGAACTTGGCCCCGGAGCGCCTGTTCACCACTGTGGACACGTTGCTCTCCGCGATCCCGGTCGGCCAGTGGAAAGCATATTTGGCCTTCCACCTCGCCTACGAGGCCTCGCCCGCCCTGTCCAAGCCGTTTGTGGACAACGTCTTCGAGTACACGAAAGCCACCAGCGGCCAGAAAGAGCAAAAGCCCCGTTGGCAGCGGGCCGTGGGCAGCACGGACAAATCCATGGGCGACGCGCTCGGCAGGCTCTACGTCGAGAAATACGTCTCCCCTGAGACGAAGAGCAAGGCGACCGAGCTCATCAAGAACATTCTCGAAGCGGTGAAGGCCAGGATCGAGAAGGTCGAATGGATGACTTCGGAGACCAAACAGAAGGCCTTGGACAAATGGTCCAAGATCGGCCTTCGGGTCGCCTACCCCGACACATGGCGCAACTGGGACGGTTTGGCCCTCTCGGACGGGAAATATTACGAGAATCTGCAGTCCGCGAAGAACTTCAACCGGGCGTGGGAGCTTTCCCACCTCGGCAAGCCGACGAACAAGGAAGAGTGGATCACCGACCCGCAAGTGGTGAACGCCTTCTACAACCCCGAGTACAACACGATCAACTTCCCCGCCGCCATCCTGCAGGCCCCGTTCTACGACCCTGATCGCGACCTCGCCGCGAACTACGGGGCCATCGGCGCGGTGATCGGCCACGAGACCACGCACGCCTTCGACGACCAAGGCAGGCAGTACGACGGCGACGGCAATCTCACTGACTGGTGGACCGCGCAGGACGCGGCGCAGTTCAAGCAGCGCACGCAGAAGCTCGTGGACCAGTTCAACGCCTACCACCCCTTCCCCGACCAACCCGATGTGCATGTCAACGGCGAACTCACCCTCGGCGAGAACATCGCCGACCTCGGCGGCCTGCTCTCGTCCTCAGACGCGCTGCAGAAGTTGATCGACCAGAAAGCGGACGTGATGCGGCCCCACGCCGGTGTGACGCCCCAGCAGCTCTTCTTCTTGAGCTTCGCCACGATTTGGCGTGAGAAGATCGAGGAGCGGACGCAGATCCGGCTGCTCGCCTCAGACCCGCACTCGCCGAACCAGTACCGGGTGAACGGCACCGTCGCCAATGTTCCCGCTTTCGCCGCCGCGTTCTCCTGCAAGCCCGGCGCCCCGGAGGCGCACAGCGGAGAGAGCCTCGTCTCCATCTGGTGACCAGGCCCCACAGGTTCGCGTCCACAAGTTCGCCCGCTCCAGTGGCGCCTGCCGGTCCTGTCGCGGCGCAAGCGCGCGCAGCGCTCAACGCTGATGTCGTCGCGGCTGACGCCGTGTCGGCGTCTGCCAGCTCTGATGATCGCTGGCCCTGATCCAGCCTGCTAGGCTGGACAGGATGTCCCCAGTAGAGCCCCCGGCCGCCGAAAAGCTCCTCGCGTACGCGGTCTCCACCGCAGCCGAAGACGAGCCGACCCGCCAAGCGCGGCTTGCCGCCGCCGAGCTCGACGTCCCGAGCGTCGAACCCTCGGTGGGCGCGGTGCTCGCGCTGCTCGCTGCGGCCGCTTCCGCGAAAGCTGTCGTGGAAATCGGCACCGGAGCCGGAGTCAGCGGGCTGTGGCTGCTGCGCGGTATGCGCCCAGACGGAATCCTCACCACCATTGACGCAGACCCTTCCTGCCACAAAGCCGCGAAAACCGCCCTCCACTCAGCGCGCGTCCCCACTGGGCGGACGCGGCTCATCACCGGCAAAGCGCAAGACGTGCTCCCGCGGCTCGCGGACGGGGCCTACGACCTCGTGCACATCGACGCCGAGCCGACCGAGCAGCCGCACTTGATCGCGGAGTCAGTGCGCCTCCTGCGCCCTGGCGGAGTTCTCGCGGTGCACGCGGCATTGCACGCTGGCGCGGTCCTCGACCCTGACCGCCACGACCGGGCAGCCGTCGCCGGGCGGGAAGCGGCCCGCGCCATCGCCGAGGACGAGCGGCTTCTGCACATTTTGGTGCCCTTCGGCGAGGGACTGCTCGTGGCGGCGGTGCGGCACGAGCCTGTTGAGAGCTGAGCGCGCTTCGTCGTTTGCGTTCTGAAACGCTCCAGTCGCGGCGCCCCTTCGGGAGCAACGGGATTTCACCGCGCACAGCCGCAGGGAACACAGCCGCGCCAAACAGCCACACGCCTGAGCGGGTGGAGCGGCACGGGCCGCGGCGGCGGCGCGATCAGCGAACGTTGGACTGCACGAACGGCAAATCCACGACTTCGCAACGCAGCTCACGGCCTCGCACATCAATGCCGACCTGGTCGCCGACCGCGACGGCGTGCGCCGCGTCGACGAGGGCGAGCGCGACACCAGTTTTCAGCGTGGGCGAGAAGGTGCCCGATGTGACTTCGCCGATCGCCTCGTCGCCCTTTCGGACGGGGTAGCCCCGCCTCGGCACGCCAGACTCCAGCGCTTTGAGGCCGAACAGCTTGCGGCGCGGCCCCTGCTCTTTCTCCGCCACGACGGCTTCGCGCCCGAAGAACTCGGGTTTCTTCCAGCCAACAGCCCATCCGACCCCGCCTTGAACCGGCGAAATGTCCAAGGCGAGCTCATGCCCGTGCAATGCGTAGCCCATCTCTGTGCGCAGCGTGTCCCGCGCCCCGAGCCCGGCAGGCTCCCCGCCCAATGCCTTGACCTGCTCCAAGACCGCAGTGAACACTGCGGGCGCGTCGGCCCAGGAAGGGATCAGCTCGTAACCGCGCTCGCCGGTGTAGCCGGTGCGGCAGATCCGCACCGTCGCCGCTCCGGTCTCCACCGGGACCTGCGCGTCAACGTACGCCATGTACTCCTCGGGGTACGCGGCGCCCAGTCCGTCCAGCACCTCCTGCGAACGCGGCCCTTGCACGGCGAACACCGCGTAATCTCGATGCTGGTCGGTCACCCGGATCTCCGGCGGCGCGACTGCTTCCAGCGCCGCGACCACGCTCGCGGTGTTCGCCGCGTTGGGCACCAAGAAAATCTCCTCATCGCTCACGTAATAAGCGATCAGATCGTCGATCACCCCGCCGTCAGGAGCGAGGCAGAGCGTGTACTGGGCTTTTCCTGGACGGATGCGGCCGAGGTCGTTGCTGAGCGAGCGATTCACGAACTCTGCGGCGCCAGGACCGGCGACCAAGGCTTTGCCGAGATGGCTCACGTCGAAGACGCCGACCCGTTCTCGGACCGCCGTGTGCTCAGAGACGACGCCCGCGTACGACAACGGCATGCGCCATCCGCCGAACGGGGCGAATTTCGCCCCGAGCGACTCATGGATCTGCGGAATCGGGCCTTCGTTCACGAGTTCGGGTTGATCGTCAGTTCCCATACTCGCTACAGTAGCCGATTGTACAAAGGCAGTGTCGCTCGAACCAGCAGTAAGGACGAGCCTCAGCGAAGAAAGTCGAGATGTCCTCATGGTTCAGCCGAAACAAAGCAGTCCTGCGGCTTCGCTGCCAAAACTCCTCCTGGACTCCGCGTTGCGCCAGGCCGACGAGGTGCTGCTGATCGGTGTGGTCTCGACCGGGGACGACGAGATCGAACCTCTCGGTTCCGCGCTTGCTTCCGGGCAGGCGGACGAGCTGGCCCGAGCCTTGCGCGCCGTGGGCGCAAAAGGCAAAGCCTTCGAACTGGTCCGCGTTCCCGCGCCGAGCGGCCTGAACACCACCAGCGTGCTCGCTGTCGGCCTTGGGACTCGGGAGGAGAGCAAGAACCCCGAGCGGGTCCGCAGGGCAGCCGGCGTCGCCGCGCGGGCCTTGAGCGAGGCAGGCAACGTCGCGACCACGCTTTCCGAGCTCGACCTCGGCGCGACAGTGGAGGGGTTCGTCCTCGGCGGCTACCGGTTCGACGCCTATAAAACCAACACCGCGAAAAACGGCGCCGCCGCACCACCGGATCGGGCGCAACAGCTGCGGCTTTTGGTCCAAAGCCCGCGCTCCGCGCAGGCCAAAGCCGAACTGGCGCGCGCGCGATCCATCGTGGAATCCGTTGCAGCCGCCCGAGACTTCGTCAACACCCCGCCGAACCACCTCTACCCGGACAGCTTCGCCGCCCGCGTCGTCGCATTGGCCAAAAGCCTGGGCGTCCAAGCAGAGGTCCTTGACGAGAAACAGCTCGTCAAAGGCGGCTACGGCGGCGTGGTCGGAGTCGGCCAGGGCTCCTCGCGCCCGCCCCGGCTCGTGAAGCTGGAGTACCGGGGGCGCAGCGGCAAGGGCACGGAGGTCGACGTCGCCCTGGTCGGGAAAGGCGTGACGTTCGACACCGGCGGTATCTCGATCAAACCGGCCGTGAATATGGAGAACATGACCTCTGACATGGGCGGGGCCGCAGCGGTCGCGGGCGCGGTCTTCGCCGCCGCGAAGCTCGCGCTCCCGCTCAACATCACGGCCACCCTGCCGATGGTCGAAAACATGCCGTCGTCCACGGCGCAACGCCCCGGCGACGTCATCACGCAGTACGGGGGCACGACGACCTTGGTCATCAACACCGACGCAGAAGGGCGGCTGATCCTCGCCGACGGCATCGTTTTGGCGTGCGAGCGCAAGCCGGCGTACCTCATCGACGTGGCCACGCTCACTGGCGCGCAGATGATCGCCCTCGGCTCTCGGACACCTGGGGTGATGGGGACCGAGGATTTCCGAGACCGGGTGTCAGAGATCTCCCGGTCGGTCGGCGAGGGCGGTTGGCCCATGCCGTTGCCCGAAGAACTCGCCGACGACTTGAAATCCCCCATCGCGGACCTGGCGAACGTCACAAACCACCGCAACGGGGGCATGCTCTCCGCCGCGCTCTTCCTCAAGGAATTCGTCAGCCCCGATGTTTCGTGGGCGCATCTCGACGTCGCCGGCCCCGCCTACAACACGGGCTCCGCGCACGGCTACACGCCGAAAGGCGGAACCGGCGTGCCTGTGCGCACGCTGGTCGCCGTCCTTGAGGACATCGCCGAACGGGGCTAGCACGAGTGCCCGCCTCGGTCGCAGAGTAGGCTTTCGGGCGAGGACAACCAAACTCCACCAGACCACGTGAGGAGACACCAGGACATGGCTATCTCGGTTCGGATGCCTGCGCTCGGCGAGAGCGTCACCGAAGGGACCGTCACCCGCTGGCTCAAGAACGAGGGCGACACGGTCGCCACCGACGAGCCGCTGCTCGAGGTCTCCACCGACAAGGTCGACACCGAGATCCCCTCCCCCGGCGCAGGCGTGCTGCAGAAGATCGTCGCTCCAGAGGACGCCGTGGTCGAGGTCGGCGGAGAGCTCGCCGTGATCTCCGAGGACGGCGAATCCGCCCCCTCCGCTTCTGAGGCGGAGCCCGCCCAGCAGGAAGAAGCGCCGGAGCCCCAGGAGCCCGCTTCCGAAGAGGCCACGCCGCAAGAGCCCAAGGCCGACGACGCCCCTGCCGCCCAGTCCGCGCCCGCTTCTGATGCTTCCGGCACCACTGTGACCATGCCGACCCTCGGCGAGTCCGTCACTGAGGGCACGGTCACCCGCTGGCTCAAGCAAGAGGGCGACACGGTCGAGGTCGACGAGCCCCTTTTGGAGATCTCCACCGACAAGGTCGACACCGAGATCCCCTCCCCCGCCGCAGGCGTGCTGCAGAAGATCATCGCCGCCGAGGACGCTGTCGTCGAGGTCGGCGGCGACCTCGCCGTCATCGGCTCGGGGTCAGCCCCGGCCGCCGCGCAAGAAACCAAGAGCCCCGAGCCGGAAAACGCCCCCGCGCCAAAGACGGAGGAGCCTCAGGAGCAAGAGAAGCCCGCGCCCGCCGCCCCGACGCAGGAGGCTCCCGCCCCTGTTGAGGAAAAGCCCGCCCCCGCGAAAGAGGAGCCCGCTCGCGCCGCAGAGGCCGCGCAAGACGAGGCCGACGGCGCGAACCCCTATGTCACCCCGCTCGTGCGCAAGCTGGCCCGCGAGCACGGCGTGGACCTGGCGACGATCACCGGTTCCGGCATCGGCGGGCGTATCCGCAAACAAGACGTGCTCGACGCCGCCGAAAGCAAAAAAGCACCGCCCGAACCCGCCCAGAAGACTCCGGCTGCACCTTCGTCCCCGGAGGCTTCCTCCGCCCTCGCCCATCTGCGCGGCACCACCCAAAAAGTGAACCGGGTCCGGCAGATCACCGCGAAAAAGACACGAGAGTCCCTGCTCTCCACCGCGCAGCTCACCCAGACCTTCGAGGTCGACATGACCAAGATCGCGGCCTTGCGGGGCAAAGCCAAGGCAGGCTTCCAAGAACGCGAGAAAGTCAACCTCACTTTCCTGCCCTTCTTCGCGAAAGCCGTGGTCGAGGCGCTCAAAGCGCATCCGAATGTGAACGCCTCCTTCGATGAGGAGGCCAAAGAGATCACCTACCACGACGCCGAACATCTCGGCATCGCGGTGGACACCGAGCAGGGCCTGCTCTCACCGGTGATCCACAACGCCGGAGACCTCTCCTTGGCCGGGCTCGCCCGAGCCATCGCCGACATCGCGGCGCGGGCCCGCTCTGGCAATCTCAAGCCTGACGAGCTGTCGGGCGGCACCTTCACCATCACGAACATCGGCAGCCAAGGCGCGCTCTTCGACACCCCGATCCTGGTGCCGCCGCAGGCGGCCATGCTCGGCACCGGCGCGATCGTCCGGCGCCCCGTCGTCGTGAAAGACGACACGGGCGAAGAAGTCATCGCGATCCGCTCGATGGTGTTCCTGCCGCTCACCTACGACCACCGCCTCATCGACGGCGCCGACGCCGGGCGTTTCCTCACGACGGTCAAACACCGCCTCGAAGAAGGAGCCTTCGAGGCGGATCTCGGCCTCTGAGCGTATGAGAGGATATACCGCTATGAAGATCACTCGCGCCGACCTGCCAGTGTTGGCCGCCCTGTGCCTTGGCTCCTCGTGGCTGCTCGCCCCGTCCGCGTCCGCCGACATCAACGCCAAGGACGCCTGCAACCAGTACCGGGACGCCAATCAGAAAGCCAACGCCCGGTGGATCGAGTTCAAGGACGGGCACGAGGACGACGACTCGAAGCAGTACTGGCATGATGTCGCCGCAGACCTCAACGACGCCGCGCTCACCGTCAACGACTTGGCCAAGGACAAAGGCTACGGGGACAACATCCAGAACGCCTTTGTCAGCTACGCCCACTCGATGCGCGAGCTCGCGGAGGCGGTGAACCGCCAGGAGCAGTACGACCGGTTGCAGCGTCCCCTCGGCTCGGTCCAAAAGGCGCAGCAGGACGTCCAAAGCGCCTGCAAGCAGTACTGGGGCTGATTTTTCCAGCAGAACGCCGCAGCACACACAGCCACGCCTCGACAAGAGGATGGCTGTGGTGCTGGTGGTTTCGCCTTTCCCGACTGCTCGGGCCTCGCGATGAGGCTCTTCCCGCCGGCTGAGTCCGTTGCCGCGGCCACCCCGGCCAGCAGAGACCGTGTGATCGATCTTCTCCGGATCCTGTCGTTGTCCGTTGTGGTCGCCGGACATCTGCTCCTGGTCGTCCTCTATTTCGACGCGTCCTGCCCGGAGCCGAGGCAGTGCGTCCGAGCGGCAGGAGCGCTCGACAACTCCGCGGCCTTGCAGTGGGCGACCTGGGGCCTGCAGATCATGCCGCTCTTCTTCTTCGCAGGAGGAGCCGCGAACGTCGGCTCCTGGCACGAGGGGGCGAGCTGGGGAGGGTGGCTCTTCGCCCGCTGCCAACGCCTCTACCGGCCTGCCTTGTGGTTCGTCGCCGCCATCGTCCTCCTCCTGCTCGTCTGCGAGCGGTTCGTGCCCTCGGACGCTCTGGCAATCGCGACGCCGCAGGTCTTTGTGCTGCTCTGGTTCCTCGGGGTGTACACCGTGTGTCTCGCGTTCGTCCCGCTGCTCGCGAAGATCGCCACCGGCCGCCAGCTCGCTTTGGTCGTCGCGGTTTTGTTCGGGCTCGCCGCGCTCATCGATCAGGCTCGGCGGACATGGGGGTCGGACTGGAGGGTCGGCGCGGCGAACTTCCTGTTCGTGTGGCTCATCCCGACGGCGATCGGCGCCGGCTACCGCCGGGGGCTCGTCGCAAGGCCCGTCGGAGCCGCAATGTTTGCGGGCGCCCTCGCGCTCGATTTGTCGCTGTGCCTCCTCGGCCCGTACGCAGTCTCCATGCTCAGCACGGCGGACTCGGACCGTATCTCGAACTTCACGCCGCCGTCGATGCTGTTGGCAGGGCATTCGGTGTGTTTGTGCGGACTCGTCGTCCTCGTCGCCCCACAGCTGCGCGCGTTCGCGAGCCGCCCGCAGGTGTGGCGGTTCGTCACGGTCGGCAACTCGGGGGCGATGACGCTCTACCTATGGCACTGGGCGGCGCTCTTCGGCATGGACGGCGCGCTGATCGTCGCTGGCCTGTTGCCGGTGTCGAATGCTTCGCCGGGGCTCTGGCCGAGCAAAGCGCAGCAGGCTCCGCTGTTCCTCTTCCTGGTCTTCGCAGCATTCCTGCTGCTACGGCCGCTTGAGACAAAGCCGCTGCCGTGGTGGGACGACAGCGTCACCGCACGGGGGTGGCGCAACCCCGTCGTCGGGGCGCTGTTGCTCTGCGCCGGAGCCAGCACGCTCGTGTTGGCCCGGCTCGGGCCCCAGGCCGTCGGCCTTTGGGGAACGGCTGCCCTGGCGGTCTTTTTGGTGGCGGCCAGGGCGAGCGCTACGACAGTTATTTCTGAAGCTTCTGCCTCTGAAGCTTCTGCCTCTGAAGCTTCTGCTTCTGAAGCTTTTGTTTCTGAAGCTTCGCGAAAATCTCCAGAGCAAGCTCCTGAGACTTCTTGACCTTTTCCGGGCTGTCTCCCCAGCCTTGGAGCACGGAAGCCCCCAGCGGCAAGAGCACGGACCGCAGCCCCGCGTCTTCGTGCCCGAGATAACCTGCCAGCTCAAGGAGCACGTACCCGTGCATGGCGCTCCAGAATTGGAACATCATCGACAGCGAATCGCCGTTGATCCGACCGGAGTCCACAGACCGCTGCATCGCGTCGGCGAGCACATGGACTATGCCGAGTTCCGGCCGAAGGCCCTCCTTGTTGAACTGGGGCACGGTGAATTGCACAGGGACAGAGACGCCGTGCGCCGAAGCCTCGCCGAGCATGAGCCGGTACAGGTGGGGGTTCTCCAAAGCGAAATGCCGGTACAAGAAGGTGTACACCGCGAGGTCGGCCACGGGGTCCTCGCCCGGCTCGACGATCTGCAACGTCTTGGCGAACCGGCGCACGCCCTCGTCGGACACGGCGGCGAGCAGTTGCTTCATCCCGCCGAAATAGGTGTAGACGGACATGGTCGAAGTGTCGCACGCGGCGGCGACCCGACGTGCTTGCAATGCGTCCGGGCCGTGGTCGGCCAAGAGGCCGAGCGAGGCTTCGACCAACTCTTTGCGAAGATCTCGAGCTGAAGACATCGGCAAAATTTTCTCACTATTCTTTTCACGGGCTCCTCGTTGAGCTCCTTACTGCGCCGCTTGGCATAAAGCCGTGGCGGATAGCTTGGACAGTATGCCACGAAATTCTGCCTGAGACGGGACCCTGCCCAGCAGGAGCGGGCACAGCGGCGCCCAGTCATGCGGCCCGGCCGTATCGGTGATCGTATTTGGCGAAAATCAGCGAAGCGTGTAAGGTGAACCACGCTCAAATCGCATATGGGGCTATGGCGCAGCTGGTAGCGCATCACACTGGCAGTGTGAGGGTCAGGGGTTCGAGTCCCCTTAGCTCCACCCAAGGTCGCGCTGGTCAGCGGGTATTTTCAAATCCGCCCCAGTGCCCCGTCAACATTGCGGTCAATATCGCAGGTGCGGGTTCACCACTTCGGGGCCAAAACCTGTGAAGGTGGCCGTCATGTCCAGCATCAGAGTCCGCGCCCGCAAGGACGGGTCGAGCTACACCCAAGTCATGTTCCGACTGCACGGGAAGCAGACCTCGGAGTCGTTCGATGACCACCGGGAGGCGTTGAAATGGCAGGCGCTCCTGGACCGGGTCGGCCCGGAGAAAGCCCGCCTTGTGCTCAACAGCGCTCAGGAGCCCCAAACACTGATGACCGTGGAAGAGCTGGTCGTCCGCCATATCGAGCAGCTGACCGGGTTGGAGAGGGGAACCTTGCAGAAGTACGAGCGGTACCTTCGAAACGATATAAGCCCGTGCATCGGATCGCTGCCCGTGGCCTTGTTTGACGAGGAAGCAGACGCTCAATGGGTCAACTACCTTGCGGCAAAGGGGAACTCTCGCAAAACGATAAAGAACAAGCATGGCTTCCTCTCCTCGGCCATGAAGACCGGCATGAAGCTCAGCAATGTCCCCCTCACTCATAATCCCTGTCTCGGTCGCAAACTGCCGAAAACCGGAAAGAAGCAGGAGATGGTCGTCTACACCCCCGAACAGTTCCTTTCCCATCTACGATTCGTCCCGACGCACTGGCACACACTGATCCATTTCTTGGCCCGGTTCGGGCCGCGCTGGTCGGAGGCCACGGCGTTGATGCCTATGGACTTCGACCGAAAACACAAGGCGGCCCATATCCAACGGGCGTGGAAGTGGACGGGCACCAGCGAGACCCGGCTGGGTCCGCCCAAGACCGAGACGTCGGACAGGCACCTTGAGTTCGACGAGGAGTCGTGGGACATGATCGAGCCGTTGTTGTTCGGCCCGGACGACAAGTTCGTCTTCACGAACACCGTGGGCGGCCCGATCAGGATTCAGACCTTTTACAACAACGCATGGAAGCCTTCTATCTGGCTGGCGAACGGGTGCGAGTCACCGTCGCAGCTGACGCACCCCGACTTCCGTCCGCCCCGGCGCGTGCCGAAAGCGGGGATGTGGCACGGGATCGAACCCGCCCCCGCGCACGAGCGGCTGGGGATTTGGCCGCGCATCCACGACTTGCGGCACACCTGCGCGTCATGGCTGATCGACGCGGGATACGACCTCTTCGCCATCTCCCGTCTGCTCGGCCACGAGTCCACGGACACCACGACTCGGATCTACGGCCATCTCGTCCGGGGCAAGCTCAGGAACCTCGCTTCCGGAGTGTCCCAGCAGCTCCGCGCCGCAGAAGAGGGGCAACGGGGAGCAGGGCGGACGGACACAGCCGCCGCGTGAACAGATCGCGGCAGCGATTTGTTCATTGAGACCTTTCTTTGCGCTCGATTCGCTACCAGTATGCGTATAGCCGATATTTGTGTTGGCGGGCGAGGGTTGCGATTCGGCGAGGCTAGGGCTCGAGTGATCCGGAAGAACGTCGAAGCGTCGGGGGCGGAAATCTTCGCGTCTCGGCCTGGACTATGGGAGAGAACTGCATGCGCTCGCACTGCGTCAGGCTGCTTGCGGAACCCCTTTTGACCGCCCGCGCCGCCCAAGGGCGCAAGGTCACCGCATGAGCACCCCGAGCAACACCACCACTGGCAAAAAAGAGTGAGCATGAACAAGACCACAGACGGCAAACTGGGATCGGGCGAGCTACGAGCGCAGACACCGGGGCGAAAGCGCCCCCGAAACCACAGAGCGCACCAGAGACGACACCGACACCGAACGCGCCGACCATCCCAGAGCCGACACCAAGCGCGGCGAAATCCGCCGCTCTGGCTGTCCCATCGCAGAGGACTCACCCCGGCACGCGATTCTTGGCGCGCTTCGTCCACGAAGTGATCACTCCGGGTATGAAGTGGACGGCGAAATGGTCGGCCACCCTCTGCGGCGGCGACCCAACGGCGATGGTCGAGCAGTACCGCGCCAACCTAGAGGCCTTGGCAGAGGAGACAAAAACGAAGGACAAACTGCATAAGCATTTGAAAAACTTGCACGACATCCGCCGACAGCAACGGCGTGTCCATCTGCGCGTTCGAGGACACGGCGGGAATACGGACCTCGGCTATGCGGAAGACATACAGCTGCCCCTCCTGCTGCATTCCAGCCTGCACTTGCAGATGCTCGACGCTTGCGAGAAGCCCCTGAAAGGCTTGCCCGCACTCAAAGCGGGGAAAATTGCTAGAAGCCAGGCGCAGTGTCTATGAGGGATACGCCGACCGGACTGGGAACTGCTCTGGCAGGCCAAAAGCGCAGCGCCCAACGAGCACGCCTCCGCAGGGGCGGCGCTCGCTCTGCGCGGCAAACGGGGCGAAGTCAAGAACTTCCATGAGACGGACAACTTGAAAACGGCATTGTCTTCGTGATTGGCGGTGGTGGCGGGGATTCAACCCGCTGGCCGCAGCCGCAGGCAACACCGCCACCCGAACGCCAGGCTGAACGCGAACGACAACCTGACCGGCACATGGCTAGAACTGACCGGCTACCTATAACACGCGAAAAGGCCCGCCAGCACAATGCTGGCGGGCCTTTTCTGTCATGCCTGACAGGGCTAGTGCTCTCGGGGGGCGGCGGCTTTCGCCTTGGGCGCAGCGCCGCCCAGCAGATCGCGCAGAGCCTCCAAACTGTCACGCGCGCCTTGCCCCCCTTGCCCCGCCGGAACGGGCGCCGGCGCCACGCAAAGCTCCGCGGTGGACGAGAGCAGATGCTTGTACGCGAGCGCACCAGTTCCTGTGTTACCAATCCCCAAGAGGACGAATACGACTTGATCCCACACGCCCGGGCCACCGGGCAGGCTCACCCCGTACGCGACCAGCAACGGGCCGATGGCGATCCACAACGCGTACAGGGCTCTGCGAACGTCCGGGGTGAACACGCGCTCAATCACTTCCCCTCCCCTTGCACCAGGCACGCGAGCGCTTCGGCCATCGTCTGCTCCGCCGTCCGCTGCTCCTCACGCCATTCGGAGAGGAAGTCGGAGAGATACCGCAGGAAGTCCACCACCGAGTTGCCGTAAAGCTGCTCCCCGCCGGCGAACCCCGACCCGACGAGCTGGTCGAGGCTCGCTGTCGGCTGTGTGGGAGCGGCCGTCCCCAACAAGGCCAGCAGATCCTCGCGCGTGCCCCGGAAAGCGTTCACGTCCACGGTCTTGCCCGCCACATGCCCACTTGAGCTGAACTGCAAGATTATCGGCTCATTGCCGCCGTAAGGCTCCCAGCCCCGCCAGTCGTCGCCCGGATACAACACGGACGCGTACCCGGAGCCGTTCACGTACGCCGACGCCCACAACCCCGGCGCGCCGCTGATGTCCGGCGAGCCGATCTGCTGCCAGTACCAGCGCGGCACATAGGACAAGGCGACCCGCATCCCGCGCCGCTGCACCGCCGCACTCACCGCTTGGAAGTTCGCCCAGCCGCCGCTGTTCGCCTCGAAGTCCAACGCGACCGGCACCGCAGGGTCCCCGATATGCGCGGCGAGGTTCGCCGCCTGCCCTTCCGCGTCGCCGTCGCGGACGTAGTGGTAGCCGATCAGGATCAAACCGTTCGCTCGCGCCGCGTCCCGGTTGCGCGGCCAAAAGGAGTCGTTGAACGAAGAGCCCTCGGTGACCTTCGCGGCCACGAACTCGAACCCCTCCGCTCTCACCTGCGCGAGGTCCACGGCCCCGTTGTTGTTGCTGATGTCCACGCCCCACAAAGGCATGGGTGCTCCTTCCTGCTCGGTCGCCTGGCCGATCCAGGCAAGCGGGTCAATGGCGTGCCGCTGCGTGAGCGGCCCGAGGTAGACGCAGAGATGGGCGTGCGGGCCGCTCGACTGCCCCTCCGAGCCCACCGAGGCGACCTGCTGCCCCGCCGTCACCCGCCCGCACGAGGATCGAGACGTGCGGCATATGCCCCAAGCACCAGTCGAACCCGTCGCTAGTGCGCCCCCACACCCAATTCGAATAGCCCGACACGTCGAATAGCCCGGTCCGCGCCTTGCACGATCACCGAGTCAGCCGGGGTGACATGTTCCCCTCCGACCGGACGCCAAGCCTGTCAGGATGATGTCTGGCAGAGAGAGGAGTCCGTATGCCTGTCACGCATCCCGAGGAGTTCCGCCGTCGTGCGGTGGAGCTGGCCCGAACGAGCGAGCAGCCGATCCGAAGATCGCCAAAGATGTGGGGATCAACGAGCAGACGCTCAGGAACTGGGCGGGCCGCACCGATGCGGACGAGGGCAGGAAAGAAGGTTTGAGCAGCGACGAGCGCAAGGAGCTGGTCGAGTTGCGCCGCCGCAACCGGGTCTTGGAGACGGAGATCGAAATCCTCAAGAAGGCATCGGCGTATTTCGCGAGGGAGAACGCCCTGCCGAACCCAAAATGATCTTCCTGCTGGTCCACGAGATGGCCGACGACGGACTGCCCGTCGCCGTGGCCTGCCGGGTGTTGCACGTGTCCCGATCCTGGTATTACGAGTGGAGAGATCGTCCCCCGAACCCGCACGAGGTCGCGGACGAGGCGTTGAACAGGAGAACGATCCGCGAGGTGTGGTCGTGCTCTCGCGAGACCTACGGGGTCCGGCGGGTCCGGGCCGAGCTGGGCCTCGGGCTCGGCGTCGCAATCAGCCACAAGAAGACCCACCGCCTGATGCGCTCGGCTGGCATCGCCGGGATCCACCGCTGCGAGTTCCGCCGCCACAAGCCCGACCGGATGCGCCGCCAGTTCGTCGCCGACAGGCCCGATAAGCTGTGGGTCACCGATATCACCCAGCACCACGCTTCGGGCGGCTGGGTCTACTGCGCGGTGGTCTTGGACGTGTTCTCCCGCAAGGTCGTGAACTGGTCTATCACCGACCACATCCGCGCCGAATTGGAAGCGGCCGTCTCGGACATGGCCAGGCCCGGCGGCACAAGCCCCGTAGGACCGTGGTGCATAGCGACAGGGGCTCGCAATACGTCTCGCGGCTCTTCGGCCACCGCCTGCGAGAAGCGGGTCCGCTCGGGTCGATGGGCGCCGTGGCCTGCGCCTTCGACAACGCCCTGGTGGAGTCCTTCTCCGGCTCCATGCAGATCGAGCTCCTCGACCGCAAGACCTGGGCCAGCAGGGCCCGAGCTCACCCAGGCGGTCTTCGAGTGGATCGAAGCCTTCTACAACCCCGTCAGGAGACACAGCGCGCTCGGCAACCTCTCCCCAGCGGAGTATGAGACCCTGCCGCAGCAAGTGCGGCATGATCCGAATACCAACCTGTCCGGCCGGAGGGAGCACGTCAGATCCGGCGCAACCGACTCACCTCCAATGGAGAACCAGGATCAGCGCGCCCCAACTACCACCGGCCACACTCAACCGCAGGCTGCAAAACACCCGCCACCCAACTCCACACCCGCGTCACCAACGTCCACGCCTCATACACTTAGGCGCTGAAGTAGTTCTTGTCGTTCGGGCGCCCCGCCGAGTCGAGGGCGATCATGGGGGGAAGGCAGGTGGCGATGGGGAAATCCGGCGGGGTCGAGTCCGCAGGGACGGTGACGTTACCGCGGAAGTCGCCGAGCAGGTTCATCTCGCACTGGTAGGCGTCGCGCGGATCTGAGCCGTCGGCGTGGTACACGCTGAGGGACGCGGGGAAGAAGCCGGGTTCCGGCTTGGGCATCGTCAAGGTGAGCTCCCACGGCAGCGCGACTTCTTCTTCGACGGGGACGACGGTCTGCCCCAGTAGTTTTATCGGCTCCTTCGAGTGCTCGCCGCGCGCGGCGGGGTCGCTTTCGGGGACGATGTATCTGACCTTCGCCCGGACGGGCTGTTTGGCGCTGGCCTTGTAGCGGATTTTCAGCTCTCCCGGGGCAAAGGAAGGCTGCGGAGTCGACGCGGGGCCGCTCGCCGCCGCCCGCTCGGTCGGAGCGGCGGAGCAGGCGGCGAGGGCGAAGGCGAGCGCCGCCTGCAAGGCGCACACGGCCTGTCTGCGCATCATCAAATCCTGCTCGCCCTTCACTGTCCGACGGCGCCGCATCCGCTACGGCTTTTCGGACATTGTAGACCGCAGGCTTTCCCGCGGCGCCGCCTCCTGCCTGGGGATGCGCTGTGGATTTCCCGGAGCCGGACCGCCCGCCGTGCCGTGGACGCCCGCAGGCGGGCGCCCA
>JGI2924J29684_1078746_pt1 | contig 161026 bp, 128 predicted proteins | sample BenlonsequencITS_FD_29684 | JGI IMG/M metagenome (IMG submission 29684) | reverse complement strand
GCAACGACGAGGGCAATCTCGAGATCAAGTCCGGCACAGACGGCAAGGCTTTCATCGACATCATTCCGACCGGCTCGCAGGTGGGCATTCAGGTCATTGCGAATGGCTTTACGACCTACGCCGGAACGATCCTGCTGGATGGGCCTTCGAAGCAGTTGACGGTACGCATGAAGCGGCCGACGACGCAGGTCTCTGCGTATGGTGAGAACGAAGCCAAGGACATGAACCGCAGCGTCGGCGTTCAGGAGCCCATTCGCAATACGGGCCCGTCTTCGACGCCGAAGCCGCTGCCGGCCACAGCACCTGTGATCAAACTGCCCTCGCTGCCGAAGAACGCGAAGGCCAAGGGTGATTCGACCGTGGTACCCGCCGACCATAACGTCACTCCGGCGCCTGCAGCACCGGCCAAGATGCCGAATAAGACCTCGAGCGATACCACGCCTGCCAGCGACGGCTCGCCCGGTACCTCCTCTCCTTCGAACTAAGCATGAGCAACATACTGTGGGGCCGACGTGCACTCGTCACAGGCGGCGTCCGGCGGCTGGGACGTGCGTTCGCCGTGGCTCTCGCGGCCGCGGGAGCGAACGTCGTTGTGACCTCACGCTCGCTGGATGCGGAGTCTGCCGCGGTCGTCCAGGAACTCACAGATCTCGGAGTCCGCGCGCACGCCGTCGCGTGCGATGTGCGCTCGCCGGATGCTGTCATCAGCGCGGTCGCACAGGCGGTGGAGTTTCTTGGCGACCTGGACCTGCTGATTAACAACGCCGGTATGTTTGAGTCGGCACCGCTAGAGGCACTGTCGCCAGAGCAGTGGGACGACGCCTACGCGGTCAACGCTCGCGGTCCATTCCTGGTGGCGCAGGCGGCCTTGCAGCATCTGCGTGCCAGCGGTCATGGCAGGATCATCAACATCGGCTCGCTCGGTGGCATGAAGCCATGGATCACGCACGGGCACTACTGCGCCAGCAAGGCCGCGCTGCATATGCTGTCGCAGACGATGGCGAAGGCATGGGCACCGGAGGTCAGCGTGAATTGCGTCGCGCCCGGCATGATCCGTTTGCCGGACGAGCCGGAGCGGCTGGCAGGGAAGACGCCCATGGGACGCGATGGATCCCCGGAGGACGTAGTAGCAGCCGTAATGTTCTTCGCCGCCGCGCCGGAGTTCATCACGGGACAGGTGATGGCGGTCGATGGTGGCCTGAGTCTCATCTGAGCCGACTGGGCCAGAGCGCAGACTTACGGCGTGGCTCGCTGGGCCTGGAAGAGATGAATGAATGCGTATTGCAGAAGCATGATCGTCTTGCCATCTTCAATCTCTCCGCTGTCGATTGCAGCCATGGCCTTTTCGAACGGTAGCTCCAGAACTTCGATATCCTCACCTTCTTCGTGATTGCCTCCACCCAGTGTGGCCCGGGACCCACTCCCGTATTCAGCGACAAAGAAGTAGAGTCGTTCCGTGACAGATCCCGGACTCATGAACGCTTCGAAGACCCTGCGGACATGCGACACACGGTAGCCAGTCTCCTCTTCGGCTTCTGCGCGAATTCGATCTTCGGGACTTGCCTGATCAAGCAGGCCCGCAGCCGTTTCGATCAGCATGCCGGAGTGACCATTGACGTAGGCAGGAAAGCGAAACTGGCGCGTGAGCACGACCGTCCTTCGCTCCAGGTTGTAGAGCAGAATGGTCGCTCCGTTCCCTCTGTCATACGTTTCGCGGCTCTGCTGCTGCCAGCTCCCGTCCCTGCGAAGTAGTTCGAAGGTCGTCTTTTTCAGAACGTACCAATCGTCGGAGAGGGTCTCGACCGCCTTGATCCGTACCTTTTCGTTTGCCGTATTCACCGCCGCTTGGTGACTCATACGTTGACCGTAACGTGCAGTTTCATGCAGAGTCAAGTAATATCGTGCAAGAGAGAGCGAATGCTCACGACGCATCGAAAACAGCAGATTATCCAGATTCTCACGCAAGAGGGGCAGGTCGTTGCGAAAGACCTGAGCCAGTCTATGAACGTCTCCGAAGACACCATTCGCCGGGATTTGCGCGAACTTGCACGAGAGGGGCTACTCCAGCGGGTCCACGGTGGCGCACTGCCGGCTTCGCCCGCCGTCGCTGACTTCGCCGGTCGCGAACAGCTCAGGCATGAAGGGAAGATTGCCATCGGTATCGCGGCAGCGGCGATGATTCAGCCAGGCCAGGTCGCGATCCTTGATGGAGGAACGACCTCTCGCGAGATTGCGCGGCATCTACCGCTCGACCTCAAAGCCACCATCGTGACCCATAGTCCGACCATTGCGCTTGAGCTGGTGAACCACGGAGGCGTCGAAGTGATTCTGATCGGCGGTCGCTTCTTTAAGCATTCCGTGGTCGCGGTCGGGGCATCTGCTGTCGAGGCCATCAGTAAGATTCACGCCGACATCTTCTTCATGGGCGTCACCGGTGTTCACCCGAAGGTCGGACTCACAACCGGCGACTACGAGGAAGCCGCCGTGAAACGCGCCTTGAGTCGGGCTTCTGCCGAGACAGTGGTTCTTGCTTCTGCTGAGAAGCTGAACGCCGCCTCGGCTTACGAAGTGGTCGGCCTTGCCGACATAAACGGCATCATCGTGGAACGTAGCGTGGACGAGGCGTTGGTCGAACCCTACGCGAAGCGCGGCATTACCATTACCCGCGCATAGCGGATCGTTATGCGCTGATGGCCGAGGGCGGGCGATCGTTAGTTCGCGACGATCTCTTCTTCCAGCTGCTGCTTCTCAAACAGCTCCGAGTAGTAGCCACCGCTGGCAAGCAGTTCGTCGTGCGTGCCGATCTGCGTGATGCGACCGTTGATCAGGACCGCGATCCGGTCGGCGCTGCGTGCGGTCGAGACGCGATGCGCGATCAGGATTGTTGTGCGGTCTGTCATCACCTCGCGCAGTCCGCGCAGAATCTGCTCTTCCGTATACGTGTCTACGGAGGCAAGTGCGTCATCCAGGATCAGGATGCGCGGATCGCGCATGATTGCTCGCGCGATCGACGTCCGTTGCTTCTGGCCACCGGAAAGCGTTACGCCGCGTTCGCCCACCAGCGTATCGAAGCCATGGGGGAATTCAAGGATCTCGTTCGCGATGTGTGCGACGGTTGCGGCGCGTTCGATCTCCGCGTCCGTGGCTGACTCGACGCCGAAGGCGATGTTGTCGCGGATGCTGGTCGAGAAGAGGAACGTCTCCTGTGGCACAAAGCCGATGGAGCGGCGCAGGGCCGTCAGCGGCCACTCGCGGATGGGCAGACCATCCACGAAGACTTCGCCCGCAGGCGCGTCCAGCAGTCGCGGAATCAGGTTCACCAGCGTCGACTTGCCCGAGCCGGTCGGCCCGACAATCGCAAGGGAGCTGCCTGCCGGGATCGACAGGTTCACATCCTCCAGGATGCGCGGGCCGTCGCCATAGCCGAAGGTCAGGTTGCGGAACTCGATGTCGCCGCGTGGCACAGCGTCAATGGGTATGGACAGGCCACTCTCGTCCTTGATCGACGGCTCCCAGCGCAGCAGCTCGTCGATACGCACGACCGATGCGGTGCCGCGCTGAAAGAGGTTGATGACGTAGCCAAGCGCCAGCATTGGGAAGGTAAGCTGCACCATGAAGACCATGTACTCCGCGAACTGCCCGGCGGAGATGCGGCCCCCAACCACTTCGCGGCCGCCGACCAGCAAGGTCAGCATGATCGACATGCCCAGCACAAACTCAAGCGTGGGCCACAGCATGGCCATAATGCGGACAAGAAACAGTGACCGGCGGATGTACTCACGGTTCGCCGTTTCGAAGGACTTGATCTCCGCCTCTTCCTGCGCAAAGGCGCGGACCAGGCGGGCACCGCTGAAGTTCTCCTGCGCCTTGGCGCTGATCTCCGAGAACATGGCCTGGATCCGCTCAAAGCGTGAGTGGATCTTGCGGCCCATCAGCTGCACGACGACGGAAGCGATCGGCAACGGCAGGAACGCAAACAGCGTCAGCCGGCTGGAGATGTGCAGCATGAACGGCAGCGCCGCCGCCGTAAAGACAACGGTGTTGGCGGAGTACATGATTGCCGGGCCAAGCAGTTGTCGAACCGCATTCAGATCGTTCGTCGCACGGGCCATGATGTCGCCCGTACGGTGCTGGTGGAAGAACGAAAGCGACTGCTTCTCAAGGTTGCCGAACATGTCATTGCGCAGATCGAACTCGATCTCGCGGCTGGCGCCAATGATGATCCATCGCGTGGCATACAGGCACACCGCCGCAACGGCAGCGACGGCGATCAACAGAAAGACCGTACGCGTGATGACCGACTCCGCGCCGTGGTGGACGATGCCATCCACGGCGCGGCCGATCAGCAACGGCATCACGATCTTCGAGCTGTTATAAAGCAGCACCGCGACTGCGCCCTGCGCCAGTTGGGCGCGGTATCGCTTCAGGTAGGGACGCAGTGGGTTCAGCTTTTCCAGCATGGTTGTTCCTGTTCTATTCCGGGTGATCTTCCGGCTTGGCCGCCGGGTTCGCGCCGGGTTGCGGTGTTAAGGGTGCAGACTCAGGCGTCGGCGGCTCAAAATGCGAGCCCGTAACGGGCTGCTGCGTATTGCCCTGACCGACCAGCTCCACGTCGAAGACCAGGTCAGCCTTCTCTGGGATATCGGGCGGATGCCCCGCAGCACCATAAGCAAGCTGGTACGGGATGATAAGGCGGCGCTTGCCACCGACATGCATGCCTTCAAAGCCCGTGTCCCAGCCGGAGATCACACGCTTCAGGCCGATCGGAAAGACGATGGGCTGGCCGCGGTCGACGGACGAATCGAACTTCTTACCGTCAAGGGTCCAACCGGTGTAATGCACGGTGTAGAAGACCACGTTGGACGGCGGCGTCGACGGGCGAGCCAGTTCGCCGTCGCCAATCTTTGTGTCGATGTACTTCAGTGCGTACAGCGGCGCCGGCGTGCCGGTGACAGCGGGCATCGTGCCGACAGCGGCAGTGCCTTCAGTTGCTTTGGGATCGGGCATGGTCGTCCTTGGAACGTGAGCGGTCAGCCGGTGTGTCGCGGTAGAGCTCTTCGCGGCGCCGGGCTTCGCGGTGGTGGTTGCGGGCTTCGGGGCGGTCTGTGCGGTCGCTGCCATGGCAATCGTTGCGAGCAGCGCTGGTGCAAGGTTTCGCATGAACAATCCTCGCATTTGATTCTACGAGTGGTCTGCACGATGCGGCGAAACCGCGATCAGGTCTGCGCTTTCAGCAGCAGATACCCACCCGCCATGCCAAACAGCAGGTCCGGCGACCACGCCGCCAGCATCGGCGGAAGCGCATTCACATTCCCCATCGCCTCAAAAACACTGGCAATCACCGTGTAAGCCACGGCCATGCCGATGGCCGTGGCAATACCCGCCAGCGACCCGCGTTTGCCCATCGTCAAAGCGAACGGCACCGCGAAGATCGCCATCACCAGCGTGATCAGCGGATACGCCAGCTTGCGGTTGAGCTGCACACGCAGCCGCATGGTGTCGAAGCCGCTCTGCTGCAGGTCCGTGATGTACTTGTCCAGCTCGCCAAAGCTCATCTCCTGCGACTGCCGCGTCTCCTTCTTGAAGTAGGAGGGCTGCTCGCGGATCTCGGGGAAGACGGAAAGCGCAAACGGTTTGTAGTCGGAGATGGCTTCGCCCTGGAAGTCGCGTTCCCAGCCACTCTCCAACACCCATTGCTGCGTCTTCTGTTCCCAGTGCGCAGAGCTGGCAAAGATACGGCGGCTCAGGTGGAAGCTGCCCGGCTGGAACTCGAAGACCGTCAGGTTCGCGAAGACGTTCTTATCCGGATCGAAGAACTGGTAGTAAAAGATGCGCGCCGGCTCGCCCACCGTGTCCTGCTGTCCGCTGATCCACTTGCGATCAGGCCGCAGGAAGGTCTGTGCGGGCTTTCCCTTGATCTCCGATCGCAGTGACTCCTGCCGGCGATTGGCGTTTGGCAGATAGAAATCGCCAAAGGCGTACAGTCCGACGGCAAGAATACTTGCGATCAGCAGCAGAGGCGCGATCAGCCGGTACAGGCTCACGCCGCTGGCCTTCATGGCCGTCAACTCGCTGGTCCGCGAAAGGGAACCGAGCGTCACCAGAACACCCAGCAGCGCGCACAGCGGCGTCAGGTTGTAGAGCATGTACGGGATCAGGTTCAGCAGGTAGTCGCCGACGGTGATCAGCGGCGTGCGGTTGCGGAAGATGTCGCCGATCAGTTCGAAGAAGTTGAAGATGATCGAGATCGCGACGAACGAGACCAGCACCAGCGCAAAGGTCGACAGGAACTGGCGCATGACGTAGTCGTCAAAGATCAGCGGGAAGCGGTTGTTGCGCAGTGGTCGATAGCTTGCCGGACGCTCACGCTTCGCAGCCTGTGCTGCGGCGTTCGACGAGCGGAAGCGGGCGGGCAGACGCCGTTCGACCCAGAGGCCCACCGGTGAGAGCGCACGTACCAGGGCCGTTCCGCGCATCCCGACATCGCCGCGGGCCATCTGCCGCAGCAGCAGGAAACCCACGATGGAGAAGACAATGTTGGCAATCCACACGCCGATGCCTGCCGGCAGTTTGCCCTGCTTCGCCATGGCCACGCCGACGCTCGAAAAGAAGTAGTAGACGAAGACCAGCGCCACCGTCAGCACAAAGCCGGTGCTCTTGCCGCCGCGGCGGGACGACAGACCAAGCGGCACGCCCACCAGCATCAGCACAATACATGCGACCGGATAGCTGATGCGCTTATGGAGCTCGATCATGTAGACGCGACCCTGTGGCTCAAAGCGGCGATGCCACAGCTCGGCGAACGACATCGCGACCAGCGGCGTGTCCGCGTGGCCCAGCTTCAGGTCTTCCTGCGCGCCCGTCTGGATGGGTGTGTCCGTCTCCGTAAAGGTGGAGATGTCGTACTGGTTCGGGTCCTTGGGCGAGATCTCGTGCTTCGATCCATCGCGGAAGTGGAGCCGGAGCGACGCGCTCGGGCCGGGCACGACAACAGCCTGTTCAGCCGTGGTGATCGAGGGCGCCGCAGGCTCCGTCAGATCGGCCAGAAAGACGTGGCGCCACAGCGTCGCGCCCTGAGCCGGACGCGTGTCCTGCACGTACAGAACGTAGTTCTTGAAGTCCTCGTAGAAGACGCGCGGCTGCACTTCAAAGCTTGCCTGCTGCGTCTTCAGGGATGATTCCAGGCGCAACAACGCGGCTGCCGACTTCGGTGCAACATACATCGAATTGAACAGGCCAACCAGCAGCGCAGCAACCGCCGCATACGAGACGACGCCCACAAACTGCATCACGCCAAAGCCTGCAGCCCGCATGGCCGTGACTTCGCTGTCTGCCGAAAGCCGCGAAAGACCAAGCAGGATACCGACCAGCACCGTCATCGGAATGGTCAGGATCAGCGTCGTCGGCAGCGTGTAGAAGAAGACCAGCATCACCGAATGCAGCGACGCGGAGCCGCGCACCAGCAGCTCAAGGATGCGCCCCAGGTCGCGCATGAAGAGCACAAACGTAAACAGCACACCGCCCAGCACCGCGTGCGACAGCACTTCGCGCAAAATGTAACGCGTCAGAATTCGCACGGTGTCAACGGTTCCTCATGTACCTAAGTGTAGCGATTGGACGCGCTCCGGCGGCGGAAGGGTTCGCGGTATCCGCTCGTGGAAAAGCGGGCAAGGATCAGACAGCAGCCTTCGCGCCATCGATCACAAACCGGTACCCAACCCCACGCACCGTAAGCAGGTGCTGGGGCCGCACGGGATCGTCCTCCAGGTATCGCCGCAGACGCACAATAAAATTGTCGATGGCGCGCGTATCCGTGTCCTCCCGCACACGCCAGACCTCTTCCAGGATCTCCTTGCGTGAAACAACCCGGCCCTCGCGAACCAGCAGGTAACGCAACAGGTCCGCTTCCATGAGCGTCAGCCGCGTGATCTTGCCATTGGCATGGATCTCCAGCGAGTCGAAGTTGATGGTCTTGCCCTCAAACTCGTAGACATCGCGAACCTCCTCCGGCTCGGCTGCAGCCGGGGCCTCGGTGGTCGGGGCCGATTCCTGCTGCCACTGCATGCGACGCAACAGACTGTTCAGCCGGGCCAGCAGAATCGACAGATCGAACGGCTTGTTCAGGTAGTCGTCGGCACCGGACTCGAATCCTTCCAGTACGTCCTCAGGCCGGTCGCGGGCCGTCAGCATCAGGATGGGGACGTAGTTGTTCGCAGCTCGCAGTGCACGCGCGATGGCAAATCCATCCATACCCGGCAACATCACGTCCAGCAGCACGGCTCGTGGACGTTCCGGCGCGTTCAACAGCCACGCCAGCGCAGCCTCGCCATCCGCCTCGTGGTGTACGCGATAACCTTCGGCCTTCAGGTTGAACAGCAGCGCATCGGCAAGATGCTCTTCATCCTCAACCAGCGCAATCAGCGGTTGATCGCTCATGAAACCTTCCTTGCAGCCTTGGTATCGGCGCCCGCGGGCATCAACGGCAGTTGCAGGGTGATGGTGGTACCGCGCCCTTCCCCGTAGCTTTGTGCACTGGCATCGCCGCCGTGATTACGAGCAATGGCACGGACGATGAACAGTCCCAGGCCGGTGCCCTTGACCTTCGCGGAAGCATTGCCGCCCACTCGATAGAAGCGGTGAAAGACCCTGCCAAGCTGGCCCGGCGGGATACCCATGCCCGTGTCGATGAAACGCAGAATGACGAAGCCGCGACGTGCGGTGTTGAGCTCTGCCGTGATGTGCACGCCCGCCGGGGAATACTTCACGGCATTGTCCAGGACGTTCAACATCGCGGTGCGCAGGCTGTCCGCATCGCCGTTGACGCGAAGGTCTGCTCCGGCCGTGTCGTCGACCATCTTCACTGCGTCCTCAGCCAGATGGTGCCGTCGCAGGGTCTCCTCCAGGCAGGCCTGCGTCAGCGCGCGAACATCCACGGGCAGGCGGCCCTTCGCGTTGCGCTGCAAACCCTTGGCACCGGCTTCGCCCGCGCGCAGGATCTGCTCCACCGTGGCCAGCAGGCGGTCATTGTCTTCACGCATGCGCGTGTAGAACTCCTGCCGCTGCGACTCTTCCAGTGGCCGCCGCTGCAGCGTATCCAGGTACAGGCGGATGGACGCAATGGGTGTCTTCAGTTCGTGCGTGACCGCGTTCAGAAAGCTGTCCTGGCGTTCGTTCCGCCGGATCTCACGCACCAGAAAGATTGTGTTGAGCACCATGCCCGCAATGATGACGGCGAAGAAGATCACGCCGAGCACCAGCATGGCAATACGCCGCTCTGTCACGTTGACGATGATCCATCCAACGTTCAGGGCAACGGCCAGCCCTACCAGGCAGATACCCAGTGTGATGTAGAACGCGATCGCGCCACGCCGGCGTGTGATGTTCATGGCGTGATCATTCTTTCATCTCTCTTCATTCACTCAGGACCATAGCTGCGCACAAACAAAAAGGCCCGGCTTTCACCGGGCCTTCTGGGAAACATTAACGGACTAAGCGCCGGCAGGCTTCGGGTTCGAAGGATCCCACTTGGCAATCTGGACCTTCTTTGCGATGCCCAGCTTCTTCAGCAGCCAGATGCCGTAGTAGTTGATGTCGAACTCGTACCAGACCAGGCCATGACGCGCGCTGACGGGATGAGCGTGGTGGTTGTTGTGCCAGCCTTCGCCACCGGTAAGGATCGCGACCCACCAGTTGTTGCGCGAGTCGTCCTTCGTCTCAAAGCGGCGCGGTCCGAACATGTGCGAGGCCGAGTTCACGAACCAGGTCGCGTTCACACCGACAACTACGCGGAGGAACGTGCCCCACAGAACCATGCCGAACATCATCTTCACGCCGCCCATGTAGTAGCCAAGGCCCATCTGCAGGAAGCCGGCAATGGTCAGCGGCAGCCAGTGGTACTTGCTCAGCCAGCGCTGTGCGGGATCGCGGGTAAGGTCAGGGGCGTAACGGCCCAGCAGGGCAGTCTCACTATGCATGGCGCGGCCGGTGATGATCCAGCCGATGTGCGCCCACCAGGTACCATCGTGCGGCGTGTGCGGATCGCCTTCCTGGTCGCTGTGCTGATGGTGAACGCGGTGCGTGGCCACCCAGAAGATCGGTCCGCCCTCAAGGGCCATGGTGCCGCAGGCGGTCATGAAGATCTCAAGCCAGCGGGGAACGCGATAGCCGCGGTGCGTCAACAGGCGGTGATACGTCATGCCGATGCCGACATTGATCGCCAGGAAGTACATCACGGCGAAGCAGGCAACATACGACCAGGACCAGAAGAAGAGGGCTACCACAGCCAGAACATGGAACGCGCCGAAGGCAATGGCGGTAATCCAGTTCACTTGTCCGTGCTGGTGCTCGCGGCCCATGCGGAGGTCCATCTTGGCCTTCTCGCGAGCTTCTACGGCTGCCGGAACAAGGCGCACAGGCGCGGTTGCGACGGGGGTGCTGCGAGTCTGTTCTGCAGCGGCTTGATCAACAACAGGAGACATTCGGCTACTCGTTTCTGGCGGGCTTTGGTCCGCCTCACCACCAAAGCTACCGTGAAGTGCCCGTATCTGTGTGTAAGACTTCTGTAAGCCCCTCCGACAAGCCGTTGCAGCCCCGTAAATCGCTCCTTTCACCCGCCCACAGCGCACATTGGCGCGGCAGTAGCATCCGCGATTCAGGCCCGTCCCTTAGCCGACATTGCCGGTACACTCGTCCTATGCGCGTCTTCGGAATCGACTGCGGCACGGAATACACCGGCTGGGGCGTGGTGCAGGTCGAAGAGACCGCACGCGAGCGTCGCCTGGTCCCCATCGCCGCCGGCGCCATCAAGCTCGACAAGAAGCAGAAGACGCCGCTGCGACTGCAGCAGGTCTTCGCCGAACTGACCGGACTCATGACCGTCTACGAGCCCGATTGCGTTGCCATTGAAGACGTCTTCTTCGCCGCCAACGCCAAAAGCGCCCTCAAACTGGGCCACGTTCGCGGCGTCGCCATGCTGGCCGCGGCCACCTGCAATCTGGAAGTCAGCGAGTACGCCCCGCTCTCCATCAAGAGCGCCGTCGTAGGCTATGGCCTCGCCGCGAAAGAGCAGGTACAGTTCATGGTTGCGAGGCTGCTCGATCTGGATAAGGCGCCGGAACCAGCCGATGCCGCTGACGCACTGGCAATCGCCATCTGCCACGTGCACACGGCGCAGACACACTTTGGGATGGGTGTTCGTTGAAGTCTTTGCTCTTCGCCGGTTCGTTACTTGCTCTCGCCCTGTCGGCGCACGCGCAGGATGCTGTGCCAGACTCCGCTCCGGCAGTAACCACTGCTCCGTTTCGACTCGTCGTCAGCTATGACCGGCCCGGCCTGCTTGTCCCGCACTGGCAGATCTCCGTCCCCCTGCACGGCATGGCCGAGTACACAGGCAAGCCCGTGAAGGGAAGCGATCCAGGCCAGGTGCTCTTCCGTCTCTCGCCCACCGGTCGCGCCCGGCTCAGTTCGCTGATGGAACGCACGCACAACCTGCAGCCATGCGAGACCCGCTCCAAGGGCATCGCAAACATGGGCACCAAGGAAGTCGAATACGCCCCGGCTGATGGCCCCGCCGCACACTGCACCTTTAACTTCACCGACAACAAGCCGCTCAGTGAAGCACTGGATTACATGCTGGCCATCGCAGGCACCGTGCAGGCAGGCCTTGAGCTCGACCGGCTGCATCGCTACGACCGTCTCGGCCTCGACCCCGTCATGATCCGCCTCGCAGAGGATGCCAAGACAGGCCGCGCCGCCGAGCTTGGTGCCATCCGCCCAATCCTCGAGAGCCTCGCTACTGACGTAGCCGTCCTCGAACGCGTCCGAACCCGCGCCCAGCAACTGCTGACTATGGTCGATCAGCAGGAGATCGCCAAAAAGTAGCAGGCAGCCTAAAGCGCCCGAAACAACTCAGCAAACCGATCCAGTGGCAGCGCCTCGGCGCGCGTGCTTGACTCGATCCCGGCGGCCGCGCACGCATCCGCAATCTGCGCCGGCGTGTAGCCCGCAGCACGCAGGTTGTTGCTCAGGGTCTTACGCTTCTGCTGGAAACAAAGCTTCAGAAAACGATCGAAGCCCTTGCGATCTGCAATGCCCAGCTCATCGAACCGCGGCGCAAACGCCAACCGCAGCACGGTCGAATAGACATCTGGCGGTGGCGCAAAGGCCTGCGGCGGCAGCGTAAACAGAGAATTCGCCCGCGCGTGCATCTGTGCGGTCGCTCCCAGCAGGCCAAAGTCGCGCGACCCAGGCTCAGCCGCCACACGGTCCGCCACCTCCCGCTGCATCATCACCACGGCCAGCTCAAGCGCGGCCTCATGCGTGAACATATGCAGCAGGATGTCGCTGGTGATGTAATACGGCAGGTTGCCGATCAGCAGGCCCTTCTCACCCTCAGGCACCAGGGCGGTCAGGTCCGTTTGCAGCACATCGCCTTCCACGATTTCGACATTCGGGTGGTTGCGGAACTTGAATCGCAGCTCGGGCGCCAGCGACCGGTCAAGCTCAATGCACACAAGCCGCTTCGCTCGTTCCGCCAGAATCGTCGTGATCGCGCCATGCCCTGGACCAATCTCCAGGACCGTCCGCTGCGACACATCGCCCAGGGCATCCGCGATGCGGTGACGCGCGTTGTCGTCGACCAGAAAATTTTGTCCGAGCTTTGGCTTGCGTGGCTGCATCCGATGACTAGACCTTTAGGGTATCGTGCCTGCGTGTGCGGTATCGTTGGGTCTGCACATTTGCAGGAGTTTGGATGCACATTGTTTTCGCAGCATCGGAGTGCGTGCCCTGGGCCAAGACCGGCGGCCTGGCTGACGTGGTCGGCGCATTGCCTCCCGTCCTGGTCCGCATGGGCCATCGCGTCACCACGTTTGTACCGTACTATCGCCAGGTCGCGCGCAAGCTGCCCGACCTGCCAACGGTCATCCAAAGCCTTACCATTCCGTTCCCAAGCTATCAGCGCTACGTGCGCGTGCTGGACGGCGGCATCCAGGATGGCGTGCAGGTCTACTTCTTCGATTGTCCGGAGATGTTCGATCGCGAAAGCTTCTACGCCACGCCCGGCGGCGACTACCTCGACAACTGGGAGCGCTTCTCGCTCTACAGCCGCGCGGTGATTGAAGCCAGCAAGATCCTCGGCGTGCCGGATGTCTTCCACGCCCACGACTGGCAGGCGGCGCTCGTGCCCATCTATCTGCGCTCGATCTACTTCTTCGATCCTGTCCTGCGCAAGGTGCCGTGTGTCTTCACCATCCATAACGCCGGCTACCAGGGCTGGTTCCCGGCCGACACCATGCCACGCATCATGCTGCCGTGGGACATGTTCACCTTGGAAAAGCTCGAGGCATACGACAACGTCAACCTGCTCAAGGGTGGCCTTGTCTACGCCGACGCGCTCACGACGGTGAGCCGGCGCTACGCCGAAGAGATCCAGACGCCGGAGTTCGGCAACGGCCTCGACGACATCTTCCGGAGGCGCAGCGGCGATCTCTTCGGTATCCTCAACGGCGTCGACTACGACCAGTGGGACCCCGCACGCGATGCGCACATCGCAGCACACTACAGCGCGGACAACCTGAAGGGCAAGAAAGAATGCCGTCGCGACCTCCTGCATGCCTTCGGTCTCGACCACGTCGAAGACACAACGGCCGTGCTCGGCATCGTCTCGCGCTTCGCCACGCAGAAGGGCTTTGACCTGCTCGCGGGCATCCTGCATGAACTCATCAAGGACGACGTCGTCCTCATCGCGCTCGGCACCGGCGAGGAGTACTACGAGCGCCTCCTGAGCGAGCTTGCCGCACGCTACCCGGACAAGGTGCGCGTGGACATCCGCTACGACAACACCACCGCGCACAAGATCGAGGCAGGCAGCGACATCTTCCTGATGCCGTCGCACTACGAGCCCAGCGGCCTGAACCAGATGTACTCGCTGCGCTACGGCACGGTGCCCGTCGTCCGCTCAACCGGCGGCCTCGAGGACACCATCGTTGAACTCCACGAAGGGCAGGGCAACGGCTTCAAGTTCCACGGCTACAACCAGTGGGACTTCCTTGATGCCATCCGTCGCGCCGTCGCCACCTTCCAGAACAAGGAACAGTGGGAGGCCATGATGAGGCGGGGCATGGAACAGGACTTCTCCTGGAACAAGCCCGCGGAAGAGTACATCAGGGTCTACGAGCGCGTCATCGAAGGCCGAGCCTGGAGCTAGCGAGCGGTGAGAACTGGGTGCCCCATGTATCGATTCTGATACATGGACCAGCGCCAAGTGCGCTCCGTCGCGCGGAAGCGCGACCCCGTCCTACTTTGTCCCCAGCATCATCGCAGCAATCTCACCCAGGCGACTGTCCAGATCATGGCAGTCGCCGTTTTCTTTGCTGCAAACACCCGTTCGGACCGGCGAGGTCTGCAAAACGGTGCTACGCGGAGCAGTCAACCAGTGGAAGCGTTCCCGCTGCGACAGCTTCGCCATCGGTCCACCCTTTGCATCACCGTTGCAGAGCAGCTCCACGGCACGCAGATGCTGCCGGATGGTCGCGACATCAAGAGAAGGTGCCAGCGCCAGCACTCGCTCTTCATCGAGCGCGATGCGGCACTTCAAATAACGTCGCTCCAGGCAGAAGAGGATCACGCCGGCGTTGACGAACTCCTCACGCTCCACGCGAGGCACCACGCGCAGCGTCGCGTAATCAAAGCTGGCGTTGGCGTGCACGGTCGGCCTCCTCTTCGAAGATAGATGAGTGAGCCAGACGCTCCACAAAGAAGCGCACATAAGCCTCGCGCTTCGCTGTGGCCTCTGCCTTGATTGCTTCCGCATCGCCACTCTCAACCAGCGCCGCGGCAAGGAATGCATCGGGCACCATCGAAACGATGGCGCGCAGCACGTCTTCACTCAGCACGGCACGCGCGCGTGACGAAGCAGTTTTGAGATCACTCGCAAAAGGCAGCAGCACATGGTGCTCGATCTGGGCGAAAGGCGACTGCGTCTTGGTCGGCATCGTCTCCCAGTTGTGATGAAAGAACATCGCCGCACCATGATCAATAAAGCGCACCTCGCGATGCCACATCAACAGGTTCGGATTGCGCGGCGTGCGATCGACGTTCTGCACAAAGCTGTCGAACCACACCGCCATGGAAGCCGTCTCTGCAGAGATCAGGTCTCCTGCGGCGGCATTGAAGTCTGTCGACCCAGGGAGATAATCCAGCCCAACATTGGTGCCGACGCTCGCCTTCAGCAGATGCCGTATCTCTGCATCGGGATCGTTGCGGCCCAGTGCAGGATCAACCTCCACCAGCACCAACTCCGGCACACTCAACCCGAGCGTACGGCCGATCTCACCGGCGACGATCTCGGCCGTCAAAGCCAGCGGGCCCTGACCGGCACCACGAAACTTCACAACGTACATGCCAAGGTCGTCTGCCTCGACGATCGCGGGCATGGAACCGCCCTCGCGCAGGGCAAGAACGTAACGAGTCGCAAGCACAGTCCGCATCGCACTCAAGTGTAGAGGAGGCTCAGATACTCCAGCCCATCCGTCTGTCGATAAGCGCCGCCTGACGTCGAAGACTCTGCAAGACAGGTGTCTGCGTCACCCACCGCGCCGCTGCTGTCACAAATCTTCTATCCTGATGATCTATGCCGAAGATCGACCACCTGGAATGTTCGCGTTGCCATCATCGCGAGAGTGCGGAAACACCCAAGACCGTCTGCCCCGTATGTGCCGGAACGTTTTACGTTCGCTACGACCTCTCCGCCGCGCGCGGCCTGCAGGTCCGCGATAACCTGCCGCAGATTGACAGCATGTGGCGCTACGCGCCGGTCCTGCCAGACGTCCCACCGGTCACACTCGCCGAAGGCTGGACACCCATTCTCCCGTCGCGTCGCAATCCCAACGTGCTGCTGAAGGAAGAGGGAGCCAACCCCACCGGTACCTTCAAAGCGCGCGGCATGAGCATGTGCATGACGATGATGAAGCACTACGGCATCGGCAAGGTCGCAGTGCCCAGCGCGGGCAATGCCGGCGGCGCATGTGCAGCTTACGCGGCTGCCGCAGGCATTGAGGCACACGTCTTCATGCCGCAGGACGTCCCGCTCGCCAATCAGGTCGAGTGCATCGCCTACGGCGCGCACATGACCCTCGTCGACGGCCTCATCAGCGACTGCGCCAAGATCGTCGCAGCACGCAGGGAAGAGGAGGGCTGGTTCGATGTCTCCACGCTGAAGGAGCCCTTCCGTGTCGAAGGCAAGAAGACCATGGGCTACGAACTGGTCGAGCAGTGCGGCTGGACCTACCCTGACGCAGTCTTCTACCCCACCGGCGGTGGCGTGGGCCTCATCGGCATGTGGAAGGCTTTCCTCGAAATGGAAGAGCTTGGCTGGGTCACCGGCAAGCGCCCGAAGATGATCGCCGTACAGGCAGCGGGCTGCGAACCCGTCACCAAGGCCTACCGCGAAGGCGCGGACGCCTCTGTGATGTTCCAGAACGCACACACACTCGCCAGCGGTCTCCGCGTCCCAAAGCCCTACGGCGACTACATCATCCTCGACGTCGTCCGCCAGAGCGGCGGCACCGTCATCTCCCAGACCGACGACCAGATCTTCGAGTCCATCCAGGACTGGGGTAAGAACGAAGGCATCCTGCTCTCGCCCGAAGGCGCCGCTGCCACCGCAGCCTACGACCGCCTCATCGAGACGGAATTCCTCAGCCCGAGCGACCGCGTCGTCATCTTCAACACCGGCACCGGCAACAAGTACACCGACGTACTCAACATCATGCAGCGTGCGCACCACGCTGTGTAATCGATAGGGCTCAGAAGGTCTGTCAGGCCTTCTGAGCCACACGTTTCCGTCCCGCTCACAAAGGTCCGCAAATCGTGCGATAGCCGCCCAAATGGGCGAACATCGGATTGCGAGTCGTAATCACCCCCTGCTAGGCTTTTCAAATGTCTGAAGTAGCTGCTCTTCCCGCTGAAACCGATGTTCTTCTGGTTGGCGCCGGTATCATGTCGGCCACGCTGGGTACGCTGCTCAAGACCCTCGCGCCGTCCGTCCGCGTCACCGTCGTCGAAGCACTCGACCGCCCGGCCATCGAAAGCTCTGACGCCTGGAACAACGCCGGCACCGGCCACGCCGCACTCTGCGAGCTCAACTACACCGCCGAGCAGCCCGACGGCACCATCGCCATCGACCGCGCCATCAAGATCAACGAGCAGTTTCAGCACTCCCGCCAGTTCTGGGCATCGCTCGTAGAGCGCGGCCTGCTGGCCGATCCGAAGCAGTTCATCAATCGCATCCCGCACATGAGCTTCGTCCATGGAGCCGAAGCCGTCGACTTCCTCCGCCGCCGCTTCGCAGCCATGCAGGTCAGCCCGCTCTTCCGCAGCATGCAGTTCAGCGACGACGCCGCAAAGGTCCGCGAGTGGATTCCGCTGATGATGAACTCCCGCGACGCCTCCGAACCAGTCGCGGCAACGCGTTCGGAAGAGGGAACCGACCTCAACTTCGGCGCGCTCACCCGTCTCCTTCTCGGCCTCCTGTATGAGCAGGGCAGCGGCATCTACACGCGCCACAAGGTCACGGATCTCACACGGCTGCCGGACAACCGCTGGTACGTCGAAGTAGAGAACCTCGCCACCAAAAAGCGCACACGCATCACCACCCGCTTCGTCTTCCTCGGTGCAGGCGGTGGGGCTCTGCCGCTTCTGCAACAGTCCGGCATTCCCGAAGGCCGCGGCTACGGCGGCTTCCCCGTCAGCGGCCAATGGCTGCGCTGCACCAACCGCGACGTCATCGAGCAGCACGCCGCCAAGGTTTACGGCAAGCCCGCACTCGGCGCACCGCCCATGTCCGTACCTCACCTGGACACGCGCGTCATCGACGGCAAGCGCGAGCTCCTCTTCGGACCCTTCGCAGGCTTCACCACCAAGTTCCTTAAGACCGGCTCGTTCCTCGACCTGCCCGGCTCTATCGGCACCGGTAACCTCATCAGCATGCTCGGCGCCGGCGCTACCAACCTTGAACTCACCAAGTACCTCATCGGCCAGGTCATGCAGTCGCAGGAAGACCGCATCAACGCCCTCCGCGAGTTCGTCCCCACCGCCCGCGGTGAGGACTGGGTGCTCGAAATCGCCGGTCAACGCGTACAGATCATCAAGCCCGACCCGAAGGCCGGCGGCAAGCTGGAATTCGGCACTGAGATCGTCCGTAGCGCCGACGGCTCACTCGCCGCACTGCTCGGTGCATCCCCCGGAGCATCCACAGCCGTCTCCATCATGCTCGAACTCATCGCCAAGGGCCTCCCGGTGCTGTCCGCAACAGAAAGCTCAGCAGACCGCATCCGCGACCTCGTGCCAAGCTACGGCCGCTCCATGAATACCGAACCCGAGCTCCTGACGCAAATGACGGCAGAGACGAGCCGCCTGCTGCAACTGGCATGAAAGTGGTTGCGGCAGCTGGGAGTCGCGGACTGATCCAGCCCGCACCCTCTTTGCGCAGCACGGTTCTGACGGTACAGGCGCTCCGTGGTATCGCGGCGTTACTTGTGATCTCGCTACATACGACCACCATGTGGTTTGAGCTGGGGAGACGAACACTGCCGTTCATCGTGAATGGTGGCACAGGCCTGGACATCTTTTTTGTTCTCAGCGGCTTCATCATGCCGCTCTCCGTGCGCCGGTCGAATAGCGGCCCGGCGGACGCCCGCAGATTCCTGTTGCGACGGCTTGAACGGCTTGTGCCTGCGTACTGGATCTTCACCACCTTGAAACTCCTCAAGGACTTCTTCCTGCCGGGTACAGTCAAGCTGGCAGTCTGGCACACGATCGCCTCTTACCTCTTCCTTCCCTCGCGGAACAGCCTGGGAGAGGTCGTGCCACTGTTGCCGCCGGGCTGGACACTAAACATGGAGATGCTTTTCTACCTCCTGATTGCCCTGGCGCTTCTGTTTCGCGTGCGCCTGCGGTATTTTCTGCCGCCATTGTTGATGCTGGGGGCGGCTGGGTTCTTTCTGCACTTGCCGGCTCTTGTGCCGGTGGACACCGCACGTCTGCCTCTCTTGTTAGAGTTCCTGCTGGGTATGGTGCTTGCCGAACGTTATCGCGCCGTTGCCTTGCGTGGTGCAATGCCTTGTCCGGCATGGATTGCATGCGCAGGGATGCTCCTGAGTACATGGCTGATGGTCTTTACACAATGGGGAGCCATCTCTTACTTCGTATTTGCAGGCCCGCTTGCCTTTCTGATGGTGGGCTTCGCGGTAGAACTTGAGCGATCGATTGGGCGCAGAATCCCGAGGCTGTTACTCCTCATCGGGGACGCGTCATACTCCATCTACCTTGTGCACTGGTTTCTCGTTGGCGCAGTCCGCAGCATCATTCAACTGCCGGCATTCTCGGGCGTCCAGAATTTCATGGTGCCGCTAGGGCTGACCATGGCGCTCAGCATCGTATGCGGTATCGCCTGCTATCACTGGATCGAAAGTCCCATCAATCGGCACTTTCATGTGCGGCGGCGAGCGGCGACAGCGGCCTGAAGAGCGCGAATGTGAGCAAAAAAAGACGCCAGCCCCCGAAGGCGCTGGCGTCGATCGAAAGATGAAAAGTAACTTAAACGCGCTCGATCACAACCGTATCCAGCGTGATGGTCTTCTTCGGACGGTCCATGCCGTCACGCGGAGCCTTGCTGATCTTCTCCACAATGTCGTAGCCCTCAACCACTTCACCAAAGATGGTGTGGCGGCCGGTCAGCCACGTGGTCGGCGCAACCGTGATGAAGAACTGCGATCCGTTCGTGTTCGGGCCGGCATTCGCCATGGCCAGCTTGCCCGTGGTCTGGAAGCCGTGCGGCGAACCCTTGGTCTCATCGGCAAACTTGTAGCCGGGGCCGCCCATGCCGGTGCCTTCCGGATCGCCGCCCTGGATCATGAACTCAGGAATCACGCGGTGAAAGACGGTGCCGTCATACAGCTTGTCGCCCTTCTTGCTGCGGCTCTCCCAGGACTTGCTGCCCTCGGCCAGGCCGATAAAGTTGGCGACGGTCTCCGGCGCGTCCTTCTCGTACAGCTTGGTAACAATGGTGCCCTCGCTGGTGTTGAAGATCGCGTAGGTTCCAGGTGTGCGCTCTGCCATGATTTTCGTTCTCCTTCTTTCGTTGCAAGTCTATCGGATGGGTTCGCCCGGCTTCCGGCGGTATCGTATGCCGCCCTGCCGAATGCTATTTCGCGGCCGGAGCAGCCGTAACGGCTGGCTCCGCCGGTAGCGGCTGGCCTTCCGGAACGATCGTCACCTTGTTGATCAAAACCGGTGTGACCGGCTTGTCGTTTGAGTTCTTTTCGACCCGCGCAATCGATTGCACCACCAGAACAGAGTGCGCATCGCACTGCCCGAAGATCGTGTGTTTGCCGTTCAGTTCCGGAACGGGCCCTTCCGTTACGAAGAACTGGGTGCTGCCCGTGCCAGGCCCGGCATTGGCCATCGCCAAGCGGCCTTCGCGGTCAAACCGTAGTCCGGCTGACCGCTCCTCGGGAATGTAATACCCCGCATCGCCCGCGCCCGTCCCGGCGCGGTCGCCGCCCTGGATCATGAAGTTCGCGATCACCCGATGAAACGTTGTGCCGTCGTAAAAATGCACACCCTTCATCGGCTTGTCGGTGATGGGATCCACAAACGGCTTGGTGCCGGTCGCGAGGCCGATAAAGTTCTCTACCGTCTTCGGCGATTCATTCGCAAAGAACTGGCACGTCAGGCGGCCCATGCTGGTGTCGAGGACGGCGGTCGGTCCATTCGGCATGGGCGGAATGCCCAGGCCTTCTGACGCACCTGGAGAATCCGGCAGTTCCTCCACCGGCGCCGCCGGCTTCGTCTGCTGGGGTGGTGAAGGTGACTGGGACGGCGTACCTGGCTCAGCCCGCTGAGCGTGCACGGGCAACGACAGGGCGAGGCCCGCAAAGATTGTGTAAGACGCAAATCGCAACATCATGCCGACTCCAAGAATACGCCCCTTGCCCATCGGCGGCGAACTGTGACGTCATTCGCCGCCGACAGGCGTCGCCTACCGGACGCAACCCCAAACCCATTGCCTTCGCTGCCCATCCCCCGGCGCGCTCACCGCATCCCACCGTTCTAAGACACGATCTGAATAGGGATATGCAAGAGATGACACGTACCGTTCTGCCCGGAAAGCCCTACCCGCTCGGAGCAACCGCCTCCAGCAAGGGAACAAATTTCGCTGTGTACAGCGAGAACGCTACGGCGGTCTCCGTCTGCTTCTTTGACGAACAGGACAACCAGGTTGACTGCGTTGCCCTGAAGGAGAAAACAGCGTTCGTCTGGCACGGCCTGGTCCGCAACATCCGGCCCGGCCAGCGCTACGGCTATCGCGTCGACGGCCCTTGGGAGCCGGAGCAAGGCCTTCGCTTTAACAAAGCCAAGGTACTGGTTGATCCCTACGCCAAGGCCATTACGGGCGATATCGATTGGAAGAAACCGGTCTTCCCCTACGACGTCATGAGCGGCGACGACCTTAAAAAAGACGATCAGGATTCAGCCAGCGGCGTGCCGAAGAGCATCGTTATCGACCCGCACTTTGACTGGGGGGGTGACTGCCCGCCGGAGATCCCGCTCTCCGACTCCATCATCTACGAGCTCAATGTCCGTGGCTTTTCCATGCAGAACACCGCTATCGAAGAGAGTTTGCGTGGCACCTACGCCGGTTTGGCATCCGAGCCCAGCGTCAAGTATCTGAAGATGCTCGGCGTCACCGCCGTCGAACTTTTGCCCGTCCACCACTTCATCGACGAAGGCCACCTCGTCGATCGCGAACTGCGCGACTACTGGGGCTACAACACCCTGGGCTACTTCGCTCCCATGGCCCGCTACAGCTCTTCCGGCAGCGACGGCGAGCAAGTCCGCGAGTTCAAGGAAATGGTTAAAGCCCTACACAAAGAGGGGATCGAGGTCATTCTCGACGTGGTCTACAACCACACCTGCGAGGGCAACGAGAAGGGCCCGATGCTCTTCATGGAGGGCATCGACAATACAACCTACTACCGCCAGGTCGCTGACAGTCCCCGCTACTACATGGACTACACCGGCACCGGCAACACGCTCAACGTCTCGCACCCGCAGGTGCTCATGCTCGTCATGGACTCACTGCGTTATTGGGTTACGGAGATGCACGTCGACGGCTTCCGCTTCGATCTCGCAAGCACGCTCGCCCGCGACGAAGAGGGTGTCCAGAAGCTCTCCAGCTTCTTCAACGTCATCCATCAGGATCCGATTCTGCAGTCGGTCAAGCTCATCGCCGAACCTTGGGATGTGGGCGAAGGTGGCTACCAGGTCGGCAACTTCCCGGTCCTGTGGGCTGAGTGGAACGGCAAATACCGCGACACCGTCCGCCGCTTCTGGAAGGGCGACGAAGGTCTGCTCTCGGACTTCGCCTACCGCATTACGGGCTCCAGCGATCTCTACCAGAGCGACGGCCGCAAGCCCTACGCCTCGATCAACTTCATCACGGCGCACGACGGTTTCACCCTCACTGATCTCGTTAGCTACAACGAAAAACACAACGAGAACAATGGCGACGACAACACCGACGGCGCCAATGACAACGACAGTTGGAACATGGGTGCCGAGGGCGCGACCGACGATCCTGATATTAATGAGTTACGTGAGCGTCAGACCCGCAACTTCCTGACAACGTTAATCTTGTCGCAGGGTGTTCCTATGATCTGCGGCGGCGACGAAGTCGGTCGTTCCCAGCGTGGCAACAACAACGGCTACTGTCAGGACAACGAGATTACCTGGTACGACTGGAAGCTCGACGAGCCCCGCCAGCGCCTGATGGAATTCACGACGAAGCTCATCGAGCTCCGGACCAAGCACCCCAACCTGCGTCGCCGCAAGTTCTTCCAGGACCGCACCGTGCGAGGCTCCGTCATCAAGGACATCGCCTGGTACGGCACAGGCGGCGAGGAGTTCCGCGAAGAGGACTGGAACGCCGACTGGCAGCGTTCTCTGGCTTTCATGCTCAACGGTAAAACTCTCGGCGTCACTGACGATGATGGCCGCCTCATCACGGATGACAGCTTCCTGATGATGGTCAACGCAGCCCACGACGGCGTCGAGTTCAAACTGCCGCCGCCGCCGGGCAACACACCCTGGCGCCAGGTACTCGACACCCAGAGGATCGACAATCCCTTCGCCGCAGAGACTCTTGGCGAAAAGGTGATTCTCGGTGGCCGTTCCATGCGTGTCTTCCGAGACGGCAAGGATTAAGCGGTCCCGCTTCCCACCACAGGGACAGCTATCGCGAAGCGAAGCGGAGGGATCTGCATCTTGATCCCTCCGCCCTACGCGATGCCAACGGCAGCGAATCAAGATTCTTCCGCGCAACCACCATCGCATGAAGCTGGTGCCCATACATACGCGCAGCGGATGTATGGGGATCCTCCATAGACAGGAACGCGTTGACGACACGCTCTCGCACGATTACCGTGTGACGGCGGGCCTCAATGCCACGCCGGAGTTCCCAAAGACATGATCCTTCGTGTAGCACTGCCACTGGCCCTTGCGCTTTCGGCCACCGTACTCACCAGCACCGCAGCCTGTGCTCAGGCACCCGCCGCACCACCCGCAACCCGCCCGGCACAGCGTCCTGACACCGGCTCCACGGCCGAGCTGAAAGAGAAGACCGTTCCCAGCCCGGACACGCGTCCGCAGAGCATCAAGGACGGCGTCCAGCTTCAGAAGCCGCAGCTTCAGGACTACGTCGCGATGCTCGACAACATCCCGCATCACGCGCCGGCCAAGCCCAAGAAACCGCGCAAGGTGCTGCTGCTGGCGCACGCCGCGGGCTTCGTCCATTCGTCCATCCCGATCGCGGCGGAGACCATCAAGGCTATGGGCGAGGCGACCGGCGCGTACAGCACCACCATCACCTTTGATCCCGCAGATATCAACGCCGCGAACCTCGCAAACTATGACCTGATCTTCCTCGACAGCACCACGCTCAACTTCCTGGATGACCCGAAGGACGCAGCCGCGACCGAAGCGCGCAAGAAGGCGCTGCTCGACTTCGTCCGCGGCGGCAAAGGCCTCGCTGGGATTCACGCAGCGGGTGACTCATACCACACGTCACCGCCCCGCGGATCGACCGACGCACCCACCGGCACATGGCAGGACTTCGACACCATGATCGGCGGCTACTTCAAGTTCCACTGGCTCTTCCCGCAGCCCATCACCGTGAAGATCGACGACCCGAAGAGCCCCATCACCGCCATGTTCCACGGCCAGGAGTTCACCGTGCATGACGAGATCTACACCTTCGTGCAGGACTCCTTCTCACGCAAGCGCGTGCACGTCCTCACCAGCCTCGACTACGCCAAGATGAGCGACGTCGACAAGGCGAAGGAGACGGCCGCAACCAAACGCACCGACGGCGACTACGCTCTGAGCTGGATCCGCCACGAAGGCAAAGGCCGCGTCTTCTATGAGGCCCTCGGCCACAGCGAACACATCTACGCCACGACACCCATCATGGAACACGTCCTCGCAGGCATCCAGTACGCCCTCGGCGACCTGCCGGCAGACGACAGTCCAAGCGTTAAGTAGCATGACGAAGCCAAACGCCCCACCCTTTGCAAGCAAAGGGTGGGGCGTTGTCCTTAAGCGCTCCGGTTGGAAGTGCTACGAAATCTTCTGCAGATACCCAAGAATCTCAGGATTCGTCCACAACTGCGGTCCGATGAACTTCCGGCGGATCATCCCGCCTCGGTCGATCAGGAAGGTCTCCGGCGGACGCACCGATCCGTACTTCAGGTTCACGCCCTCCATGCCCGTCCGGATGCTGAGGATGCTCATGTCGTACTGCTTCAGGAACTTCGCGTAGGCAACTGGATCGTCGTCGATGGAGACGGCCAGCACCTGGATGTCCGGCCGCGCCTTCTGCAGGGCCTGCAGGCTGGGCAATTCGTCGATGCACGGCGCGCACCAGGTAGCCCAGAAGTTAAGGACGACAACCTTGCCGCGGAACTGGCTCAGGCGCACGGTCTGCTGTCCGTCCTGGACGGTGAACTCGGGCGCGGTCTCCGCAATCTGTTGCGGATGGTCGCCACGATTGCAGCCCGTCAACAACAGGGCAGCGGCTAAAGCAAAACGCAGCGTCGCAGAAACTCTCACGCTTCCTATAATACGGAGGCGCATGCCAGACGAGTCGAGCAGTTCCCAACCCGAGCACCAGAGCACCGATCGCGTCACCCCCGCGCCGGACCTTGACCTCCGTTTTGACGGCAGCCCCACCGCCGCAGCCCTGCGCCGGACCGCTCCCGTCGTTCACCTTGAGGAGGACGAGCCGTCCACGCACCCCCTCACCGTCCTGATCCCCGCCCGGAACGAGGCGCACAACCTCCCAGGCTGCCTCAAATCGCTGCTCGACCAGTCCGAACCAGGCTTCCAGTTGGGGGAGCACTGGCACATTTTTGTGATCGACGATAATTCGGCGGATGAATCGATTCAAATCGTGCAGAAACTCGCAGAAAACCACCCCGGATTGCATGTTTTACAGGCACCTCCGCTGAAATCCAGCGGCAGCGGATTCACCGGAAAAAACGCCGCACTCTGGTTCGGAGCATCACAGCCTTTGGCTCACACAGCGAAATGGCTCCTCTTCACCGACGCCGACACCCTCCACGAACCAGGCAGCACCAGCCGCGCCATCGTCGAAGCAGAACGCCACGATTTAACGATGCTGAGCTACTCGCCACGCCAGCTCGTAGCAAACTTCGTGCAGCGCGCGCTGATGCCGCTGATCTTCTCGGAGCTCGCAAGCACCTATCCACCGAAGAAAGTAAGCGACCCATCCAGCCCCATAGCAGCAGCCAACGGCCAGTTCCTGCTCGTCCGCAGGCAGGCCTACTTCGACGTGGGCGGTCACATGGCCGTAGCATCTTCCGTGCTCGAAGACGTCGCACTCGCCAAGCTGCTGAAGCGCCGCCACACCATCCGACTGCGCTACGCACCGGAAGCGGTAAGTGCACGAATGTACGCGTCAACACCGGAGATGATCGAAGGCTGGACGAAGAACCTCGCACTGCTCTTCGGCAATCCGCTGATCATGGCGGCCATCGCCCTACTCAACTTCGTTCTGCTGCTTGGCCTGCCGCTGCTGCCCCTCCTGATGCCGAACCTTGTGGTCTGGCAGGCGCTGGCCATCTTCATCGTCTGGCTGCGTGTGCTCCTGCGCTACTTCTCGCGCGTCGGCCGTTCCCACGCGCCCTTCCTCGACCGCATCCTCACGGTGATCGCACTGCCACTCTTCGCAGCTTTGTTGATCCGCTCATGGCAGATGGTCAAGATCGCGAAGGCCGTCACGTGGAAGGGCCGCGAGTACACGACTTAGCGACTCTTAACGCCTTACACTCATCCAATAAGACGATGATTTATCTGACACGCAAAGCCGAGTTCTCCTCCGCCCACTTCTATCGCAATCCCGCTTGGAGCGAAGAGAAGAATCGCGAAGTCTTTGGCAAGTGCGCCAATACGAATGGGCACGGCCACAACTACACGCTTGAGGTTACGGTGGGCGGCGAGGTCGATCCCGTCACCGGCTTCGTCGTGGACCTGAAGCTGTTGAAGGACATCCTAGAGCAGGAGGTGGTCAGCGTCTATGACCATCGCCACCTAAACCACGAGGTGCCGGAGTTTGCGAACGTCGTGCCCACGACCGAGAACATCGCAGTGGCCATCTGGCGCCGGCTCGATGGGAAGATACCGAACGCCAAGTTGCAGCGGGTGCGCGTCTATGAGATGGACGATCTCTTCGCAGACTTCTACGGCGAGGGCTTGAACGATGGGATCTCGGACACAGCAGCCCCGGAGCTGGTAGCGTAATGCCAATCGCACACTTCACACGCCGCTACCGCCTTTCCGCATCGCACCGGTTGCATGCGCCGAGCCTGAATGATCAGCAAAACCGGGATACCTACGGCAAGTGCAACAACCCGTACGGCCACGGTCACAACTACTTCGTTGAAGTCACAGTGGCAGGACCCATCGATCCCGAGACAGGCTTTGTTGTCGATATGCCTAAGCTCGATGCACTCGCGAAGCGGGAACTCATCGATCGCTTCGACGCGCAGCACATGAACGCGGATCCGGTCTTTAACGGCGACTTCGTGCCGTCGACCGAGAACCTCGGCATCGAGGTCGAGCGCGTCTTCCGTCGCGCGGTTCCGCTGCTCGATCCCACGTGCCAATTGCGGCTGCATCGGATCCGCATCGAAGAGACGAAGAACAACAGCTTTGACCTACTGGCGCCTGGCCAGATCGATGCCTTGATCCCGCACGAACAGCATGCTCTGCAACCGATCGCCTAGCCGCGCGTCTGAAGAAAGAAGCCATGAAAGATAGTCGACTGGAAACGAACACGGCCGTTGCAGAACCGCAAGTCACTCTGAACGACGCGACTACCGCGGAGCTTTACAGGGAATTGCTGCTGCGCATCGGTGAAAACCCCGAGCGCGACGGCCTGCTGAAAACGCCCGAACGTATGGAGAAGGCGATGACCTTCCTGACGCACGGGTACGAGCAGAGCGCTACGGACATCCTGCGCGGCGCGCTCTTCGACGTCGACTATGACGAGATGGTAATCGTCCGTGACATCGAGTTCTACTCGCTCTGCGAGCACCACATGCTGCCGTTCTTCGGCAAAGCGCATATCGCTTATATCCCAAAAGGAAAGGTCATCGGCCTTAGTAAGGTCGCGCGTCTGGTCGATGTCTTCGCACGGCGCCTGCAAGTGCAGGAACGTATGACTCGCGAGATCGCCGATGCAGTCGTCGAAGCTATCCACCCAATGGGAGTGGCCGTCATTCTTGAGGCGCAGCACCTCTGCATGATGATGCGCGGAGTAGAGAAGCAGGGAAGCATGACGTCAACGTCAGCGATGCTTGGCTGCTTCCGCGAGAGCGCACAGACACGCAACGAATTCCTGTCGCTCATCCGCAGGCCCGGCGGCTTCTAGTGCTTCGCACCGTCCTCGACGCGCTACCGCGCGTGTATTCATGAGTGCGGAATCTGTTCGTAGCCGTCTCCAGGACGGGCCTAGCCGACTGCAAGCAACGGCAAGCCATCACGAGATGGTGCGATCGGTGGTCTAATCGAAGACTGCAATGAATGGACTCCTGATCTTCGATAAGCCCTCCGGTCTCACCTCGCACGATGTTGTCTCCCTCGTACGTCGCGCCACAGGCGAAAAGTCTGTCGGCCACCTTGGCACCCTTGATCCGATGGCAACGGGCGTGTTGCCGCTGATGCTGGGCAAGTGGACTCGGCTAGCGCAGTTCTTCGGTGCTGCTGAGAAGCAATACACCGGCACAATCCGATTCGGCTTCGCTACCGACACCTACGACGCGGAGGGAGTACCTGCAGGCGATCCGCAATCACTGGATTGCAATCTGGAAAGATTGCGCGAACTGAGCGCCGGCTTCCACGGCACGATCGATCAGGTACCGCCCGTTTTCTCTGCGAAGAAGATCGGTGGCGTGCCTGCGCACAAGCTCGCTAGGCAGGGCAAGGAAGTGCCTGTAAAGCCCGCGCGCATTACGATCCACGGCTTTGAGCTGACATCGCTCGAGGGCGATAGGGCATCGTTTACGATGCACGTCTCGGCGGGCGGTTACGTGCGATCCGTCGCGCATGAGCTTGGTCAGTTAGCTGGATGCGGCGCGCACCTGAGCGCGCTACGCCGCGTGCAGGCCGGACCGTTTACGTTGGCCGATGCGATCACACGCGAGCAACTGATCGACGCAGCCAACGCCGGCACCATCGAGGCACTGTTGCCGCATGCTCGTACGGTGCTGCCAGAGATGCCGTCGGTGACGGCCGATGAAGGTTCGCAGAACAAGCTACGCAACGGGATGGCCGTCAACCTGCCGGAGTTCTCCGACGCGCCGCTGATTCGCATCTTCAAGGACCGCAACGAACTGTTGGGTATCGGCCGCCGTGTGGCCGGCACGCTCATTCAGCCGTTTGTGAACCTGGCCTAGGGAAGTAGCTCACTTCTTCAACAGCGGTTTGATCAGTCCAAAGATGTTCTTCGATACCTGCTTGCAGCCCTGCGCTGTGGGGTGGATGCCGTCTTGCTGGATACTCCCTGGGACACCATAGACGTCCTGCAGGACAAAGGGCAGCAGTGGCACATGGTACTTCTTTGCGAGCAGCGTATAGGTCTCGTTGAAGGACTTGATGTAGGGCTGACTGTACTGCGGCGGCAGCGTGATACCGGCCATGGCTACCTGCGTGCCGCTGCTCTGTAGCTTATTGACGATGCTGTCCAGGTTGGTACGCGAACTCGCCACCGGTACGCCACGCAGCCCGTCGTTTCCGCCGAATTCGACGACGACGATAGCAGGTTTCAGTGCCAGCACCCGCTCCACGCGCGCGAGGCCATCCTTCGTGGTGTCGCCGCTGATACCCATGTTCACGACGCGGTAGCGGTAACCGGCTTTGTCCAGGTCGCGTTGCAGGTCAGCGGGGTAGCTGCTTTCCATATCCACGCCGTAGCCAGCCGTCAGACTATCGCCAAAGGCGGCAATGACGGGGCGGCTGTCTGTCGCCGTCGGAGCATTCGGTGTGACGGTTGGTGTGTGTGAGGTCATGGATCCCAAGGGGGTGGCGCCTCCGTCGGTGCTGTCGGTGGGGCGTTCGTGACGTTCGGCTTCGCAACCTGAGATCGCCAGCACAGCGCATACCGTCAACATCGCGGCCAGTAAGCGGCTGTGCCGCGGAAGGTGGCGCTGTATCATCGTGCTCAATCCGGAACAATCTCTCAACATCATCCGTCCAACGTAGCAAAGTTCCTGAAAGCGAGTTCGAGCCTGAGTCCCGACACCCAAACTGCCAGCAGTGCCGCACCCAGTATTCGTGTGGCGGGCCTTCGCAAGTCGATCCGCAATGGCCCACGCACCGTCGAAATCCTGCGCGGCATTACGTTTGATGTCAGCGCGGGCGAGTTTGTCGCTATCGTCGGCTCGTCGGGTTCGGGCAAGAGCACGTTGCTGGGCCTGTTGGCGGGACTGGACACGCCGACCGAGGGCAATGTCACGCTGCAGGGCACTGCCATCAGCTATCTACCGGAAGACAAGCTGGCCGAGGTCCGGGGCAAGCTGATTGGCTTTGTCTTTCAAAGCTACCAATTGATTCCGACGTTGACGGCGCTTGAGAACGTGCTCTTGCCCCATGAGCTGAACGCTCCATCGAAGGAGCAGGCAGCGGGCATCGCCCGTGCGAAGGACCTGCTTGCAGCCGTCGGCTTGTCGGAACGGGCCGACCACTACCCCGTGCAGCTTTCGGGCGGAGAGCAGCAGCGCGTGGCGTTGGCACGAGCATTCATCCTGCGGCCACCCATTGTGCTGGCCGACGAACCTACCGGCAATCTGGATACGCACAATGGCGCGCACATTATGGAACTGCTGTTGGACCTGAACCGCCGCGAAGGCACGACGCTGGTGCTGGTCACGCACGATCCGGCAGTTGCCGCGCACGCGACACGGGTGCTAACCGTCCGCGATGGCGAAGTGATCTCCGATATCTATAAGACACCGGAGCAGGTGTAGGCGGTGGCCGCGCTCTCATGGACTACGGCAGCCCGCATCGCTTCGCGCGAGCTGCGATCGTCACGCGGAAAGTTCTTCTTTGTCATCCTGTCGGTTGCGATTGGGGTTGCGGCCCTGACGGGCGTGCGAGGATTCTCATCGGCATTTCGGCAGACACTGCTGGTGCGTGCTCGCTCTATCCTTGCCGGTGACCTTTCGGCACGCATGTTTCAACAGCCGGACGCCTCGCAGATTGCGAAGCTGGATGCCCTGAAGACCGGCGGCGTCCGCATGACGCCTATTACAGAAATGGCCGGCATGGCGACTGCGGCCAACTCGCTTGATCCGCTGCTGGTTGCGCTCAAGGCGATCGACACCTCGGCTTATCCGTTTTATGGCGTGGTCGATCTGAAGCCATCTATGCCGCTGACGCAGGCCGTCGGAGGAGACAACGTTGCGGTCGGTGAAGACCTGCTGATTCGCCTGAAGCTGCATACGGGTGACCGCATCCAGCTTGGCGATGCGAAGCTGCGCATCTCGTCGATCGTGTTGAGCGAGCCGGATCGTCTCTCCGGATCGTTCGCTGCGGGGCCGCGCATCCTACTGACGCAGGACCAGTTGGAGAGTACACACCTGCTGGCGCCGGGTTCGCGTGCCGGGCAGCGTTACCTCTTCAAGCTGCCGGTGAAGAACGACCGCGATGTGGTGCGGCTGAAGGCGCAGCTTGAGACGATCCTGCCGGAGTCGCAGGTGACGGACTATCGCGAGACGAATCCTGCCATCACCATGGCGCTTGATCGTGCGACGGGCGTGCTGTCCTTGGTATCGCTGGTAGCGCTTGTGCTGGGAGCTGTGGGTGTCGCCATGGCGATGCGCACACACCTGTTACAGCGCATGGATTCCATCGCCATCATGAAGTCGTTGGGCGCTCGGTCATCGCACATTCTGCGCATCTACCTGCTGCAGACGCTGCTGCTTGGTCTGCTGGGTGGTGTCGTTGGCGTGGTGCTTGGTGTTGGCGTGCAACTGGTGCTGCCGCTGCTGCTGGCGAAGTTGCTGGGCGTTACGCCGGAGCTGCACATTGCGGCATCGGCGATCTTTGCGGGACTTGCCACCGGATTGCTGACCACGCTGCTGTTCACCATGCCGCCACTGCTGGATATCCGCAACGTGCGGCCTATCCTCATTCTGCGCCGCACGGTGGATGATGCAGGCGATGGCAGCGCAGTAAGTGGCTTTCTTGCAAAGATCCGTCGCTCCGGCGCGCAGATCGTTGCGGGCATCCTTATCCTTGTCGGCATCACGTTAATTGCGACGACGCTGTCGGACTCGAAGGCAGTCGGCCGCGTCTTTACGGGCGGGTTGGCTGCGGTGCTGCTGGTTCTGCTGATCACTTCGACGCTGGTTCTTGCCGGGTTGCGCGTGCTCCTGCGCGGAACGCGTTCTTCCCTGACACCGGTTGTGCGCCATGGACTTGCGAACTTGTATCGGCCCGGCAATCCTTCCGCGGCGTTGCTGGCTGCAGTTGGGCTTGGTGTGATGCAGATTGCCAGCGTCTTCTTTCTGTCGCATGCGCTCATCAAGGAACTGAAGCTGTCCACACAACCGACGTTACCGAACGTCTTCCTCATCGACATCTCACCCAGTGAGATCGACGGTGTGCGTGCGTTGTTGAAGACGCAGCCGTCGGTGCGAGGGGAAGCGGAGATGCTGCCGGTCATCGCTTCGCGCATCTTGTCCGTTAACGGAACGCCCGCGGCCGACCTGAAGCTGCAGAACTTTCCCAAGCGCATGCTGCAGTCGATTTCGATCACGTGGACCGACAACTTTCCGCCGGGCACGAAGGTCGTTCGCGGTGCCTTCTGGCAGCCGGGCGAGCCGCTTGCGAAGCTTGCTATCGGGCAGCGTATGGCGCAGAGGCTTGGCGTTGATGTTGGATCGCACATCTTGTTTGCTGCACCCGGCGATCCCGACCATCCGGTAGACGCAACGGTGGCGGCCATCATCAAATCCGATGGCCAGCATGCTTTTTCGCGCGCGGAGTTTCTGTTGCCACGTACACCGCTCGCGTCGTTGCCCACGGTCTGGTACGGCGGTGTGCATGCAAACCCCGATCAGGTGGGCGAACTGCAGAGGGCTTTGTACGCGAAGTATCCCACGGTTACCGTCATCAACGTGGCGCAGGCTATGGAGACGCTGCGTGGTGTGCTGTTGCAGGTGTCGCTGGTCGTGCAGTTCCTCGCGGGCTTCTCAATCTTTGCGGGACTTGTGATTCTTGCCAGTGCCATCGCTGGCACGCGGTACCGGCGCATTCGCGAGGTTGTCGTCCTCAAGACCTTGGGAGCCACGCGATCACGCATCGCCGCGATCTTCTCGATTGAGTTTGCAACGCTGGGCCTTATCGCTGGATTTGTCGGCCTGATCTTTGCGAACCTGACGACGCGAATCGTTCTGCGACAGCTCGACCTCGACTATCACTTCCTGACGTTGATCAATGTGTGCGCGCTTCTAGGCGTTGCACTGCTTACGGTTGCGACAGGATGGCTTGCCAGCTTTCGTGTCCTTGGTCAAAAGCCCTTGGAAGTACTGCGCGAGGAGTAACTGGCTCCCTTTTCCTTATGGACTTTTGATGACTTCCTTACGGCTTTCTTAGGGCCCTAAAGCCTAGCATTCGTTATGGCGCTGCTGGATTTACAACCCCCGGCGGCGCTGAACGGAGAAGTATGCGAAGCACAAAGATTTCCACGCTGGCGCTCTACGCAACCGTAGCGACGACCGCAGCATTTCTGCAGTACCCCATCAACATGCAGGCACAGACGGCCGTCAACCAGATGAGTAGCTCTGTAGTGTCTACGGACGTCTTGGATGGTTCATCCGATGTGGTTGAAGGCAAACCGCCGCAGGGCGGTGCCGCCGCGGGCGAGGCCCCCTCTTCCGGTGGCAACTTCTTTCGTCGCCTTGGTCATTTTTATGGGCAGGACTGGGCCGGTACAGCGCCGGCGACTCCGCCAGCTGTTCGCCGCGCATTGGATGCACCGCTAGACTCGGCGCCCTTTCCCAGCTCCGATTGGGGCTATGGCGGATCGCCACTGCTCGGTGTCCCCGACTCCAACGTATATCCGTTGATGACGGCCCTGAAGTTACAGAACTCGCGGACAAAGATCTATGGATGGATCGCACCAAGCTTCAATGCGAGCACGTCGGGATCGAATAATTTTCCTGTGTCTTATGATGTCTTTCCGAATAGCGTTGTCTTGAATCAGGCCGTCATCTATGTGGAGCGCCTGCCAGACACGGTACAGAAGAAACACTTCGACTTCGGCTACCACTTCACAGCGCTCTACGGTAATGACTACCGCTTCACGACGGCGAAGGATTACTTCAGTCAGCAACTGCTGCAAAAGAATCGTCGTTACGGCTTTGATCCGGTACTGGAATATGCGGACCTTTACTTCCCCGTGAAGGAAGGCCTCAATATCCGGATTGGTCGCTTCCTGTCCGTTCCGGGCATAGAAGCGCAGCTGGCGCCCAATAACTACAACATGACGCACTCATTGCTTTATACGATCGATCCCTTCACGGACACGGGCATCATTGGGACGTTGAAGCTGAGTAAGCAGTGGCTGGTGCAACTCGGAGTGTCTGCGGGGCATGACGTGGCGATCTGGTCAGATGATCGAAAAGCTTCGGGCATCGCGTGTCTCAACTATTCGACGAAGACGAACCATGACAACTTCTATGCATGTGCCAACGGCATCAACGATGGAAAGTACGCGTACAACAACCTGCAGGACTACGACATGACCTGGTACCACCGCTTCAATGCCAAGTGGCACATGGCAACGGAGGCCTGGTACATGTATCAGCGCGAAGTACCTAACGTGGCAGGCAATGTAGCCAACCCTGTGCCGACCGAGACGGGCGCCAATGGTGCGAAGTGTGCAGCCGGCCAACTGCGTTGTACGGCACCGGAGTACGCGATCGTGAACTATATCAATCGTGAGATCAACTCGAAGCTGGCTGTGGGTTTCCGCTCGGACCTTCTGAACGACAAGAAGGGACAGCGCACAGGTATTGCAGGCAAGTACACCGAGAACACTTTGTACGCGACGAAGTACATCGGCAGCACGATCGTGCTTCGTCCCGAAATCCGCTTTGATCATTCCTGGGACATGCGGGGCTACAACAACGGCACGGCTCGCAACCAGTTCTTCGTGGGCGCGGACCTCATCTACAAGTTCTAGTCGAGAGGTCAGGAGCGCCGGCACCCAGGCTCTCCTGTCTCTTTTCATGTCGCCGCGACGCTCACTCGCACACGATAGTTATGGCGGCGCTAGGTCTGCTACTAACACTGGAGAAAGCCATGATGTCAGGTCTTATTTTCGTCGACATCCTCGCATACGGCGGAGCGGCACTTGGAGTCGTTCTTTTGTACCTGGCCGGAGCCATGCTACTGCGTCCTGATTGCGCGGCGCCCTGTCTTTCCGTCCTCATCGAACGGGAACGTGCCCTGGAATGCGTACAGGAAGGGAGCTTTAATGCCAGCCGTGCGCGTGCCTGCGGCAGCCTCTTCCTGATGTTCGCGTCTTTCTTCGCCGTCTGTATCGTTCGTGCCCTTCAGCGTCCGTAGGAGAGTCCCGATGCCCAACGAAAAACTGCATAAGACTTCGGCGATCAAGCGTGGCGTTGGCGATCGTATCTTTCTTGCCTTCGCAGGAAGGCGGCATCGTTCGGACCGTGTCGACTTTCCCGAAAAAGCAGATCTACGAGCAGAGCTCCTCGGCATTCTGTTGTTGACTGCGGTCGCCGGCATGATCGTCGTTGTCTTGTGGCGATATCTCACCGAAGCCTATTAGGTCGCCAACATGAGTGTGCCCGGGAGGCATATATGTTCCAAAGATTTGAAATGCAGCAGGACTGGACTCATCTCGCAGCGTGGGCCGGCGTTGAATCGACGGTGGCTACCATCGCATCGATCGAGTCAATGGCTTCGCTAAGACACCAGCAGAGAAGCGTTAAATTCCACCCCGTGGTCAGGATCTCCCCCACAACATCGCGTCGGGAGATCGTCTGGATGCGCGAGGGGTTAGTGCCGTCCTACGCGTGCGATGAGCGTGGTGCAGAGCAGCGTTCCGAAGCGCATGCGGAAGCGATGACGTGCGACTCGTGCTTCCGTAGCGCCTTTCGTCGTCGCCGCTGCGTCATACCAGCCACTGTGCTGCACGAACGCCGTCACCTCTCGACGGAGATCGAGCAGCAGTGTTCCTTCGCGCTTGAATGTGGCGGTCTATTCGGGATTGCAGGTGTGTGGGAGACGTGGACCAACGATCAGGGGCACGCTGTCGAGAGCTTTGCCATCGTGACGGCACTTGTAACGCCGATCTTGAGCACGCTCTTCGAACGGCTGCCCGTAGCGCTGACGGATGCGGCGGATCTGGATCGCTGGCTTCGCATCGCGAAAGAGGAGGGGAAGGAACCTGTCGACCTCATGCGACCACTGTCCTCTGCGCAACTTCGAAATTGGAAGATGATGCCCGGTCCTGTGGACATGCACCTGGAACTTGCCGGGGTGCGGCCTCAAACAGAACGGACCGTGGCCTGATCGGGCCACAGTCCGTTCGTTGCAAGCGACAAAGTGCTCGAGCGTCAGGTACTCACAAGTACCAGGGAATATTGACGACCACGATACGTCGATTGCCGCGCACAAGCAGCAGCAACTTCAACATCTGCGTCCGTTGATTGTGCAGCAGGTTTTCCCACCAGTGCTTAACTACCAGTTCGGGGATCAGCACGGCTATCTTCCGTTTGGGATAGTCCTTTTCGAGGCTCAGGATGTAGTCCATGAGCGGCGTGATGACGGTTCGGTACGTACTCTTGACCTGCACCATCTCCGGCACTGGTCCATCGTGGGCGCGAATCGGACCCATGACCATGCGTTCCCAAGTCTCGTCGAAGCCGCTGTCCGTATCGGTCTCGACGGTTACGATCTTCACATCCTGGCTCATCACCAGCCCGAAGCGTACAGCCTTTTCAGTGATCTTGTCCCAGCGGGCAACGGGGATCACGACCAATGGCTGCTCAAGATCGGTGAAGCGCAGCGGCTCAGGATCAGCTGTCTCGTGATTGATACGGGTGTAGTGATGCTTGATGCCGTGCATGAGCCAGATGATGGCAGGCACCAGCAGCGCCGTGATCCACGCGCCCGAGGTGAACTTGGCCACTAATACCACTAATAGCGTAATGCCGGTTGCGACGGCGCCAAGTCCGTTTAGGAACATCTTGATGTGGCGATGCTTTGCGTCCGTGCATTTCATCCAGTGACGAACCATGCCGGCCTGGCTAAGCGTAAAGGCGAGGAAAGCGCCGATGGCATAGAGCGGAATCAGTCGATCGGTTACGCCGTTGAAGATGATAAGCAGCAGAGCCGTGAAGCCGGTCAGAGCATAGATGCCGTGCGAGAAGAGAAGTCGTCGTCCGCGCAATAGGAAGACGCGCGGCATGTAGTCCTTCAAAGCAATCGCACGAGCCATGCGCGGGAAGTCGGCAAACGCTGTATTGGCGCTAAAGCTGAGCGCGGCAAGGACGCTGCCCATCGTAAGGAAGTAGAACCACCCCCGACCGAAGACAGCAGCTACTTCAATCGACAGCACACTCTGGTAAGCTGCATCGCCCGAATCCATAGCGGTCACGCCATAAGCACGCGCGACGTAAGCCAGGCCTGCGAGCATGGTGAAAAGCAGACCGATAATGACGGTGAGCGCGTGGTTCGCCCGCTTCGACTTCGGTTCCTTGAAGGCAGTGACACCGTTCGACACGGCCTCGACGCCCGTCATGGCAGCGCACCCACTGGCAAACGCCTTGAGCAGCAGCCAGATTGTGACGTACTGCATGGTCGCGGAGATGGGCGGCGGCGGAGCTGCCAAAGGAATGGGATGTCCGTGCGCGGCATAGGTGTGCCAGACGCCGACAGCAACGGTCGCCAACAACGTCCCCACAAAGAGAAACGTCGGCAGCATGAAGACAAAACCAGACTCCTTCACGCCGCGCAGGTTGATCAGGACAATGATCATCAGAATCAGCAGGCACAGCGCAAGCTGATGCGGATGGAGCCGGGGCACTGCACTCACCAGGGCCGTCACACCTGCGGACACACCCACAGCCGCGGTGAGGATGTAGTCAATCATCAGCGCAGCAGCCGCAAGCAGGCCCGCGCCATCGCCAAGGTTCTCGCTGGCTACGGTGAAGGATCCACCACCGTTGGGATAGGCCTCGATGGTCTGGCGATAGCTGAAGTACAGAATCGCCAGCAGAACCAGGATCGCGCCAAAGATAGGCAGCAGATGCTGTTGCACGCCAAGCAGGCCAAGCGGGACGAGGATCGCCATGGCCTGTTCCGGACCGTAGGCGGCGCTCGTGAGTCCATCCAGGCCAAAGATCGGGATGCCGGCTGCAACGCCTATATGTTCATTGTGTGCATCGCTGGTCGCCAGCGGTTTTCCTAGAAGAAGGTCGAACAATCGCATGCGAAGGGAGAGCCTCAAGGACCGGGGAGGTCAAAGAGTATTAGAGCCCACACCCGCATAAGAAAGTCGTAAAGATACAGCTTTGGCTTTGACGCAGTCGATATCGCCAGCCCGTTGCTTCAGCGCCGCTGATCAATCGACCAGCGGCTTGCGAAGCATCTTTAGCGTGCCTGATCCAAAGCAAGATTCAACTGCAGGACATTGACTCTCGGCTCTCCCAGCAGGCCAAACTGACGCGGGATGACGCTTTTCCGAACTATCGCCGTCAAATCTGCCTCAGGGATATGCCTCTCCTTCGCAACACGAGGAACCTGGTAGAGGGCCGCCGCGGGGGAAAGGTCCGGATCCAGACCCGATCCAGAGGTAGTCACCAGATCCACGGGTACTGGAGCACCATTCGATTCAGCCGCCGTGCTGGCGTTCACACGATCGATCAGAGTCTTTGTAGACGGCCCCAGGTTCGATCCGCTGGAATTGCCAGCGTCGTACCCCGCGCCAGCCGCGGAAGGGCGACTGTGGAAGTAGCCGGCGCCAGTGAACGGCTGACCGATCAGCCGTGAGCCGATGAGCTCACCGTTGCGCTGCACCAGTTGACCATCAGCCTTGTCACGGAACAGCAGTCGCGAAAGACCAGTGATGGCAAGTGGATAAAGGATGCCCAGCAGGACCGCAGTGATGACGGTGTAGAGACAAGCCGTAATGATTTGCTTCTTCATATAAGTGTCCTATGCGAGATGCATCGCGGTAACGAGCATGTCGATGAGCTTGATGCCGATGAACGGCACCACAATGCCGCCTACGCCGTAAACCAGTAGATTTCTCTGCAGCAGTGCAGCAGCGGATAGCGGCCGATACGATACTCCACGCAGTGCCAGTGGGATAAGTCCCACGATGATCAACGCGTTGAAGATGATGGCCGACAGCACAGCCGATTCCGAGTTGTGCAGATGCATGATGTTGAGCGCATTCAGCACCGGGAACACCCCGGCAAACATCGCAGGGATAATCGCGAAGTACTTTGCCACATCGTTCGCAATGGAGAACGTCGTCAACGCGCCGCGTGTCATCAGCAACTGCTTGCCGATAGCAACGATCTCGATCAGCTTGGTAGGGTTGCTGTCCAGATCCACCATGTTGCCGGCTTCTTTTGCAGCCTGCGTACCGGAGTTCATGGCGACGCCTACGTCAGCCTGAGCAAGAGCGGGCGCGTCATTGGTGCCATCGCCCGTCATCGCAACCAGCTTGCCCTCCGCCTGCTCGCGTTTGATGAGGTCCATCTTGTCCTTCGGCTTGGCTTCTGCCAGGAAGTCATCCACACCAGCCTCACGCGCAATGGCCGCTGCCGTCAGCGGGTTATCGCCCGTGATCATGACCGTGCGAATACCCATGGCGCGCAGTTGTTCGAAGCGCTCCTTCATGCCGCCCTTCACAACATCCTTCAGGTGAATGACGCCCAGCACACGACCGTTCTCTGCGACCACCAGAGGTGTGCCGCCACTATTCGCGACCATCTCCACTGCACTGCGAACCTCATCATGCATGGCACTGCCATGCTCCTGCAGATAGCGAGCAATCGCATCGACCGCACCCTTACGGATGCTGCGACCGTCGACTTCAATACCGCTCATGCGCGTCGTTGCAGAGAAGGGAACGAACTCCGCATTCATCTGCCCCAGCTCGCGTCCGCGAAGCCCGTACTTCTCCTTCGCAAGCACCACAATAGAGCGGCCCTCCGGCGTTTCATCGGGCAGGGAAGAGAGTTGTGCGGCATCGGCAAGCTGCTCTGCGGATACCCCGGGTGCCGGGATAAACTCCGATGCCTGGCGATTGCCAATGGTGATAGTGCCCGTCTTATCAAGCAGCAAGGTATTGACGTCGCCAGCTGCTTCCACAGCACGTCCCGAAGTAGCAAGAACGTTGTGCTGCACCAGTCGATCCATACCCGCGATACCGATGGCTGAGAGCAGGCCGCCAATGGTTGTGGGGATGAGGCAGACCAGCAGTGAGATCAAAACAAAGATCGTCTGCGGCGCACCGGAGTACTGTGCAAAGGGCTGCAGTGTCACTACCGCCAGCAGAAAGATGATCGTCAATCCTGCAAGCAGAATATTCAGAGCGATCTCGTTCGGTGTCTTCTGCCGCTCAGCACCCTCAACCAGCGCAATCATACGATCGAGGAAGGTCTCGCCGGGATTGGATGTGATGCGAACCTCGATGACGTCGCTAAGCACTCGCGTGCCACCAGTCACTGCGGAACGATCACCGCCTGCCTCGCGGATCACTGGAGCGGACTCGCCTGTAATTGCAGACTCATCCACAGAAGCAACGCCCTGGATTACTTCACCATCGCCCGGGACCATCTGTCCCGCAACGACGCGGACCACATCGTTCACGCGCAGCTGCGAACTTGGGATCTCCTCGACAGCGCCGCTCTTGTCGACGCGATAGGCCGTTGTCTCCGACTTTGCGAGACGCAGCGCATCAGCCTGCGCTTTGCCACGGCCCTCCGCCATCGCCTCTGCGAAATTCGCGAACAGTACGGTGAACCAGAGCCACAGGGTGATCTGCACATCAAAACGGAAGTGGCCGGTGTGCGTCGCCATGTTTGCGATTAGCAGAATGGTCGTGAGTACGCTGCCGATCTCCACAACGAACATCACGGGATTCTTCATCATGCCGCGGGGATGCAGCTTCACGAATGCATCCACCGATGCTCGTTTCACAATCGCCCGGTCAAATAAGGACTTCTTTTGAGTTGCCATGTCTATCTTTCCTTGTCCGCGTCAACGAACGTTTAGAACAGGTGTCCCGCGCGAAGTAGCAGGTGCTCCAGGATGGGGCCAAGGCTCAGCACCGGGAAGAACGTCAGCGCGCCAACGATGACAATCAAACCTGTCAGCAGCACGGTGAAAAGCGGTGTCGTGACGGGGAATGTGCCAGCGGTTGCAGGCGTAATCTTCTTCGCGGCCAGATTGCCAGCGATCGCGAGCATCGGAACGATCATCAGGAAACGTCCTGCGAACATAGCGATGCCGAGCGTGAAGTTATACCAATGCGTGTTGGCACTCAGTCCCGCAAATGCAGAGCCGTTGTTACCTGTGGCAGAGGTGTACGCATACAGAACTTCCGACAACCCGTGAGGTCCATGATTTGCCAGGCCTGCCAGTCCCGCTGGAGTTCGAAGACCGATTGCAGCCAGACCAAGAATGATCAGCGGAAAGATCAACAGGTAAAGCATTGCCATCTGGACGTCATACGACTCGATTTTCTTGCCCAAGTACTCCGGTGTTCGACCGACCATCAAGCCCGCGATGAACACCGCGACGATCACGAAGACCAGCATGCCGTACATGCCCGCTCCCACACCGCCAAAGACGATCTCACCAAGCAGGATGTTCGTCAAAGGAACCAGCCCACCAAGCGGCGTGAAGCTGTCATGCATGCTGTTCACAGCGCCACAGCTTGCGTCGGTGGTCACCGTTGCAAACAGCGCAGAGTTGGCGATGCCGAAGCGAACTTCCTTGCCTTCCATGTTGCCGCCGGCCTGCTGCATGGACACGTGCTGGTCAACATTCGCGAACTGAGGATTGCCCTTGGCCTCCGCCCAGAAGACGGTGAAGACACCGGCAAACCACAGCACCGTCATCGCCGCCAGCACCGCCCATCCATGCTTCGGCGAACCGACCATCTGCCCAAGCGTTACCGTGAGTCCCGCAGGGATCAGGAAAATGGAAAGCATCTGCAGGAAGTTGGTAAGTGGCGTGGGATTCTCGAATGGATGCGCGCTGTTCGCGTTGAAGAAGCCGCCACCATTTGTCCCCAGCATCTTGATCGCTTCTTGAGACGCCACGGGGCCCTGCGCAATGGTCTGCGTTGTTACGGTCGATGTCTTGCCATCGGTACCGGTAACTTTTTGCGGTTCCAGTAACTTCACCGTGTCATAAGACTTCAGGTTCTGCACAACGCCCTGCGACACCAGTACCATCGCGAAGATGACGGAGAGCGGCAACAGTACCCAGAAGGTGCCCCGCGTCAGATCGACCCAGAAGTTACCCAGCGTCTTCGCTTCGCGACGTGCGATGCCACGAATAAACGCGATTGCCAGCGCCAGGCCCGCAGCAGCAGACCAGAAGTTATGCGTTGCCAGGCCCAGCATCTGCGTGAGATAGCTCATGGTCGTCTCTGGCACGTACGACTGCCAGTTTGTGTTCGTCGTGAAAGAGACGGCGGTGTTGAACGCAAGATCGGCAGGGACGCCGGGCAGGTGCTGTGTGTTCAGCGGTAGTACGTTCTGCAGTCGCTGCACGACGTAAGTCAAAGCCAGGCTGGCCGCGCTGAAGATCAGCATGGCCACTCCATACTGCATCCAGTTCATCTCTTCGTCCGGGTTTACACCCGTCACGCGATAGAGAAGGCGTTCACACGGCACAAGTACGGGATCAAGGAAAGTACGACGGCGCTCGAAGACGCTCGTCATGAAGCTGCCCATGGGTTTAGCCAGGACCAGTACAGCCGCGATGAACACTGCGATCTGCAGCCATCCATTGAGAGACATCAGAATTTCTCCGGGCGAAGCAACGCGTAAATCAGGTAGGCCATAAGAGCGCCAGCCAGGAACAACAGCACAAGATTCAGAGCCATCAGCGGCCGCCCTTCAGGCTGGCGCAGCCACGCAGATACAACAGGCACGCGCCAAATAAGAGGAACAAGAGTGCTATCGCTAACACGTCGAGCATGGGTGATTCCTTTCCTTCGTTATGCCAAGTGGAGATTCGGCGTAGCCACCTTCATGCAGCCCAGTTGCCGGCAATGCGGGCATGAAGAGGGTGTGTCGGGGCGCAGTGATCTCACGCATGGCCGGGAGGGCCAGGTACGGGTGGAGACCATGTTGTGGATTGTCTTTGTGGGCGCTAAGCGTTGCGCAGAGTTGCGACTTTCCCAGAGAGTCGGGTGCGCGATCCGGTTGCATGCCGCAAGGGAACGCAACCTTTGATCGCAGACTCACGAGCGTCACAACTGCTGCAGACATCGTATCGACTCCACCGCCTATTCCAATGCGGGAGCCTGTAAGAAGTCCGTAAGAAAGACATTAAGAAGTCATAAGGAGCTTTTGGTGCCGTTCACCCGCAGCGCATAACCGACCCATGGCTCGCTGATGACGTAGCGATGATCCTTGTCTTCGATCTTGCGACGGACTTGCGCCACCAGCACACGCAGGTTCTCGGTCTGGCCATCGCTCACAGTCCCCCACACCGCCTCTGCCAGCGCACGATGTGTCAGCACACGATCCGGCGACTTCAGGAAGAAGTGCAGCAGATCGAATTCCTTGGGAGTCAGATGGACCGTGTTCTTTCGAACTGCGACGGTCCGCGTGCGAAAGTCCATCGAGAAGTCGCCCTCCTGCAAGGCGTCCTCGGGTTCCGCCTCCGCGTCGGTGACACGGCGAAGATTTGCACGCACGCGCGCCAGTAGCTCCGGCATCGTGAACGGTTTCGTGACGTAGTCATCCGCGCCGGCATCCAGTGCATCCACCTTCAGCGGCTCCATGTTGCGCACGCTCAGGATAATGATTGGAACCTTTGAGATCCGGCGGATCTCTCGTGTCAACGAAAGCCCATCCATCACCGGCATACTCATGTCGGTGATAATCAGGTCGGGCTGCAACTGCTCGAATGCTGTGAAGCCTTCCAGTCCGTTTTTTGCGCTGACAACTTCGTAGCCGTTCACAGTCAGTGATGCGCGCAGCATGCGCAGGATCTGTGGTTCGTCATCCACTATCAGGACACGGCTCATTCGGGATCCTGCGTGATGATGTGTAGATCGACATGCGGTGCTTCTGACATAAATTTTCCTATCGCAAGGTAGTACAAGTACTTCCTGAAACCGCGCAGTGCGGACCTTCCGAAGATAGCCTGTGTGATGCGCTGCTCCTTCACATACGCCGCAGTGGCCGTAGCAACACTGCTGCCCGCTAACTGAACGATATTCGCTCCCAGATTCTGTGCGAACTGGATATGCGAATCGAGTGTCAGCTTTCGCTGTCCTTCCGTGTCGCGGTCGCTCGCGACATGTAGCACATACAGTTCGCCGCCAAGTCCTTCTGCGAGACGCGCACCACGTGCGATCAGGTCGCGTGACTGCGGGTTGGAACTGATGCAGACCGCAACGCGCTCTGTGACCGTCCAATGCGCACCCAGCCGCTTACGCCGGACGTAAGCGTCCAGATTGCGATCGACCGCGCGCGTCACTTTTTGCAGGGCCATCTCGCGAAGCGCAATCAGGTTCCCCTTACGAAAGAAGTTGGCAAGCGCACGCTCCACACGTTCCATGGGATAGACATCGCCGCGGCGCATGCGGGTCGCCAGCGCTTCGGGTGTGAGGTCGGCGATGACGATCTCGTCCGCACGATCCAGAACCCAGTCCGGAACCTGCTCCCGAACGCTGATGCCCGTCAGGGATTGAACACGTGGTGTAAGGCTTTCAATGTGCTGAATGTTGATCGTCGAAAGGACATCGATGTTGTTCTCCAGCAGCAGCAGGACGTCCTCAAACCGCTTCGCGAATCGGCTGCCTTCAACGTTCGTATGGGCAAGCTCATCCACCAGCACGACCTGCGGAGCCCGCGCGAGGATGGCATCGACGTCCATCTCGCGAAAGACTGTGCCGCGATAGTTCAGTTCGCGCGGCGGTACCTCCTCCAGCTTTGTGCTGAGTTCAGCCGTGCCGCGGCGGCCATGCGTCTCAACCACGCCAACGACCACATCCTCCCCACGACTCCGCCTCCGGATACCCTCGCTCAGCATGCTGAAGGTCTTGCCGACGCCCGGCGCGTAACCCAAGAAGATCTTGAGGCGGCCGGTCTTTTTCTCCTGGTCGCTGGAGGCGAGCCAGTCCTCTGGTGTTTTCCGCTCAGCTTCGACCATCTACAATCCACCCCATGAACTCGCGCCGCTTTCTTATGATCGTTCGCTGGATCGTTTCCTTCGCGGCTCTGGCCGGAATTGTACTCGTGTACAGCCGCTGGCTGCATGTGAATCAGACCACTGTCGCGCTGACATTGGTCCTGCTGATCCTTGGATTGGCCGCGAACTTCAGCCTTCGCTACGCGGTTGCAGTCTCAGTCGCCGCTACGGCTGCTTACAATTATTACTTCCTGCCTCCCATCGGCAGCATCACTATCGCCGACTCGCAGAACTGGCTGGCCTTGCTGGCCTTTCTCTCCACGTCGGTTATCGGCAGCCGCCTTTCGCAACGAGCACGTGACGAAGCGGATGAGGCGACTGCCCGTCAGCGTGAAGTTGAGCTCTCATTTGAGCTGGGGCGCGAGTTGCTTCAACTCGACGACGTGGGGAACCTCGTCAGTTCGCTGCCCATGCTGATCGCGCGCGTCACGCGTGCAAACTCGGTGGTGCTCTTCCTGCTCGACGGCGACCGTTTCTTCGAGCACGGTCTACACGCCTTTTCGGGATTTGAGCTACCGCACCTGCGTCAGCTCGCGCTCACCCTGCCCAACGTGGACGTCTCGGATCAGGGAGAAGCACGAGTTCCACTGAAGGTAGGAGTCATGCCCAGGGGCCTTGTCAGCATCCAGGGCGCATCCCTCTCAAGGGAAAGCCTCGAAACCATCGGAGGACTCGTCTCCATTTCGCTTGATCGTGCACAGGCACTGGAAAACGTGGCGAAGGGGGAAGCGAACCGGCAGAGCGAGAGACTGCGGACCCTCATCATCGACTCCATCACACACGAACTGCGAACGCCATTGACGTCGATCAAAGGCGCCGCGAGCGCACTGCTCGCTAACACGGAGACGCCCGCAGAAGCCAGGATCGAGCTGCTGCAGATCATCAACGAAGAGAGTGATCGTTTAAACCTGCTCGTGTCGCAGGCAACGGAGATGGCGCAACTGGACGCGCAGCAGGTGCACATGACCTTCCAGCCCGCGAGTGTTGCCGAGATGCTTGATGCAGCCGCTGCCACGTGTCTGGTCGACCCCTCCAGGCACCCGCTGACACTCGCCCCGGTGCCACAGTTACCAGCCGTGACGGCCGACCCTGAGTTTGTTCATAAGGTCCTTTGCAATCTGATTGAAAACGCAGAGAAGTACTCGCCCGAGGGATCGCCTATCTTTCTTTCCGCGCGGCTGGAGGGCCGTTTCGTGGAAGTAAGCGTTGCGGATCGTGGCGTGGGTATCGATTCCAGCGAGCTTGCGCTGATCTTTGATCGCTTCTATCGCGGGCGTAGCCAGGGAGATCGCGTGGCGGGGACTGGCATGGGACTGGCCATCAGCAAGGCGATTATCAGCGCCCATGGCGGGACGCTAACCGTTACCAGCCAGCTTGGTCAGGGCTCCGTATTCACCTTTTCGCTGCCTATAGACGCGGGTTTGTGATGCTTTTGAATCGTCTCAGTTGTTTTTCCGTTCTTATGCCTTTCTTATGGCGGAAGGTTTGAAATGGATTGTGTCGCCGGCATCGCACTGAGCCCTCGACAGGAGAGTCATGAGCGAGGGATCAAGCGCGGGCGATCAGAGAAAGAGCACCAACTCAGAATCGCCGATCGTCGTGATGAAGTTTGGTGGTACCTCCGTCCAGGATGCTGCTGCGATCAAACGGACTATCTCGATCGTCAAGGGCAGACGCGATCGGGGCCAGCGCCCCGTGGTCGTCGTCTCTGCGCTGGCAAAGGTGACGGACCAGTTGTTGCTGGCGGCGGAAGCGGCGGCGAACAATCAGGTCGACGAAGCGATGGCTCTCTGCAGGGCATTGCGTGTGCGTCATCTTCATACCGCTGTAGAGTTGGTCGGAAGAAACATTCACGCAGTCGCGAAGGTGATTGACGAAAATCTCAACAAGCTCGAGGACATTCTTCGCGGTGTGGCGGCTGTTGGTGAGCTGACCAAGCGCACTACGGATCTGATCAGCAGCTACGGCGAACGTCTCTCAAGCAGGATCGTCGCGGATGCCTTCGAGCATCGCGGGATTAGCAGCGCACACGTTGACGCTCGCACCTGCATCATCACGAACAGTCATCACGGCAGAGCAGTCCCACAGCCAGAGCTGATTGAAGCCAAACTGTTGGAGCACGTACTGCCTCTGCTGGATGTCGGCGCAATCCCGATCATGGGTGGCTTTATCGGTGCGACTACTGGTGGTATCACGACGACTCTTGGGCGTGGCGGCAGTGACTTCACGGCTGCACTGGTAGGAAGTGGTTTGAATGCGGAGGGGATTGAGATCTGGACGGATGTGAACGGCATCATGACGACCGATCCGCGGATCTGTCCCGATGCTTTGCGAGTCAGGACGATCAGCTTTGAAGAGGCTGCGGAGCTTGCTTACTTCGGTGCAAAGGTGCTGCACCCATCGACGATTCTTCCCGCAGTCAAGAAGGACATCCCGGTGTGGGTGCTGAACTCGCATGATTCTTCCAATGAGGGCACCAAGATCACTGCCTCTGCACCTCGGAGCACCAGCCCGCTGAAGAGCATCTCCGCAAAGAAGCACCTCACCATCATTCACATCGTCTCTTCGCGCATGCTGATGTCGCATGGCTTTCTGAGGGCTTCGTTTGAGGTCTTAGACCGATACGCGTGCGCGGTCAACATGGTTTCTACAAGTGAAGTGAGTATCTCCGTCAGCATCGATGCTACGGACGATCTGCCGGCGATCATCGCGGACCTGTCCGAGATTGCCGCGGTGCGGACTGAGGAAGGCAAGGCGCTCATCTGCCTGGTCGGCGATAACATTCAGGGCCACAAGGGGCTTTCCGAGCAGGTGTTCTCGGCTGTACGAGAGATCAACCTCGACATGATCTCGCAAGGCGCCAACGGCATCAATATGAGCTTCATGATTGACGGCGCGGCTGTGGAGAGTGCGGTCCGTTCCCTTCACAGGCAGTTCTTCTCCAACCCCGATCCGGCAGTGTTCGACCTTGGCCATACGGACGGGGCTATCGCTCTGAATGCATCCATGCACCCCACGGCAGCGAGCCTGAACAGCACCGCAAGCCTTGCCCTCACCGGTGTTCTGTAACGCCTCTTCTACATTCCAACGAGGCATGATGGCTTCTTACGATGTGCTTACTGACGCTACTCACTGCATCCAACGACCTATGATCCCGCTGCTTTCAAGGGCCCGATGACGAATTCGATTCAGAACGCGCATACCTGCACCACCTTCGTCCTGACGATGGTCGCGGCACTCTCGTTGTACGCAACGCCACTCAAGGCACAGTCGGTGCCCGAGGCGCCTGCAGTCGAGAAGACCGCGACCGCACCGACTCCCAGACCAGGCTTCGTTGGGCGGTGGATCGACTTTTATCGAACGGACTGGAAGGGAACGGCAGTCAGTGGTCCTGCAGCGCCACGCCGCAGTGTTCCGTCGCCGCTCAACTCGCCGCCGTTCCCAAGCGCGGACTGGTCTTATGGTGGTTCGCCCACGATTGGTGAGTCAGACGGCAACGTTTACCCGCTGCAGACGGCGATCAACGGCGCGACAGGCCGCACCAAGGTCTATGGATGGATTGAGCCGACGGCGAATCTCTCCACCTCACGCGACCGTAACTATCCGCAGACGAATGCCATCTACTCCAATCGTGTGGAGCTTGGACAGGCAGTTGTCTACGTAGAGCGGTTGCCTGACACGGTACAGCGAGATCACATCGACTGGGGTTTCCATGTGACGGGCTTCTTTGGCACCGACTATCGCTCCACGACGAACAAGGGTTACTTCAGCCAACAGTTGTTGAAGAACAATCGGCAGTACGGCTTCGATCCGGTGCTTGAGTACGTCGACGTCTACTTTCCACACGTCGCGCACGGCATGAATATCCGCGCTGGTCGCTATATTTCGATTCCGGGCATTGAAGCGCAGCTGACGCCGAACAACTACATGTTCAGCCACTCACTGCTCTACGCGGTTGATCCCTTTACGGACACCGGCATTCTCGCGACTATTCAGTTGAATGATCGATGGACGGTGCAGGCCGGGCTGTCTGCCAGTCATGATGTCGCGCCGTGGACACCTGATGCCAAGCCGGCATTTACAGGTTGTGTGAGTTATACGACGACCAGCGTCAATGACAATTTCTACGTCTGCGCGAACGGCATTAACGACGGCAAGTATGCCTTTAACAATCTTCAGATGTACGACGCCACCTGGTATCACAAGTTTGGCAGCACCTGGCACATGGCAACGGAGGTGTACTCCATGTCACAGAGAGACGTGCCAAGCGTGAACGGCTCGATCGTTCCGGAGAAGGGAACAAACGGCGCCAATTGCAGGCCGGGGCTGCAGACCTGTTTTGCCCCGGAATGGGCTGCCGTTCACTACCTGAACAAGCAACTCTCGCCGCACGATTTCGTCTCCTTGCGCACCGACTTTTTGAACGACAAGAAGGGGCAGCGCACGGGGTACGCGACCCGTTACAGCGAAGAGACACTGATGCTGAGCCATTGGGTGGGAACCACGGTGCAGGTGCGTCCAGAGATACGCTTCGACCACGCGTGGGATCGGCGAGCCTACGATAACGGCACACGTACCAACCAGTTCACCGTGACGACCGATCTAATCTTTCACTTCTAGAGCGGGGCGTAAATTACGCGGGATTTAAGCGTAGATATTCAGTCAACCTTAATGCTTATTGCATTAGGCTCGCTCCATGCGGACTGGATGCATCTGGTGGATGTTGCTGTGCGCCATGAGCGCGCCCTGTCAGACCGCTACTTCTGCTCCGATAGCAACGCCAGCGGCCCAGACTTCTGCTTTGTCACTTGAGCAGGCAATCACCATGGTGCAGGCGAATGAGCCACAGTACGCCGCTGCCGTCGCAGAACGCGGTGCGCTGGCTCTCGAGCGTACCAACGCAAAGACAGCCTTGCTGCCGACGGTCACGTATCACAATCAGGCGGTCTACACGCAGCCCAACGGTGTGGCCGCAAGTAGGATCGGTCAGGTCACCGGCGATGCTTCGCCCCTCTTCATCGCGAACAACGCCATCCGCGAGTATGCCAGCCAGGGCGTAGTCGATGAGCGTATTGGCCTTGGCCAGATCGCAGCAATACGCTCTGCAACTGCCAGCGCACTGCGTGCGGAGGCCGAAGCGGAGGTCGCTCGCCGTGGCCTTGTGGTGGCGGTGACAAATCTCTTCTACGGCTCACAGGGCGCCGGGCAAAAGGCCACCGTAGCCGCTGAGGCTTTGAACGAAGCCAACCACTTTCTCGACATCACGCAGAAGCGCGAACAGGCCCGCGAAGTTGCGCACGCTGACGTTCTGAAGGCGCAGCTTCAACAGCAGCAACGTGAGCGAGATCTGGCCGACGCGAAGCTGGCCGCCACCAAAGCGCGGCTTGAACTAGGCGTGCTGCTGTACCCGGACCCATCCACGCCGTACACGCTCGACATCCCGGCGATCCCACCACCGTTGCCGGACCGACCCGGCATCGACAGTCTGGCGAAGCAGAATAATCCGGAGATCCGCAGCGCAATTGCCGGTCTGCAGGTGGCGCAGGCAGATACGTTTGCGTCGAAGGCAGCGCTCACGCCGGATCTCGCGCTCAATTACACCTACGGCATCGACGCGACAAACTTTGGCGTGAACGGTCCCGACGGTATCCGCAATCTTGGTTACGCGATGAGCGCAACGCTGGATATTCCCGTATGGGATTGGCTCGCAACGGAACGCAGGATCAGGGCAAGCAAGCTACGCGCCGGAGCTGCCCGTGTCGTCCTCACCGCAGCACAACGTCGTTTACTTGCGAACCTGGAAGAGTTCTACGCCGAGGCCGACCTGGCCGCGCAACAACTGCGCTCGCTCGATGCCAGCGTGATCACGGCACGCGAGAGCCTTCGCCTGACGAACCTTCGCTACGTCGATGGCGAAAGCACCGCGCTGGAAGTGGTGGACGCACAAGCCGCCGTCATCAATGCGGAGACAGCACAGGTTGACGGGCAACTGCGCTATCAACTGGCACGCGCGCAACTGCAAACCCTGACGGGAAGGCTCCCATGAACGTTGAACGTAGCTCCCGCAAGAACTTTGTTGCTCTGCTGTCACTGGCGCTGATTGCGACCACCGCTTGCAAGAGCAAGGATCAGGAGGCCGAGGCACCCGTCGTCACGGTGCAGGCTGCACATCCAACGACCGGTTCTATTTCGGAGGAGATCGCGGCTGACGCGATCCTTGCGCCACTCTCCCAAGCAGCGATCGCGCCCCGCATCAGCGCGCCCATCCTGCATGAGTACGTAGAGCGTGGCCAGCGCGTGAAGCAGGGCCAGTTACTTGTCGCGTTGGATGATCGCGACCTGCGAGGTGCTGCTGCGGATAGCCGCGGTTCAGTCACCACCGCGAACGCTGCGCTGACCACCGCTGTAAACGCCTCCATCCCAGAGGATGTGAAAAAGGCAGAGGTCGATGTCATGCAGGCGAAGGCTGCGCGCGACGTTGCCAAGCGGACTGCGGACGAACGCAGGAAGTTGTTTCAAGAGGGAGCTCTGTCGGGACGCGATGCGGACACCGCCTACGCGACCGCCGTGCAGGCAGAGGCTACGTACGACATTGCCGTAAGACATTTGGATAGTGTGATGTCGACGACGCGCGCAACGTCCAAGCAGACTGCCGAGGGACAGCTTACGTCGGCCCGCGGCAAGTTACTTAGTGCCGAGGCGCAGGTGAGTTACGCGCAGTTGCGGAGTCCGATCAGCGGTGTCGTCACGGATCGACCATTGTTCCCCGGGGAAACAGCACAGTCAGGCACAACCGTGGTCACCGTGATGGACACGTCATCGCTCCTTGCAAAGCTGCATCTGGCGCAACCCAGCGCTCAGAAGCTGCACGTGGGCGACAAGGCTGAGGTCAAGATTCCCGGCGTGGACGATCCGCTCGAAGGAACGGTTTCATTTCTGAGTCCCGCTCTGGATACGGGATCCACGACTGTCGAAGTTTGGGTCAGGGTCAGCAATACGAGCGGCACACTGAAGGTAGGCACTCCCGTTCATGCGACGCTGACCGGAACGACCGTCAACAACGCACTCCAGATTCCTCTCGCAGCCATCGTTCCTGCTGCCGACGGCAGCACGGCTGTCGTCGTGATCGGCGCGGATGGTGCTGCGCACAAGAAGCCGGTGAAGGTCGGCATCCGCACGCCAGAGAGCGTGCAGATACTGTCGGGGTTGTCACCCACCGATAACGTCATCACGGAAGGCGGCTACGGTCTGGATGATGGCACAAAGGTGAAGGTCGGCAAGCCCGGCGAAGCGGACGACGACAAACCCGCCGCAGGCAAGGCAGCCGAGGGCAAGGACTGATGGCTGCCGCACGCGAGTCGGATCAGTACTGGCTGGCGCGGTCGGTGCGTACTGTGTTATTCCTCGCGGTCGTGCTGACGATCGCGGGAATCTATGCGTTCTTTCGCACGCCCATCGCCGTATTTCCGGAGACAAACTTTCCGCGCGTAGTGATCGGCGTGGACAACGGCGTCATGCCGGTCGGGCAGATGCAGGTCACTATCACCAAGCCGATTGAAGACGCTGTGAACAGCGTTCCCGGCCTGATGACGGTGCGTTCCACAACGAGCCGTGGATCTGCAGAGGTCAGTCTCTTCTTTGATTGGTCCGTCGACATGTTTCGCACGCTGCAGCTTGTCGACTCAGCACTCAGCAAAGTGCAGCAGACGTTGCCGACTACGGCGAAGCTCACGACGAACCGCCTGACCTTCGCGACCTTTCCCATCCTTGGTTACTCGCTGACATCGAATACGCTGTCGCAGTCGCAGCTATGGGAGCTGGCGCAGTACACGCTGAAGCCGCCGCTCAATAGGGTGAGCGGTGTCAGTACGGTCACCATTCAAGGCGGACAGGTGCCGGAGTTTCACGTAGTTCCGAACATGGCGAAGCTGCAGGCCGCGGGCGTCACGATCCTGGACCTGACCAACGCGATCCAGACGTCGAACATCATTGACTCGCCGGGACTGTATCAGCAGGATCACCAACTGATCCTCGCTCTGGTAGGAGCGCAAGCGCATGATATCGATGGTCTGAAGCAGCTCTCTGTAAAGACCACGAGCAGTGGCGCGCCGGTGCGCATTGGCGATGTTGCGGACGTCATTCAAGCGACCATGCCTGTTTACACGGCGGTCACTGCGGACGACCAGCCGGCGGTGCTCCTGAACATTACACGCCAGCCCAGCAGTAACACGGTTGCAGTGGCCGACGGTGTTGGCGCTGTGGTTGCAGATTTAACGACGAAGCTGCCTAAGGGCGTTCTTCTCAAGCCTTATTACGATCAATCGCAGATCGTTCGCGAGAGTATCAGTAGTGTGCGTGACGCGATCCTCATCGGTCTCGTACTCGCCTGCATCATCCTCTATTTGTTCCTGCGGGACTGGCGGTCATCGCTTATCGCAGGACTCGTGATCCCCGTTACTGTTGCTGCGACGGTGCTTGCGCTCTGGTTGATCGGCGAGAGTTTCAACCTGATGACGCTGGGTGGTCTTGCCGCTGCGATCGGTCTTGTTATCGACGATGCGATCGTTGTTGTCGAAAACATTGTTCTCCATCGAGATAGCGGACAGTCGCGCCTGGATGCTGTGCGGCTCGCACTGAAAGAGATTGCAGTGCCGCTGATCGGTTCGACGATCACGCCGGTCGTGGTGTTTCTGCCACTGGTTGCAGTTACCGGAGTTACGGGTAGCTTCTTTCGCGCACTTGCGACGACCATGACGGTGTCACTGCTGACATCGTTGGTACTCGCAGTCAGCTTTACGCCGGGCCTTGCGCTGCTGCTGTTGAAGCATGCACCGGATGGCGATAGCGCTCCTCATCAAAGCGAACCGGGCAAGGTGTTGGGGCGTGTGATGCGTTGGCATCATCGTGCTCTGGACTTTTCGTTGGCACGGCCCTGGGCGCTCGTCGGTGTGTGCGCTGTGCTTGTTGTCGGCACGCTGTTGGCATATCGCTCGCTTGGCTCGGACCTGCTGCCGGAGATGGATGAGGGCGGCTTCATCATCGACTACATCATGCCTGCGGGCAGTTCGCTACAGTCCACGAGCGATGTACTGGCGCGCGTCGAACAGATTCTGAAAAAGACACCTGAGGTGGAAAGTGTCAGTCGCCGCACGGGTCTGCAGATGGGACTCGCTGCTGTGACCGAAGCCAATACGGGCGACATGACGGTCAAGCTGAAAGGGAAGCGTGACCGCGCGATCGATGAGGTGATCGCGGAGGTTCGCGCGAAGGTGAAGGCGGCCGAGCCGCAGCTCGACACGGAGTATATCCAGGTGTTGCAGGACAACATCAACGATCTCTCCAATGCGCCGGAGCCAATCCAGATCAAGCTCTTCAGCCAGGACTTTGCGCTGCTGAGCGAACTTGCTCCGCGCATCGCGGATGAGATTGGCAAGGTGAAAGGTGTCGTCAGCATCGAGAACGGCATCGACAACACCATTAGTGGGCCGGCCACTAACTTCCAGGTAGACCCGCAGCTGGCTGCACGGCTTGGCTTCACACCGCAGGAGGCCGCGGAGGATGCGACGTCCATTCTGGACGGCGTCACTGTGAACGATCCGGTCATCGCGAATGGGCGTCCTTATACTGTGCGCGTACGGCTTGGCGATGCAACGCGGCGAGACCTGGATACGATTCGTGACACCGTCTTCAACTCGGCATCAGGTCGGACGGCGTCGCTTGGATCATTGGCTGAGATTACGCAGCTGCCGCCGCAGAACGAGATCAAGCGTGAGAATCTGCAGCGCCTGGTGACTGTCACGGCACAGCTTGAGGGCACGGATCTTGGGACGGCCGTGAAGGCTGTTCAGGCGCGGGTGCAGGCGATGCATATCCCGCCGAGCGTGCGCGTGGAATATGGTGGCACCTATGAGGAGCAGCAGAAGTCCTTCGGCGAGCTTGTGCGTGTGTTGCTGCTTGCTCTGATTCTTGTCTTTGGTGTGCTGCTTACAGAGTTCCGGAACTTTGCTGCACCGATCGCTATCCTGTCGTCCTCAGTGCTATCGATTGCAGGTGTTGTGGGAGCATTGCTCGTGACGGGCACTGCCTTCAACGTGGCTTCGTTCATGGGACTCATCATGGTGATTGGTATTGTTGCGAAGAATGGCATCCTGCTGCTGGACGCAGACGAAAGATTTCGCGCGGAGGGTATGTCCGCGCTTGATGCGATGAAGATGTCTGCGCAGCGGCGGTTGAGGCCCATTCTGATGACGGCACTCGCCGCTGTGACGGGTATGCTGCCACTTGCGTTGGCAATCGGCGCGGGCTCGCAGATGCTACAGCCGCTTGCCATTGCTGTGATCGGCGGCATTGCCATCTCCATGCTACTTAGCCTCATCGTCACGCCGCTGATTTACTACGGACTCACGCGGTCCTCGCACGATGACGCCATCACGGCTTAGTACTGCAAACAAGAAGAGGAGGAGGCTCGTGCGAGCCTCCTCCTCTTTGTCTTATGCGAGAAACTACTTGCCCACGACAAGCACTGTGGCAGTGTCCGGTAGAACGGAAGGCCTCTTCGATCCGGCGGCCGGTGCGCCGTACTCCGCTGTCATCAGGTAGATCCTGTTGGTCGCAGCGTCGTAGGCCATCGTGCGTGCTCCCTTCTTCGTCGCCAGCGTCTGCACGGTCTTGTAGCCATGCGCAGCGTCGACGACGGAGAGAGTTCCGGTCTCTCCATTCGAAGAAAATGCGAGCTGATTCTTTGCGTCGTATCCGGCAGCATCCGGTCCCGCGCCGATCGACGCCAGCGCAATCTGCTTGCCGGTTTTGGCGTCGGTCACAGCCATCTTGTCTCCGTCGCATACGGAGAAAAGATGGCCATGCGTCGTGTCCATGGCCATGCCGGACGGCGATTCACAACCCGGCAGCGACCATGTCTCTACGGCCTTTTTCGCTGACGCATCCAGCTTGACGATGCTGTTCTTGTCCTCGATGTTCACGAAGACGGCACCCTTGCCATCGACCTGCGGAAACTCAGGCTTGCCCGGCAGCGCGATGGTCGCGAGGACCGTCTTCTTCGCAGGATCGATCACCGAGATATTGTTGCTGCGGCCATTGAAGGCCCAGACCGTCTTCGTGGTCGGCTCATACGCAATGCCGTCTGGGTTCGTTCCCGCCGGAATGGTTGCCAGTATTGCGAGCGACGTGCGATCAAAGATGACGACCGCGTTTCCCGCACCATCGCTGATGTAGCCGGTTTTGCCATCCGGATCGAGCGCGATGCCGTGCGTACTCTTCAGTCCCGTCACTGCACCGACGGGCTTGCCCGTTGCGGTATCCACCACTTCGACACGGCTGTTGTGCGTAATGTAAAGCCGGTGGGCTGGGCCATCTGCAAGCAGATAATCCCATCCGCCGGTGCCGCCAATCTTCCACTGGGCCACTACCTTGTACGGAGTCTGGGCCATCGAACTCATCGCAACCAGGCAGCACATTGCTGCCAGAGACGTCGCATATCGCTTCATCGCATCCACCCTGCGGCCATCATGACGGCCGGCACCTCAGTGTCGCGACCACCGCTTAAGCGGTGATGAAGAGAGCCCTTACGCGCGTGCCCTTACCAACGGTGCTGGTGATGTCGATCCTGCCCCCCGCAGACTCTACGATTGACTTGCAGATTGCCAGTCCAAGACCGGTTCCTCCGGAGGCGCGCGATCGTGACGGATCGGCGCGATAGAAACGATCGAAGACATGCGGCAACGCGTGCGCGGGAATACCACTGCCTTCGTCGATTACCTCGATCACCGCATGGCCGTCCTGAAGCTTCGTCGCTACAGTCACCGTTCCTCCTGGCGAACTGTGACGGATGGCGTTTGAAAGGAGATTGGTCAGCAGAGTCTGAACCCGATCCATCGACAGATGCGTTGTCGCATACGCTTCATCTTCTACGACGAGCCGCACACCGTGCGTCTCGGCGATCGACTCCATCGTCGCGCAGGCCTCCCGTGCCGCGTCCGCAAGATCCAGTAAAGGCGCCTTCCCATTCGGAGCCTGCTCGAAGCGAGCCAAATCGAGCATGCTTGCCACTAGCGCCTCGACGCGATCATTGTCCTGCAATAGCTGATCCAACCCAGCGACGTACTCCTGCTCGGTGCGGCGTCGCAGCATCAGCACCTGGACCGCCGACCGCACCACGGCGACGGCTGTCTTCAATTCATGCGCAGCATCGCCCACAAAGCGTTGTTCCTTGGCAAAGGCCTCGCGCAGTTCATCGATCAATGCAGACAGCGTCGTGGCCAGTGGTCGCAACTCATCCACCTGCATCGCACTGTGTGGCGAATCGAACTGCAGGGAAGTGGACGACACGCTCTGCGCCGCCAGTGACAGATCGCGAATCGGTTGCAACGTCTTACGAACGAGCGATGCAGTAACAAAGGCTGCGGCGGCCGACACCAGAACGATCGCAACCAGCAGCCGACCCACCGCCTCAAACACCTCGTGCAGCACATGGTTCTCGGGTGATGCGTACACAATCACTACTGGGCGTCGAAGTCCTATGCCATGGTTCTCTGCGCGGTCGATGATGCGTAACGCGTTCCGCCGAAGCACGTGATACTGCAAACGATCGATCCGGTGTCTGCTGAGACCCATCTCGCCCTGTGCGGGAAGTGCCGGTTCGTGATCGGCAGATCGACCAATCAGCTTGCCGCTCTCCGAGTACACGGCGTAGCGATCCTCGCGCATGATGTCGACTTCGGCGGGGTCAATCGTGATGTTGTCTTCTGGGTCTTCCGCATCCTGGATCGCTCCCAACAGCGAATCCAGGCGTCCCGCGATCTGCTGGTCCAGGGCCCGCAGCCGGGTATTGCGTTCGCTCAGGATCGCGATGACTCCCAACACAAGAGCGAACGTTATCTGTGCAAGCAGCACGATCGCGACCGTCTGGCGCGTGATGGATCGCGACTTCATAGGGGTCTACGACTGGGCAAGACGGTAGCCACGGCCACGGAGTGTTTCAACGACGTCCTCGTCCTTGCTCCCACGCAGCTTCCTTCGCAGATTCGACACATGGACCTCAATGACGTTCGAGTGGTGCTCCCATGTGAAGTCATACAAGTGCTCCAACAGTTCGCGCTTTGAAACGACTATCCGTGGACGGTACATCAGATATTCGAGAATGCGGAACTCGGTTGGCGACAGATCGATCTGCCGCCCCTCCCGCACCACGCTCTGCTCTCCTGTGTGCAATTCGAGCTCGCCAAATCGCAACAACGACTGGCTCGCGCCCTTGCTGCGGCGAATCAGCGCACGGCATCGTGCGATCAACTCGCCCAGGTCGAAGGGCTTGGTCATGAAGTCGTCTGCGCCCGCATCCAGCAGCGAGATCGTTCGATCCGTTTGACTGACAGCGGTCAAGATCAGCACTGGTGTCGCAACCTTCGCTGCTCGCAAATTGGCAACGACCTCATCGCCGCTGCAGCCGGGCAGCATCAGGTCCAGCACGATCAGGTCATAGTCGCCGGCGTTGCAAAACTCCAGCGCCGCTTTCCCATCGTGCGCGATATCCACGGCGTATCCGGGGCCCTCGCGAAGCCCGCGTGCAATATTCTCCGCGAGCCGTACCTCATCTTCGACTACTAATATCCGCACTGTTGCCACCAAAACAATCGGTTTAAGGATCACACGCCGTTCTTTAGGCAGACTTAAGGCTGCGATGAGACGATAGCTGACTCGCCGGAGTAACGGCTATAGGCGCCACGCGATTTTCCCTAAGCAACGCCTCAAAGTTTGAATGACCACGGTGGAGTGTAGCGAATGTCATGGATCGTATGGGCAATGCTTTCGGCCGTCTTCGCCGCCGCCACAGCGCTACTCGCCAAGCTGGGCGTCGCCGGCGTTGATCCCAACCTTGCCACCGCTGTCCGCACAACGGTCGTCGTACTCTTCGCGTGGGTTATTGCTGTCAGCTTCGGTGCGCATGGCGGCATCGCGCACATCGAGCGTCGCAGTTGGATCTTCCTGACGCTGTCGGGCCTGGCGACGGGGCTGTCGTGGATCTGCTACTTCCGCGCGCTGTCGCTTGGTCAGGCTTCGAAGGTGGCGCCGATCGACAAGCTGAGCGTCGTCTTCGTCATTCTGCTTGCCTGGCCGCTGCTTGGAGAGCGCATCACGCTGATGAAGGCCGCTGGCGGGGCTCTGATTACCGTGGGTGCGATCGTCTTAGCCTTCGCCTAGGGCTGGGCGCTAGGTTTGCTGCACCGCAAGGAGTTGGGAGTTCCAGGCGGCCATGCCACCTTCCAGGACGCTGACACTCCCGTCGTGGCTACTTCTCTGAAGAATGCTGGCGGCAACGCTGGCGCGATATCCGCTCCCGCACACCGTGACGATCGGCCCATCCGGCAGGGTCGAGATATGTTGCGGAAGATCGCCAAGTATAACGTGCTGCGCGCCGGGGATATGGCCGCTAGCCCATTCGGCATCACTACGGACATCCAGCACCTGGAGCGAAGAAGTTGACGCCACCTCCTGCACCGACAGCATAGGAGTATGCGACAGGTCCATGCCTGCCGCAGCCCAGGCTGCGAAACCCTTCGCAAGATACCCCTCGATATTGTCCAGCCCGACGCGCACCAGAGCGCGACGCGACGCTTCGTCATCCCCGGCATCGTTCACCAGAACAATCCGGTGATGCGGGTCGATCAGCCATCCTGCCCACATCGACAGGTTCTGGCCGGAGCCGATGTTGATCGCTCCGGGAAGATGTGCGCTACCAAATGCCTCGGGACTACGGATGTCCAGGATCGTGACATCGTCGAGGAGGGAGAGCGCATGCACCGTATCTGCGTTAAGTGCATGATCGCCCGGCAAATGCGATACGTCCCGCGCGCCGTCCGCATTCAACTGCTTCATGCGTGGGTAGTATGTCGGCATTGGGGGGACGGTGCTAAGAATGGTCTCCACGAACTCTGGACGACTGAGTTGAAAGAGGTGGTTCGTCTTGCGCTCGTAACCTAACGTCGACTCAGGACGGTCGCTCATGCCGGATCCGCAAAGCGAGCCGGCGCCGTGGCCAGGGAACAGTTGCACTCCGTCGGGTAACGAGGCGATCCGCTGCTGCAGGCTGACATACAACTCGTTGGCCAACGCAACCTTCGCTTCTTCTCCCAACAGGTCCGGTCGGCCGAGCGAGCCGACAAAAAGAAAGTCGCCGGAGAACAACGCTACGGGCTCGTTCGCGTTCTTCTCTTCGTCGTAGGCGAGAAAGGACAGGTGCTCCGGCGTGTGACCCGGCGTGTGGAGAGCCTGCAGCCTCACCTTTCCAATGTGCACGGATTCACCATCAACCAGGGCGCGATGCGGCATGGCATATTGGTACCGCTCGCCGTGGTCATAGCTGCTTAGGGAAAGCTCGGCTCCTGTCGTGTTTGCCAGCGCAAGCGAACCCGCTGCAAAGTCAGCATGGATGTGCGTCTCCAGCACCTGCACGATCTTGAGATCGTGCAACGCAGCGTAGGTCACATACACTTCGGTGTCGCGCATGGCGTCGATGACGGCGGCCTTACCCTCGGACGAGATCATGTAGGAGTATTGAGCCAGACCGGCCACTTCGAATCGCTTGATCTTCATCGCTTGCTTCCTCTCGTCCCGCTCAGGTCTTCAAACTCCTGCTTGCTTTTTTCCAGCGCAGACTGGCAGACCAGTGCGCAAAGCTTGAAGACCATGGGGTCGCTGATGGCGTAAAAGACTGAGGTTCCCTCGCGCCGACGACTTACCAGTCCTGCATCACTGAGCACCTGCAGATGCTTCGAGACATTCGGTTGATTCCCGTCGAGCGCCGCGACCAGTTCATTCACCGACCGCTCGCCGCCTTCAAGCTCCTGCAGAATTCTGAGCCGGAAGGGCTCTCCGAGTGTACGAAACCTTCTCGCTACAAGGTCCATCATTTTGTCGCTCATCTTTTGCGCGGCCATGGGTTCATAATATCACCACATGAGAATATAGTAGTAGATGTGAGGTAAGGATGACAGAGCGATGGATCGACGTTCGTGAATACGCGGAGTTTGGTGCAGGGCACATTGCGGGTTCGACGCTTGTTCCCCTCGGCACACTGAGCCTTACCTGTCAGGCCTGGGATGAGACCGACCGCATCACGCTGATCTGCAAGAGTGGACGCCGAGCGGCGCAAGCGAAGGAAGCACTCGTATCGAAAGGCTTCGCGTCTGTCGCGGTGCTCGAAGGCGGGATGGATGGCTGGATTGCTGCGGGTAGCCCCGTCGTCCGCGCCGAACGGGCACCATGGGCCATGGAACGGCAGGTAAGAGTGGTGGCCGGATCACTCGTTCTGCTCGGTATGATCATGGGCTTCCTGGTATCGCCGTGGCTTTATCTGCTCTCTGCGGTCGTCGGCGCGGGGCTGGTCTTTGCCGGCGTCAGTAACACCTGCATGATGGCTTCGTTGTTAGCGAAATTCCCCTGGAATCGTCCCTCTCGTTGAAACGGGCGCAAGGGCGCCGATGCAAATACAGAACCCGGTTGGACCGAGTGTTATTCGGGCCAACCGGGTTTTGTGTGGTGCGACTTCAGTTACGTACAACGTTGGACCAGCGGAGAGTGCTTAGAAAGCCACGCGAAGGCTGAACTGGAACTGACGTCCCAGGTCATAGGTGCCGCCCTTGGTCTTGCTCTGTCCAAACGTACCGGAGGTGTAGGTGAGATCCGGGTTGTCGGCAGTGGGCTTGTTCAGCAGGTTGAAGGCTTCCGCACGGAAGTTCAGCTGCGTGCTGTCGTGGCCAGGGATCAGCGTCCACGCCTTGTTCAGCGCAGCGCTGTAGCTCTGGAAGCCAGGTCCCTGAATCTGATTTCTCGTTCCGCGCGGCGCAAAGCGACCGGCGTACGTGGAATTCAGAACAGCGTTGGACGTTACGAAGGCGCTCGTATCGAACCACGTTGCCGTGCTCGACTGACCCGCAAAGTTCTTGGAGGTCGAGACTGACTTTGTGGTGGGAACCAGCTGGTTTCCCGAACCAGGTCCGACACCCGCAAAGTCAACCGTGGTGGTCACGTTCAACGGTGCGCCCGTCTGAGCCTGCAGGGTACCGGAGAACTGCCAGTGACCGAGCGCTGCGCGGTTGATGAAGTGCGACGAGTGGTTGAACTGGTCGATGTTGTAGACGAAGTTCGCAAGGAACACGTGACGGCGATCAAAGTCTGCACGGCCGTAGTTGATGTTCTTGTCAAATGCGTTGGGCAGATTGGTGCCATTGCTGGAACCAAAGTCCATCGCCTTCGACCACGTGTACGCCACACCCAGGAGCAGACCCTTGGTGAGACGGCGACGGAAGTTTGCCTGCAGCGAGTGGTAGTTGGAAGAACCGCTGTTGGTCGCCTGGTTGATGTTGCTGAAGCCCTTGTAGGGGCGCAGCGCATCCTGGTTGACGCCAGGATTAGCCTGCACGGTTCCAGGCTGAAGCTGGTTCACGTTCAGGATGTTCTCCAGGTGAATGCCCTTACGACCGGCATAGGCCAGGGTCAGCACGCCGAGGGAAGGGAACTCCTGTTCGACGGTTGCATTCCAGTTGTATGCCTCTGGGCTGGGGTAGTTGAAGGCCTGCGACGAGTAGTTCAGCGGGAAGTTGTTGACTCCCACACCACCCGGTGCATTGACGCTACCCAACTGCACGGTTGACGACGGCTGGAAGGGCGTGTTGCCACCCGTAAAGACGTTGTCCGTGATGCCTAGGCGCTGCACGTAACGTCCACCACCTGCACGGATCACCATACCGGGGTGCGGCTGATAGGTGATGCCGAAGCGCGGCTGGATGTTCGTTTTCACCGTTGGCGAGTACTGGTTGCTGTAGCCGCGGAAGAGGTACGAGTAGCCGTTTGCCAGAATGTCAGCAGAAACGTGTCCCTGCGCGCTGCCGGGGAAGCTGCTGCCCGGGATAACGACGCCGTTCAAGCGCTGCTGATCGCTGCCGGTAACAACACCGGTCGCGCGATTGACCGTTGCCTGATTGCCGGTGTTGTAGTCCTTCTGGCTGAAGACGGACTGGTTGCCCCACTTGGCGTAGTACGGGTTGTAGAAGCTGTAACGGATACCTGCCTCAACCACGAGGTTGGGTGTCACGCGCCATGCATCCTGCGCAAAACCCTCGTACATCCATGCCCGGTAGACGGTGTAGGAACGCTGACCGATTTCGCCGTATTGATCGAAGAGACCCAATGCGGCGTTCGCTACGCCGACCTTGCTCGAGGTGCCACCGACCCGCGAGTCTGTGAAGGTGAACTTGCCGTTCTGGTTGTTCGTCGATCCAGGCGTGTTTGAGACCGTGATCTGATCGAAGTTGTTCTCACCGGAGTACTCGGCAACCACGCCAAACTTCAGCGTGTGGTTCCCGATGACCTTGGTGAGGTTATCGGCGATCGTGTAGACGATACCGCCCGAACGCGACGGGTAAGGACCGCCGTCCAGCAGGTCGAAGTTGGGGAGCTGAACCGTCGGGATCTTGTTGGGGATCGTCTTGGTGGCAGACGAGTACAGATACGGATAGTTGATGCCGTAGCGGGTACGGTCAAACAGTCCGCTGGACTGATCGATACCGATGGTCACGTGATCCGAAGCGGCAGAGAAGATCGCTTCGTTCACCGTGGTCGGGTTGATCGTCCACGAATAGTGCACGACGCCGATCTGGTTCGGACGGTCGAAGATACGCGGATTGCGGTTGAAGTTGCCGTAGTGCGGCTCAAACTGGTGATAGTTGTAGTTCAGGATGCTGAGGCGAACGCGATGTGCGTCTGCCGGTACCCAGTCAACCACCAGTGTGTCCTTGCGCTGCGTCTGCTGCTGCGTCGCGGCGTCCACCCAGTTGTAGTTGGGGCCTGCTGCATTAGCATCCGGGAAAGCCTTCAGAAGACCCAGGCCGTTGGCGCTGAGATCGGTCGTCGGGATGACGTTGCCAGCATAGTTGGCGCCGGTGGTCGGGTTCACAATCTGCTGCGCACCGCTGTAGAAGATGTTCGGTGCGAGCAGTTCGCTGAAGTTACCGGTGCGCATCAGCGCGGTCGGAACGCGGCGGAAGACGGTGTCGGCATTGTTGTACCGCACGTACTCCTGGCCGAACAAGAAGAACAGGTGCTGCTTGCTCTTGTTGAAGAAGCCGGGGATGTACAGCGGGCCGTTGATGTTGAAGCCGAACTGGTTGTAACGGAAAGCTGCCGGGTGGTTCCGGATGCTCGCGTCGTTGGTGGGGAGCTTGCGCTGCCAGGTGTTTGCATTGAAGAAGTTGTTACGCAGGTACTCGAACACCGAACCGTGGAAGTCCTGTGTGCCGCTCTTGGGAACCATGCGGACCTGGCCGCCTGCCGTGCGACCGTACTCAGCCTGGTAGCTGCTGGTGAGGATCTGCACCTGCGAGGTGGAGTCCACGTCGGCGACGCCAACGCTGGTGCCGTTGGAACGGGTACGCACCATGGGTGCGCCGTCCAGTGTGATGACGCTCTCCTGCGAACGTGAGCCACCGATGTTCAGGCCGTTGTCCAGACCGAACGAGAACGATGCCATCGGCGCATTCCGTACGACGCCGGGCTCCAGCTGAGCAAGGTACAGCGGGTTACGGCCGTTGAGCTGAATGCTCTTGACCTGCTCCTGCGTGACGAGCTGACCGACGACGGCGCTCTCCGTCTGCACGGTGTTGATGTTGGCTTCGACGTTCACCGAGGTGCCGGCATCGCCGACCTTCATGCTGATGTCGACGTGCTTGCCGATGCTGGGATCCACCGCAACTGCGGTCAAGGTAACGGACTGGAAGCCCGCGGACTCGATCTTGACCGAGTAGTTGCCCGGACGGACGTTCGGAACCGTGAAGTTACCGCTCGCGTTGGTGGTGACGACGATGTCGGAACCGGTTGCGTCGCTGTGGATTGTTGCCTTTGCGTTGGGGAGCAGTGCGCCCGATGCGTCGGTCACCGTTCCCGATAGGGATGAAGCGTCTGATTGCGCCACAGCGCTATGCGCCAGGGGAATCAGCATAGAAGCCGCAAACAGCGACCTCATTGCGAATCGTGAGGAATACATCAAAAGCCTCCAAAGAAAAACAGAAAACGTAAGTTCAAAACATGGATGAATCGTATTGTGTAGCGTTGACTTTTTACCCGCTTGAAACTATCACTGTCAAGCAATTTTCGAGCTCTAGCGGCAATCTATGAAAGTCTGGAAGTTGATGAAAAATCATATACTTGTGGTCATATGTAAAAGGACAGAGAATCAGTCGCGGACAGAAGCGCTCTAAGTGGTTCCACTGACCGTAAAGTCGGCATATTCTCTCGATATGCGCCGCCTCCTGATCCTGCTCACCCTCTCATCCAACCTCATCGCGGTATGTCAATCTCCCGTGAAAACGGTGGCGCAGACGCCCGAACGCCATGAATTTGTTCTTCACAACTTCAAAACCGAGTCCGGGGTCGTCCTTCCCGAAGCCCACATCGTCTACGGCACGACCGGCACGCTCAACGCCGATCACTCCAATGCGGTCCTGCTTCCTTCGCACTACATGGCCAACCTTACGGGCTACCAATTCCTAGTAAAGTCGCCCGACTACCCGAAAGGCGCCCTCGACCCTTCAAAGCTCTTCCTCATCACCTCCGAGCTCTTCGGCAACGGCCGCAGCTCTTCTCCGTCGAACACCCCGCCGCCCTTCGACGGACCACGCTTTCCGGTCATGACCATCCGCGATAACGTAAACGCTGTGCACCAGATGCTCATCGAGCAACTGCACATCCAGCACCTGCGCGCGGTCATTGGCTTTTCCATGGGGGCGCAGCAGGCTTTTCAGTGGGCAGTCAGCTACCCCACATTCATGGACCGGGCCGTCGCGACAAGCGGCACCGCCAAAACCTACGGCCACGGGATCGTTCGGCTTGAAGGCCAGATCGCCGCGCTCACCGCCGACCCTGCCTTCATGAACGGCGAGTACAAGACCGAGCCGGAGAAGGGACTTGAGGCCTTCGGCATGGTCTGGGCCGGCTGGCTCTACTCGCAGGAGTGGTGGCGCAAGGAACTCTGGCGCACCACCGCAGCGCCCGGCACCACCTTCGAGCAGTACATGTTCAGCTTCCGCAAACGCTTCAGCGCCGACGCGAACAACTACATCCTGCAGGCGCGCACCTGGGAGTCGAACAACGTCGGCAATACGACACTGGCGGAGGGAAAACCGACCAACTTCAATGGCGATGTCGAGCAGGCCCTTCGATCGATCGAGGTTCCGTTCCTCTACATGCCCTCAGCCACGGATCTTTACTTCCCCCTGGAAGACGCAAGATACGAAGCGGCCTTCATCCCGCACGTCACGCTGACACCCATCCCATCTCTGTGGGGCCACCCTGCCGGAGCCGGAGCCAGCCCAGCCGACAGAACGTTCCTCAATGAACAAATCACCGCCTTTCTGAATCATTGATTCCGCGATGGATGAGTCAAAACTATTTCAATGACGCGTAAATCGATGGCGTTTGGCGGATTCCGTTTGTTGTAGGTCGCCTATGAATATTCATTTAATTCTTGTGGTGCAAGGCGAGATATCGCTATGCGAGCCTCATTTTCAACAACTTGAGATTGGCCCTTGGATTGCCAATACTACTGCGGGCCCCCACCCAGTCAGCTCGACAAACTAGGAGTATTCATTGAAGCGTTCCCCCTTCATGCCAGTTTTGGCCGTCGCGGCCTCGTGCGTTCTCGCAAACGGAATGGCTTTCGCGCAGACCAGTAAAGGCGCCATCTCCGGCGTAGCGAAAGATCCCAGCGGAGCCGCAATCGGCCAGACCGTCATCACCATCAAGGGCGAACAGACGGGCGAAACCCGTACCCTGACGACCGGTGCCGATGGTTCCTTCCGAGTCGACGCACTCAGCCCGGAAAACTACACGATCAGTGCAGAGCATGAGGGCTTCTCGAAGTTCACGGCGCAGCACGTCTCCGTTGGCTCCTCGACAGTTACCACGTACAACGTGACCTTGAATGTTGGTTCGCGCGGCGACACCATCACGGTGGAAGCATCGGGCGAGACGCTTAATACCGAAAACGGCCAGCTCGCCGGAACGATCAGCGCTAACGAGCTCGCAAAGCTCCCCGTATTCACGCTGAATCCGCTGGAACTGGCATCGACCGTTCCAGGCGTACAGACTGTCCCTGCCCCCGACACTAATCAGTTGAGTAACGGCGTTAACCTCCAGGTGGATGGCGCGCGTCCCCGTTCGAACAACTTCCTGCTGGACAGTCAGGAGATCAATGACGTCGGCATCGGCGGTCAAGCATTTCAGCCGAACATCCCCGACCTCTATGAGAACCTGACGGTCCTGACCAGCGTCGCCTCGGCAGAGTTTGGCCGTTCGGGCGGTGGCGTGTTCAATCTGGTCACCAAATCGGGATCGAATTCCTTCCACGGTTCGGTGTATGACCGTTACACGAGCGCAGGCCTGAACGCTGTTCCGAACTCCCTCCGCGGTACAGACACACCCAACCCGCGTCAGACGAGCCACACCATCGGAGCAACGGGCGGCGGCTACATCATCAAGGACAAGCTCTTTGTCTACGGTGGCACACAGTTCCAGCGCTTCTACGGCAACACTCAGATCAGCCCCGTGACGTTACCCACTGCCGCAGGCGTGGCAACACTGAACAGCCTGACGGGCGTCTCCGCGCAGCAGGTGGCACTGCTGAAGCAATACACCGCGAACAACGCCTACCTAGGCTCGTACGCCCAGGTGACGAATCAGCCGACGTCAAACGTCAATATTGGAGTGCAGCCGGGTTGCGCGGCCAGTGCGCAGGGTGGAAATTGCTTCGTTGAAGAAGCACTCTTTCAGCGTCCTGCGGCTGCTCTGCAGAATCCGGATACACAATGGAGTGTTCGAGTTGACTTCAAGCCAAGCGACAAGGACTCCTTCTACTTCCGTTACCTGCATGACCGTCAGCTTCTGACGCCGGATTTCTTCGCGAACGAAGCTGGTGGCGCACTGGGACTGGACACACAGCAGGGCGGCACCTCGGAACTGGGTGCCGGTAGCTGGACACACGTCTTCACGGGCAACGTTCTGAACGAACTGCGTGTCAGTGAAACGCGCATCAACTTCTCGTTTGCACCCACAGCCGCTACCCTGGCGAATCCCGCCTACTCGTTGCCTCTGCTGAACCTGCCAGGATTTCCCTCCTCGTCTCTCGGTCCCCAGACGGGAGCTTTCCCGCAGGGACGTGCTGAAGATCTGTACCAGGTGCAGGACACCTTCACCTACACGCACGGTCGCCAGTCCATCCGCGCAGGCTTCGATATTGGCCGCCAGTTAGAGAAGGACACCATCGGTGTGAACGCTGGCACGATCAACTACGCGAAGGGAACTGCCCAAAGCGCACTGCAGAACTTCCTTGCGAACCAGACCGGATCCTCCGGCAGCGTTACCAAGACGATCGGACCCCGCCGTACCGATCCGCACGTATGGCGTTCCGGCTTCTTCTTTCAGGACGACGTGAAGTTCGCACCGAACTTCACTGTGAACCTGGGCATGCGTTACGACTACACGGGTAACCCGGAAAACTCCCTGGCCTACCCTGGTATCGACGAGAGCAACCCCTACCAGCCGCTTACCACGGTCGTCCGAGTAAAGAACGACAAGAACAATCTTTCCCCGCGCATCGGTTTCGCGTACACGCCGAATCAGGGCGGTATGTTCGGTTCGGGCAAGACGGTACTGCGTGGCGGCTTCGGCATGTTCTACGACAGCTATTTCTCGAACTTTGTGACGAACGCTGCGCAGTCTGCTCCGAATGCTATCGCAGGTTCGCTCACCAGCAACACCGGTGTGGGCATTGCGAATGCGAATGCAGCACTGGCGAGCTTCACTCCCACGCTGAACACGAATGCAAGTCAGACGACAGTTTCGAGCAATCTCCGGAATCCGGTGAGCTATCAGTACAACCTGGGCATCGAGCAGTCGGTAGCTAATGCGATTCTTGCTGTGCGTTATGTGGGCGTTCGCTCGTACGACCTGTTTGCAAATTCAACCCTGAACCCGTTTAGCGGCGTTACGGGAACGCGCCTGAATACGTCGCGCGGTGCCATCACCGTGCGCGATAACTCTGCTTCCGGCAACTACAACGGCCTGCAGACCGAGTTCTCGCGCCGCTTTGGTTCGTACCTGTCGGTTCACGCGAACTACACCTTCAGCAAGAGCCTCGATAACGGTTCGGAAATCTTCGCTATCGGCGACAGCAACACGTCCGCACCTGCGATCCTGGGACCCGTGGGACGCCGGCAGGAGTATGCACCGTCTGCCTTCGACCACCGTCACTACGCATCGATCTCGTATGCCTTCACCCCCAAGGGCTTCCACGTTGCGAATAAGTTCGCTGATACCATCGTCGGCGCACTGACCCGTAACTACACTTTTGCCGGTGTGGAGCAGTTCCAGAGTGGTTCCTACGGTACCTTCCGCCTTGGTTCTCTGGATAACAACGGAGACGGATCCGCTGCGAACGATCGTCCGATACTTGGGAATGCTCGTGCACCGTTCCAGACAGTCGGCATCGACGGTAGCTTTGTTGGTGGCACTCCCGGTGTCTACTACAACAATGTTGCGTTCAACGATCCCAGCAATGGTGCCTTGATTCCGGTCACTGCAGACCAAGTACACTTCCTGATCCCGAACAACCGGTCCGGGCAGTTCAACTCGCGGTTGCTGGGACGCAACAGCTTTTCCAACCCCGGCACCACACGCAACGACATTACTGTTCAGAAGGGCTTCGGCACGGGGCTGCTTGGCCTGGAGCGCGGTCTCCTCCTGCTGCGCATGGATGTCCAGAACATCGCTAATCACAACGATCGTGGACCGTACCTGGAAACCGACATCCTGCAGTACGGCACCGGCCCGACCAGCTTTGAAACGCAATCGCTGGCTCGCCAGGGTTCCCTCGGCAGAAACATTGTTCTCTGGGGCAAGTTCACCTTCTAACCAACACCTGAACAAGACCAAACGCTCCCGGGGTAACTCCCGGGAGCGTTTTTCTTTGATTCCGACCTGGTCTGTCTTCCCACCGGAAAGGGAAGAAACGATGAAGCTATCTGGTGGTCTGAGTTACGAGACGATTGCAAGGTAGGCACTTACTTTTGACCTTTGCCCGGAGACTAATTACTTTGTCTTCATGCTTAGATCCATCATGCTCTTCTGCGTGCTCGCCACCCCTTTGACTACACTTCACGCGCAGACGAACGATGCGACGGTCGACATGTTGAAGAAGCTCTCCGATGCGCCGGGACCTCCTGGAGCGGAAGAGCCAGTGCGAGCCATTATGTACCCGGTGATGAAGCAAAACTCATCCTCCATCAAGTTCGACGGCCTGGGTTCTGTCATCGCGCAGCAGGGAAGTGCGGGGCCGCGGATCATGGTGGACGCGCACATGGATGAGCTCGGAGGTATGGTCCGTCGGGTGACGCCAAACGGCTTCCTCACGATGCAGATGCTGGGAGGCTGGCTTGACCAGGCGTTGGTCGATCAGCGTTGGATCATTCTCGGCAGCAAGGGACCCGTCCACGGCGTCACCGGCATCCGTGACATTCATGTGGTCCCGGCGGATGAGCGGACCAGGGTGTATCCCCGTGACAGCCTGATGCTGGACATCGGCGCGAAGAACGCTGCGGAAGCTGCTGCGATGGGCATAGAGCCCGGCGATCCAGTCGTGCCCGATGCGCCCTTCATGGTGCTGAATGGAACGGATAACTATCTTGGCAAAGCGTGGGATGACAGAATCGGATGTGCCGTGTTGCTCGCAGCGATGCAACGTACGAAAGGCACCAACGTCGGAAATCAGATCTTCTACGTGGCTACGACACAAGAGGAGATTGGACTGCGTGGCGCCAGAACAGCCGCGCAGTTAGTAAAACCAGATATCGGCATCGCGATCGAGGGCGGCATCGTTGGAGACACGCCCGGAAGCCGACCGGAGGAGACGCAGGCGAAGCTCGGCGGTGGCCCCGGTATCTTCCTGTATGACTCAAGTGCACTGGCGAATCGCAAGCTCGTCGCGCAGGTTAAGAAGGTGGCCGCAGAGCGCAAGATTCCGCTGCAATACGATCTGGTGCAGGGCTACGGAGATGATTCTGCCGAGATGCAGGTCAGCAACGGCGGCGTGCCGACGATCAACATCGTCGTGCCCGTGCGGTACACACACGCTCACAATGGCATCGTGAACCGGAAGGATTTCGATCAGACGGTGGACTTTGTCGTTGCACTGCTTCAGAGTCTTACGCAGAGTACCGTGAATGACCTGCGGGACTTCACGCCATCTAATTGATCGCGGACAGGGAAACGACACCTGACTGCCCACTGCATTACGATGGTGCCGTTCGCTCCGGGAGAAACACAATGCCGCAGCCACAACTCAGCGCAGGGCATCTTTCGCGAAGGAACTTTCTGCAGCTCTGGAGCCTTGCTACTGCGGCCACCCTCTGCGATCCGCGTGCGTTCGGCCAGGCTCGCGTTCCGCAGTCCAGGCTCGCCAGTGACACCATGCGTCCGCAGTTCCACCTCATGCCGGCGCGCGGATGGATGAACGATCCGAACGGCCCTATCTACGCACATGGCCGTTACCACATCTTCTGTCAGCACAATCCCGAGGCCGCCGTGTGGGGCAACATGAGCTGGGCTCACATGGTCAGCGACGATATGATTCACTGGCGGCACCTGCCATTGGCCATCGCACCGACACCCAACAGCATCGACTCCTACGGCATCTTCTCCGGTTCATGTCTCATCGTCGGCAAACGCGTTTACGCGGTCTATACCGCGACCGAACTCAGCGATGCGGCGCACGCGACCACACGCGGCAAGCCCAACTTCCGTGAGTCCCAGCGCCTCGCATGGTCCGACGATCCCATGCTGCTCCACTGGACGAAAGAACCCGACGCGATTGTTCCCACACCACCCGCTGACCTTCATGAAGTTACCGGCTTCCGAGACCCGTCTATCTGGCAGCAGGGCGGCGTTTATTACATGACCGTCGGCGCCGGCGAGTCCGGTAAGGGGGGCTGCGTACTCATCTATAGCTCACGCGATCTCAAGCGCTGGAGCTACCTTCATAAGTTCGCAGAAGGGGAATGGCACGGCACCGTCCAGGATGACAAGGTCGCCTCCGGTGAGATGTGGGAGTGTCCGGACTTCTTCGCGCTCGATGGCGGTCACGTCCTCATCTACTCCACCGAAGGCAAGGTCTACTGGCAGTCTGGCAAGCTCGACACGGAGACGATGCGCTTCCAGGCGAGCAAGACCGGCGTGCTTGACCTCGGCACCTACTACGCGCCGAAGACGCAGCTCGACGCTCATGGAAATCGCATCCTGTGGGGCTGGATCCCTGAGCGACGCCCGGAGTCCGATACCGTTGCAGCAGGCTGGGCCGGCGTGATGAGCCTGCCGCGTGTGCTCCATCTGGATGCCGATGGCACGCTTCGGATGGACACCCTGCCCACCCTTCAAGCCCTGCGCGGCGCACCTGTCTCGGTCTCCACCTCCAACCTGACACAACGCGTCCGCTTGCCCAAATCAAATGGCGAGATACTCGCGACACCGGCACCACGAGTCAACGCGCAGTGCATCGTCCGCAACGCAGCCGACAACACGGAGATTGCCGCTGTTCACTATGACTCGGCAACGCATCGCTTTCACGCGGGCGATCAATCCTTCGAGCTCCATGCGACCGACACCGCCGACATCCATCTTTTCGCGGACGGTTCTGTTCTGGAGTTCATCCTCGGCCATCGTGCGGGCTGCACCAGGCGCTTCTATCTTCCCAACGCGCCTGACCTTCTCATCGAAATGAGCGGTGTCGCCAAGGCTGCCGCATGGCCCCTCCGCCCAATCTCACCGGATCGCCTCACCACGCTTCCGCAGGCGTAACGTCCTGGCTCTAGCCGCCGCTCCCATTCCAGAAGGAACGCTACGGTATCGCATGGAGCGCAGGAGCTGCACTCGAATTCAGTTTCTGTAACGCATCGAGTTCGCGAGCGGCATCCTCGTCGCGTTTCATCACACGATAGGTCTGCGCCAGCAGGTTGTGAGTGATGGCTGAGGCTGGATCCATCGTTTCGGCCTTTTGAAGATAAGTGAGCGCGGCCACAGCATCGCCCTGGCGCAGCGCCGTCCGACCAAGAAGGATGTACGGCCCGGTGGCATTCGGCTCCAGGAGCACGGCCCGCTGCAGCGCAACCTGCGCCTCAGCGAACTTCCCCTGTCGACCAAGCAGATCACCCAGCCGCTCATAGGGAGCGGCTTCCAGCGGGTTCGTTGCGGACTCCTGCTGAAACTCTGCCTGCGCCTCTTCAAAGCGGCCACCAGCCAGCGCGATCTCGCCGAGCAGTTCATGTGCAAGCGGTAACTTCGGATCGCGGCGGACCGCTTCCTTCGCGAAGCCTTCTGCAACCGGCAACAACTCCCGGCGAAACAACATGCGGCCCGCAAGCAGGTACGCTGCCGCAGACTCTGGAGCAAGTCCGTATTGCGTCGCGTACGCACGCCGCGCATCTTCGTACCGATGCGCTTCGACGTAGCAGAGCGCCAGGACATACGTTGGATCTGCCTTCCCCTGCGCGCTGCCGTGGGCGCCCTCAAGGAGGGGAATCGCCTCTTGCGGACGCCCCAGGCGGTAGAGTGTCAGACCGCGCATCTGCGCTGCCTCTTCATCGTGCGAATCCTGGCTGAGAGCATCTGCGAAGGCCGCGTCAGCTTCGGGAAAGCGATTGAGGTTGTAGAGCGCGATGCCCCGAACTCGCGCAACGCCGGCAAGCTTCGGCCGCGATGCCACGAGCGTATCCAGCTGCTGCAGTGCCTCCACGCCCCGGCCTGAGTTCGCGAGCACTTGCAGCTTGTCGAGAGTCTCCGTCGACTGCGCGCACGTGTTCGACGTGAGCACGGCGAAGAGGAAGAGCGCGGATAGGGGTTGCTGGCGCATATCGAAGCGATCTCCATCATAGAAAAGAAGGGGAAGTGCATGACGCACTTCCCCCTGGGAATCGGAGATTCAGCTTGACCTTAGAACTGGATTCGCACTGCAAACTGCATCTGCCGCGGGTTCGCACCGTTGACGAATGGACCGGCGGTGATGGTGCCGCCAGTCTCCAGCGATCCCCCAGGATTGCCGAAGTTGATGTGATTAAAGGCGTTGAAGGCATCCGCACGAAGCTGGAAAGAGTAACGTTCCCGGATAGTGAAGTTTTTCAGGAGCGATAGATCTGTCGTGAACAAGCGCGGTCCATAGACCGTGTTTCGCCCGAGGTTGCCCACGGTGTCCAGCGCCGGTGCGCTGAAACCGTAGGGGTTGTTCGTAAGCGTGCCGGTGGTGAAGTACCTCAGGTTCGCTCCGGGACGGCCGGTGACCGTCTTGTAGAAACGCGTGGCTTCGCCATTCGGCTGGCTTGGTGCACTGCCCGGTACCCAGTTGCCTGAGTTATTCGAGGTGATGGTGAACGGCAATCCGCTGGAGTAAGTCACGACCGGGTTGATCTGAAATCCACTTACGATCTGATTCAGTATCCCCGTCGCATTTCCCAGGAACATCTTGTTTTTGCCGAAGGGTAGCTCGAACAGGCCGTAACCAGTGATCTGCGACCGACGGAGCGCACCGTCATTGCCACGAACGATGTTCTTGTCCCAAGTGGAGAAGCCAGTGCTCTGGCTGATCGCCTGTTGCAACGCATAGTTAACGTTGAAGCTGTAGCCATGAGTCATCGACTTGGTGAGCGTCACCTGCAATGCGTTGTAGTGCGTGTTGAGGTCATCGCTGAAATTGGTGATGCCCTGCGTCCATCCGCAGGCCCCTGGCACGACAGTCCCTGCAGCATTGGTGGCGTTGGTGTTACCAGCGCAGGCAGGCAGCTTCCCACCGTAGTACCGCGTGAGGTAGGTCTGATTCTTGGTGCCGCCATTCGCAGAGATGCCATTGGCAACGGACGGGTCATAGTGCAGTGTGGCGCCGTTGATGCTATAAGCGGCAGGCAGCGTAATGGCAGCCTCATTGGGATTGGTAGTGTTGCCCGAGACGTCGCCGAAGGTGTGCGTGCCCTTATTGCCCACATAGGCGATGGTCATCGACAGCGTCGGCGTCAGAGACTGCTGCAGGCTCGCATTCCAGGCATCCAGCGTTGGCAGGCGGAGGGGATCAGGACGCGTGCGTGAGGTGACCTGATCACCGGGGTTGGGCAACAACCCGTTGGCAGGTACCGTAACCGGGGTTGGAGCGGCAGGACCTGCCGCCAGGGTGAAGGCAAAGTTGGCGTTGTTTGTGGCGTTGTCCCCGCCGGAGCCTGTGAGCGACTGATTAGCAAGCGTGGGCAGGTTCTGCGTTGCCGCATGACCGAAGATGGAGCCGAACACGCCGATGTCAAAGCTGCGGCCGTAGCCCGCCCGAACGACCGTCCGGTCCGTGACCTGATACGCAATACCGATACGCGGATTGTAGGTGTTCTTCGGCATGCCGTAGTTCATGTTGGAGCCGATATTGCCGAAGCCGGCGACGCGCAAAAAGCCTGTATTCAGATCAAGCAACGAACCATTGCCTTTACCGTTGACTGCTTCCGGGAAGTACAACTCGTAGCGAAGACCGTAATTAAAGGTGATCTTCGGCGTGATGCGCCACGTGTCCTGCGCATAGAAAAAGTCACGCTTCTGAAACTCTTTCGCGTTGGTCGAGGTGCTGACGTAGCGCTGGAAGGTTGTGACATCACCCAAGACGAAGGTTGCAAAGCCGAGACCGTTGGTCGCGTTCCCACCGCTGGTGGGGCCTGTGCCGAAGCGAAGTTCACCGGTGCGGTTGTTATCGCTTGGGACGCGCAGATTGCGCGCGTAGCGTAAATCGGCACCGAACTTGACGGAGTGATTCCCGAAGGTTTTCGTCCAGTTATTGGCTAGTTGGAACTGGTCCTCTCGCTGCGTGAGTGTGCAGTTACAGCGATTAATGTTGAGACCGGAACCATACTGCGGTCCGACAGACTGGCTGTTATTGGGACCGCCGAAGGCTCCGACTTCCGTAATGTTCCAAGCGGGTGAGCCGCTGGTAAAGACGCTTCCGGTATTGAGGCCGGGGATGCCGAGTGTCGTTGCGGAGTTCTGACCTCCGTCAAACTTCGACGTCGCAATGTTGTAGCGGAAGTAGCCCAGGCGAACGTCGGTGATCAGGCTATTGCTGAGCACCACGTCCACGCCCGCTGCGGCACTGGAGTTCGCGCCCTTGGAGGTGCCGCCATAGCCGCCAAGACCAAAGCCCGCACCGCCCGCCACGCCGAAGGCAACAGGGCCGGTGAGTGTGTCGGTGAAGCGACTGAAGCGGCCGAAAGCATGAATTCGATCGCTGGCCGTGTAGTCACCGCGAACGTCCCACTGGTCGCTGTTAAACAGGCCGGTACCGTTACCGGAGTAGTTCTGTGTGAGGCCACGATTGCTGCCGGACGTGTTCGGAGCATAGGGCTGTAATTGCTTCAACAGAGCGAGTGCCGGCTGCGAAAGTTGCGCCGTCGGAATGACGTTATTGGTGTAGCCCGTCGCTGTTCCGGGACGGAAGATGAATGGCTGCGCGACGGGGGTGAAGTTGCCGACGACCGATCCACCTGCGGCTGGGGCGGAGAAGTAGTTTGCGTATTCCGTGAAGTCGCAGCCGGGGATTCCGCTGAGTGCCGTGGCCTGGCCAAGACAGGTCTGGATCAGGTGCTGTGTGGGAACGGTCTGCAGAATCGAAGATCCCACCTTCTGACGGACGCCTTGGTAGTCGCCGAAGAAGAAGAGGCGGTCTTTGAGGATTGGGCCGCCAAGCGATCCGCCGAACTGGTTCTTCAGGCCGACGGGAACAGCGGACTTCGTGGATTGCACGAACGGGTCGCGCGCCAAGTTGGCGTTGGACTGGCGATAGTCAAACGCAGATCCATGGAAAGCATTGGTCCCGGACTTCGTCTGCGCAGTCACGACGGATGAGACGGCTTTGCCGAACTCCGCGTCGAAGTTCTGCGTTGTGATCTTGGTTTCGGACAGCGAATCAGCGTTTGGATTGACGACGATGATTCCTAGAATCGGATCCTGGTTGTCGGTACCGTCAAGCTGGAAGGCGGTTCCCGCGAACGCCTGGCCGTCCACTTCGATCTGCTTCGACCCCTGGGGGTTCTCGCTGGCTGCGTGGCTCCACGTCAGTTCCTGCGCACCCGGCAAGAGGAGTTGTAAGCCGGTGAAGTTACGGCCGGCGATAGGCAGGTCGACGATCTCTTTCGCCGTGAGAGTGGTTGAGACGTCGGAGCGATCTGCCTTCAGTTGTGGCTGCTGATCTGCACGGACCTGGATGGTTTCGTTCGCGGAACCGACGGCCAGTGGGGCATCGATTTTGGCTGCGGTATCCGCAAAGACGTGGACCGAAGTCTGCTCGAAGCTCTTAAAGCCCTGCATCGTCACCTTGACGGAATAGTCATCGGGTACGAGGTGGTCGGCACGAAAGGCACCGCTCTCATTGGTCTTCACGGTCACCGAAGTGCCTTTGGCGGTATCGGTCACCACAACATCAGCGTTCGGGACTGCGGCACCGGAGTTATCTGTGACCGTGCCGTAGATGGACCCGTACACCGCTTGCGCGTTGACAGTACCCGGGACAGACAGGACCGTGACAGCCAGCGCCAGTCCAAGGCGTCCAAGAACTCTCATGAGACCCTCCTCAAGTGCGACAAGTCGAGGAGCTCTTCGCCGGGTTGGCGATGCATCTCAATGTTCGGGCGCATCACTTCAACGTTTCCGGAGCTTTCGACCGCCGAACATTAATGACGTGGAAAGCCTCCTGTCAATGCTTATTTGTCAAATTTGATAGGGTAAACCGAAGCACGGTGCTGGACCAAGAACTCATTCGATCTAAGTTGTTATCAATCTAAAGTTTGGCACTCATCTCCATCGGATTTTGACGTTATGCGAATTTGCCCTCACGCACAGCTCGCTCTTGCCTTACTGATGGCCTCCTGCATTCCCCGTGCAGTTGCGCAAGGTCGGGGGCCGGACGCCAGCGAGCTTTACGCGCGCGGATCAGCGGCGTTTGCAGCGGGACGGTTGGATGAAGCGCGAAACGTTTTCACGCAACTGGTCCGTCAGTATCCGAAGGTTGCAGCAGCACACGTTGCGCTGGGAACGGTGTTGCTTGCGCAGGGACGGAGTCGCGAGGCGGTGTCCGAACTGTCGACCGCACATCGTATCGACCCGCGCGACGGACACGCGCTACTGACCCTCGGCATCGCGCAGAAGGACAGTGCGCAGTATGCGGATGCTGTAAACAGCTTCCGTTCCGCGGTGGAGGCGGGCACTACACTCTCAGAACGCGAGACGCTCGCTTTCGCCGTCGCGCTCTCAGGCAATGGCGCGCCCGCTGAAGCGGAGGTTCTATTGAAGGCCGCGGTGGAGCGCGGAGAGACGTCCGCTGCGCTGCTGGACGCACTGGGGACGGTGACGGCGCAACAGCGGCGTTACGAGCAGGCAGAAGCGCAACTGGAGGCAGCACTGACGGCGGACGTCCGGTATGTCCCGGCACACGCGCACCTGGGATCCGTGCTGCTTGCGCTTCATCAGCCGGCGCCGGCTGCGAGTGAATTCAAGAAGGCAGTTGATCTGGGTGATGCTTCGAGCGCAACGGCTGCGCAGTTCGGGCGCGCGCTGGTCGAACTGAACCGCGCGGATGACGCCGTTGCTGTCCTGGAACCGGCGTTGCAGCGCGATCCGTCATCGTTGCACCTGATGTATGCGCTGGCACTGGCTCGCCAGGCGCAGGGCGACGCTGCTGCATCTTTGGCGTTGTTCGCGAAGTTTGTAGCCGCAGAGCCAGAGAATGCAGAGGCGCTGACCAACTACGGCCTGGCGCTGGTGCAGACGGGAGATGCTGCGGGCGGGCTTCGTCGCTATCAGGCGGCGCTTGCGCACAGCGACAACGCGCTCCTGCGTCAGAACATAGGTGTCGCTTACCTGCAGCAGAGCGATCTGGACCATGCGCTGGAACAGTTTCGCGCGGGTCTGGCGAAGGAGCCCGGCAGCGTACAGTTGCACTATGACCTGGGGCTCGCACTGAAGTTGAAAGATGATGTGGCAGGGGCGACTGCCGAGTTGCGCAAGACTGAAGAACTCGACCCAAACCTGCCGGACGCGCCGTACACATTGGGTGTGCTCGAGATGCAGCAGGGCCGTTTCCAGGAGGCCGCTCAACAACTACAGAAGGCAGTAATGCTGGAACCACACAATGGAGAAGCGTGGGCTCTGCTGGGCAGTGTCTACCGGCAGGGTGGTGAGTCTGAAAAGGCTGCGGAGGCCCTGCGGCAGGCGATAAAGCTGCAGCCGGATGCGCCCGGACCGCACATCACGCTGGCGTCCGTCATGCAGGAGAGCGGAGACCGCGCCTCGGCGACTGCGGAACGCAAGATCGCGGCCAACCTGAGCAGGGTGGCGGTTAATGCGCAGCGCGCAACGTTCTCGCTCCGGAGCGGTCGTGCGCTTCTTGCGCAAGGCAAGGCGACGGATGCGCTGGTGCAGATGCAGGCCGCAGTCACGGCCGCGCCGAACTCTGCGGAGGCGCACCGTGGCCTGGCAGATGCCCTGCAGCAGACAGGGCAATCTGCAGAGGCGAAGGCGGAACGTGAAAAAGCTGCGGCCCTGGACCCGGCGAAGCGCTAGTTTCGTCGTGCGTCCTCTCGTGAGGAAGTGGTATACGAGTAGTCGCTATGTTGAACTCACGCCGTTCCTTTCTAAAGAGCCTGTCGCGTACGGCCCTGGTGCTGAGCCTCCAGGATGTGCTTTCGCTGGCGGTGCCGGCGCAGGAAGCGCAACAGGGGATGTCACGGCCGACGTACAACGCGCCTGCCCGTGCGCCGAAGATGGCGGCATCGCCGATCCTTGGAACGCCTCTGGGCTACAGCTTCGTGGACGTAGCCACGCAGAGTGGTCTGCATGCCAAGACGATCTATGGGGACGAGCACAAGAACCGATTCCTGCTGGAAACGACAGGCTGTGGCGTCGCGTTTTTTGACTACGACCAGGACGACTGGCTCGATATCTTCCTTGTGAATGGATCGAGGCTAAGTGGTTTTCCAAAGGGGCAGGAGCCCCTCTCGAGGATGTTCAAAAACAACCGCGACGGCACCTTCACCGACGTGACCATCCAGACAGGACTGGGCCGCGCAGGTTGGGGGCAGGGATGCTGCGTGGGCGACTATGACAATGACGGATGGAATGATCTTTTCGTCAGTTACTACGGTCAGAACGTGCTTTGGAAGAACAACGGCAATGGCACCTTCACCGATGTGACGGAGAAGGCGGGGCTGAAGCAGGACCGTGTGCGCTGGAACTCCGGCTGCGCCTTTCTCGACTACGACAAGGACGGGCACCTGGATCTCTTCGTTGCGAACTACATCGACTTCGATCCGAAGACAGCACCGCTGCCAGAGTCCGCCGGCTGCGCCTACAAAGGCATCCAGGTCGCGTGCGGACCGCCGGGACTGGAGGGTGCGAAGAACATTCTCTATCGCAACAACGGCAACGGCACCTTCACCGATGTCAGCAAGAAGAGCGGCATCCTCGACACGATTGGAACGTACGCGCTGTCTGTGGTGGTCGCAGATCTGGACAACGATGGCTGGCCCGATATCTACGTTGCGAACGACTCGACGGCAGCGACGTTCTACAGGAACCAAAAGGACGGCACCTTTAAAGACGAGGCGATTGAGAGTGGCATCGCCTACTCGCCGGACGGTAAGCCGCAGGCCGGCATGGGCGTGAGCGTCGGTGACTTCAACCGCGACGGCCTGCTGGACATCGTGAAGACGAACTTTGCGGGGGACACGGATTCGCTCTATGAAAATCTCGGCGATGGCACGTTTGAAGACCACACCTATCTATCCGGCCTGGGTATCAATACGCGCTATCTGGGGTGGGGCGTGGGCTTCTTCGATCCCGACAACGACGGCTGGCCGGACATCCTTATCTCGAATGGGCACGTTTATCCCGAGGTCGATAACTCACACATCGACGCACCCTATGCGCAGAAGAAATACCTCTATCGCAACCTGCGGAATGGTCAGTTCGAAGAGGTGACGAAAGTCGCAGGGAACGGCATCAACGAGCCGGCGACGGCGCGTGGCTGCGCCTTCGGTGACTATGACAACGACGGCGACATGGACGTTGTCGTGAACTGCGTCAACACCGTGCCGCAGTTGTTACGCTGCGACAGCACGGTGCAGCGTAACTGGATCAAGTTGCGACTGGTCGGCACGAAGAGCAATCGAACCGGTATCGGTGCGCGAATCGTAGTTACTGCACAAAACCAACCAGGCAAGCCGCTGCAGCAACTGGATGAGTTACGTTCCGGCGGCAGTTACTACTCCCAGAACGATCTGCGAATGCACTTCGGACTCGATGTAGCACCAAAGGCCGAGACAGTGAAGATCACCTGGCCTTCGGGTGTCGAGGATACCTGGAAGGACCTACCAGCCAACCAGCTTCACGTCCTGGAAGAAGGCGGCAAGTTGTTGAAGTCCACGCCCATGGGAAAGAAGCTCACGCCTGCAAAGGCATAGGAGCCCACGCTTCGGCTCACCTCAGTGTGAGGCGATAGCAGGTGAGCTCGCATGAAGCAGTGCTCCCGACTTCTTTCGCCACGCCGCAAAAAGCGCGAACGAGATCAGGATGAGCGCGGTCGCCAGACCAATCCAGACGCCAAAGATCCCCATGTGAAAGACGAAGCACAACACCGCTCCCAGTGGGACGCCAATGGCCCAATAGCCGATCAGGTTCGCCCACATGGAGATGCGCGTCTCACCCATGCCGCGCAACGCTCCGCTGGCGACGATCTGCACACCATCGAATACGGCAAAGAGTGACGCCAGCGCGAACAGCGGTACGCCAATCGCGGTGACGGCGCTGTCATGCGTGTACAGCGCGATGAGGTATTTCGGCACGGCAAAGAACAGCACCGTCACGCAGAGCATGAAGCCCGCACCGAGCCCGAGTGCCAGCAAAGCGCGCAGCCTCGCACCCTTCGGATCACCCGCACCCAGCGCGTGACCAACGGCGATGGCCGCGGCTGCGCTGATACCAAGCGGCACCATGAACGCCAGCGCCGCATAGTTCAACACAATCTGGTGCGCAGCCAGCGCGGTCGGCGAGATCTTTCCCGCTAGAACAGTAGCCACCGCAAACGCGCCAATCTCCAGGACCAGCTGCGTTGCTGCCGGCAGGCCAAGCTTCAGCAACTCACGCATCTCGCGCAACACCGGCCTTGCCCAGTGCTCAAACAGCGGATGGCCGCGCTGCTTCTCATAACGCCATGCGAATGCGAATAGCGTCAAGGCCATCAGGCATCGAGACAGCACCGTAGAGATTGCGGATCCACCCACACCCAGCGCGGGCAGGCCGAGCTTGCCGTTGATCAGCACATAGTTGCCGCCCCAGTTCAGCAGGTTTGCGCCGACAAAGGTGATGGTGATCACCCGCACCTGCCCCACGGACTGAAGATAGCGGCGTGATGCCGCGTACAGCAGCAGCGGCAGCGTGCCCAGCAGCAGGATGTCGATGTAAGTCCGCGTGGGATGGATCAGTTCCGTTGCGACTCCGAAATGTGGAATCACTGCGCTCAGTCCGAAGGTGATCAACATCAGCGGCAACGTAGCAATCAGTGCAACGTAGACACCCTGCGCCAGCCAGCGATGGCACGCTTCATGGTCGCCACGGCCGTACGCATGCGCAATCACGGTATCCAATCCCAGCATCAGCCCAAGGCCGAAGAGTGACGGAGCGTAGTACAGCGCATTGCCAAGCGCAACCGCGCCGATCGCGACGGGACCCAGCCGGCCCACCATGATCACGTCGACCACACCCTGCAACATCCACCCAAGCTCGGCCAGCACAACCGGCCATGCCAGTTTCATCATGGATAGCAGTTCCGAACGCCATGGATGTGTTTGGGCCATCCGACGATTCTATCGAGATTTGCTCTCACTCATGACGCGAAACTCTCGGTATTGACAGGGAAAGTCCACGTTTCTGGCGCATCGGATCGAGACCATTCGTTCAGCTGCGCTGGGCATTGAGTGAAGACTCGGTTACGATTGAGCGCAGGGAGGGAACAGAGCCTCGGAGATCCAAGCAAACGAACGGTTGGCAGGGAAGTACCTGCAAACTAGTTCAACTGGCAGCCCATGCAGATGCCTGATCTCTGACGTTTGGAAACGTCATGCTTTTATCACCTCCTCACTCCCGTACGCACGCGAACACTCCGTCGCTGACACTTGCGCAGGCCGCTCTCCCGAGCCGTCCTGCATGTTGTTGTTGCCTGTAAGCAGTTGAGATTGCCCGAGAGGGCACGCCTCCGAGTCATATCGCTCGCGGAACATCTTCATCTCCTGCTGACCGCTGCCGTGCTGAGCGTGTTTCATTTGTCTGCTAAGCTTCCCGACAACCAAATTTGCTGGCGTTCCAGCCACGCGAAAACCCTCGAGAAAAAATCCATGAATCGACGCCAGTTTGTAGGACTATCCTCTGCCGCCCTTGCCGCAACTCAGGTGCGCACCGCCGTTGCATCCTCAGAACCTGCAACTGGTTCTCGGCCAAACTTTCTCTTCTTCATCGCGGACGATCTCATGTTCCGCACGATCAACTCCATCAATAACCAGGAGGTGCATACGCCCAACATCGACCGCCTGGTTCACGGCGGGATGCACTTCACCCATTGCTTCCACAGCGGCTCATGGGTCGGAGCCGTGTGCGTCGCCAGCCGCACCATGTTGAACACCGGCCTGTCGCCCTTCAAGGCGCAGAAGGCTCTTCTGGACAATCAGTCCGGCATGGTTCCCGTGTGGGGCCAAACGCTCCGCAACGCCGGCTATCGCACCTTTCAGACGGGGAAATGGCATCTGGATGCGGTATCGCTGCAGCGCTCCTTCTCGGATATTGCGACCACGGGACCTGGCTACCTGGACTCGACGAAGAACATGTATGACCGCCCCGCGCCGGGCAACACATGGAGCCCGACCGACCGCACGCTGAAAGGGCACTGGCTGGACGAGCACCTGTGGCTCAACGGCCCTGAAGGCAGTACGAAGCACTCGTCAGAGGTCTACGCCGACTCCGCAATCAGCTTTCTCGATCGGCAGCGTGCAGAGCATGACAAGCCGTTCTTTATGTACGTCGGATTTAACGCGCCGCATGATCCTCGTCAGGCACCCGAGGAATACCAGGCGATGTACCCCGTGGACAAGATCGCGCTTCCTCCCAATTACCTGCCACAGCATCCCTTCAACCAGGGTGACTTTCATACGCGGGATGAGCAGTTGGCGCCGTTCCCCAGAACCGAACTGGATGTGAAGACGCATCGCAAGGAGTACTACGCGATCATCACGCACATGGATGCCCAGATCGGGCGTGTGCTCGATGCACTGGATCGCAGCGGGCAGGCAGATAACACTTACGTGATCATGACGGCGGACCACGGCCTGGCCGTAGGCGAACACGGCCTGATGGGCAAGCAGAATCAGTACGAGTGCTCCATGCGCATGCCGCTGATCGTACGTGGCCCCGGCATCAAACCGGGCTCGCATAACGACGAGATGGTCTACCAGCACAGCATGTATGCGACTACCTGCGAGCTGGCCGGTGTCCCGGTTCCGCCGCATGTCGAGTTTCCCAGCCTGAAGCCGTATCTCAAGGGTGAGACGACGCAACCCATCAATGACGCGATGTTCGGCTGGCTCAATATCATCCAGCGATCCATTCGAACGAAGCAGCACAAGCTCATCTTCTATGTGCCTATCAAGCGCTTCCAACTCTTCGATCTTGAAAAGGACCCCTGGGAGATGCACGACCTCGCCAACGATCCATCCCACGCCGGCTTGAAGACTCAGATGATCGCGAAGTTGAAAGCCATGCAGGCAAAGCTCGGCGACCCGCTGGACATTGACGCGCCACCCACCGTAGCGCCGGGCGATTCGTACTAACGCAGAGTCACGACGCTCTCAGATACGGACCAACGCAACACCTTTCAGGAGGCGCGGCCTTTGGCTGTGCGAAATACATGACGCAAACTTCTTACTTGAGATCCATCCTTCGGAGTGCACCAGTAATTGCACTCGCACTGTCGGCCACGATGTTACATGCGCAGAGTGCGAGCGGCGCAATCAGCATCACGGTCTTTGACGCTGGTGGAGCAGCCGTTGCCGGCGCCACAGTGACCGTCACAGGTACCGACACAGGCGCCCAGTTACGCATACTGCAGACCAATGACAAGGGCATCGCCGAAGTACCGCTCGTTCCCCCGGGAAAGTACAACATCAGTATTGCGGCGCCGGGCTTTAAGACGCTGCAGCAACAATCCGTCAACGTGCAGGTCGGTGCAACTGTCACACTCCAGCCGTCGCTGCAGCTTGGCGAGGCGGCGGACTCCGTCATGGTCACAGGCCAGGCCCCGTTGATTGAGGACAGGTCACAGACGATCCAGCAGGTAATCGAGAACAAGGAACTCACGGACATTCCACTGAATGGCCGTAACTACGTGCAGGCTGCGAACTACATTCCGGGTGTCGTGCCGCAGAACGCTGGTCGCGATAACTCGTTCGTGGCCTATGGCAACGATGGTCTGCAGAACTCGTTTCTGCTAGACGGCGCGCGCAACGTCAACTACCTGCGCGGGCTCGACAACGGTCAGCGTGACATGGTGCGGCCGCCGCTGGATGCTCTGCAGGAGTTCACCGTGCAGACGTCAAACTACTCCGCAGAGTTTGGCGCAGGTGCAGGCGCTCTATTAAACGCCATCACAAAGAGCGGTACCAACCGCTGGCACGGCTCGGCCTATGACTTCATCCGCAACAAGGTGTTGGACGCAAGACCATACTTCTCCACAGCAGCGTCGCCGAAGCAGCAGTTCGTACAGAATCAGTACGGTGGCAGCTTCGGTGGTCGCATCATCCGCGATCGCCTCTTCTTCTTCGGCGCGTACGAAGGACGGCATACCAAATCCTCATCGTTCAGTCAGGCACCGGTTCCCACCGCTCTGGAACGTGCGGGTGACTTCTCCCAGTCGAAGTACACCGTGTACGATCCGGCCACGACGACGCAGGCAGGCGCAAACTACACACGCACTGCCTTCGCCCAGAACAGGATCCCCGCAGCTCGCATCAATGCGCTTGGACAACAGCTTGCCAATTTGTTTCCGCTGCCCAATTCGACCAGTCCGACCGACCCCTTTACGCATTACTACACCTCGTTTATTCCAAGCAAGATCGACGTAAAGAACGGCATCGGCCGTCTGGACTACACGCTCAGCAATAAAGACAGTTTCTTCGCCCGCTACGGTGAAACGCTAAACAACACATTCACAGGCGTCGGCTTGCCCGGAGCGCAGGATCCCGGCAATACCCGCATCGATTCCAAAGGCATCGGAGCAGGCTACACGCGTGTCATTACCCAGCAACTGCTGAATGAATTGCGCTTCTCCTGGACCAGCATTGCCGACGATGGTCTTGGCACCTTCGCACGGCAGGAATTTATCCCCGGCCTTCTTGACCCAGGCATCACCGAAGGCTGGCCCACCTTCAGCATCACCGGGCAGAGCACCATCGGTTCCCAGGCGGTGGGGAACTCGCCGCTGCATAAGACATCAGGGGTGTGGGATTGGGCCGATAACGTCTCGTGGTCCCACGGCAGGCACCTCACCAAGTTGGGCGGCGAGATGATGTGGATCCGGCCGAATACGCAAGCCGCATCCAACGGCCGTGGCAGCCTCGGCTTCACAGGCGCTTTCACGCAGCTTCCCACATCACGTTCCAACAGCGGATACGGTATCGCCGACATGTTGCTCGGCTATGCGAATTCGGTGAACACGGGCACCACGCTCAGCAGTCAGGAACGCGGCTGGTACTACGGTGGTTACGTCAACGATCAATGGAATGTAACGACAAATCTGACACTGAACTACGGCATCCGCTACGAACTCTTCACGCCCTTCTATGACGTTGACAACCGTGAAGCAAACTTCATCACCGATCAGGACAGCCCGTTGTACCTGCAGTACATCAAGGCCGGCATCGACACTCGGCTGCCACGTGCGCTCATCTACGCAGACAAGAACAACATCGCACCGCGCGTCGGTTTTGCTTACCGCGTGCCCGGTGTGAAAGATATGACGGTCCGCGGATCGTTCGGCATGTTCTATGCGCAGGACCAGGGCCTGGGCATTACGAGTCGCCTGTCAAATAATCCGCCTTACAACAACTATGGTGCAATCAGCCAGTCCAGCGATCAGATCAACACCAGAACCGCGTTCCAGCTAAGCCCCTCGCAATCTATCCCGCGAACCCCAGCGGTTGATCCGGCAACCTTCACCCTTTCGCCCACCTATACCGGCGGCGTCACCAGTTGGGTGCAGCACATGCAATATGGCTACGTGCAGCAGTGGAGCCTCTCCGTGCAAAAGCAGTTGCCATGGTCTGTGCTGACGGAGTTCAACTATGTCGGCAATCACGGCGTCCACTTACTCGGACGGTCGAACGTGAACCAGCCACTCGTAAACAACGGGACCACCGTGCAGTCGCGCAGACCGCTCTCCAGCGTGACGCAGTCCGCAGTCAATCAGATCGGTGACTGGAACGCCACGCAATACCAGGGCATCTCCGCGCGGATTGAGAAACGCTTTTCGAAGGGCATCCAGTTTCGCAACTCCATTACGTACGGCCGCAGCTTCAGCCTGTTGAGCCAGGCGTTGGATGTGTGCGACACCTGCACCAACGGCGACCAGTTACAGAACTCGTACGATCACGCATCGAACTGGGGTCCGAGCGACTTCGACGTTCCATTCCGCTACGTGCTCACCGGTCTCTTTTCATTGCCTACAGGTAGCCATGCCGTGATGAATAATCGCCTCGCATCCGCTGTCCTGGGTGGATGGGGTCTCTCGCCCATCTATGTGTGGCAGACTGGCCAGCCGCTCACACCAACCACGAGCACGGACATTACGAACTCCGGTCAGACCAATCGTCCCAACCAGGTCTGCAGCGCAAACGCGGCGGCTCCTCATACGATCGGCAAATGGTTTGACACAAGCTGCTTTGTAGCGCAGCCGCAGTACACCTTCGGCAACACGCGAAAGGGAGCGATTCGTGGCCCTGGACAAAACCAGTTGAACCTCAGCGTGCAGCGTGACTTTCCAATTCCGCGTTGGGAAGGTGGCAACCTGAACTTCCGCCTTGAGGGCTACAACGTCCTCAATCATGTGCAACTCGGCAATCCGAACGTGACCGTCGGCAGCACAGCATTCGGCACCATCACGTCCACCGCAGGAACCAAGCCCACCGACACCTCCGGAACGCAACGACAGGTGCAGGCGGCAGTTCGGCTCACGTTCTAACCTAAGCGGACCATGGGGCAGTGCGCCTTCCGCTGTCCCTTGGTCTTAACGTGCGGCAGCGCAACGACAGAGAGGAAAAAGTACACTCTTCTTCATGGCACTTCGAGTCAATGGCGAACTCATTAGCGACGAACGCTTCTACCGCGAGTTTCTCGCTGTCTCCGGCGGACTGACGCCGGAACAGATGCAACAGCGATCTCCCGCCGACTACACGCAGGCACAGGAGGTCGCAGAGCGCAGTGTGCTTCGCGCGGTGTTGCTGCGGCAACTCGCGGCGCAAGAGAATCTGATCGTGACGGAGCAGGAGATCGAGGAAGAGCGCCGCCTGGTATGGGGCAGCACCGCGAACCAGTCCTGCGGTGCTGGCGTGATGGATGAGATGGCAGAGCGCGCCACGGTCCGCAAGGCTGAGCGTCACATCACGCGCTATGTGCCAAGACCGGGCCGTCAGGAAGTGGAAACCATCTATCGTGGCAACGCTGCCGTCTTCACCTTGCCAGAGCGTTGGCTGGTGTCGCACATCATCTGTCTCGCAGAGACGGACGAGGAGCGGCAGGCTGCAAAGGCAACGCTGACACGTGCCGCCGAAGAGCTGAAGCGCGGCAAGCCTTTTGCAACGGTGGCCGATCGCTACTCCGACTGCAAAGGCAACGGTGGAGCACTGGGATGGATCTCCCGCGACGACATGGTGCCGGCCTTTGAAGAAACTGTCTTCAACCTGAAGCCTAAAAAGCCGAGCGACATCTTTGAGACGCCCTTCGGCTTGCACATCGCTCTGGTGCGCGACCATAAGGCCGCCGGGCTGCAGCCACTCGATGAGATACGTGCCGACCTCGCACGTCGCATCTTCGACGATCGCCGCATCGCCGTGCTCGACCAGGCGCTTCAAGCCATCTTCCAAAATGCAGACATTCAGATGATTGACGAGCCGCAGCGCAACGTCGCGCGCGGTGAGAGGGTGCAATGACCATGAAGGTTAGTCCATGCTGCGTGCCCAGCAAGCAGCACGCGCAGCTCCTGCAAGCCTCGCAGCAGAGCTCGACCGAACGCATCCGCGCAACGACCGGCAGCACCGAGGACATGGTCCTCCTACCAGGTGGCCGCTTCTTGATGGGGTCAGAGTCCGCCGACTCGTTCCCTGACGACGGCGAAGGGCCTGTGCGGCCCGTCACCGTAGACGCCTTCTGGATGGATCGCTTCGTCGTGCGCAATCGTGACTTCGCACCGTTTGTCGACGCTACCCAGTACGTCACAGAGGCCGAGCGTATCGGCTGGTCCTTCGTCTTCGCGGGCGACCTCCCGCCCAACGCGGATGGCTCCACGTCCGTGCAGGTTCATGGAGCAGAGTGGTGGCAGGGAATCGAAGGCGCAACCTGGTCGCATCCCGAAGGCCCATCATCCGACATCAGCACCCGTGCCGAGCATCCGGTGGTGCATGTCTCCTGGAACGACGCTGCCGCATACGCCGCGTGGGCAGGCAAGCGCCTCCCCACAGAAGCAGAGTGGGAGTTCGCAGCGCGCGGTGGCTTGGAGCAGGCAGCCTACCCCTGGGGCGACGATCTCACGCCCGGGGGAAAGCATCTCTGCAACATCTGGCAGGGCGACTTTCCCACCAGTAATACTGCAGAAGACGGCTTCGCCTCCACCTGTCCAGCCGACGCCTTTCCGCCAAACGGTTATGGGCTCTTTGGCATGACCGGCAATACATGGGAATGGATCGCAGACTGGTCTCACCCCACCTGGCATCAGCACGCAACGCGGCACAATCCCCTCGGCCCACCCGAGGGAGTCGCACGCGTGCTCAAAGGCGGCTCGTACCTCTGTCATCGCTCGTACTGCAATCGCTATCGCGTCGGCGCGCGCAGTTCCAACACACCCGACAGCGCGACCACGAACATCAGCTTTCGCTGCGTGCGTGACAAGGACTAAGCACCTTCATCCCAACGCGTTTCCTGCAGGAAAGGGAGTACGGATTGCCTTCAACAGCGCTCAATCGCAGACATTTCCTGCAGAACGCATTGTCTACTTCGGCTGCCTTCGCGCTGAGCAATCTTACGAAGTCGTTCGCGGCACAGACCAAACGACGGCCCAACATCATCTTCATTCTCGCGGATGACATGGGTTACGCCGACACCAGTGTCTATGGGCAGAGGAAGTTCAAGACGCCGCACATCGACCGGCTCGCAGCCGAAGGTGTCCGCTTCGCACAGGCCTATGCCGGAGCGCCCGTCTGCGCGCCCTCGCGCAGCGTTTTGATGACGGGCCTTAACACCGGCCACACCCGCGTTCGAGATAACTTCGCGCTGGCCGCAGGACACGTGGGCTTCAAAGGCAAAGAAGAGATCCGCCGAGCAAGCCTGACCGATGCCGACCACACCATCGCCGATTACCTAGCACGCAGCGGCTACAAGACAGCGCTCTTCGGAAAGTGGCATCTGGATGGCTATGATCCCGCGGCAACTCCGACCCGCCACGGCTTTCAGACCTTCAAGGGCTGGCTCACCCAGACAGCCAGCACGCAGGGCTATTTCCCAACGCAGCGTTACGACAACGAGCGCCTTATCGACCTGCCTGAAAACGCCAATGGGAAACAAGGTCGCTACGACACCACCATGATCACGGACGACTCGGTCAACTACATCCAGCAGAGCAGCGACACTCCGTTCTTCCTTTACGTAGCCTACGACGCACCCCACAGCCCCTACATCGCACCCGATCAGGGTTCCTATGCGAAGGAGCCCTGGGACGAAGACGAGAAGATCTATGCCGCCATGATCGGGCATCTCGACAATGGCGTCGGCAAGATCCTCGCAGCGCTGAAGCAGAAGGGAATAGACGAGGACACAATCGTCTTCTTCGCTTCGGACAACGGTCCTCGTTCAGAACCCACGCCCCAACAAACCAAGGTGGTGAACTTCTTCGATTCCAACGGTGCCCTGCAGGGCTACAAGCGGGACATGTACGAAGGGGGTATTCGCGAGCCATTCATCGCGCGCTGGCCGGGACATATCCCCGCCGGTAAAGTGTCGCAAGTCCCGATCTTCTTTCCTGACGTCTTGCCGACAGCCCTTGACCTGGCTGGCGCCCCACCGCAAGCGACCGACGGCATCAGCATCCGTCCTTATCTCTTCCGTCCGGAAGCCAGGCCGAAAGATCGTTTTCTCTACTGGGAGTTCTACGAGCCTGTCTTCGAACAGGCAGTCCGGTGGGGTAAGTGGAAGGCAGTTCGCCACGGACGGAAAGGACCGCTCGAACTCTACGATCTGGCCGTCGACCCGGCTGAGAAGAACAATATCGCTCAACACCACGCTGACGTCGTGGATCGTATCGAACGCTACATCGGCGAAACGCATAAGCCCTCAGCCGAATACCCCGATCCCGCATGAGCATGGTCGTTGTGGGATGCGGGATCGACGGAGCGGGAAAAAAGCGGAGAAGTTTCCCGCAGTCACGAGAACCGTATGGAAGGCATGCCGTTACCGGCGTAGGTGGTTGCCCCCCAGGGATTCGAACCCCGATTGAGCGAGTCAGAGTCGCTAGTCCTACCATTGAACGAGAGGGCAATACGGTGCAGGAGGATCCTGCTTAGGATGGAAGCGAGAGCCGCTTGGAAGCGTCTCAACCGCCTCTTCGAGTGTACGAAGACTTGCCCTTTACGTCAACCGCTACGGCTGCCGAAGAGTTGCTGTGCGCAGCCACCCAAAGCTGCCCGCGGAAGCCGGCACCACACCATGCACCCGCTTCGTGTGAACGACGACATTATCCGGCGACCAAAGCACCAGCGTCGGCTCATCATCGGCCAGTATGCGTTGCAGTTGCAGGTACGTCTCGCGCCGTTTCGCCTGGTCGATCTCGCCCGCACCCTGTGCAATCAACGCATCCGCCTGCGCGTTCGTATAGTGCCCTCGATTTGATCCTTTCGGCGGCATCATCGCGGAGCTATAGGCGTAGCGGAAGATATCGGGATCCTCATTCGACCCAACCCATCGCAGCACATAGATCTGGAACGCACCCTTCGTCACATCGCTGTAGAACGTACCGAACTCGTTCTGCCGCAGCGTCAGCTCAATGCCTGCGTCGCGCACCTGCTGCTGCACCACGGCCGCCAGCAGACGCATCGTGTCATCGGTTGAACTCTTCAGCGTCAGGTGAATGCGCACGCCCTTCGCGTCCGCGTGATATCCAGCAGACTCCAGCAGCGCCTTTGCCTTCATAACGTCATGCGAGTACCGCGTGATGGGATCGCCAGCGCCCGGTGCCGCCCAGTGACCCAGCGGCAGCAACGTGTCCTGCACCTCCGCCTGGCCATGCAGCAACGCCTTCGTAATCGCAGGCCGATCCACCGCATACGCAAAGGCCTGTCGCACACGCTTGTCCTTCAGCAGGGGATCAGTCGCGTTGAAGGTCATGTAGTTCACAATCGATCCGGGCTTGCTCTCCACCTCCAGGTTGGGATCGTTCGCCATCGCCGCCACAGTGTCGCCCGTTAGCGCATTGGACGCAGCGTCTGCAGAACCCTTCTGCAACTCCAGCGCGCGCGTGATCGAGTCCGGCACAATGGCGAACCGCACCCGCGGAATCGACGGCGCACCGCCCCAGTAATTGGGATTGCGCTCCAGCACGACGTCTTTGTCCTGCTCCTCGCTTACAAAGCGAAACGGGCCGCTGCCGATCGGGTGCTCACCCATCGTCTTGCCCGCACCCTTTTCCACCACCGCGCTCAACTCATCGCTCATGTTGAACAGCAGGCTCGCATCGGCCTTTTTCAAGTGCACAATGCAGGTGTGCGGATCCGTCACTTCCGTGTGATCCACGCTGGCAAAGTTGCCGCTCTTCGACGTTGTGATGGCGCCGTTGTGCATGCTGTCGATCGACCACGCCACGTCATTCGCATCCAGCAGCTTGTCATCGTGGAAGTGCACTCCATCGCGAATGTGCAGCACCAGCGTCAGCGGATCGCGCCACTCCCACGCCGTAGCAATCGCCGGCTGCAGGTTGTAGTGCTCATCCTTGCGTACGATCGAATCGAACAGCAGCGCGCCGATGTGCTCGGCCTGCGCATCACTGCCAATGCGTATGTCCAGATTTGTTGGCGAGCTTTCGATATCAATGACGAGCGTGTCACGGTCCGGCCGCTCATGGCACGCTGCAAGCGGCAACAACGAACCCAGCAGTAAAACGCCACGCAAGCTGCAAAACACACGTCCTCGACAAGCGGTCACGGCAGCGTAACCCGTCCAAGCGCCGCGTCGCGCTTCGCACCGGTCGCAGCAGGCACATTCCCCGGCAACTCATGCCACCGCAGCCAGGCCAGCAGCGCGAACGCCATCGCCTCCTTTGCCTCGGCAGGCACACCGTGATCGGCTGACGTGCTGACGGTTATGCCAAGCGGCTCCAGTCCGTCTCGCAACAGCTTCATCAGCGTCGCGTTATTCGCGCCACCGCCCGCCACGATGTAGTCCGTCGCATCGGCAAGCGGTGCTCGTTGTCCGAGGAAGGGCCACACGAAACTGCGATACGCATGCAGGATGCTCTCGGCAGTCAGCGCCGTTGCAGTCGCGATCACGTCAGCATCCTGTGCGCCCTGCTTCCTGCAATCCGCGATGAAGCGGGTCACGAAGGTCCCACCAAACTCCTCACGACCGCAGCTCTTCGGCGGCGGGGCAGAGAAGTACGGCAGCTTCAACGCTTGTTGCAGCACCGTATCGATCACGCGGCCACGCTTCGCAGTTGCACCGTTGCGGTCGTAAGCCTTGCCATACAGCGACTGCATACAGCCATCGATCACGACAGAAGCAGGGCCGGAATCAAAGGCAAGCAGATCGCCCGTCCCCGCAGGAATGGCTGTCATGTTCGCGATGCCGCCCAGGTTCTGCAGAACGCGATTTCGTTTTGCATGCGCAAAGAAGACGCGATCGAAGATCGGCACCAGCGGCGCGGCCTGTCCGCCCGCGACCATGTCCGCAGGTCGGAAGTCGCTCACCACCGGCATCGCCGCGCGCGATGCCACCTCGCTCGCTTCACCAATCTGCCAGGTACAACGCAGCGGGTCTCCTAAGAACTTGGCCGGCACACCCTGGTGATAGATCGTCTGGCCATGCACGCCGGCCAGCTTCGCCTTCACGCCAAGCTGCTGCTGCGCGCGCACAATCGCGTCGCCATAGAACTCACCCAGCCGCCAGTGAAGCCGAGCCAGGTCGGCCACGCTGATTGCCTTCGCATCCATCGCGGCCAGTACCGCCTCACGCAGCTTCTTCGGATAGGGTAACGCCGCATGGCCTAGCAGCTTCATCTTCGGCGATGCATCCGCTTTGCCCGCCGCAATACGCACCAGCGCGACGTCCACACCATCGGCAGAGGTGCCGCTCATTACGCCCGCAACGATCATCGGCTTTGGTGTCTCGGTCATTCCGCAATCTCCCGTTTCAATTCGGCCAGCAACTGCAATGCTTCCATCGGCGTCATGCGATCCACATCCAGTTCACGGACGCGATCCACCACGCGCTGCGACAGCGGCGTAAAGATCGTCATCTGCATCGGCGGTGCCGCAATCTGCGCGGCTTGTCCCGCCGCTGCGACAGACGCGCTCTCCGCCTTCTCATGCATCTTCAGCACAGCCCGCGCACGGGCGATTACATCCCGCGGCAGCCCCGCCAGCTTCGCCACTTCAATGCCATAACTGCGATCCGCGGCGCCACTCTCCACCTGGTGAAGAAACACGATGCCTTGTGGCGTCTCGCGACATGCCACACGCAGATTTTTCAGTCGAGCCAGCTTCTCTTCCAGCAGTGTCAACTCGTGATAGTGCGTGGCAAACAGCGTCCGAGCGCCAACACGATCATGCAGATGCTCGACAGCAGCCCACGCCAGAGACAAGCCGTCATACGTCGCAGTGCCGCGACCCATCTCGTCCAGCAGAACTAAACTCTTAGGAGTTGCCGAGTTCAGGATCGCTGCAGTCTCCGTCATCTCCACCATGAAGGTCGATCGGCCACGGGCCACATTGTCACTCGCGCCAATGCGCGTGAAGATGCGATCGACCAGGCCCAGCTTCATCGCCACCGCAGGCACAAACGATCCACTCTGCGCCAGGATAGCCAGCAGCGCGGCCATGCGCAGATAGGTCGACTTACCACCCATGTTCGGGCCGGTGATCAACGCCAGTGACGGCCCCTGCGCGCCGTCAAGAAAGCCCGAGTTCGGAATGAACCGTCCCGCGCCGCTCTCCTCAAGCCGTAGCTCCACCACCGGATGCCGCGCCTCGGCAAACTCGAAGACCGTCGTGTCCGCCAGGATCTCCGGCCGCGACCATCCACGCAGCGCAGCGATGTGAGCGAAGTTTGCGAGCAGGTCAATCTCGGCAAGCCGTCGTGAAGCCTCGCGCATACGCGCCGCACTCCCGAGCACCTCACGACGCAGTGCGGCGAAGATGCGTCGCTCGATCTCGCCCACACGCTCCTGCGCCGTCAGGATCTTGCGCTCGTACTCCTTCAGCTCGGGCGTGGTGAAGCGCTCGGCATTCACCAGCGTCTGCTTGCGTTCGTAGTCGCTCGGCACATTCGCCAGGTTCGACTTCGTAATCTCAAGGTAGTAACCGAAGACGCTGTTGAAGCGCACTTTCAGGCTGCCAATGCCCGTCCGTGTGCGCTCGCGTTCTTCAATCGCTGCGATCGCCTCGCGTCCACTGCGGCTCAGGCCGCGCAACTCATCCAGCTCAGCGTCCACGCCAACCTGAATGGCATCGCCCTCGCCCAGCTTCAGCGGAGGCTCATCGACCAGCGTGGCCTGGATGCGGGCACACACATCCTCCAGCGTGTCGAAGTGCTCGCGGAGCACGCCCCAGCGGCCTTGGTTCAGATCGGCCAGAGCCTCCTGCACCGGCGGCAGTGCCGCCAACGTTCGCGCCAGCGCAACCACCTCGCGAGGTCCCGCGGAATCCAGCGCCAAGCGTGCCAGCAATCGCTCAAGATCCAGCACTTGCTCCAGCGCGCGCCGCAAGCGCTCGCGAGAAGCCAGCGACCGCGCGGCCTCGCCCACAGCATCATGGCGAGCGGCAATCTCCACGACATCAATCGAAGGCCGCAGGAGCACCGCGCGCAACATGCGTTTGCCCATCGGCGTACGGCAGGCATCGACCGCGTAGCAAAGCGTCGTCTGCTGACTCTCACCGCTGAAGAGCGGCTCGATCAACTCAAGATTGCGCACGCTTACCGCATCGAGTTCCAGGCACGTCGACCGCTCATAGAACCGCGGCACATCCAGGTGTTCCAGCTCCTCATGCTTCGTCGCGCGCAGATAGTGCAGTAACGCACCCGCTGCAATCGCCGCCGAAGTCCGCCCGGCCAGGCCGAAACCCTCCAGCGAATGCGCGCGATAGTGGTTCTGCAGCAGCGGCAGGGCATAGTCCGCCGTGAAGACCCAATCCTCAACCGGCGTCCTCGTACGGACAGAGGACAGCATGTCATCGCCCGCCTCGGAGCCATCCAACTCCGGCTGCGACCCTCCCAGATGTAGTCCCGCCGGCAGCAACACCTCGCGCGGACGATTGCGCGCAACCTCCTCCGTCGCTGCAGAAACGGCATCGGCACCACGGAACTCCGTCGTGCGGAACTCACCGGTCGAGAGATCCAGCAAAGCCACACCAGCAGACTTGCGATCGTTCGCTACAGCCAGCGAAGCCAGGAATGTGTTCTCCCCGGCGCCGGCACTCGGATCCAGCGCAGTCCCCGGTGTGAAGACACGCGTGACCTCGCGCTTCACAATGCCTTTAGCCAGCTTGGGATCTTCCATCTGCTCACAGATGGCAATGCGATATCCCTTGCGCAACAGCCGCTGCAGATATCCCTCAGCCGCGTGATAGGGCACGCCGCACATGGGCTGCTGCCGCTCGCGATCGCGTGCGGTAAGAGTCAGTTGCAGTTCGCGGGAGGCGACGACGGCGTCGTCATAGAAGAGCTCGTAGAAATCCCCCATGCGAAAGAACAGCAGGGAATCAGGATGCGCAGCCTTGGCCGCTGCGAACTGCCGCATCATGGGCGACAGCTTGTCAGACGCCAGCGTCTCCGCCTGGGACTTGCGTGGCGTCTCTGTTGTGATCTTTTCCGCAGACATACTAGAACGCCAGCATACCGGTTCAGGGCATGCTGGCGCTTGGAAGGCTATCGGCGGGGCGTTGGCTACGAGCGGGTATCTGCGTCCGAGCCGTGCTGCTTCACCATCTTGTTGTACAGACCCAGGATCAGGAATGGCGCAACCCACTGGCCGACGAACAGGGCTGCGTGATCCTTGCGGATCGCCTTGAAGACCAGCGAAGCGCTGATCGACGCAATCGCCGCAGTCAGAAAGATGCCGCTGGGAACCTGGGACGTGTAGCTCTCGATGTAGGCCGTGGTCTGACCTTCGGTTGCTTCGCCTGCGTGAACGCGCTTGTCGCCTGTGAATTCAAATGCCATGATTCCTCCTGCCGGGACACTTCATTCCCGTTCTCTCCCTCGGATGCGCCATCGAGCGCCGCAGGAGACCAGAGCCATCTCGGCCATTTCATGACACAGCAGGATCGGCAGGAAGATTTCGTCTCACGCGCAGGACTACCCGATACCGCGCAGGGACCATCGATCCCGCAGCGCAGAACAGGACCTCCATCACCCGCAGCCCCCAAAGCGACGCCCGTATACTGTTACCTGGTTCGTTACGGGGTAATCCTGCGCGTTCCGCGCTGATCAATGTCGCTATTCTGGCTCAAAGTCGCGGTCATTCTCTACGGCGTCGCCTCACTGGCGGTGCTTCCGGCCGTTCTCTATGACCGGCCGCGCTGGCGCCTGCTTGCGGTGCCAGCCGCCGTCGCCGCATTGCTCTTCCACTTCGTCTCGGTGGCCGAGATGCTCAACGCCGCCCACCACTTCCTTCCGGTCAACGCCAGCGAGATCCAGGCAGTCCTCGGCCTCCTGCTCGCCGCAGCCTTCCTCGCGGTCTACGCACGCTATCGAACCCTGACGGTCGGAGTCGTTCTTCTGCCCGCCGTCTTCCTGCTCGGCCTGCTGCCCGCCTTCGCGCCCGGCCGCCGCCAGCTCGACGTTCCACTGCTCCACTCGGTCTGGCTATGGCTGCACATCGGCCTGCTCCTCGCGGCCTACGCGGCGCTCTCCGTCTCCGTGCTCGCCTCGGTTCTGTATCTCATTCAAGAGAAGCGCCTCAAGTCGCGCACCTCCGCCGGCATGCTCAGCAAGCTGCCGCCGCTTGAGACGACCGACCAGATCGCGCTCAAGTCGCTGCTGATCGGCCTGCCCTGCATGACCGCCGGCCTCCTCATCGGCACCACCCTCGCGCAGATGACCTACGGTGCCGCCTACTTCCGCGACCCCAAGGTCCTCCTCTCGTTCGCGATGTGGATCGCCTATGTCGCCATGATCGCCATTCGTCGCAGCAGCGGTCTGCGCGGACGCCGTGCCGTCTGGCTCAGCTCTTTCGTCTTCTTCATCATGCTGGCGGTGTGGTCGGCGGACACGGTCAGCAGCGTGCACCAGTTTGCGGGGCGCCCGTGAGTCTCTCGCTACTCGGCGTCAACCACAACTCAGCACCCATCGACGTTCGCGAACGGCTCGCCATCGCGCCCGGCCGCCTCGCCGACGCCACCCGCTCGCTCGTCCACCACCCCGGCGTCCGCGAAGGCCTCATCCTCTCCACCTGCAACCGCGTCGAGCTCCTCATGGAGCACGAGTCCGCCAGCGACCTCCGCAGCTTCCTCTCCGACTACTTCGCGGTCCCCACCGCCGTCCTCGCGCCGCACCTCTACGAGTTCCGCGAGCAGGAGGCCATCCGCCACCTCTTCCGCGTAGCCTCCTCCCTCGACAGCATGGTCGTCGGCGAACCCCAGATCCTGGGCCAGGTGAAGGAGAGCTACACCGTTGCGCGCGAAGTCGGCGCCGTCTCCTCCACACTCGAGCGCCTGCTGCAGTCCGCCTTCACCGTCGCGAAAAAAGTCCGCACCGAGACCGAGATCGGCTCCTCCTCCGTCTCCATCGCCTCCGTCGCAGCCGACCTCGCAAAGCAGATCTTCGGCTCACTCAAAGGCAAGCAGGTCCTGCTCGTTGGCGCGGGTAAGATGAGCGAGCTCGCCGCACGCCACCTCATCGCGCAGGGCGCCAGCTCCATCCTCGTCGCCAACCGCACACCCGAACGCGCGCAGCGACTGGCCGAGCAGTTCCACGGCCTCGCCGTCCCATTCGCTGACCTCCAGCAGCACGCGCCCAAGGCCGACATCATCGTCACCGGCACCGGCGCCCGCGAGCACCTCTTCAACGTCCGCGAGGCGCAGGCCATCCTCCACGCCCGCCGCGGCCGGCCCGTCTTCTTCATCGACATCGCTGTCCCGCGCGACGTCGATCCCGCCGTCAACGGCGTCGACGGCGCCTTTGTCTACTCCGTCGACGACCTGCAGCAGGTAGCCGCCAAGAACATGAACGCCCGCGCCGAAGAGGCCGCAGCTGCCGAGCAGATCGTCTCCGACGAGGTCGACCGCTTCGCCGCACGCCTCCAGACGCTCGACGCCATCCCCGGCATCCTTGCACTTCAGCAGCACGCCGAGCAGCTACGCCTTTCCGAACTCGACCGCGCCCGCGCAAAGCTGAACACCCTCACGCCCGAGCAGCAGGAAGCCGTGGACGCGCTCACCCGCTCCATGATGAACAAATTCCTGCACGCTCCCATGACCGGCATGCGCAGGAGCGCCAACGAGGGAGACTCCGCCACCCTCACCATCATCCAGCGCCTCTTCAGCCGCGATCGCTGATCCGCCACGTCAGACCTCTCCCCGGCCCAACCGTCCATCTCACAGAACGTGAGGTGGTTTTCATGGCAGCACACGACAACGACACACAAAAAGAACCACGCGGCCTCGGCGAACACACGCGCGGCCTGGCAAGCGAGTACGCTCACGAGCAGGGCTGGCAGCTAAATGAAGAGCAGCGCACCAGGCAGCCTGCCGGCAAGCAGAACACCGACGGTGGTACCGACTACGAGTACGGCGCACGCGACTTCGGCGATGAACCCGTCGACACCGCGCCCCTCGCATCCGAGGACAAAGTAGCAAAAGCACGCGAAGCACTCACAAAGGAGTAGCAATGGCGACCCTCAAAGAAGAGCAAAGCAAGATGCACGGCGACAAGCTGAGCGAAGCCGTCAAGGGCGGCCACGTCGATGCCGTACCCGGCGACGACAAGGCCCACGCCCACTCGCACGCAGCGCACCTCGCCGAAGAGGGCAAGGTGCACCTCGGTGCGGAGAACATCGGCAAGCAAGGCAGGGAAGCCGGCACCGAGGACCACCCGCCCCAGAACCCCACCCGCGACGGCAGAACCCACACGCGCCAGTAGCACCAACGCAGCACATAGAAGAGGCGGCCACCAGTGCCGCCTCTTCGCGTTACCGGCGCGATCTCGGAATCGGCAGCCCTGGCGACGGATGACGCGCAATCCGTCCATCCGGCGTCAGTTCATCCCTCCGGCTCTGCAGATCGTCCTTCTCCTGCGCAGCCTCGCTCTTCTTTCCGCCACCAAAATCCAAACCAAACTTCGGAGCACCTTCGGTCCCGGTAATCTTCACCGGTATCTCCGCGCCTGCACCGTGTTTGCTGAAGAACGGATCGGCCAGCTTCAGCAGGAAGCTCTTCCACCCGGTAGCAACCATCTGCGAAACAGTCGCCGCCGTCCGCACCTTGCCATGGAAGTCGAAGGTCTTCCCATCCAGCGAGTACACGCCATCCAGCGCAACCTGCGCACCCGGCAGCAGGTAGTTAAGCTGGCTAACCGTCATCTGCCCGCGACTCAGCACCAGCGAGCCGCTCATCTGCGAAGGCACATCCGAGGCCCCCGGCCTGGCATCCTTCGGATTCCCCTGCGCCCGCAGGCTCAGCATGTCCACCTTGTCCTGCACCTGCGGATTCGTAAATCGGATCTGCCGCAGTCTAAATCTGCCCTGCATCTCCAGCTTCTTCGTCACGCTCTCCCTGCCGTACGGCACGCGTAGATGCATCTTCATGCTGATGCCGCTCTGCATAAAAGGCGGCCGCGTCTTCACGGCAAGCTCCAGAAAATCCCGCAACCGCCCCGCAGGAATGTCTACATCCAGATCCGTGATGTGCCCCTTACCCTTCACATTCAGGATTGCGCCGGCACACGTAAACTCGCTGCCGCCCAGCTTCGCCTGCACCGACTGCAGATAGGTGTCGCCGTTCGTGCCGTCGATCACCGCACGGTAGTGTGTCGCCAGCGGCATCGGATGATTCGCCGTATCCAGTGAAAAGTCCGGCGTGGTCGTCGTGCCATCCGCCTCAATGCGGTTCAAACGGCCGTTGAAGCTGCCTGCCGACGACAGCGTGCCGCCCACTCCCTTGATGCTGTTCAGCTCCGCATGATCGAAGACGTAATCTCCCCGCACTGCTGACTCGCCGGGCTGCTCTGCGTTCCAGGGACCAAAGGCGCCGGATGCATGGATCTGTCCCCGCGGGAACGCGTTCATCAGCGTGGCCTCGTACTCCATCGGCTCACCCTCACCCACATGCCGCAGCCGAATGCGCTCCAGGGCAAAGCGTTTCGGATCCTTGTTCGCCTTCGCCGTGCCAATCACAAGTGTCGAGTTTTCCACCAGGATCTCGTCTGCGATCACCTCGATCTTGCCGCGCCTGCGTCTCGCAGGTGCATCGGCAACACGTTCCTGCCTCGGCGGAATGCGGATGGTCATGCCGGCCACGCGCACCGTGCCCACATGCATCGGCTTCACAAAGAGGCTGCGCAAGGGCGTGTGGAATTCAAACTGTCCCACCGTGATCAAGGGATCGTTCGCGCCCGCCGTCACCACGTCATCCTGCGAGTAGATACGCAGGCCGCTACCGGTGACCGCAAAGCCATGCAGCAGCGAGACGTCGAAGTAGTCGAGCTCCACACGACTGTGAAATCGTGTCTGCAAGGTCTCCACCACGCGTCCTCGCAGGATCGGCCCAGCCCGCCGGACCATCACCTCGCCGACCACCAGCAGCGTCAGCAGGCAGACCAACAGCCCAGCGCCGATCCACCACCACACACGTTTTCGCGGCACCGCGGACGTGCGGTTCGAGTGCATCCCGAAATCGTCTTTCCCATCCGCCAAGCATCACTCCCAACACCACACAGTCTGCAACAGAGAGCAAACTGTTGAGCAACTTCACCTGCAACTCGGACGATGCAACCCGCCTTACGTCAACGCGGCTGTGAATCGCGGCTGGGCATCCCGCGAAGAGCGCAGTATGATGGCCGCATGCATCTTCGCATAGGATCGCGCGGCTCGCGGCTGGCGCTCTGGCAATCGAATCACATCGCTGCACATCTGCGCGCGCTCGGCCACACTGCGGAAGTCACCATCATCCGCACCACCGGCGACCGCCTGCAAGACCCGGCATTCGCCGCCACCGTGCTCGGTCCGGACGGCAGGATCCCGGCGAACATCGATGGCAAGGGCATCTTCATCAAGGAAATTGAGGAAGCACTTGAGGCGGGCACCATCGACCTCGCCGTGCACTCCCTCAAGGACCTTCCGACGCAACTGGATGCGCGCTTCACGCTCGCCGCCATCCCGGAGCGTGCGGACCCACGCGACGTCCTCCTCGTGCCGGAGTGGCTGCAGATTCATACGCTGCCCGCGAACGCACGCATCGGCACCACGTCGCCGCGCCGCATCGCGCAACTGCGCGCACTCAATCCTGAATTTCAATTCGTCGCCATCCGCGGCAACATCGACACACGCATCCGCAAGCTCGGTCGCGGCGACTGCGACGCACTCGTGCTCGCCGCCGCGGGGCTCGACCGCCTTGGGCCTCGCCTGCTCAAGCCCGTCGAACTCGACCCGCAGCACCCGGAGTACGGCCGCACGCCACATATCGAATGCATCACGCATCCAGAGCACGATCACCTCGGCGAGCACTTCGATGCCAAGGGCCATGAGCACGGGGAAGAACTGCCCGGCCAGGCCGACTGGATCCGCCAGCGATTCGATCCGGAGATGATGTGCCCGGCTCCCGGCCAGGGCGCACTCGCAATCGAGACCCGTGCAAACGATGCGGCAACCATCGCCGCCATCCAACCACTCGACAACGCCGAAACTCGTTACGCAGTCGAGGCGGAGCGTTGGCTCCTCCACGCACTCGGCGGCGGATGCGCACTCCCTGTGGGCGCGCTCTGCACCCATGCCGACGGCGGCGCCACGTTGCTTGCAACGGTGGTCTCTCCCGATGGAGACGCCATGGCAAACGTCATGCTGTTTGCAACCCCCGGCGAGTCGGCTGAGAACTTCGGCACACGCGCTGCAAACGATCTCATCGCGCAAGGAGCGCGGGAGCTGCTGGCGGGAGAATTCGCCACGGCGGACGCGGAGTAACTCTTGGCAGCTCGGGTTCTTGTCACACGCGCCCCCCATCAGGCGTCCGCCCTCGGCGACGCTCTGATCGCGCATGGCCTGCGCGTCGTATCCATCCCAACCATTGCACTCACGCCACCCGCGGACGACTACGCCACGCTCGACCGCGAACTCACGCAACTCGACGAGTACGACTGGATCCTCTTCACCTCCGCCAACGCGGTCGCCGTCTTCGCAGAACGGCTTGAGGATCAGGCGGTCCCATTGAGCTGCGGCATCGCCAGCATCGGCGCAGCCACCACCAAAGCCCTTCGCGAAGCAGGCTTTCCGGTCCGCCTCCAGGCGCAGACCGCCATCGCGGAATCGCTGGCGAAATCCCTCCTGCCGCACGCAAAGGGATCGAAGATGCTACTCGTCCGCGCAGAGCAGGGTCGGGATATCCTCATCGAAACACTCACAGCAGCCGGCGCCGAAGTAACGCTGGCACCCGCCTACCGCAGCGTCATCCCCATGGAATCGGTAGACCGCCTCAAGCGCGAACTGCCCAACGTCCACGCCATCACCTTCACAAGCTCCTCCGCCGTCCAGAACCTCTTCGCGCTGCTCGATGCGGCGAAGGTTGGCCTCCCGCCCAGCGTTGTACTCGCCTCGATCGGCCCGATTACAACGGCAACACTGCAGGAACTAGGCCACAAAGCTACGATCGAAGCCCGCGACGCCAGCGTCGCTGCGCTCGCCGTGGCAGTAGCAACGGCCCTCCGAAACCAGGCATAGCTCCACAAGCTGTCAAGGTCCCGGGACCGGCGATGTAACTCATTCCAATCAAGATAAAGTTGGCGGGTAATTAGCCTGAATCCGCTAAGCTTGAAGTAGTCCTACAAATCACGACGGAAACGCTTGCCATCCCGCAGCGAAGCGGAGGATCTCCAGTTGCTGCATCCGTCAATCCGATGCCAGCGACACAAAGGTCCGTCCGTTTGCGCAAATCACGAAGCCAGAAGCAAGAGGCGGGAACCAGTGACCCTAACCCCTTTAGAATCTAATTTTTGCCCGTAACCCTTTTAGAATCTGATTTTTGCGGATACCGCCTCCGCTAACTCCTTTAGAATCTAATTTTTGCAAAAATGCGGGGGGGGGAGGGTCCCAGGAACTAGTGCGTACTCCAGGTCTTGTCGCTCGAGTTACAAACCGTCTCCAGCGAACAATCCACGCACTTTGGCTTGCGAGCCTCGCAGATCTGGCGGCCATGATGGATCAGCCGGTGCGAGAAGTTGATCCACTCCGTCTGCGGAATGATCTGCATCAGGTCGCGCTCGACCTTCACGGGATCGTCGTTCAACGTGAGTTCCAGTCGTCGCGAGAGACGAAGAACATGCGTATCCACGACCACACCGGAAGCGATGCCATACCAACTGCCAAGCACCACGTTCGACGTCTTACGTGCCGCGCCCGGAATGCGCAGCATCTCGTCCATCGTCTGCGGAATCTGTCCGCCGAACTCTTCGGTAACAACCTTCGCCGCACCGACCAGCGACTTCGCCTTCATACGGAAGAACGACAGGGAACTGAGGATCGGCTGCAGCTCCTCAGGCGTCGCGTGTGCCATCGCCTTCGGCGTCGGATACGCGTGGAACAACGCGGGAGTCACCATGTTCACGCGGGCATCCGTGCACTGCGCCGAGAGGATCGTCGCAACCGTGAGCTCCCACGCGTTGCTGTGGTGTAGCGCGCATACCGCGTCCGGATAGGTCTTCGCCAGCGCATCGATGATCGCAGCAATGCGCTCCGGCGCCAGCGGCTTCTTCGTCCTGCCGACAGCCTTCTTCGTCGCAACAGGCTCCGACGCAGCAATCTGCCGCGCACGGATACCCTTCGCCGCTGCAGGCGAGACAGCTTTCTTCGCAGGCAGCGGCTTCGCCGGTTTGACGACCTTCGCCATTAGCCCAGGCGATCCAGCATGTCGGCAGGCGTGACGCGTACGCACGAGAAGATCGGGAAGTCCTTCAGCGTGTACATGCTGATCTCGGTCTCGCGGAGCTGCTGCACCAGGTCGACGAAGTCCTCAGGGAAGTTGGTCTCGAACGCGACCACAAACTCCTGATCGTCGATGCCGAACGAGTACGTCGTGTTCAGCTTCACGCGCGGGTAAGCAAGGCCAACGCGGATGTGCTCTTCCATCAGCCGGCGACGCTCTTCCAGCGACAGCAGATACCACGGACGCGTCTTCCAGAACGGATAAACGAAGATGTACTTGTGGCCGCCGGGACGGATCGCGCCGCGACCCTCGCCTTCGCTCTCGTCCTCGCGGTCGATCTGGTACTGCGAACGCTTCGTCATGGACAGGAAGCTGTGCGGCGTCTCCAGGTAGCCACCCAGCGGCGAAGCCAGCAGCTCGCTGCGCATGCGGTTCATCTCCTCAACGGAGTAGCAGATCGACCAGACGCACATGTCGACATCGCCGCGCGTTCCGACCGTCGAATAGGTCAGCGTCAGGAACTCGCCGGGCTTGTTCCACCGCTCGATCACCTCGATGAAGGCAGCCTTCATCGCAGCCTTCTCGGCTGCAGGCAGGCGCTTCCACTCGGGCAGGACCTTATAGAAGGAGAAGGCAACGATCTGCCGCTTCACCGGCGGTCCGCCATGAGCCGCGGGTGCAGCACCATAGCTGCTCGCGGGACGTCCGCCCGTGACTGCGGGCGCAGCCGTAACAGGTGTAACGGTGTGTGCGGCGTTGGTCGGGGTCTCGGGCGCGGTTACTGTCTCAGCCATACCTCCAAGGATATCAGCGGCCGCATGACAGCGCGTAGGCACGAGCCACATCCTTCACCGAAGCACAGGCCCACGCCGGGTATACTCACCGTGGCTCCCCAAACAAAATGACTGAAAAAATCATCGATTTTCTACTGCCATACGTCACGCACCTGATCTCAGCCATCGGCTACCCCGGCGTCGCGCTGCTCATGGCGATTGAATCCGCGTGCATTCCGCTTCCAAGCGAAATCATCATGCCCTTCGCAGGCTTCGTCGTCGACCAGGGCAAGATGAACCTCTACGCCGCCGCAACCGCCGGCGCACTCGGCTGCAACATCGGCTCGGTCATCGCCTACTGGATCGGCGCGCACGGCGGTCGTCCGCTGGTGGAGAAGTTCGGCCGCTACGTACTCATGAGCCGCAAGGACCTCGACCGCGTCGATCACTACTTCCAGAAGTACGGCGACATCACAGTCCTCATCGGCCGTCTGCTACCAGTCGTGCGCACCTTCATCGCACTACCCGCAGGCATCGCCCGCATGCCGCAGCTGCGCTTCCACATCTACACGTTCCTCGGTTCGTGGCCGTGGTGCTTTGCTCTGGCGTACGTCGGCATGAAGGCTGGCGCAAGCTGGAACGATCCGCACAGCCCGCTGAAGAAGATCCTGCACAAGGCCGATGCTGCCATCATCGCGCTCGTCCTCATCGGCATCGTCTGGTTCGTCTGGAGTCACCTGAAGAACCGCAACGAAGAGTCTGCAGCGTAATAGCGTCACAGGTGGACGCGCGGCACGTCAGAATGTGGAGCCAACAACCAGGCCTACCGCGCAGGCGGCAGCGGCGGAGCTTCTGAGGTGGCAACGACTCGAAACTTCGCGCTGATGTTTTTTGCGTCGACGTTGTGCGCTGGTTCCGTAAAAGCACAATATCCACGCGACGATTCGCCGCGCGCCCTGACTCCGTGTTGTTCCCGGCGATCGGGTGAAATTCGGCGTATCCCGCGATGGCAAAGTCTGCCGGCGAGATCAAGCTGCAGCGCATCAGCACTTCCGCAATTGCTGCGGCGCGAGCCGTCGACAGCTCCCAGTTGCTTCGGAACTGCGCTGTGTGGATGGGCCGATTGTCCGTGTGACCCTCCACGCGAAGCGCCCTTCGCGGTAACGACGCGGCGAGCTTGTTCAGGATCGGCTGAACCGATGGCTTCACCTCCGCAGAGCCTGAGTCAAAGAAGCCCGCGCTGTCGAGGGACAGCGTGATGCCGTCCTCGGCATCACGCATCTTGACCAGGTGCTGTTGCAACGCAGGCGCAATGGACGCTTCGATCGCCCTCTTCTCCGCGTCACCATCGCTTCGCTCGGTGCTGACTAAAGCGGTTTCGATAGGCAGTTCCAACGGCATCGGATCGCCGCTGGAGGTCCCGGCGCCTGGTGCAAGCGGCGGCGTTGCAGCGTGTGAATCGAAGATCGCCTTTTGTTGGAAAGCTGTCTGCATAGCGGCAGCCATCTTCGACGACTTTTTCTTGTCGCTGACGCTCGACGCAAACATGACCACGAAAAATGCGAAGAGCAATGTCAGCAGGTCCGCCCAGGAGACGAGCCAGCGCTCATGGTTGACGTGTTCCGCGTGCTTCTTCTTGCCCATCGCTACGTCTTCGCCTCCGCTCTGGGGTTCGTGAGGAATGTTTTAATTTGGTCTCGATCATCCGCGGATTCAGGCCTTCCAGGATGCTGATGACGCCTTCGAGCATCATTTCCTGCATCATGACGTGCTGTTTGTGGCGAATCTTCAGCTTGCCCGCTGCTGGGAGGCAGAACAGGTTTGCCAACGCAACGCCGTAGATGGTCGCTACGAAGGCGACCGCGATGCCTTTGCCGACCTCATCAATGTTGTCGAGGTGCTGCATGACTTGGATCAGTCCGAGCACAGCGCCGATGATGCCGACAGTTGGTGCGAAGGCGCCGGCTGACTCCAGCACCTGAGGGACCTTTTCGTCCATCTCACTCTTGTTGTCGATCTCGAGCTGCAGGATCTTGCGGACCTCGCCGGACTCCGTGCCATCCACTGCCAGCATCAAGCCCTGCTTCAGGAAGGGATCGTGCACACTTGCGAGATCGCCATCCAGCGAGACGATGCCGCTCTTACGCGCCTTGTTTGCGAACTCGACGAGCTGCTTTAGAACGGCCTCTTCGTCATGATCCTTGTGCAGGAAGACACCGAGGATGCCCTTGGCGGAGGCGAGCAAGACGTTCAGCGGAAACTGCACGCTGATGGCGCCGATTGTGCCGCCAATCACGATGATGGCTGCGGTCAGTTGTGTGATCTGGGCGATGCTGCCGCCCTCCATCATCATGGCGCCGAGGATGGCGACCAAGGCGATCACGATGCCACCGATGCTTGCGAGGTCCATGGTTCTCTCCGTGTCCTGGGCGGCTAGTCGTTGGAGTGAAGTTCGATTTCGTGGGCGATGCTGGCGGAGTTGTGCGCTGTGATAGCGCTTGCCGCTGACGGCCAGGCTTCTGAGAGCACCTGTGCGCGGTAGTGCAGCGTGCGTTTCAGCACGTCATCGCAGCTTTCGAGCACGACGAGTTTTTCGCCGGTGACGAGCGTCAGCGTTGTGTCAGGGATGGATTCTGCGTGTTTTATTAGGTCGCTGTTTACGAGTAGCTTGTGTCCGTTTAGGCGGGTCAGTTCGATCATGGCCTGTTTGCTCCACTGGCCTTATCGGCTGGTGGTTCAGGAGAATGAGGAAGTTAGTCGCGGACTGCGTGGAAGCGCAGGCGGACGTAGTCCGCCCACCATTGGCCGCTGTTGTCGCAGAGCATTGGCCTAAGTAAATCAGTGACTTCCGAGACTGCTGGCTCCCGGGCGGCTTCGGGCAGACGGGCCAGGACGCCGCTGCGGAAGGTGCGCAGCCACTCCTCCATGCCTGCTTTCACGAGGGTTGGGCGGGGTACGAGGGCCATGGTGACGATGCGGAATCCGTTGGATTCGAGCAGCGTGCGGTAGTCCATTTCGGAGGGATAAAACGATCCTCCGAGCTCTTCTGCGTCAAGATTGAATCGTCTCAGTACGGCGAGTAGTGCTGTTCGTATGGAAGCGATGTTTCCGAGGCCTCCCATCTCGGCGACGAAGCGTCCGCCGGGTTTGAGCGCGCGGTGGATTCCCTGGAGGACGCTTGTCTGGTCCGTGACCCAGTGGAGGGCAGCGTTGGAGAAGACGGCGTCGAACTCGCTCTGGAAGGGGAGTGAGCGCATGTCAGCTTCGACGGTCTTCAGGCCGCGCTCGCGGGCGGCAGCGAGCATGGATGTGTCGGCGTCGCAGCCGGTGACGTTTGCGCCGGTAGCTGCGATGCGTTCGGTTAACGCACCGTCGCCGCAACCGAGGTCGAGGATGGCTTCGCCTGGCTTTGCATCCAACATGGAGAGCACTTCACCGGCCAGGTTGGCGACGAAGCGGCCGTTGGCCGCATATCGGGCAGCGTCCCAGGTTTGCGTACGTTCTGTTTGCGTCGTGTGCTCGGTCTGTGGTGTGCTGGCCATGCGATTGATTGTTCGCTGCCGCGGGCGGTGTTGCAATGATCATAAGAACTTTGCACAGGGTCATAAGAGGGTACGGAACGACATGCCGAAGTCTGCACTGGAATTCGCTGAGAGTAACAAGGCGAATGCGCTCGCTGAGTTGAAGGATTTTCTGCGCATCCCATCGATCTCCACATTGCCGGAGCATACGGGTGATGTGCGTCGCGCTGCGCAGTTCGTTGCGGACGAGCTGAAGCGCATCGGGATGGAGAATGTCCGGCTGATCGAGACGCAGGGGCATCCGCTGGTTTATGCCGATCACCTACACGCTGCGGGTAAGCCGACGATCCTTTGCTACGGCCATTACGATGTGCAGCCGCCCGATCCGCTGGATGAGTGGCTGACGCCGCCCTTCGAACCGACGGAGCGCGATGGGAATATCTATGCGCGTGGCGCTGTGGATGACAAGGGCCAACTGTGGATGGAAGTGAAGGCTCTTGAGGCTCTGTTGCAGGCCGGACCGCTGCCGGTGAACATCCGCTTCCTGGCTGAGGGTGAGGAAGAGGTTGGTGGCGAGGGTATCGCTGCCTATCTGAAGGAACATCCCGAAGAGCTGAAGTGCGACGTTGCGCTGGTGTGCGACACGGAGCTGTTTGCGCCCGATCTGCCGACGCTGTGTGTCGGTCTGCGCGGCATGATCTACACGGAGATCGAGGTGCGCGGTGCCCGCACCGATCTGCACAGCGGCATGTATGGCGGCGCTGCGCCGAACCCATTCGTCGCGCTGTCGCAGGTGATTGCCAAGCTGAAGGACGAGGATGGCCGCATCCTGATTCCGGGTATCTATGACGGCATCGATGCGCCGACGGCGGCGGAGCTGGCGGCGTGGAAGTCGCTGCCGTTCGACGAAGAGCACTACCGCGAGACAGAGGTAGGCAGCAGCGTTCTGACGGGCGAACCCGGCTATTCGGTGCTGGAGCGGACGTGGGCCCGGCCGACTCTGGACGTGCACGGCATGCCCGGTGGCTTTACCAGTGCGGGTGCGAAGACGGTGATCCCGGCGAAGGCTTTGGCCAAGGTTTCGTTGCGGCTTGTGCCCGGTATGACACCTGCGGATACCTTCGAGAAGTTGAAGGGCTACGTGGCAAGCATCGCGCCGAAGGGAGTGTCCATCGAAGTCCGTATGATCCATTCTGGGGAACCGATCGTGGTCGGTACCGACAACCGCTTTGTTCAGGCTGCGACGGATGCGATGCGCGCAGTCTTTGCGAAGGAGACGGTGTTTGTGCGTGGCGGCGGGTCGATTCCGGTGGTGGGTGACTTTGCGCGGCAGTTGAAGGTGCCGACAGTCATGATGGGGTTTGGCCTGCCGGATGACAATCTGCACGCGCCAAATGAGAAGTTCAACCTAAGTAATTTTTACCGCGGGACGGAGTCGATTGTCCGGTTCTTCGCATTGTTGGGCGCATGATTCGTACGTATGTATTAGCCGGCGGCGAGAGTTCGCGCATGCAGCGCGAACCTGGTTCGCACGCAATTGATAAAGCATTACTGCGCATGGGCGACGAGACGTTGCTGGAGCGCGCTCTGCGCATTGTGCACGATGCTGTTCCCGGCAGTGACCCTGCCATTCTGTGTGGCACGCCGGAACGCTGCGAGCGCCTGAGCGCCTATGGCCGCACGGTGCCTGACGTGACCTGTGGTTGTGGTCCAGTGGGCGCGCTGGATGCGGCGCTGCAGGATGCGGAGGGTGCGGAGTATGTCTTGCTGCATCCGATCGATCTACCGCTGCTGCCGGCTTCGCTGCTAATCCGCTTTGTCGCAACTGCAATTGCCTCTGGCGCTGCGGTGGCACATATGGTGACGGAGGGTTTTGCGCAGCCGCTGCCGTTGCTGATCCGAGCCGATGCTCGCGAGGTAGTGCGGACCGCATTGAAGAATGGGGCGTTGAAGCTGCAGCCGGTGCTGCACGCCGTTGCGGATCATCCCTGCATGCTGGGGGAGGATGGCAAGTCGATCTGTACGTTTGAGGTCTCTTCGCTGGTGTCGCCGGTTACGGCTTCGCGCGCTTTCGTGAACGTGAATACGCCCGCTGATCTCGAGATTGCCCGTGATCTAGCGGGAGTTCCGACCGAAATGGCGGGAGGCGCATCGAATTAGCATGCCCGACGAGACACTTGAAGATCACAACAAGTTGCAGCAGCAGGACCAGGTGCTCGCCAACGAAGAATCTGCCACGCAGGACATACCGCTGACCGCCGACGAGCAGGCGACCGAGGAGATGCTGAACAAGCCTCTCGTCGATGAGGTCTCAGAGGATGTTGCGGAAGAGGTCGGCGACTTCTTCGAGCAGTCGAAGGAGCAGAACGAAGTCTCCCACGAGGACAGCCAGAAGCCTTACATCTCGTTCGAGCATGTGTTCAAGTCGTTTGGTGACTTCAAGGTGCTGGAGGATGTGAGCTTCTTTGTGAAGCCGGGCGAGACACTTTGCATTCTTGGGCGGTCGGGTGTGGGCAAGTCCGTGTCGCTGCAGATGCTGATGGGTTTTCTGAAGCCGGACAAGGGCAAGGTCTGCGTTGCCAACGAGGATATCTGCGCCTTCAACGAAAAAGAGATGCAGCCGATCCGCCGCAAGGTGACGATGGTGTTCCAGAACGGTGCGCTCTTCGATTCGATCTCGGTCGGCGAGAACGTCGCATTCCCGTTGCGGGAAAAGGGTGAGCTGGAAGAAGAACAGATACGCCAGGTGGTGAAGGGCCTGCTGGAGATGGTGGGTGTGGCCGGCATGGATGACCTGTTGCCGAGCGATCTTTCGACCGGCATGAAGCGTTCGGTTGCGATTGCGCGCGCGCTGGCTGCGCAGCCGGAGGCTGTGCTGTACGACGAGCCGACGACGATGGTGGATCCGTTGATGGCGCACCTGCTGGGCGACCTGATTGAGCGGTTGAAGCGGCAGTTGCACCTGACAAGCATTGTTGTGACGCATGACATGCGGTTTGCGAAGAAGCTGGCGGATCGGCTGCTGTTCCTGCATGAAGGGACTGCGCGGTTCTTCGGTACGCTGGCCGAATTGGAGAAGATCGACGATCCGATCCTGCGCGATTTTATGGCGCTGGATGAGTTGGTGCTGCCGCAGTAGAGCAGGGAGTAGGGAATAGGGATCCGTCTGCGGGTTATGCTGGGTGCACTCACTCTATGTGCGCCCGCTTTTCTTTGGGCCGAAGGACGACCTTCATGACCAGGCATTCTCGTTGGGCAGCGGCAGTCCTTGCCGTTGTGACTGTTGCTGTTCCTGTCTATGCGCAGGAAAAGGGCAATGCGCCCTCACGTCCGACGGACAGTAACATGATTCCGCAGACGTTTACGCCGCCGAAGGCTGCGGCGGTGATCGACGCGCCGAAGGTGGCGTTCGATTACGAGAAGCGCGTGGTCATGATTCCGATGCGGGACGGAACGAAGCTCTACACAGTGATCGTCGTTCCCAAGGGCGTGAAGAATGCGCCGATGCTGCTGACGCGCACCTGCTATAATGCCGCGGCACGCGCGCATGCTGCGCGTGATCCGAAGGCTGCATTGATGGCGGCTTCGACCGGGCGCAGTGCTGCTGCTCCTTTTCCCGCGCCTGGCCGTGGCGCCGTGAAGCCGGATGCGCCGCACATGATCGACGAGTTGAACCTGAGCGATGAAGTGTATGTGCGCGATGGATACATTCGCGTCTACCAGGATGTGCGCGGCAAGTATGGGTCGGAAGGTGCTTACCTGATGACGCCGCCTCCGGTGGGACCGTGGAATCCGACGGGTGCGGATGACACGATGGACGCGTATGACACGATCGACTGGCTGGTGAAAAACACGCCCGAGTCGAACGGCCGTGTGGGCATGACCGGATCTTCGTATGAGGGCTTCACGGTTGTGATGGCATTGCTGCATCCGCATCCTGCGTTGAAGGCTGCCGTGCCGGAGAGCCCGATGGTCGATGGATGGATGGGTGATGACTGGTTCCAGTACGGTGCGTTCCGTCAGCCGAATCTCGACTACTTCATCTCGCAGACGACGGCACGCGGTGCGGGTGTGCGTGTGTCGCGCGAAGGCCGCGATGAGTACACCAACTTCCTGAAGATGGGCTCTGCGGGCGACATGGCGCGGGCGATGGGCGAGGAGCAACTGCCGTTCTGGAAGATGGTGGAGGCGCATCCGGCGTACGACGCCTACTGGCAGTCGCAGGCACTGGACAAGCTGATCGCAAAGACCGACCTGACGGTGCCGACGATGTGGCTGCAGGGGCTGTGGGACCAGGAAGACATGTATGGAGCGAACCACAGCTATGCTGCGTGGGAGCCGAAGGATACGAACAACAACATGAACTTCCTGGTGATGGGACCGTGGTTTCACAGCCAGGTGAATCGGGAAGGGCACCAGCTTGGGCCTCTGATCTGGGATACCGATACGACGGCGACTTATCTGCAAAACGTTCAGTTGCCGTTCTTCAACCAATACCTGCGTGAGGGTGCGCCAAAGGCGGATACGCCGCCGGTTTATATCTACAACACGGGCGAAGATCACTGGGACAAGTTTGCAAAGTGGCCGCTGAGTTGTGAGAGCGGCTGCGATGCGACGGCGAAGCCGATGTACCTGCAGGCGGGTGGCAAGCTGGGCTTCGATGCACCAAAGAGCAGTGGTGAGAAGTTCGACGAATTTGTGTCGGACCCGGCGAAGCCTGTGCCGTTTTCTCCACGGCCGTATACGGGTGAGAACTGGCGGACGTGGCTGGTTACCGATCAGCGATTTGTCGATGGGCGTCCGGATGTGATGACTTACACGACCGACCTGTTGAAGGAGCCGGTGCGTGTGAGCGGTGTGCCGAAGGTGAACCTGGTGGCGTCGACGTCGGGCACCGATAGCGATTGGGTTGTGAAGTTGATCGATGTGTTTCCGGATGGACATGCCGAGGCGATGGGCGGCTATGAGTTACCGATTGCGCTGGATATCTTCCGCGGACGTTATCGCACGAGCTTTGAAAAGCCCGAGGCTCTGAAGTCGAACGAGGCGCTGACGTACAAGTGGGATATGCCGAATGTGAACCATGTCTTCCAGCCGGGTCACCGGATCATGGTGCAGGTGCAGAGTTCGCTGTTCCCGCTGTATGACCGGAATCCGCAGAAGTTTGTGCCGAACATCTTTAATGCGAAACCGGCGGACTACGAGCGGGCGACGCAGCGGATCTACCATGAGGGGCCCCGTGCCAGCTTCATCAGCCTGCCGGTGGTGCCGGTCACTGCGACGCCATAGCGGATGTTGAATGAAGCGGAAGGTAATGGGCCGGCTGCTTGCCGGCCCATTGCTTTTCCTGTTGAGGGGCGGCGCAAGTGGCTTTCTGTCAGTTGTTTAGAGGGAGAGGGGTGGTGGAGGCCTGGGCGCTCCTAAATTCATTTCAACTATCTGTTGACAATGATTACCTCATCGATATATTTTGGTGTTGAACACACCGAGGGACGCCTCAAACAGTGTATAACCGACGACCCAATCAAGGAGTTCAACCTATGCGCTCGATCCTCGCCGCCGCCGCTCTGCTCGTTGCCCCCGTCATGATGCCTGCACAGGCTCTGCATTCGAATGTTTCGCACCTGGTTGCGTCCGTCGATGCTCCCGCGTTTGCCTTCCAGGCGAGTGCTGTGAAGGCTGCCACGCCCCGCATCTACACCGGCCTGAAGGCGCCGGTACGTCTGAGCGCTCTGAAGGTTGCTGCATCGCCCGCCGTGTCTGGCGAGGTGGTTGTGGAGTACACGGTCGACACGGCCGGCGTACCGCAGAACGTCCATGTTGTGAAGTCGCTCGACAACGCAACGAACGAGCGTGTTGTGGAAGCTGTGAACAAGGTCCGCTACACCCCCGGTACGCTGAATGGCACTGCGGTTGACGTTCCTGTCACGCTGCACGTCGCAATCAACAACTAAGCATTCTTCATCACGCAGCACAGAGCAGACCCTTACGTCGGTGGGTCAGCTTTCGAAGGGCCGCCCAGTCGTGGGCGGCCCTTGTACGTTTGCGTTGCTTTCTGCCTGCGCGGCTTAGTGCGTTGTTGTGTGTAGCAGGGGCGAGACGTGCCTGGCATGGGCGAGGGTGAAGACCGGGCAGGGCGCGAGGATGACGACGCGGGAGGTCCTTCGCAGCGGGAGATGCGATGCGAAGCTGGAGCGCCGGTTGACTCCGAGGACGATGGCAGAGGCATGGACCTCGCGTGCGTATTCGACGATGGCCTTGCTGACGTCTTTGGCGAAGACGGCATGCGACGAGGGTTGTAGTGCTTCCTTGCCGGATGTTATCTGCAGATCGGCTAGCGCTGTCTGCATGATCTTTGCGACGATGTGGTTCTTTGTGTCGATGGATGACTTCGGCAGGACGTGGATTGCGTGAAGCGGCACCTGCTGCTGGTGCGAGAGGAATGCTGCGTAGGCCATGGACTCTTCGACTCCTTCATGGAAGTCGGTGGCATAGACGATGGGACCGGCGTCGAGTTCGGGCGATGGCGGTAGAAAGCCGGGGCCGACCGTCATGACGGGGCAGTCTGCGTTACGGATGATGGCTTCGGCGGTGGAGCCCATCAGGAGCCGGTCGAAGCCACGGCGACCCTGTGTTCCGACGACGACGAGGTCGGGGCTCTCCTCGCGAATGGCTTGAAGGACGACGGTGGTGATGTGGCCGTCGAGGAAGATGGGCTTTACTGCGACGGTGGGTGTTTGCAGTTGCTGCGCCAGGGACTCCAGTTCGTGGCGGCGTTGCAGACCGAGCAAGGCGAGCTCCTTGTCTGCATCGGGCCACTCGGAGAGGTCGTCGTGCTCCAGGATGTAGAGGAGGCTTAGCTGCGCACCGTGATGCAAGCAGAGGCGATGCGCCTGTTCGACGGCTTTGGCGGATGCGTCGGAGAAGTCAGTGCAAGCCAATACGCGCTTGAACTGAAGTGCGGGCGCCGCGAGGTTAACTGGAGAATGAGTCTCCGCAGAGAGAATACTTGGCTGCACGGAAATGGAACTCACGGTGCACCTCCACGTTGAACCTAGCTTCTTTGTGCGGGATGGCCTGTGATGCGCGTCACGCCCGCAGATGCTCTGCGTCACCGCGTCGAGGATGTGGGTGCGGGAAGCTGGATGCGCGGGGGCGAGCGATGAAGGATAAGGTTCGAGGGTTTTGGATGTTGACGCTGGTACGTGGATGTCTTGCGGTGCTGACCGGGTGCCTGGTGATGGTGACGACGGATATGGACCGGAGCATCCTGCTGGTGTCAGTGGGCGTGGCCATTGCTGTGACGGCTCTGGCCTTGTATGGGATTGTGGATAGCATTCTGCTGCTGGCCAGTGGATTTGACTATCCGCATCGTTGGCCGAAGCGGGTGATGCAGATCCAGGGTGTTGTGGGCATTGTGATTGGCGGCTTGTTGCTGACGCTGTTCTTCGATCATGCTGGCGTGGAGTGGTTTCTGCCGATGGCAGCGCTGCAGGCACTTAGTGCGGCGGTTGGGGAATTTGTGTTGTTGAAACATACGCGGGCACAGCGGTGGGCTGTCTGGGATTTTGCGGGTGCGTTTGTTGCGACTTGTTTTGCGGTGGTCTATGCCACGATTCGGATTCGCGCGGGCGCTGGGTTTTCACCTGCGGAGTTGGCGACTGCGATCTATCTTTACCTGCTCTGCTTTGGTGCTGCGCAGGCGGCGACTGCGGTGAGGATGTTGCGGTCGAAGGTGTTGCCGTTGGACGGTCATAGCACAACTCGTGGCATGGAGCTGGCGTCTGCGCCCAAGGTTCCTTAGTCAGTTCACTTTGCGCTGACGTTTGACGTTGACATGATGTAGCGTTTTGCGAGCTCGACGCATAGCAGATAGGAGACGGTTGCTGCCGCCAGGAAGGCGAAGTAAGTCAGCGGCAACCTGGTGAAGGCTAGATCTGCTGCGAAGCGGGAGTAGGGCAGCCAGAATCCTACTGCGACGATAAAGATCACAGATAAGAGAAGACCTGTGCTGGGGCGACTGCGGAATGGCGATCGTACGGTGCGGATGACGAGCAACACCAAGGTCTGTGTGGCGAGCGATTCTACGAACCATCCGGTATGGAACTCTGCGGGACCTGCGCGGAAGAAGTGAAGCAGGACGTAGAAGGTAAGGAAGTCGAAGATGGAGCTGATCGGTCCGACGAGGACCATGAAGCGACGGATGATGGCGATGTCCCACTTCTGTGGCTTGGAAAAGTATTCTGCGTCGACGCGGTCGGTCGGGATGGTTAGTTGCGAGAGATCGTAGAGGAAGTTGTTCAGTAGCACCTGTGCCGGCAGCATGGGCAGAAATGGCAGGGCGACTGCCGCGACGGCCATGCTGAGTACGTTTCCGAAGTTGGAGCTTGTCCCCATCAGCAGATACTTCATGACGTTGCCGAAGGCGCGCCGGCCTTCGAGGATGCCCTCATGCAAGACGGCAAGGCCTGGCTGCAGGAGGACGACGTCCGCGGCGTCCTGCGCGACATCGACGGCACCGGGTGCTGCGATGCCGACATCGGCCGCGTGGAGTGAGGGGGCGTCGTTGATGCCGTCACCCATGAAGCCGACGGTATGACCTCTTCTGCGGAGGGCTGTGAGGATGCGCAGTTTCTGCGGAGGTGAGACGCGTGCGAATACATTTGCACGTTCGGCTACCTGTGTGAGCGCGTTGTCACTCATTAGTTCGAGTTCGGTGCCGAGGACGATCTCTGCGACTGGAAGACCGGCTTGCGCACAGATGTGTGCTGCGACGAGTTCGTTGTCGCCGGTGAGGATTTTGATGGAAACACCATCTCCCTGAAGGCGTGCGATGGTCTCGGCGGCATCGGGCAGGATGGTGTCGGCAAAGGAGAGGAAGCCGTTGAGTGTGAGCACGCTTTCATCGGCGAGCTTGTATTGCGGCTGTACCGGAAGTGTTCTGGTTGCGACAGCGAGGACGCGATAGCCGAGGGTGCTTTGGGCGGTGTAGTAGGCCTTCGCGCGGGAGAGCGCTTCGGCGGTCATCGCAAGCACTTTATCGCCGGATGTGAAGGATGTGAGGAGAGGGAAGATGCCTTCGGGGGAGCCCTTGCAGATGAGGGTGCGCTGTCCTGCATGGTCAACAATGACGGAGAGGCGGCGGCGCTGGAAGTCGAAGGGCAGTTCGTCGATCTTTGTCGCAGTTGGTGGTGTTGGATTGCCGGCGAGGATGGCTTTGTCGAGTGGGCTCCGGATGCCCGCCTGCAAACTGCTGTTGATGAGTGCGAGATCCTGCGGGGCGCTGGAGGCGGTTCCGTCGGGTGATGCGCTGACGACCAGCGACATGGTGCCCGCGGTCAGGGTGCCTGTCTTGTCGGAGCAGAGGACATCGATGCTGCCGAGATTTTGAATTGCCGGAAGATGTTTCACGACGACATGCTTGCGCGCCATCGCTACCGCTCCGCGGGAGAGCGTGACGGAGGTGATCATGGGGAGAAATTCCGGCGTGAGTCCGACGGCCAGCGCAACTGCAAACAACAGTGACTCGATGGGAGGCCGGTGCATGGCGAGATTAGCAGCGAGCACCAGCAGGACCATGACGAAGACGATGCGGGCGATCATGTAGCTGAAGCGCTTGATGCCGAGGTCGAAGGCTGTCTCAGGAGGTTTTGCCGCGAGGTGTGCCACGATGTCGCCGAAGGCGGTCGACCTTCCTGTTGCCGTGACGATTGCCGTTCCCGTGCCGCTTACGACGGATGTGCCCAGGAAGATCATGTTGACGGCATCTGCGGAGCTTGATGCTGCGTCGGACGTGGCTCGCTTTTCTACGGAAGTCGATTCCCCTGTGAGCATGGCCTGGAGCAGGGCGAGATCCCGTGACTGTGCGAGGCGTGCGTCGGCGGGAACGAGGTCGCCGGCGGAGAGGCGGATGACGTCGCCGGGAACGATCTGCGACCGAGGAATCTCCCGCCAGGTGCCGTCGCGCTTTGCGGTGGCAGTTGCCGCGACAGTCGCCCGCAGTCGTTCGATCGTGATGCGTGCGTGGTAGGTCTGCGCGAAGTCGATGCCGCCGCCGATCAGCACAATGGCCGTAATGAGGATGGCATCGAAGCGCTCGCCGATGGTGAGTGAGATGGCAGCCGCGACGAGCAACACGACGGAGAGTGGGTTGAAGAGAAGCAACACCTGATCGAGCCAGGGTGTCTTGCCCTGCTTCGATGCGGATTCATTGAGGCCGAACTGATTGAGGCGTTGCGCAGCCTCTTGCGTGGTGAGACCAAGGAGCGTGCCGTCCTGCGAGGCTGCATCGATGTCCGCGATGATGACTGGCATGGTGCGGCTCTCCTTCAAGGAACGATGACTGCGGAACCGACGACGTCTTCGTCCTTGATGGCTGCGAGTGCCTCATTGGCTTGTTCGAGTGAGAAGACCTTGATGGCGGGTGTGATTCGAATCTTCTCCGCGATGCTCATGAAGTCTTTTGCATCCTGCCGGGTCATGTTGGCGACGCTTCGAATCTGTCGTTCGTGCCAGAGGATGGTGTCGTAGTCGAAGGCGGGCATCTGATCGAGATGAATGGCGTTGATGGAGAGGATGCCGCCTTTGTCGAGCGACTTGAGGCCGGCGAGGACGACGCTGCCAACCGGCGCGAAGATAACGGCTGCATCGAGAGGCGTGGGCGGTAGATCGAAGGCGTCGCCAACCCATGTGGCGCCCATGGCCGCGGCTTCCTGACGATGGCGTTCGCCGCGTGTTGCGACGTAGACTTCACACCCCCACATGTGAAGGACGGGCATGACCAAGCGTGCCGACGCACCGAAGCCGAAGATGCCTACCTTCTGACCGGGCTTGACCTCGGCCACACGCAAGCTGCGGAAGCCGATCATGCCTGCACAGAGGAGCGGCGCAGCGATTTGCGGAGGGAGGGCGGTCGTAAGTGGGATCAGGAAATCCGTGCGGGCAGTTACATATTCGGCATAGCCACCATCACGCGAATAACCGGTGAAGGCGATGGCGTCGCAGAGGTTCTCTCTGTTGCTTTTGCAGAACTTACAGGTGCCGTCTGTTCCGCCCATCCATGAGACACCGACGCGATCACCCACTTGAAACTGGCTGCTGGATGTCGTGACGACTTCGCCGACGATCTGATGACCAGGGATGACAGAAGGTAGATGAAATGGGAGATCGCCTTCCACGATATGCAGGTCTGTTCGACAGACACCGCAGGCCAGGACCTTAAGGAGACTCTCGCCCTCGGCCGGTGTGGGCACCGGCCTTTCTTCGATGGTGAGAGGGGGCGCGCCGTCGTGACGTGTTCCGTGGAAGACTGCGGCGCGCATGGTGGTCGGGATCATGGTCTTCCTTCTTGTGTCGCTGGAGGCTATGGGGCGGTGTTGTGCGTTACCTGATGAGCTGTCGCTAGCTGCGCGTTCGTCCAACCATCGCCGAGCGCTGCATTCGAAGTTACGCTCGCAACAGTTTGGCGTCTTCCACTGCCTTATTCCACGGAAAGTAGTGCAGGATGAGCGGCACAGCGACGTTTTGGGCGAAGTCGAGGTGCGGGAAGAGATGAAAGTCCTGAAAGGTGAACCCGATCTTGCGGAGACGAAATGAGGCGAGGGCGTCGGTGCTCATAGGCCACGGATTCTGTGGCCTTCGCTGAGGACATTGCTGCGTCTGGACGGAGAATGCTCAAGCGTATGGCTTCGTCTCTGCTGGATGGTCCGACTATGTAGACCATTTCGCCGAAGTGCAGCTCCAGATGGACGTCGTAACGTGCGCGTGTGCGGGCTTCGCCTTCATCAAACCACCTGGTGATGCTCGTGACCTGAATCGCGATGGTGCTGGGCATGCTTATGAGTCTCAGGGCGCCGATCATGCTGTGATCTTGCGCGCGGCGACACGTATGCGATGGGTGCTGGCTCACGCTATCGGGTGATCTCGGTCACAACACGATGCCTTGCGTTGCGGTGATGAAAGCGCTGTTCCGAAATGGGCCTGAGTGAAAGGCATTTTGTGATCCGTGTCACCCCGGTGGCGAGCCGGGTGACTTAGGCTGAATTGGATTGGTGATGCCATGGCCCCGCAGTTTGCTGTCGATGACAACCCGGTGTTGCCTTCGTTATGTCTGGCCGTGGCTTGTGTTCCTGGTTATGGGGTGATCGTGGTGCCAGGAAGCGTCAGGTGCTTCGCGTGAGAGACCGGTTCCTCGCGGCGTTGCTGATGTTGGTGTGTGCGTTGCCGCTTGCGGGGCGTGCAGAGGTTGCTGCGTGTGCGGCGATGTCGGGGCAGGATAGTTTGTCGCGCAGCGCTTCGCAGTACCTGGCGTCACTGGATGTGCAGAAGATGTCCGCGGCGCGTGCGCAAGCGATCGGTGTGTTTTATGCACCGTGTGGTTTCCGGCTGGCTTGGACTGCGGATGGTGTGACGACTGCGGCAGCGCGATCGATGATGGTTGCGATGGGACAGGCGGACCGGAAGGGATTGCGTGCGGAAGACTATGGCTTGTCGTGGTGGGGCTGCCGAGCCGCTGCGACGGAGATTCCATGCGTTGGACGAGAGCGTGAGCTTGCACAGTTCGATGTGGATCTGACTGTTGCCGTAATGCGGTTTGTGTCAGACCTGAGGTATGGTCGTGCCCGGCTGCACTCTGAGAAGACCGGCTACGCCGAGGTTGCGGATAGTGGGTTTGTTGCGAACTACATCCGTGAAAACCTTGTCTCTTCGGTTGAACCCTCACGCGCGATACAAGCCCTGGAGCCGAGCTATCCGGGATACCTGAGGACCGAGAGTGCGCTTAACGATCTGCTTACGCTTGAGAACAGCGAGGCGGATGTCGTCGTACCGGACGAAGCTCGGAGCCTGCAGCTCGGTGACGCTACGGTGGTCGCTGTGGCCCTGGATGAGCGGCTTGCGCAGTTCGGTCTGCTGCCGCGGTATGTGGAGCCTGCGAGTCAACTGACCTTCGATGCCCCGAAGCAACGGGCTTTGGCCAGATTTCAGGAGTTGCATGGGCTGGCTGTTACGGGACGTGTCGACCGGGTGACCTTGCGGGAGTTGAATGTGCCGATGAAGAGGCGCGCGGCACAACTTTCGATGAGCCTGGAACGATGGCGTTGGTTGCCACATGAATTTGTTAGGCCGCCGGTCGTGGTGAATATTCCGGAGTTCCGGCTGCGCGCGTACGATCCGCAGGGGCGAGTGACGTTGTCGATGGCCGTGATCGTAGGACGTGCCGGTTCGAGGCAGACGCCGATCCTTTCCGCTCCGATGAAGGAGGTCACCTTCCATCCCTACTGGAATGTGCCGGAGAGCATCCAGATGCGCGAGATCGCGCCGTTGGTGCGGCGAGACACTTCGTATCTGAGACGGCATGACTATCAGATTGTGTCCCGGAGTGGTGCCGTGCTGGACAGTGACAGCGCCGAGGCAAGACGGTGGTTGCTGAGCGGGCAGGCTCGGGTGCGGCAGGTGCCCGGTCGGCAGAATGCGCTGGGCGACATCAAGTTCAACTTTCCGAATGTTTTCGACGCGTACATGCATGGCACGCCGCAGACTGCGCTCTTTGCGCAGACCAAGCGCGATTTCAGTCATGGGTGTATTCGTGTGGAGGATCCCAGTCGGCTTGCGGCATGGGTGCTTCGCGATGAGCGGGGCTGGACTGCCGATCGGATTGCGCAGGCAATTGCGGATCCGGCGACTGTTTCGGTATCACTGGCCGCGCCGATCCCCGTGCTGCTGGTGTATGGCACGGGGATCGCGGCAGAGGATGGGACCGTCCGCTTCTTTGACGATGTCTATGGCTACGACTCGGAACTAGCCATAACTCTGAACGAGATCACCCGGAGCAGGCAGAAGGAAGACACGAGGTCCTGGGGCGTCTCTTAGTTGGGCTTTCGTGTTGTCTGTTAGCTGATCAACCGACGATTTATAGAACTGACACTGCGAGCCATGTGAGAAGCAGGGCGATGTATACGGCTCCGAAAAGGAAGCGCAACTGCCTATGACCGGATGTGACGCCGTGCGTGCGAGGCCGGCTGAAGATAGGGATCATGGGGAAGGGGCTGGTGATGGAGTTTGTCATTGGTGTTCTCCCGGGAGTTCTGAATGAGCTTTACGCGCTGAGGCTGAGGACGGGGCATCTTGCCTGCGCGATGACTGCCGGCGTCACGCCTCTTTCCAGATAGTTCAAACGGAAGTTTGATCGGCGTGATCCGAGGACGATCAAGTCGGAGTTGGTACGCTGGGCGAGCGCGACCAGAGCCTCGGATGGGTCGCCGTGTTCGACGACGTACTCGGGATCGCACCAGTCGATTGCGGCTGCAGGCAGAGCTTTTTGAAGTGACTGTTCCAGTGCGGAGTCCTCTTCGGAAGAGTCCGTGGAACCACTCGGCCGGGTGACGCGGCAGATGACGAGGCGGGCACCGCCGTCTTCGGCGAAGGCCAGGGCGACGGGGAGTGCGCTCTTCGCCTGAGGGCTCATGTCGTTCGCGAAGAGGATTCGCTGGAACGGCACGAGCGCGTCGCAGGCCGGCGGGACGTGTGGGCCGACGGTGAGGACTGGGGGTTTCGCATTGCGAATCACTTCTTCTGCGACAGACCCCAGGACGAGCTTCTTCAGCATGCCTTTTGAGGAAGTTCCCATGACGATGAGAGCGGCGCCGCACTCGGTGGCCGTGGCGAGGATGGCCTGGGCGACGGAGAAGGATTCTGCGACGTGGAAGACGCTGTGAATGCCGGCAAATCGCGGAATCATCGCGTCAAGTTGCGCTCGCCTTGCCTCGACCATTTCCTGCACGGGAAGGACACAGGTTCCGTCGCCTGCCGGGATCGGGATGTTGAGATCGACGATGGTGACGATGTGCAGGCGGGAGCTGTAGCGGCGGGCGATCTGCAGTGCGTAGGCTTCCGCGCGGCGTGATGCCGGGGAGAAGTCGGTTGCAAAAACGATGTCGTCGAGAGCTATCTCGGGCCGCTGTCCAATCACTGGCATGTAGGTCTCCTGCGTTTTGACTTCATGCCGAAGGTAAGCGCCGAAGCGGTTTCGTACTGTGATGTCCTTAACTGCTTTCGGTGATTGGCGTCACTGCGCGGACGTGTGCCCGGCGTGAATGTAGAAATGTCGCGTGAGGCTTGGAGAAGGTTGTGCCCTGGTGGCGCTGCACTCTTCTTGCAATCCAACCATGCCGGGAGAAGGTACCGACTGATGCAGACGATGGATGACCTGACCACGAACACGGCGGAGATGTTGGGAACCACTTCTCCGATGGATTTCTTCTCGATGGTGCAGCATATCGAGTCACGCATTTGTGCGAAGACAGTCGATATGCTGAGTGCTCGCAGATGGGATGGGCCTTTGACTCAACAGGACTGGCAGATCGCCGAAGCGCTTGTTCTGGATCCGGTCCAGGTCTCATGCACTCTGCGGAGCGACGGTCTGCTCTACCGTGTCCCTGTAAAGGGATACAGGCCGGAGGAGATTCGTCTGCACCTGGAAGGTGAGCTGCTGTGCCTTTGCGGATGCCTGACGCGGCCTCATTTGCCGGCGAGAATGTTCTACACGAGGATGAAGCTGCCCGGGTTGGCACGGGACTACCGTGTAGCGGCTTGGATCTCAGGTGAGATTCTTCACATTGCGTTTACCCGGGAGCAGGCACCTGCTGCGCAAATGCTGCCTGGCAGGCCGAGGGCGGCGCAGTCGATCGAGCTGCAGTATGCGGCTGCCGTGTGATTTCAGGAAGTGGCTTGCAGGCGGGCTGTCAGGCGTCGGCTGGTTTGTTGGCGAGTGTGCACCAACGCACTTCCGGCAGTCTCCGGTCTGTCTCGGTCGGCCACGCGTCAGGGTAGCCGACGACAAGCGGCACAACGACGGAGTAATTGGCCGGGATTGCCAGCTTGCGTTTTGTTTCCGGTAAGGAAAACCAGTCTGTTGCGATGCCGACCCACGAAGAGCCGAGGCCTGCCGCTCGTGCGGCGAGCATGAGGTTTTCGGCGGCCAGGCAGCAGGCATCCCGGGCTTCCTGGGCGGTCGATCTGGCCAGTACGAGGATCAGCACTGGAGCGCCGTAGAACACCTCATAGTCGATCGCAGAGATAACGGGTCGCATGGGGGAGGCGAATGGTTCGTCTGGTGGAACGTGGAAGATCCATGCCTTCACCTCCTGTCCGATGGTCCGGATGCAGCTTGCGTCCATGAAGGTCCAGAAGGCCCAGGGCTGGGAGTTACGCGAGCTTGGGGCCATGTTGGCTGCTTCGAGCAGACTCTGCACGAGCTCGGGATCGACGGGCTGGCTGGTGAAGGATCGAACCGATCTACGATTTCGAATCGCTTCCATGCAGTCCATTACTTGATGTTGTAGCGCTAGCATGATGCCAGATCGTGGAGCGTGGCCGGTTTCAAAACGGTCAGCGAGATGCCCTTGATTGCGATGGCACCATCTTTGCGCAGGCGGCTTAACGTCCGCGTGACTGTTTCGCGGGTGGTTGCAGTCATGGAGGCGAGTTCCTCGTGCGTGAGGGTCATGGTGAGCGGTGTGCCGGTGGTCTGGCTCTCCTCCGACCAGTCCAGGATGAGGCGCGACAGGCGGCCTGCCGGTGTTTCAGGCAGGGCCATCAGACGCATCTCCTGGAATGCCGAGCGATAGTCCTGCGCGAGGGCGCGGGCGGCGCCCATGCTGGCATCGCTGAATTCGCGCATGAACTGGTGCAGTACGCGGGCATGGAGCACGCGGATGCGGCAAGGCTGGACAGCTTCTGCTGTGATCTCGTAGGGTGTTGCGCCGAGGACTGCGCTCATGCCGAGGACGTCGCCAGGGCCAGAGAGACGGAGGATGGCCGAACGGCCTTCGGTCGAGGTGGCCGTCGACTTTACCTTGCCGCTGCAGACGATGAAGACCGCCCCGGCTGATTCTCCTTCGCGGAACAGGACGTTGCCGCGCGGATACTCCATGGTGATCGAGTTCACGTCGAGAAACGCCTGCGCGGCCTGTCCCAGATTGCAGAACGCGTATTTACCTGCGTGGGGACATCCTGTGCACTTGGACATTTCGTTTCTCCTAGGTTGCCTGCCCCTATGAATGCAAACTTACAGCCAAACTTACTAAGTTGTGATATCAATCACTTGAAGTTACTTGCTGTTCCCTCAACAGCTCTCAACTGCGCAAAAGCGCGCAGCCTGTGAGCCAAATCACGCAGCACCGGTTCTATGTCAGAACTAATTCGCGCAGTCATCATTGACGACAATCTCAGCAGTCTGGAACTGTTGACGGCCGCTCTGGAGCAAAAGGGCGTTGCGCTTTACACTGCTTCCGATCCAGTCCATGGGCTTGATCTGGTCCGCACCGTGCGGCCACAGCTTGTCATTACGGATCTGGTGATGCCGGGACTGAGTGGTTTGGAAGTTCTTCGGCAAATTATGGTATTTGCGCCTTCTACGAATGTGATTCTGATGACGGCACATTACACGACCGAGACAGCGGTTGAGGCGATCCGCAACGGTGCCGCGGATTATCTGCAAAAGCCGGTTAAGATCGCGGACCTTCGGGAACGTGTTCGCCTGCTGCTGACCGCTGCCGAGAGCCGCCGGCTCGCTCTGTCGGATACTGCTGCCCACATGGAGGATCTGACCTTCGAAGGACTGATCGCGAAGAGCGCTGCGATGTGGCGCCTGTTCGCCATGATGGAGAAGATCGCGCCGCACTACCGGACCCTGTTGATTCATGGGGAGACTGGCACAGGCAAGGACCTTGTGGCGCGGGCGGTTCACGCGCGCAGCCGTACCAGGGGGAGTTTCGTCGTACTGAACTGCTCCGCGGTCGTGGAGACTTTGTTTGAGAGTGAGCTGTTCGGGCACACGCGCGGAGCCTTTACGGGCGCCGATCGGGATAAGGAAGGTCTATTTGCCGCGGCGGATGGAGGCACCCTGTTTCTGGATGAGATTGGTGACATGCCGATGTCTACCCAGGCGAAGTTGCTGCGGGCCATTCAGAACCAGGAGATCTATAAGATTGGATCGCTCGTCCCGAGACGCGTCCATGTGAAGGTGATTGCTGCCAGCCATCGGGATCTGAAGCAGGCAGCGAAAGAGGGTCAGTTCCGGGAAGATCTGTTCTATCGGCTGTCAATGGTCGAGTTGAAGGTTCCGCCCCTCCGTGAACGGAGGGAAGATATCGAACTGCTTACCGGTCATTTCGTTGAGCGTTTCGCCTCGGAGTATCGACGGAAGGTGCGCGGTGTCACGCCCCGTGCGCAACTGGTGCTGAACCGCTATGACTGGCCGGGCAATGTGCGGCAGTTGGAGCACGTGATCGCGCGGTCGTGCATGCTGGCAGATTCAGAACTGATCGACGTCGAGGATCTTCCGGATGATGTGGTCGATGTGCCCAGTACGATGCAGCTCGTTACAGCATCCCTCCTGGTGAACCAGGAGCGGCTGCTGCTGCAGCAGATCTTCAACGAGACAAATGGGAATCAGTCCGAGACGGCGAGACGGCTCGGTATCGGACGGGATGCTCTGCGATACAAGCTGAAGAAACATGGTCTGGGTTGCTAGCAGGTGAACTCGGAGATCACGGCACGGAGTTCAGCCGGGTTGACCGGCTTGACGAGGACGCGTGAGAAGCCCGCCTGGCTTAGGTGAGTGTGCTCGTACTGGCCAGCAGCCGCGATCAGAGCGATGATCGGCGTCTTCTGCAGAGGGGCTTGTCGCCTTAAGGTGGAGACTACTTCAATGCCGCTCTTCTTCGGAAGTCCTATATTCAGGACGATCACCTGGGGCAGACTGAGGATCGCGAGGCGGATTGCCTCCTCCCCATCTGCGGCTTCCAGGATGTCGAAGCCCATATCTTCCAGGATCGACCAGAGCAACTCACGTGCGTGCGCTGCGTCGTCAGCAATGAGGCATTTCAAGATGGACTCCAAGGTAGAAAGACGTGCAGACGAGCAATGGCTCACGATAGAGCCAGGATTCGGTGTAGAGCTGTGACTCCCATCACAGTTCCTTCACAATAGCGGGATAGCAAACGAGAAGGTACTTCCTACGCCGGGCTGGCTTGCGACGGAGAGCGTTCCGGCGTGCATTTCCACCAACTCTTTGCAGATTGCCAAGCCAAGGCCGGTGCCTTCGCGGACGCCGCCTGTGGTGACACCGACCTGGTAGAACTTGCTGAAGATGTTCGAGAGTTCTTCCGGCGCGATACCGATGCCGCTGTCTTCGACGGCGATGAGTGCGAAACCGACTTCTTTTGTACCTCTCATTTGAACGGATCCGCCACGTCCGGTGAACTTGATTGCATTGCTCAGGAGGTTGGTGAGTATCTGGCGCAGGCGAGTGGGATCGGCCAGTAACTGCAAGTCAGGATCGCAGGAGGCGGTGACGTTGAGCGCCTTCTCTTCCCAGGTCGTTCGGAGAGCGTCCATGACTTCGGTGAAGACGGCAGAGAGCGACAGTTCGCGGGGGTGAACGGCGAGTCCGCCTGCTTCGATGTGACTCAGGTCGAGAACGTCGTTGATGAGCGCGAGTAAGTGCTCTGAGTCGCGGCGAATATTTTCGACGAAGCGGCCTTGCCGTCCGGTGAGTGTGTGGTCCGTGTCCTCATGCAGAAGGTCAGCAAAGCCGATGATGGTGTGCAGGGGAGTCCGGAGTTCGTGACTGACGCTGGCAAGGAACTCGCTCTTTAAGCGATTCAGTCGCTCCGCTTCCTGCTGCCGGGCGGACAGCTCGCCCAGATAATCCTCTTGCAGTAGACGTAGCTGCAGCTCAGACCGCCGGCGTTCCGTTACGTCACGAATGGCTGCAACGACGAGGACCCCAGTCTCCATCACGATGGGACTGAGGCTGATCTCAACAGGAAACTCCGAGCCATCCTTACGCTTGGCGTTCAGGTCGCGTCCGTAGCCCATGGGACGTGCCTTGCCCGCTTTAACGAAAGCGGCTCGATGGTTTGCGTGGTCCGGGCGGTTTGCTTCCGGAACGAGCATTTCGATGGAAGCTCCGAATAGCTCATCGTGCTCGTAGCCAAACAGTTTTTCAGCGGCCCGGTTGGCAATGAGGATCCGACCACGATCGTCGACCTCAAGAATCGCGTCTGGTGCATGGTGAAGCAAGTCGCGATATTTACGCTCTGCAAGTAGCTCGATGCGTATTCTTGCCTCAATCTCTTCGGCATTTTTGCGGTTGGTAAGGTCGGTTGCGACCTTTGCAATACCGACGACGGCGCCGGCCTCATCCTTGATAGGGAAGAGGTTGAGCGAGACAAAGATGCGGTGTCCATCCTTATGCCGCCGCGACGTTTGGAGGTTATCGATGCGCTCGCCGCGACGAACGGCGTCCAGCACGATCTGGATGGACTCTTCCTCTTCCGGGTAAGCGAGGCGGAAGATCGGCATCCCGATTGCTTCGTCGGCTGTGTAGCCGAAGATACGGGATGCCGCTGCATTCCACGTCATGATGATGCCGTCGAGCGACTCCGCAATTACGGCGGAGTCAGACGATTCGACGATTGCGGTAAGCCATCGTCCTGGGTCGGACCATGTCTCAGCCGTTGTTGGACGAGTACCGCGGCGTCCTTCAGGTGGTCTTAACATAGGCTCAGGCGTCAAGTCTAACCCTCAACAGCTGCGATCGTCGCTGGTGATTACGATGACGGGGCATTTCGCTTCGCCAACGACGTCTGAGAGCAGGCCGCGGTTGAAGTGGGTGTGCATTGGGCCGGCTTTTTCAGCTGGCATCACGACGGCTCCCGGAGCGAGTTCCTTCAGTAGCCTCATGACACAGTCCTTCGCGATACCCTTTCGAATCTCGCGCCTTGGTATCTCCTGCGCTACATCTACTCCGGGGAGTTCTTCTGCAAGGCTGCGCAGGAACAACTCGCTCTCGATTGGATCCGGAAGTTCTGTGACGCTGTCGGAGATGGTGAAGAGAGTGAACGCGGCGCCCACTTGTCGCGACAGGTGATAGCCGTAGACAGCTGTGCCTACGTCTTCCCGTGTTTGCCCGACGATGCAGACGACTTCTCTGGGTGACCAGACTCCGCTTGGCGTCTCGGCCTTGGGGCCCACGATCATTACGGGCCAGCCGGAGCGATCCGCAACATCTTCTGCAGTGGAGCCGAAGAAGAGACGATCCAGGCCACGGGGCGCGTGCGTCCCAAGGACCAGCAGGTCCGCGGACTTCTCTCGAGCAAGCTTCTGCAATTCGTCAGAGACCATACCCCAGTGTTCCGATTTATCTGCTTTCAATCCGCTGGCACGAAGATCCTCGACTGCCTGATCCAACTGCGCGTCCGTCCTTGCTGCAGCCTGGTTGTCGAGATCTTCGAAGTACATTGCTTCGGGAGCCACGAAAGGACTTACCGGCTGGCTGACATGCGCAACGGTGATGTGGGATCCAAACCGCTTGGCCAGTGACTTTGCGCACTCCATCACCTTCTGCGAGTCGTCTGTGGGATCGAAGGCGAAGAGGATTTCGTGAGGGATCGCGTATGGATAGGTTGGCAAAGCAGTGGTCGACATGGGAATGTTGCCTTTCATCGAAGATTGATTCACGGTGAAAGTAACGCTGCGATGTGAGATTGGTTGTGATGGCGCTCACATTTGTCTGGCAGAGTGTTCCGTGTCGTGTCTCTTTCGCAGATTCAGCAGCCTGTGACTACCATCACAGCCAACTTATGTCCGCGTGCTTGATGCTGAGTTCAGACAGGACAACACATGCTCGAACCCAGATCCGCTGATGCGCACACACTGCTGGCGGATAGGTGGGAAGGTCTGCGCCGGAACTCTTCGATCGCTCTTCAAACACAGGGGAACGAGCGCTCGCATCTGGCGCGTGGTGCAGCGCTGGCGTGCGGGGCTTTTGTGTTGGCTCTGCTGCTGCGTTTCTACGGTTGGGATGCGGGCCGCTGGCTGATGGCGGGGCCGTTTACGTTATGCCTGATCGCAACGAGTGATGCGGTGCGAAGCATGCATGTCCGCTGGGATCTTCACCATGGAGGCGTCCTGTTCCTGCTGTACGCGGACATGATGCTGCTGACGCTGATTGCTGTGTGGACAGTGTGGCCACTGTGAAGTCGCGGCCGTCGTGGCGGATTAACGGACGGGACTGGCCTCTCCAACCAAAGACCCAACGCCGAGCGTGACAGCCATTGCCAGTGCTCCCCAGAAGGTTACGCGGAGTGAGCCTTTCAGTGCACCTGCTCCACCTGCGCGCGCAGCCAGGCTACCGAGGGCCACCAGGCAGAGCAGAGAAGTGACGAGGACAAACGGGATGAGGTGGCTTGTTGCGAGGCCGCCGACGATCAATGGGACGGACGCTCCTGCGGCAAAGCTGGCGGCGGATGCGAGCGCGGCCTGGACTGGTCGTGCGATGGAACCGTCCGCTATGCCGAGTTCGTCGCGCGCGTGTGCTCCGAGCGCGTCATGCGTCATGAGTTGCGTTGCAACCTGGCCTGCGAGATCGGGCGACAAGCCCCGGGTAACGTATATCTGCGTCAACTCGGCCAGTTCACCGACTGGGTCCGTCGATAACTCGCGACGCTCACGCTCCAAGTCGGATGCTTCGGAGTCTGCCTGTGATGAGACCGACACGTATTCACCGGCTGCCATCGACATGGCTCCAGCAACGAGGCCGGCAACGCCAGAGATCAAGATGGCCTTATGTGTGCCGTGCGCGGCTGCAACACCCAGGACGAGACTGGCGGTCGAGAGGAGGCCATCGTTCGCGCCAAGCACCGATGCGCGCAACCAGCCAACCCTGTTTATCCGATGACGTTCTACATGCATAATCTTCCCAGCCTCACGGTGCGACTCATTCAGGACTATAGTTCGCATTGTCACTACAGAGTTGAGCTATAAAGCGCCAATAAGACGCGATGCTTCCTGCTCAACTATTACAAGTCCTTTGAAAGTTTGCCAGAAGTTGCTGTGCCTAACCTTAGCCGTGGCATCGCGGCCGTCACGCTGATTTACGCCTCCGTACGAGAACGTCTGACAAGAGGCCCCGGGCACGACGGTCCAAATACTCGCATGGATCCAGGGGTTCCGTGACTCCGCATTCTCGCGACGTGTTTTTGGACCGGAAGAGGTCGCGGCGCAGACGCGTGCCGCTGCGGACGCGCATGCCAATGGATGGTCTCTGTGGAATGCGAGAAATGTTTACAGCGAAGCGGGGCTCAAGTGAGTCGAGCGTCTTGCGATGGTTGTTTCAGTTAAGTCGGCACATAGAAGAGAAGGTAATTACATGGATGTTCTACCGAAGGTGCCACCTGCTCTGATTGCAGAGGTGAAGCCGGATCTTTTCCCGATGTATCCGGTGAAGCAGGATGCACCCTTGATCTCGGATGAAGACAGACGGGCACATCGCAAGGCACGCACCCCTCTTTGGCGCTACCTGTTGCATGCGCGTCCTCTTGCCGTACTGACGGCGCCCATCATCTATCTTTGCTTTGTTGCGTTTCTGTTTCTTGATGCTGTCATCACGCTGTACCAGGCGATTTGTTTCCCTGTGTATGGCGTTCCCAAAGTCAGACGCGCAGACTATCTGATCTTTGACCGGGGCGCGCTCGTCTACCTGAATGTGCTTGAGCGCCTCAACTGTATTTACTGTTCCTACGCCAACGGTCTTATCGCTTATGTGATGGAGGTTGTTGGGCGGACGGAACAGCATTGGTGTCCGCTGAAGCACGCTCGGAAGGCTGCCGCACAGCATAGCCGCTACAGCCACTTCCTCCCGTATGGCGATGCTGCCGAGTATCGGAAAAAGCTGGATACGGTACGGGATGACTTTGGGGATCTGCGTTCGTAATTTGATGAGATGAGCGTCGCAGACGGAGGGGCATCTCTGTGCTGAAGCGAATGGCTAGATCCCTACGACGTGGCGCTTCCACATGCTGCAGTGACGGCAATCACAAGAATCTTCCGAGTTGAAGCGCATGCTGAAACCATGCCGGGGGATCCTATGTCAGAACCGATACTGAGTATTGAACCCGCGGGCGTGAGCAAGCCCGTGGTGGACGTGCCGCCTCTTTCCATCCACAAGATTGTCGTTGGCTATGAGAACGATGAGTGCGGTAACAGAGCTCTACGATGGGCCGAAGAGATTGCGACCGTTCTCAAGGCAGACCTAATTGTTACGCATTCGGTTCCGCCACCGCCCGGCGTGATCGATATCTACTATGAACAGCTTAAAGAAGAGGTGCTGGACGAAGCCCGGGACAAGATCGCGGACGCGATCCACCGTCATCTGCAGCATTTCGATCGGCCGATCAAGGAGGTCGTTAACTTTGACGGGCCTGCGAAGCTGATGCTTCGGACGGCGTCGGAGACGGATGCCGACCTGGTCATCGTTGGGTCTCACGGGCGGAAGGGAATCGATCAATTCCTCTTCGGATCGGTGTCGGAATCACTTGCGTTTCGTTGCACTTGCCCTGTCCTGGTTTGCGGTCCGGAGTGCGAGCCACCTGATATGCGGCGGAAGACGGTCGTATTTGCGAGCACTCCATCGGAGACGAGTGTTCGCGCGGCGGAGTATGCAAGGGCAATTGCGGAGTACGCCGGTGTGAAGCTACTTGCGATGCATACGCCGGCAGAACGTCCGCCGACGGAGGCTCATGACAGGCTCTGGAAGGAGGAATACGTCAAGGAGTTGTTGCGTATTGCTTTGGGTGAGCCTGCGGATGATGCGGCAGATATCACCTATTGTGTGGAGTATGGAGATCCCGCTGAGGAAGTACTTACGCTGGCCAACAAGGAAGACGCGGCACTGATCGTGATTGGCAGCGGAGAGCGTATGGTTGGTGCGGATCACTTCTCGTGGCGGCCGACGGGAGAGATTCTGAGATCTGCACCCTGCCCGGTGTTAGTCGTTAGTGACAACTCCAAATAGTAGGTTCTGTTCTTGTGCAAGAAAAAAGGCGTCGACCTGGTTCAGGCCGACGCCGAAATAAAATCCCGGACTGTCTGGATATGTCCTGGTCCGTCCCGGGAATGTTTTCAGTTAGGGATGGATGGTGAGATGATTTGAAACCTGCTGAACGCCGGGTGCCTGCCAGGCTGCGCGTTCTGCTTTTTCGCGCTCGGACCAGGAGTGGACGTTCCCGTAGAGCGATACTGTGCCGTCGCTGGTGTAGACAGACATGGATCGAGCGTCGAGGTCGACCATGCGTTTCAGTGCGTCCTCGATCTTCTGCCGCACTTGTTCGCTGGTGGCTCGCTGTTTGATTTGCAGGAGATTCACGATGCCGCGAACTCCGTTGATAGAGTGCGCGGCTGTCTCTGCATTCTCGAGTTCGTAGTGCCAGTCCACTGCGCCGGTCAGTGTTACGAAGCCACCAGAGACGGCAACCTTGATCTTTTCGTCGGGGACGCTTGCGTGAATGCGCAGCGCTTCTACCACGTCGCGTGCGATCTCCGGATCAGTACGCATGCTGGGTGGCTTTACCTCAATGTCATTCGCGACGGAGACAACGCCGAACACTGTCTTGGCGGCACGTTCTGCGGCGAGCTTCTCCAGGTAGCCATGTACGAAGCCGGTGAGCATCACATTTGCATCCTGCACCTTGACGCTAATGTCCTTGGAATGGATTTCTGGCTGCCAGGTGATCTGCTGCATTACGTCGTCCTGGATGCGTTGATCGTGGGTCTTTGTGTAAGAAGCAATGCTGGACATCGGAAGGTTCCTCCTTGGGGATGTAAGGGTGGGTCGGACGTGATGCAGAGGCCGTATGTGTGCGGCCCGATCTTCGTCCTGATACGTAGAAACACCTTGCAGCGACAGATCTCAACTCATGTGTCGTCGCGCCTGATGCAAACTTAGCGCGCGGTCCCTTCGCTTGAAGTGATGTCTGTCACAGGTGCCTGTGAGTTCTCCGGAGTGACGCTTAGGCGACGCGTCGAGGCAAGTTCGGGTAGACTTCAACCACTTTCAGGGAGTCGCTAATCCTCGGGTTCTATGCGCATGAAGCCCGTCTGTTGCGCGATGCAAAGTGCGACCTCGAGCCTAGCGGCGTAAGGAGATGGATGTGAATCGCAGAAGGCTACTTACAGGTGCGACGGGAAGCTTTGCCGCGTTGCTGACACCCTCATTGTCTTCAGCAAGTTTCAGCTCAGAAGCGCTTGCAGAGAGCGCTTCGTCGATGCGTTCGGATTGGACGGAGCTTCTCGTCAAGATTGTTGATCCCGTCCTGCGATCCGCCGCGGCAGGAACGTTGTTTGAAGCGATGCCGGTGGAGGCTGCTGCTGGCCAGGAGGCAGATCGCCGTGGTGTCTCGCCGCTGGAGGCGCTGGCAAGGACGTTGTCTGGCATTGCGCCGTGGCTTGAGAACACGACACTGACAGGCGCGGAAGAGGCTGAGCGTGCGCGTTGTGCCGCACTGGCTCAGAAGGCCATTGCGATGTCAGTTGATTCGGGTTTGCCCTCTTATCTGCGATTTGGTTCGGCACGGCAGACCATCGTGGACGCAGGATTTCTATCGCTCGCGATGGCACGCGCTCCGCGCACTTTGTTGCATGCGCTCCCCGAGCCGGTGAAGAAGCATCTTGGTGAAGCTTTGCGTGCGACACGGCGACAGACGCCGCCTTACAACAACTGGCTGCTATTCGCTGCGATGGTTGAGGCGTGTCTGTCGATGCTGGGAGAAGATTGGGATCGTGAGCGCGTGGATTATGCTCTGCGCGAGCACGCAGCTTGGTTTCTGGGTGATGGCATCTATGGTGATGGCCCGCACTTCCACGCGGATAACTACAACTCCTACGTGATTCATCCCTTCCTGGTGGCTCTGATGGAGGTTGTCGGGGACAAGGAGACGGCGTGGACTGCGATGCGGAAGCCGATCGTCGAGAGAGCGAAACGGTTTGCCGCGTTGCAGGAGCGGAGCATTAATCCAGATGGCAGTTTCCCGCCCATCGGACGTTCCATTGCGTACCGTTGCGGTGCATATCATCATCTGGCGGATGCTGCCTTGCGCCGGCAGCTACCAGAGCATCTTTCGCCTGCGCAGGCTCGCTGCGCGCTGAATGCGGTGATCAAACGCACGATGCTTGCTCGTGGCACCTTTGACACAAAGGGGTGGCTTACGATCGGGCTGGCCGGGCATCAGCCCTCGCTGGGTGAGACCTATATCTCCACGGGGAGTTTGTATCTTTGCACTACAGCTTTCCTGCCATTGGGACTACCCGCGAGCGATCCCTTCTGGAGTGGGGCGGCGGAGAAGTGGAGTTCGTTGCGTATCTGGTCCGGAGAAGATCATGCCGCCGACCACGCAACGGATTGACGCGTTCAGAAAAAGAGAGGTCCGCATATTGTGTGAGATGCGGACCTCTTGAGTTGATTGGTTAGAAGGAGATGCGGCCGCTGAAGCGGAGTGTGCGGTTGGATGTGGACAGCACGCTCTGGATCTGACCGAAGCCGCTGTCATTGACGTTCGCGACTGGTGCACTCCATTGCGGAGTATTCGTTACATCGAAGGACTCTGCTTTCAGGATGATGGCAAGCTCACGGTAGATTGGAATGTTGCGAGTCAGTCCTACGTCAAGGTTGAAGTACCCTGGGCCGCGCACTGAGTTACGCGAGGTGTTGCCGTTCGAAGACGCGTTCGGCAGCTTGGCATAATTTCCCTGGTTCTGGATGTAATACGGATACACACTCGATCCGGGTTGATACTTTGTGCCGGCTCTGACCGGCTGCGAGATCTGGTTGGGAACCACAGTATCACCGTTGCCTGCCTGCGATGAGTCCGTGATCTGAAAAGGCCTGCCGCTGTAGTAGGTGGTGATGGTATTCAGGTCCCAACCGCCTACGAGACTGCCAACAAAGCCTGAACTCAGAAACTGGCGACCTCTGCCGAAGGGAATCTTATAGACCGTCCATAGGGAATTCATATGGGTGCGGTCAAAGCCCGACGAGGCGAAGTTGCGCTTGTAGAGACCGGGCGTGCTGAAGGTGGGCGTGCCGAGTGTCGAGTCAGCGTCCCAGTAGTTGAGATAGTGCGACCAGGTGTAGCTGTAGCCGAATTGCAGGGTCTTCAGCTGGCGATCGCTGATCTGTAGCTGCATGCCCGAGTATTCTTCGTCTCCGGCGGGCGCCACGTTGAGGATGGTTCCGGTGTAGCGTAATGCGCCGCCGGGAGCTGTGGCATTTGCGAAGAGCGGACGGCTTGCCGCTCCAAGCGTGCTGACGCCACCCGCGTTGATGTCGATGCCTAGCACCTGACGGACATGGTGCGTGCCGACGTAACCGATGTTCAATACGACGTCATGCGCGAGGTCTCGGTCAATAAACAGGTTATAGGCTTCGATGTAGCCGCGACGCCACTTCTGCGGTGCAGTCTGTGTCGTGTAGTTGAAGGGCAAGGGAACGATGCCGGTATTGATATTAGGCACGTTCACAGTCGGGACGCCGGCCGCCAGCGCGCCGCTGGGGAGGGTGTTCATCCCCGGGGCTCCCGCGTTGGGCGCGGTGAGCGCACCGGCTGCGACGTAGTTGTTTGCACCGGTGTTGTTCAGGGTGATCAGGGCCGGATAAGAGTCGCGGAAGAAGCGATAGTTTTCCGGGTCCACCGTGATGCCGCCGCCGGCTCGGATGACCGTCTTCTCGTTGATGCGGTAGTTGATGCCGAATCGCGGGACGAGCTGTCCGCGCCCGACGTCTGCACCGGTATCGGTTGGTGTGTTGCCGCGTCCGCCGATCAGCACGTTGCTGGTGGCGGGATCGAAGCGGAAGACGCCGGTGTGATCGCGGTTCGCGAAGGGATAGTACTCGTACCGGAGGCCGTAGTTAATCGTGAGGTTCGGTGTCGCTTTCCAAGTGTCCTGTGCGTAAAAGCTGAAGACTGAAAAGCGGGGGCCATTGGGCTGGAAGAGTTGGACGGTTTTGCCGATTGCCTGCGGAAGACCGAGGAGCATGTCGGCGACGGTGCGGTAGTAGTTGGGACCATCGGCGGCCAGGCCGCTGTTGTTGCCGGTGACGCCGCCTGTGAAGGTGAACTGTCCGCGCGGGCCGGCGTTGTTTGCCTGCAGATGGTTGATGGCAGAGTGCACATACTCCCCGCCGAAACGGAAGTTGTGTTTGCCGTGCAGGTAAGTGCCGTTCAGATTGCCGACATACTGCATGTCACGGAACTGGAAGGGATTGGACTGGATGTAGTTACCGAAGCTGGAGAGTCCGGTCGGCAGAAATCCTGGCAGGCCAGACTGGAAGGGTGTTGCACCGTTGGTACCGCTGATGCCCAGAAGGTCTGTGCCGAGGTTGGTGCCGTAGTCCGGAGCGCGTGCGGCGAGATTGATGCGCACGAAGCCGGCATTCGCGTCGATGAGGAAGTTCGATGTGAACGAATGCGTCGCGCCCAGGCCGATGTTCTGGATGGTGCCAGGCGCTGTTCCAGGCTGACCACCATCCCACGTGTTGCCGATGGCGGCGCCGAGTGCGGGCGGATCGGTGATCTGCGAACGACCGATGGAGTAACGACCGAAGAAAGTGGTCTTGTCTGTCGGGTTGTAGCTGATCTTCGTGTCGTACGACGCGCGGTCATACGAGAGCACGGCGCCGCCGGGATAGTTACCGGAGATCGCGTTGACCTTCTCCGTTGGGAGGAGCGCGAGAATCTTTTGTGTGGCGGGGCTTAGTCTCCCCGTGGGGATCACGTTTCCCGGAAAGGGCGTGCGTCCGGAACCGTTGGCGTTGCCGGTGGTTGGGTCGTAGATGGTGGTACCGGTGCCCGCGAAGTTGCCGCCGCGCAGGGCTGCAAGTGGCACGTTCATTGCACCGCCCGTCTTGAACTGACGGAGCGAAACACGGTTATAGCCAAAGAAGAAGAAGAGCTTGTCGCGGATGATGGGACCGCCGATGTTGCCGCCGAACTCGTTATAGATGTTCTTGGGCAGGATCGGCGTGGTCGTGACGCGGGTGAAGTACTGGCGCGCGTTGAACTGGGCGATGGAGTTATACGCCCATGCGCCGCCGTGAAAGCGGTTGGTACCGCTCTTCACGATGAGGTTTGCAGCGATACCGCCGGCAGCACCCTGCTCTGCGTTGAAGCTGTTGGTGACGATGTTGGCTGACTCGATGGAATCTGTCGGCGGGATATAGGCAACGATGGACTGGAGCCACGGATAGCCCACGGCGGCACCGTCGATCTTGGTGGAGTTGACCGTGTTCACGATGCCGTTTGCCGTGACGGCCTGTGTCCGGCCTGGATTGCCGGCCTGTGAGTTGTTCTCAACGGGCGGCGGAACACCGGGGATGAGGCGATAGAGCCCCTGGAAGTTTCGGCCTGCGGTCGAGGTCGTCGGCAACTCCTGGACCTGCGTGGGGCTGATCTCATAGTTCACGTCCGCTCGCTCGGTCTGCAGGGCAGGCGGTACCGTGTTGACCTCAACGGTCTCCGTCACGTTGCCAACGGTGAGTGTTGCGTCAAAGCGGCGTGACTGATTCGCGCTGATGGGTACAGACTTCGAAGTGGCGGTGCCGAAGCTGGGCGCCGTGATGACGACACCGTAGGTGCCGGGCGGAAGATCGGTGAACTGGTACGCTCCGGAACTGTCCGCGGCGTCCGTGCGCGTAAGGCCAGTTGCCGGATTTGTCACCGTAACTTTTGCGCCGGGAACTACGGATCCACTGGAGTCTGTGACGACGCCGGTCAGACCGCCGTACAGAGTTTGTGCGAAGCCGTTACTGACGGCAAGGGGGGCGAGTGCGACAGCCGCAATGGCATGCAACGCGATTCTTCTGTAGCTATACATATCCACGACGTCCCCACAGTTTGTTGGAAGTAGACGCGGACTATAAGTAGCGCCAGAGCTCGTTGTCAACGTAAATCTGTTCCCGGGAGGGTGAGGGCAGCGCGTAGAAGTCCCGCTGGTGTTGGTCTTTCACGCTTCTGGACGCACTTTCATCGCACCGAAAAACATAGGTCGGTACCGGCCTCCGGTATAACGTTTTAGTAGTTATACGAGGGCCGCTTTGGTGCGTCGGCCCTGAATCGCAACATGCCGGAATCTGTTTGATTGTTTGTTGTCCTTTAGAAAGGCCAATTCCTTGAAGCTCCGCTGTCTTTCCCTGTTGTTGATCGCATCTGTGGCGACCTCGTCTTTTGCTCAGAAGTCGGAGGTGCGTCGCGCAGGTGCACCGGACTACACCCGCTACGTTGATCCTTTTATCGGTGTGGACTGGGGAGGAAACACCTTCGTCGGTTCTACGGTTCCGTTCGGCATGTTGAAGGTTGGTCCGGATATGGAGACCTTCGACGGACGCCGCTCGGGCTTTGGGTATTCGAGCAACGGCTTGATCCTTGGCTTCTCTCATCTTCACCTTAGCGGCGCTGCCGGGAAGTATGGCAACATCCGTGTCGCTCCTGTTACCGGGCCACTGAATTTGAATGACATCAAAACGCCGCGCACGGAGGAGGTCGCGAAGCCCGGCTACTATGCCGCAACGCTGACGCGACCGAAGGTGCGTGCGGAGCTTACGAGTAGCCGGCGCGTTGGCTTTCATCGCTATACCTTTCTGAATCCGGGTGAGGCCCACCTGACGGTCAATGTTGCCGCGGCACTGAACCTGGGCACGGGCTGGGAGGATCAGACCTTCGTTGGTGCCGAGGTGCATGTGGTCTCAAACAGCGAGATCCAGGGCATCGCTCGTTTTCGTGGCGGCTGGAACCGCGGTGGCGAGTATCGCGTGTTCTATGACATGCAGATCGATACGCCCGCTGCAGCCGTACGCACGTGGAATGGTGGCGAGCTGGGGACGGAGCGCGATGTGGTCGTCACCAGCGATAAGCCTGTTGGCGCTTCGTTCGATTTCAATGCGCGTGCGCATCAAGTGGTGCAGGCTAAGGTCGGCATCTCGTTTATCAGTGCGGAGCAGGCGAAGAAGAGTATCCAGGTAGAGATTCCTGGGTGGAGCTTTGAGGCTGTGCGCCATGCGAACAACAAGCTTTGGAATGCCGAGCTTGAGAAGCTGCAGGTAAAAGGAGAGACCGAGGCGCAACGTCACCAGCTTTACACGGCGATGTACCACATCATGATGATGCCGGTGGATCGCACGGGCGAGAACCCACTGTGGTCTTCGACGGAGCCGTACTACGACGACTACTACGCGATCTGGGATACGTATCGGACGTCGAGTCCGCTGCTGACACTGATCTCGCCGGACCGGCAGCGGGACATTATTCGATCGCTGATCGATATCTATCGCCACGCAGGGTACATGCCGGATGCGCGCAGCGGGAACGACAATGGCCGCACGCAGGGTGGTTCCAATGCAAACGTGGTGATTGCAGATGCTTTTGTGAAGGGGTTAAAGGGCATCGACTATGCCACGGCTTTGCAGGCGATGTTGCACGATGCCGAGGTGCCTCCGAAGGACGCGCAGAAGGAGGGCCGCGGTGGGCTGAAGGATTACAACGAACGCGGCTTCATTACGACGGCCGATGAGCGTGCCGGCTCGCGGACCGTGGAGTATGCCTATGACGACTTCGCAATTGCAGAGGTCGCGTGCGGTCTGGGCGAACAGAAGCAGATGGACCGGGCGCTTGCCCGCACGCATAACTTCGAGCACCTGTGGGATCCCAACATGGCGGTGTCAGGCTTCAAGGGGTTCCTGCGTCCGCGTAAGCCGGATGGCTCGTGGGCGGAACCGTACCTCACAGTACGCGGGACGTGGCCTGACTTTATGTATGAAGGCGACATCTGGACTTACTCGCTCTACGCACCGCAGGACATGCGTCGCCTGATCGAGATGGCGGGTGGTAACCAGCGCTTCAACGATCGCATGGACTTCACGTTCGCGCGCGGGCACTTCGATATCTCGAATGAACCTGGCTTCCTGATGCCGGTGCTCTACAACTACACCGGGCGTCCGGACAAGAGCGCGGACGTTGCGCACCTGCTGCTGGAGAAGGCATTCAACGACACGCGTGCCGGCATCCCTGGCAACGATGATTCCGGCGCGATGTCGAGCTGGCTCATCTTCCAGTCGCTTGGCATCTTTCCGGTGGCTGGTCAGGATATCTACCTGATCAGTTCGCCTTCGGTGCCCGATGCTTCGCTCGCGCTGGCGAACGGAAAGAAGCTGCACATCGTTGCGGAGGGGCTGGATGCAGCCGGCCTGAATCGCTATGTGCAGACGGCGACGTTGAATGGACGGAGTCTGACGACGAACTGGTTTCGTCACGCGGAGATTGCCAACGGAGGAACGCTGATCCTGAAGATGGGATCAGCGCCCTCCGAGTGGGGAAAGACAAATCCGCCGCCGTCCCTTAGCGACCCCGGCGCTCGCTTCTGCGAGAAGCGCTAGAGGAGAAGAGCTGGTCTGAATCTCAGACCAGCTCTTTCTTCGGGTGGCCTGCCGGAGCGAGCAGGTCTTCGATGCGGATAGGCAGGTTGCGAACGCGAATGCCGGTTGCGTGGTGAACTGCATTCGTGATCGCTGCGGCGATGCCGGCGAGGCCGATTTCGCCGACGCCACGTGCCCCGATGGCGTTGAGGTTGTAGTCCGGGTAGTCGAGGAAGGTGACGTCGATCTCCGGGCAGTCGGCGTTGACGGCCATGACGTAGTCGGCGAGGTTGCTGTTCATTGGTGCACCGCTGCGCTGGTCATATTCGGTGGCCTCGAACATGGCCATGCCGACGCCCATCACGACGGCACCTTCGATCTGGTTCCGTGCTGCGCGCGGGTTGATCATGCGACCCGCGTCGATGACGGTGACGACGCGGCTGACACGCAGACGCGCGATCTCCGGCTCCCAAGTAACCTCAGCGAACTGCGCTCCGTAGCTGTGTGAGGAGAGCTTTTCGTTGGGATTGCCGAGGGTGCCCATGGACTTGCCCTGACCGCTGATGGCCTTCACCTTGGCCATACGAATGATCTCGGCGGTGGCGACGTGTGTGCCGGACTGGCCCTTGGTCTGGACGCCACCATTGGTGAACTCGAGCATCTTTGCGTCCTTGCCATTGAAGGGACTTGCGGCAGCACCAACGGCTGCAACGAGCAGTGTCTGTGTGGCCTTCTGCGCGGCCTGCAGCACTGCGGGAACTACGGACGCGGTGGCCCAGGAGCCGCCGCTGATGGGGCCGGGCGGCAGTGCGGAGTCGCCGAGGACAACTTCGATCTTGTCAATCGGGATGCCAGTCTCGTGCGAGACCATCTGCGCGATCACCGTGTAGGTGCCGGTGCCGATGTCCTGCGTGCCGCAGGTGACGCGGGCCGAGCCATCCTGCAGAAGTTCGACGGTGGCTTCTGATTCCATGCGGGCTGCAATCCACGTGCATGCGGCCATGCCCCAGCCGAGTGTCACGCCCTCCGCATTCTTCATCGATCCGATTGCCGGGTTCCGCTTGGACCAGCCGAACTTCTCCGCGCCGGTGCTGATGCATTCCTGCATGTGCCGTGAGGAGAACTCCTGGCCGTTGCTTTCATCCTTCTGCGGCTCGTTGATCTGGCGAAGTTTGACGGGATCCATCTTGAGCTTGATGGCGAGCTCGTCCATGGCGGACTCAAGCGCGTAGAGGCCAGGTACCGCACCAGGACCACGCATGGAGGTGGGCGTGCCGATGTTCCGGCGTGCGAGGCCGCTGTTTACTGCGACGTTCTGGCAGGAGTAGATGAAGCCGGTAGCTTCGCCGCAACCTTCGTCGTAGTCGTCGAGGATTGAGGTGTGGTTGACGTAGTTCTGCTCGATGACGAGGAGCTTGCCGCTGGTGTCGGCTGCGAGCTTGATCTGCTGGTCGATGGCGGGGCGGTGGCCGACGCTCTGGAACATCATGGAGCGCGAGACGACCAGCTTGACCGGTCGGTTCAGGTTGCGCGCGCAGGCTGCGGCGAGTGCTGCATGCGGCCAGGGCCACAACTTGCCGCCGAAGCCTGAGCCGAGGAAGCGCGTGATGACTTGCACGTTCTCAGACGGCACACCGAGCTGCGCGGCGAGTACGTCACGCGAGTTGACGACGGCTTGCGATGTCTCATAGAGGGTGTACTTGCCATTCTTGTAGACGGCAACCGACGCATGGAGCTCGATGGGATTGTGCGTCTCAGCAGGTGTGCTGTAGACGGCGTCATGCTTGACGGGTGCAGAGGCGAAGGCAGTTGCGGTGTCGCCACGCTTGGTGACACTCTTCTTGCCGGTCTTCTCCACATCGCCCAGTAGCTTGTCGCTGGTGTTGTGCGGTGTCTTTGCGTAGGTGACCTTGACGGCTTCAGCTGCGGCGCGCGCCTGCTCGACGGTTTGTGCGACAGCAACGGCGACGTACTGGCCGTAGTAGCGGACGGTGGTGTCTTCGAGCGGAGGGCGCTTCTCATCCAGGATCATGGACATGCCCGAGCCGGGAGGAGTGCGGTAGAGCGCGCCGATGCTCTCGTGTGTGTAGATGGCCAGGACGCCTGGCATCTTTGCAGCCGCTGCCGTATCGATGGCGCTTATGGTGCCGCTTGCGACGGTTGCGGTGGTCGGCCATGCGTAGACGAGACCTTCAAAGTGATGGTCGGAGGAGTACATGGCCGCGCCGGTGGTCTTAAGCGGACCGTCGACACGTGACTGTGGCTTGCCGATGACGGCGCTGTCGCCGATGTTTGCGGGTTTCGATTCCTGCTGCTGATCGAGGATCATGATGCGCCTCCTATGCCGTGACCTTGGTGAGGGCTGCGGTCAGGCAGCGTTTCGCGAGTTCAACTTTGAAGCCGTTCTGTGATTGCGGGCGGGCGCCGTGCAGTGCAGCTTCGGCGGCAGCGCGGAAGTTGGCCGGCGTGGCGGCCTTGCCCATCAGGGCCTTCTCCGCTTCGCGACTGCGCCATGGCACGGCTCCGACGCCGCCAAGAGCTACGCGGACGAAGTCGATGTGATTGCCGCTTGTCTTGATGACGATGGCCGCGGAGGTGAGGGCGAATTCGTACGAGGCCCGGTCGCGAAGTTTTAGATAGAGGCTCTTCGCGCCTGATGGAAGAGCGGGAATGGAGACGTGGGTGATGAGGTCGCCGGGTTCGAGTACCGTTTCACGCTGCGGAGTATTGCCGGGCAGCGTGTAGAAGTCGGCGATGGGAACGACGCGATCGCCCTTGGCGCCGGTGATGTGGATTTTTGCTTCGAGGGCTGCGAGCGCAACGTTCTGGTCGGAGGGGTTCGACGCGATGCACTTGTCGCTGGTGCCGAGGATAGCGAGCATCCGATTATGTCCTCCGATGGCGGAGCAGCCGGTGCCGGGCTGTCGCTTGTTGCAGCCGTAGGAGGTGTCACGGTAGTAGCCGCAGCGCGTTTTTTGCAGCAGATTGCCTGCGGTCGATGCCATGTTGCGGAGCTGTGTAGAGGCTCCGCTGAGGATAGCTTCGGAGAGGACGGGATACTGCTGCTTCACAAGATCGTGATGCGCAACGGCGGTGTTGCTGGCGAGCGCGCCGATCTTCAGGCTGCCGTTTTCGCCGGGCTCGATCTTGTTGAGTGGCAGGCCGTTGATGTCGACGAGCTGCCGCGGCATCTCGACGTTTAGCTTCATGTAATCGACGAGGTTGGTGCCACCGGCGATATAGCGTACCTGGGATCCCTGCTGGGCGGTGGCCGCGGACGCCTGCGCCTTGACGGCGTCGGGGATGCTGCTGGGCGTAATGAGTTCGAAGGGCTGCATCTTGGGCTCCTCTTATGCCGTGAATTTGCCGCGGCAGCTTTGCACAGCGGCGACGATGTTGGGGTAGGCTCCGCAGCGGCAGATATTGCCGCTGAGCGCTTCCTTGACGTCCGTATCCTTGGAGCCCCAGGGCTCCTTCATCATGGCGACTGCCGACATGATCTGGCCGCTGGTGCAGTAGCCGCACTGGTAGCCGTCGTGCTCGACGAACGCCGTCTGCATGGGGTGCATGTGGTCGGGTGTGCCAAGGCCTTCGATGGTGGTGATCTCTTTGCCCTGCTGCATGGTGGCGAAGAGGAGGCAGCTGTTGGCGCGCTGGCCATTGACGTGAATGGTGCAGGCGCCGCACTGTCCGTGGTCGCAGCCCTTCTTGGTGCCGGTCAGGTGCAGGGTCTCGCGCAGGGTATCGAGTACTGTGGCGCGCGGGTCGACCTGCAGGTTGTGCTGCTGACCGTTGATCATGAGTTTGACCGGTACGGTGCCGGGAATGGTCGCAGTTGCTGCCTCTTGTGCGGCGGCTGCCGGCTCTGCTGCAGCGGCCGCGAGCGGCGCGGCCATCGTGGCCGTCGCGCCTGCGACTCCGGCCATGCCGGCACGGGTCAAAAAGGACCTGCGGCTGAGCCTTTCCAGCGAAGTCATGGGTTGTTGGCTCTCTTCATCATTCGTCGACATTGTGACCTCCATCTGCGTCCTGCTGTCCGGACGGCAGCTCCGATATTGCGAGCCTTTTTAAGGATGACGGCCTCAGGCCGTGAATCCTCGGTTCTTTGATGCAGCGATAGTACCGCCGCGGGGCGGGGGAAGACTACAGCGCGGCGGTAAACGCCATGTCGGGTTGATTGGCTCTGGCCGAAGGGGGGTAACGCGCGGGCCGGACACCTTATAAGGGGGCCGGCCCGTCGTTGCTTCTGCTTCACGAAGCAAAACAGATTTGTGCTGCCACGCAGGACTGATGGCGATCTGAGCAGGGGATTGCGTGTGCTGCTGTGCCCTCTAGCGCGGCTGTTGATAGTGCTCGTCCGTGACGTGTTCCATCCACTCCACGACCTTGCCGTCCTGTTTTTCCTGGATGGCGATGTGCGTCATGGCCGTGGTGGGAGTGGCTCCGTGCCAGTGTTTCTCGTGCGGCGAGAACCAGACGACGTCTCCGGGATGAATTTCCTCAACCGGACCGCCGTCTCGTTGTGCCCATCCGCAACCGGCCGTCACGATCAACGTCTGGCCTAGTGGATGTGTGTGCCAGGCGGTTCTTGCGCCAGGCTCGAATGTGACGCTGGCACCGACTACCAGGGCCGGGTCAGGTGCGGTGAATAGCGGATCGATGCGTACCGTTCCGGTAAACCAGTCTGCCGGTCCCTTGCCGGATGGCTGTGTTCCGACTCTCTTGATGTCCATGTGTGTCTCCCTTGAAGACAGTAACTCTTCTAGGGTGAGGGATATTGTCTGGACTGAGAAGAGTGCATGCCGGCAAACTCTTGTGAGTTACTTTCACGAATGCTTCTTGATCTTCACCGTACTCTGACCGACGGAGGAACGGCCTTTGTGGAAAGACGAAATCGTCAGGTTTAGGCGAGTACGACCTGATTTCTTCCTTCGTGCTTTGCGCGGTAGAGCGCCGCGTCGGCTTTCCTGAGCAGATCTCCGGAATTCTCAGCATCCTGCGGGAAGAGCGCTACGCCGACCGAGACGCTCAAGTCCGAATGCATTGCCAGGCCTGAGGTGAGTCGCATCCCTGCGATGGCGGTGCGGATTCTTTCCGCCGTCATGAAGGCACCTTCGACTGTCACGTCCGGAAGGATGATTGCGAACTCTTCGCCGCCGTAACGGCAGACCATATCTCCGCTGCGGATCTTAGCTTCGAAGACCGTTGCAACTTCTTTGAGAACGATGTCGCCCGTGGCATGGCCGTACTGATCGTTGAAGGTTTTGAAGTGATCGACGTCCAGCATGAGCATGGCGACCTGGCTCTTGGAGCGAGAGGCACGTGCAAGTTCCCGTTCCAGCGCGATCTCCATGAAGTGACGATTGAAAAGGCCGGTGAGGCCGTCCCGTACGGATTGGTTTTCCAGCTTGACGCGCAACTGGAGACCGGCGATGGTCATGGCAGTAAGTTCTGCGAGTTGGCGAATGCTGTCTTCGCGCGACCTCACGCCTTCGATGCTGTCCTTGTCATTCGGTGTAAGGAAGAGCATTCCGAGCGTCTCGCCTTGCGCTACCAGCGGCAGGCAGAAGTAGGTTTCGGGAGCGTCGTTGAGAAAGTGTGAGCAATTCACTTCGGATGCGCCTATCTCGCGCCACCGCAGCCGCCCGGAGCGCAGGGAGCAGCAGGAATCGGGGACGAAGATCTCCACCATGGATGCGTCGAGGCCCCAACGCGCAACCACTTCGGCCATGGCGCGTGAGTTGTTGATCATGCAGATCGTCCCGCTCGTCGCGGGCGCCAGACGAGCAAAGCTGCTGACGGCGGCGCGGTAGACCTGATCCAGCCCTGTACACAGTTGGAGTTCATCCCGGGCATCGGTCAGAAGGCGGGATTCTTCCGCACGATTGTGCAACTGCTGCACCGTGGTGGCCAGTTCGGAGTTCGTGCGGTTTGTGAGGATCGCGACGCTCTTGCGTCGAAAGGCGTCCCGGATGAGGAAGCCGAAGAGAAACACCAAGGCGAGCAGAGAGATGCCGCCCATGGAGAACTCCGTGACTACGGAGCGTTGAGAACGCTCCCTGGAGGCTTCCGTCCGTTGCTTCAGGAGCGTGCGCTCCTGTTCGGACATTCGGCCGAGTGTCTGGCGGCATTTGAGGATGTTGGTCTGCGGGGACTTGCCAGTCTCGGGGACGCGTTCCAAGTCATGGGCGAGACGTGTGGCACACGCTCCCAGAGCGGTAACCTCCTGGACTGCAACGGCATTGTCAAAGACGAGGCTGCGGATTCGGGTGCTGGATGTGCTGAGGGAGACAACGTTCGACCGAGCGGCGATGAGCTGATCTTCATTCTTGGTCGCGAGGTAGAGCCCGGTATAGGCTTCAATGCGGTCGAGCCTTTGCGATGCGCTCTGGAGGCTATTCAGCACCTCCTGGCTGTGTTCGACCCAACCTTCCGCTTCAATCAGGTTCTTGGTGTTCTGATAAACGAAACTGCTTGCTGCAACGGTGAACACGACGGAACCGAGCGCTGCGGCCAAGATCAGCGCAATTCCTATATCCAAGCTTTGTAGCCGCTTCAGCATACGCAATGGTGTTCGATACCGCCGAAGCACGCCATTCATCTTTTGAGGTATCCGGACGGCAGATACATCACGAGCGATAAATTTGTTCACGAGAGCAATGTCGCCGAGCTTCAGTTGTGGTTCGAGGGGAGGGCTTGATGTTAACGGGGCGTATTAGCATTCGTGGTCTTGAAGCAGCCTCTTACCGGTGAGAGAGCATCCCTCGGAATGACTTGTGCCGATGTCACGAGTGATATTCCATAGCGGGATCTCCGCTTGTACGTCGGGTCAGTGTACTTTTCGTTGTCCGCAATCCGTGCGGAGGGGAATGGAGCCTGATCCGTTGGAGGCTGTATGAAGTACCCATCCCCCCGCAGTCTGCGCCGCCGTATTCCGGCCGGTGCCCGATTCCTGCTTCCACTTGCGATTGTTTGCACTGGAACGGCCTCAGCGCAGTTCCGCGCTTCGATCTCCGGTACCGTGAGCGATGGCAGCGGTGCGGTGGTGCCCGGAGCGGCCGTTACTCTGACCGATCTCCAGACGAATCGTGTGATGACCACCACGTCGAATGAGAGCGGTGTCTATACCTTCAATGGATTGGCGCCGGATCAGTACAAGATTTCGGTCGCGCTCGACGGGTTCTCGCCGAAAGAACTGAACAATCTTTCTATTACGCCGGACGCGCCCAACAGCGTGAATGTGCAACTTGGGATTGCGTCGCAGAACACTTCCGTGGATGTAACGTCCGGAAGTGCTCCGGTCCTGGAGACGGCGACGGCGACCATTAGCGGGACGATCAATGAGAACCAGATCCAGCATTTGCCTGCAGCTGGGCGGGATGTTTTTCAACTGACTCAGCTTGCGCCTGGAGTGTTTGGCGATGGCGCGCAGGCTTCGAGCGGGACTAGCAATTCAAACTTGCCGGGCACTGCGGGGCCTGGTGCGGCTACGCGTTCGAATGGGATTTTCCAGACGGAGAATGCGCCCCAGGCTAATGCGAATGGTGGGCAAAACGGCAATAACAGCATCACGATTGATGGTGTTAGTACGGTTTCTGCTGTTTGGGGTGGGGCTTCGATTATTACGCCTTCGCAGGACTCGGTTGGGTCGGTGCGGGTGGTGTCGAATGGGTATGACGCGGAGAATGGGCGCTTCAGTGGCGCGCAGATCCAGGTGAACTCGAAGACGGGTACAAACCGGTTCCATGGAAGTTTGTTTCTGAGAGCTAACCGCCCTGGATTGAACGCTTACCAGCGTTACAACGGTCCGGGTACGTTCAATCCCGGGACGCCTGCGGACCGTGGTTTGCTGCGGGATGCTACGCGTTCGAACCAGTTTGGCGGCAGCATTGGCGGCCCGATTCTGCGGGATCGACTGTTCTTCTTTTTCAACTACGAGACGCAGCGAGACCACACTTCCGTGCCGGGAACGGGATGGTTTGAGACGTCTCAGTACGCTGCGCTGGCACCTGCCGGAAGTATCGCGGCGACGTACCTCAACTTTGCCGGGAATGCGCCGGTAAACGCGACCCAGATCAACCAGACTTGCTCGACGGCCGGCTTCCAGGAAGGCGTCAACTGCCGGACCGTTGGCGGCGCTCTGAACCTGGGGTCACCTGTCAGGGGTGCTCGCGGGACGCAGGACACGACATGGGTGAGTAACAGCAACCCGGGTGTGGGTGGTGGGCTGACGAACACGCCGACGATTGCGCAGTACTCGTTCCAGAACCCGACGACACAGGTGGGTCAGCAGTTCAACGGGCGGCTGGATGGGGATGTGACGAAGAAGGATCATCTTGCCTTTGCCATCTATTGGGTGCCATTGAGCCGCACGAACCAGGGCGGGCCGGGACGTGTGTATGACCTGTTCAACCACAACCAGATCAACGATGCGTACACGGTCATCTGGAATCACATCTTCTCACCGAACCTGCTGAACGAGGCACGGGCTAACGACGCGGGTTACCGGTGGAATGAAGTGTCGAGCAATCCGCAGGCGCCCTTCGGGCTGCCCACCTCGACGGTGGACACACTGGGAGCGAACAACATCAGCGTGGGGTACTACGGTGCGCCCGGACCGAGCGTGTTGAACCAGCACACTTATAACTTCAAAGATGTGGCGACGTTGACGACGGGGAACCACATCCTGAAGTTTGGCGGAGAGGCGACGCGGCTCTATTACCTGAACAATCCGACGAGCACGGCTCGGCCGGCCTACAACTTTTACAACATGTGGGCGTTCCTGAATGACGCGCCGCATTCGGAGTCGGGGGCGTTCCTTTCCGCTACAGGGACACCGGGTACGAACCGCCAGGATGAGCGGACGACGATCTGGGGTTTCTTTGCGCAGGATGATTGGAAGGCGACTCCGAACCTGACGCTGAACATGGGGCTGCGCTGGAGTTACTTTGGACCGCTGAATTCGAAGCAAAACAACATTGGTGTAGTCGAGTTCGGTCAGGGCTCTGCGATGTACACGGGCATGAGCGTTCGAACGGGTGGCCCGCTGAGCCAGGCACAGAAGGCCAACTTCGGGCCGCAGTTCGGCTTCGCGTGGAATCCGGAGGCGCTGAAGCATCGCGTGGTGCTGCGCGGCGGCTATGGACTGAACTTCAACCAGAACGAGATCGCGATCCAAGGTAATTCCGGCAACAATCCGCCCTACATCTTGAATGCGAGTTACAACAACAGCAGGATCGTGAATGGGGTCGCTACGATCGATCCGAAGATTGTTTACAGCGTGGCAAGCGATCCCAAGTCGCTGTTCGGGTACCCGGCGAATCCGAATGCTGTCGGCGGCTTCAATGCGGCGAACCTGCCCACTGCCGGTGGCGCCAGTGTTGTGGCGTTTCCGAGCACCGTCCCCACGATCTACACGCAGCACTTCTCGCTCGACACACAGTTCGAGTTGCCGCTGGGGCTTGTTGCGACGGTCGGCTACCAGGGCAGTCTTACCCGCCACCTTATTGTGCAGAGCCAGGCGTATGTCCGCACCTATACGCAGGGCTATGCTGTGAATCCGCTGGTCTCGAATCTTGCGTACTTTACGAACACCGGGACGGCGAACAACAACCAGTTGCTGGCGGGCTTGCGCAAGCAGATGTCCCATGGCTTCTCGATCGATGCGAGCTTCCAGTGGGCCAAGACGATGGATCAGGGATCGTCGCCGTACTACACCGACCCGTACTCGTTCAATCCGAGCCTGGCTTATGGACGTTCCGACTATAACTTCGGCAAGGCAGCGAAGGTCTTCGGCATGTGGCAGCCTAGGTTTTTCAAGGGGCACGGGTTTGCTCACTCGATTGCCGATGGCTGGACGGTTTCGGGGATCTACAACTTCCACACGGGCTTTCCGTTTACGCCGACGTATAACGTACCGGGTGGCAACCTTTACTACGGGACCAGCGGCTATACAACACTGCGGCCGACGTTCTACAGCGGTACCGGAGGGAAGAACCATAGCGTAAGCGCAATGCGTCAGACCCAAGGCGCGAACGTCAACTTTCCGCTTGCCGGTGCCGGACAGCCTTACTTTGGTGTGCCTGCCACGGGGATCCCGGCGGGTGGTGGCGGGTACGGTCTGCCGTCACTGCCGGGAGTGGCGCGTAATACGCTGGACGGCCCGAATTACCAGGACCTGGATGCGAGTCTCGCGAAGAACTTCGCATTACCGGGTTCGCGCTTTTTCGGCGAGAGCACGGGGCTGGAGTTCCGGATGGATGCGTTCAACGTGTTGAACCTGACGAACCTGAATCCGGGCAGCGTGGTAACCAATATCACCTCATCAAACTTCGGCACCTATAACCAAGGTCTTGCCGGACGCATTGTGAATCTGCAGGCTCGTTTCAGCTTCTAGCGAGTTGGCTTATCTGTCGTTCGCGGAGACGCAGCTGCGCCTCCGCGAGCCGCCCAAGGCTGCATCCAAGTTTGCATGGGCGGCAAGACACTGGTTGAGCGGATGCTCAACATCCATTGGCACGACATGTTCGTGCCGACATTTTCTCCCCTCGAGATTGTGATCCGCGGATCACTGATCTACCTTGCGCTGTTTGCCTTCCTGCGTATCGCGCGATCGCGGCATGCGGGGCAGATGGGACTTGCGGACATCCTGGTGATCGTGCTGATCGCGGATGCGGTTTCGAACGGGATGGCTTCGGAGTATCGATCCATTCCTGAGGGGCTGATCCTGGCGGGCACCATCTTCTTCTGGTCGTTTGTGCTGGACTGGCTCGCGTATCACGTGCCTGCGATTCGGCCGCTGATCGAGTCGGGACCCCGATGCCTGATTCGCCATGGGGTGCTGCAGGTGAACGCGATGCGCCACGAGCTATTGACGAGGGACGATCTGATGTCCATGCTGCGCGAGCGTGGGATTGAAGGCTGCCAGAACGTCAAGCGCGCCTATATCGAGGGTGACGGCGCTTTGTCCGTGATCTGTTACAAGAACGATGAGAACCGACCGAATCAACCCAAGAAGGCGCGCGTTTTTTAGGGCTGGTGCATCGAGCGGTCTTGCGAGAGCTGACGGCATCGTATGAGGGACAGCTTTGTAAGCCCTCAGACCGACTCAGGCAAAGGTGGAAAGAGGTTCGATGGAGCTTTTTGAAGGCATTCTTGTGCTGATGGTCGCGGCTGTGGTCCTGCTACAGGTCTCGCGCCGGTTCAGCCTGCCCTATCCGTCGCTCCTCGCTCTTGCGGGAATTGGAGTGGCAGCCATTCCGTTCCTGCCGAATATCGTGTTGGAACCGGAGCTCGCACTTGCAGTCTTTGTGACGCCGGCGCTGTTCGATGCGGCCTACGATACTGCTCCTCGTGATCTGAAGAAACACTGGGTGCCGCTGGCGATTCTGGCCGTTGCCGCCGTGATTATTACGACCGTTGCCGTTGGTGTGGTGGGTCATACGATGGCCGGTTTGGGCTGGGCCGCTGCGATGACGCTGGGCGCCATTGTGTCTCCGCCGGATGCGTCGGCCGTGAGTGCAGTGCTGAGCCGCTTTCCGCTGCCGAGACGGACACTGCTGATCCTGGAGGGCGAGAGCCTTTTGAACGATGCGACCGCTCTGCTGCTGTTCGGAACAGCGCAAGCGGTGGCGTTACATGGAGCTTCGACTCCTGGGAAGATCATCGGGCCGCTGCTGCTTGCGATCCCGGGCGGGGCGATTCTTGGGTATGTGCTTGGGAAGCTCTACCTGATGGTGGCGAAGTGGACGGCTGGTAGCCTGTCAGCTTCCATTGCGGAGATCGCTGTCACGTTTGGCGCCTGGATTCTCGGCGAGAAACTGCATGTCTCTCCGATCCTGGCTGTTGTGGTGCTGGCGATGACGATTGCGAAGGGCGCTCCGAAACAGGAGCCACCGCGGGATCGAGTCCATTCCACTGCGCTGTGGGGTTCGATCACGTTCATTCTTGGGGCGATTGCTTTTCTACTGCTGGGAATGCAGGTGCTGGATGCAGCAAAGCATCTGTCTGGTGTGAGTCTGAAGCAGGCCGTGATCTTTGGCGCGGCAGTGACGCTGACGACGGTGGTGACGCGGATTGCGTGGGTGTTTCTGTACCGCGTCTTTGCGGACCGACTGGATAAGAGCGGCTTGCCGCAGCCACCGGTGGGCGTGACGTTCCTAACATCCTGGTGCGGTATTCGCGGCATCCTGACGATTGCAACGGCTTCCGCTTTGCCGTACGAGTTTCCCGGTCGAAGCATGATTGTGTTCGCGGCGTTCTCCGTCGTGCTTGGAACGCTGGTGGTCCAGGGCTTCACAATTGGACCGTTGGTCAAGTTGCTGAAGATCGAGCCGGATGAGTCGCTGAAAGAGGAGTCGAACAAGGCCCGCGAGGAGCTGCTGGAGGTGGGTGTGAACTGCCTGCGTGAGCGGACGGATTCGGCAGCGAAGAGCGTTCGCAGGGAACTGGAGATTGCACTGAAAGAGGCTGCGCGACTCGACTTTTCTGCGCAGAGTTCCGGCATGGACACCGTACGCAGCATGGTTGTGTGCACGCAGCGGGAGCGGCTGATCGCACTGCGAGACGACGGCGAGATCGAGGAGGATGTCTTTCAACTCCTGGAGGAGGAACTCGACTGGGCTGCGCTGGCAGCGGCACCGTCAGAGGACCTGGCGCTGGAAGAGGTCTAGGCGAGGAGAGGGCTTACAGGTGTCTGTTGTGGTTCGCCTGGTGTTGCGTGGACCTCGGTAGAATTGCCTTGTGAGAAATACCCCTACCTCTGCCAAACTTCTTCTGCTTTTCCCCATCACCCAACTGCTGCTGGGTTGCAGCAAACCGACGGTGGATGTTGCTGCGTCTGTGACCACCCTGGGCCAGGCGACGCCTATCGAAGTGCGCGTGCATGATCCGCATGGTCTGAGCGAGTTAACCGCGACGGTCGAGCAGAATGGAACGCCGTACCAGGTGTGGCATACGGCGAGTGCATCGAAGAGCCCGGACACGACGCTGAACTTTACCGCTGGTGTGAAGGACACGCCGCAGTTGAAGGACGGTCGCGCGACGCTGATTCTGCAGGCGAAGTCCGGTGGGATGTTTGGCGGCACGACCCGGTGGGAGCGCGCGGTGAATGTGGTGACGCAGCCGCCGACGGTGAGTGCTGATTCCGATCAGCACTATCTGTATCGCGGCATGGCGGATCTGGCGACGATGAATGTGACGGGCGCGTATACGTCGGCGGGCGTGCGGCTGGGCAACCAGACATTCCGTGCGTGGCCGATGCCGGGCGGCAAGCCGGGCATGTTCTCGCTGTTTGCGTTTGCGTGGAATATGCCGCAGGAGACGATTCCTGTTGTCTATGCTTCGAATGGCGCGGGCGCGGATGTGACGACGCCGCTGACGGTGGTCTTCCCGAAGCGGGAGCAGCCGGTTTATACGCAGCACCAGATCCAGATCACTGACCAGTTCATGCAAAAGGTTCTGGGTGAGCTGGATCCGAATGGCAGCGGGACGCCGGTGGAGCGCTTCAAGAAGATCAACAGCCAGATGCGGCAGTCGAACAATAAGACGCTGGCTGAGCTGCGATTCAAGACGGCCGATCATTTTCTGTGGAGCCAGCCGTTCACGCGGCAGTCGCACTCTGCCGCGGAAGCGACGTTTGCAGATGTGCGGAGCTATATGTACCACGGCGAAAAGATCGATGAGCAGGTGCACCTGGGATATGACCTGGCGGTGACGCAGCATGTTGGCGTCGAGGCATCGAATGACGGTCGTGTGGTGTGGGCTGCGCCGCTTGGCATCTATGGCAACTGCGTTGTCGTGGATCACGGATATGGTCTGCAGACGATCTACGGCCACATGAGCCGCATCGATGTGAAGGAAGGCGATGCTGTAAAGCGTAGCCAGGTGATGGGTCTGAGCGGTATGACGGGTATGGCCGGCGGCGATCACGTCCACTTTGCGATGCAGTTGGATGGTGTCCAAATCGACGCGAAGGAATGGTGGGATCCGCACTGGATCCAGGACCATGTGGCACGCCGCGTGGAGCTGGCTGCTCACTAAGAGTAGAGGGAAGCGCTATCGCTTTACAGGAGCGCCTGGATGCCGGCTGCCGCTTGCTTGAGCAGGGTTTTGGTGTCCAGGCTGCCTGGATCGAAGAAGTGATTCAGGGCCAGACCGTCAACGAGAGCGCCCATCTGTGCGACCTGGCGGCGGCTCTCGATGGAGTTATCCAGCCGGCGGAATTCCGGCATGAGTGCTTCCATGTCCGGGCCGCACCCTCTGCGGCATACGGCGTTGTGCAGGTCTGTGAGACGTTGCTGATCGTGCGGATGACGTAGCACGTAGATTTTGAATTCCAGCGCAAGTAGAGCGCGCTCCTTATCTCCGATGATCTGGACGATGTGGGCGGCAAGGGCGGCGATGCGCTTTGCCTTGGTCGACGCGCCCTTCATGCGCTGACGAAACTGCTCCTGGCCGTCGGCGAGGTACTGCTCGAAGATGGCGAAGAAGACATCTTCCTTGTCGGCGAAGTGCGTGTAGAAGGCGCCGCGGGTCTTGCCTGCGAGGTTTGAGATGTCCTGCAGGCTTGCCTTCTCGAAGCCATCGCGCGCGAAGATCTTGCGTGCGGCGTCGATGAGTTGCTGGCGGGTGAGCAGGGAGCGATTTTGCTTGCGGCTCTGCTGCGGTGGAGCGGATCGCGAATTTTCATCAAATTGCTCTGCATCCGACATAGCTATGACAGAATCTCATAAAAGATGCATGCATGTATGTATTTATGCCTGCTCCGAAATGTCCGGAGGATGGAATGACGTTGTCCCTTGCTGCACGCCGGCAGACTAACTTGCCAGCGGTATTGAAGTTGACCGGTGTTTCAGCACTTACGCTGGCGTCGCTCTGGGTCTCGGGCTGCTCGAAGCCGGCGCCCGCTGCACCTGCGGGTGGACCGATGCCGGTTTCGGCCATTACGCTGCAGGCGCAGGATGTTCCGCTGGGCAACCAGTGGGTGGGCACCCTGGATGGCTTTGTGAATGCACAGATCCAGCCGCAGGTAAGTGGGTACCTGATTCGGCAGAACTACCGCGAAGGTTCGGTGGTGGCGAAGGGGCAGGTGCTGTTCCAGATCGATCCGCGGCCGTTGCAGGCGCTGGTGGACCAGGCGATGGGTCAGCTGGGACAGGCGAAGGGCCAGCTTGCGCAGGCGCAGGCGAACCTGGGACTGGCACAGATCAATGTGAATCGCGACACGCCACTGGCGGAGCAGCGCGCGATTGCACAGAGCCAGTTGGATAACGATAAGCAGCAGGCTGCGGCGCAGCAGGCGAATGTGGAAGCAGCGAAGGCGCAGATTGCTTCGGCCGAGGCTCAGGTGAGCACGGCGAAGTTGAATCTTGGGTTCACGCAGGTGCGATCGCTGATTGGCGGTGTTGCGGGCCAGGCTACGACGCAGGTTGGCAATCTGGTAAGTCAGCAGAGTGTGTTGACGTCGGTGTCGCAGCTGGATCCGATCAAGGTTTACTTCTCGATGAGCGATGGGGAGTACCTGGCGCTCTCGAAGCGTTCGAATGCGGGTAAGGGTGATCTGCTGAAGGGGGCGGGCACGCTGCCTTTAACGCTGACGCTGGCGGATGGAAGCGAGTATCCGCATAAGGGGCACATCCAGTTTGTGGATCGGCAGATGAATCAGCAGACGGGTGCGATCCGGATTGCGGCGGTGTTCCCGAATCCGGGAAATGTGCTGCGTCCAGGGCAGTTTGGCCGGGTGTCTGCGAATACGGAGCTGTTGCACAACGCGATTCTGGTGCCGCAGGTGGCTGTGAATGATCTGCAGGGCGTGAAGCAGCTTTACACCGTGGGGCCGGACAGCAAGGTGAAGGTTGTGAATGTGACGCTGGGGCAGCAGACGGGTAGCAACTGGGTTGTGACCGGTGGTGTTACGCCGGGCACGCGAGTGATCACGGACCAGTTGCAGAAGCTGCAGGAAGGCATGCCGGTGAGTCCGCATGCGGCGGCTCCTACGGCTTCAACATCCACCGCTGACAGCGCTTCCGCGGGAAGGTAATCATGTCGAAATTTTTCATACGCAGGCCCATTGTGGCCATCGTGATTGCGATCCTGACGGTCATTATCGGCATTGTTTCGCTGGTGAGTCTGCCTACGTCGCAATATCCGGATATCGTTCCACCGGAGATTCTGGTGCAGGCGACGTTCCCCGGCGCCGATGCGCGGACGTTGTCGCAGGCTGTTGCTACGCCGATCGAGCAGCAGATGAACGGCGTCGACAACATGATCTACATGTACAGCATGAATGCCAACAACGGGCAGGCTTCGCTGTATGTGGACTTCGATGTGAAGACGAGTCCGGATACGGATCAGATCCTGTCGCAGTTGCGTGTTTCGCAGGCGCAGGCACAGCTGCCGGCGCAGGTGACGACGGCTGGTCTGACGGTGCAGAAGGCGCTTACTTCGCCGTTGATGCTGATCGGCTTGAATTCGCCGGATAACAAGTACAGCCAGGAGTTTCTGGGTAACTACGGCATCATCAACGTGCAGGACGAGATCACGCGCGTTCCCGGTGTGAGCCGTGTGCAGGTGTTTGCGGGACAGTATGCGTTGCGTGTGTGGGTGAAGCCGGAGCAGCTTGCGAAGCTGGGTGTTACGGCGCAGGACGTTATCACCGCGCTGCAGACGCAGAACAATGTGAACCCGGCCGGACAGATCGGCGGCGAGCCGGTACCGAGCGGCCAGCAGTTCACTTACACGGTGCGTACGCAGGGCCGTCTGGTGCTGCCGGAAGAATTCGGCAATATCGTTGTGCGGGCGAATCCCGATGGCAGCATCCTGCACCTGCGGGATGTCGCTCGTATCGAGCTGGGTGAGCAGGCTTATGGGTTGAATGCGCGTTACAACGGTGCACCTGCCGGCATCATGGCGGTGTATCAACTGCCGGGTTCCAACGCGGTTCAGACTGCGAAGCTTGTCCGCGCGAAGATGGATAAGCTGCAGAAGAACTTTCCTACGGGCATGAAGTATGACGTGCCGCTGGATACGACGCTCGCTGTCACTGCGGGTATTCACGAGATTACTGAGACGCTTGTGATCGCACTCGTCCTCGTGATCCTTGTGGTCTATATCTTCCTGCAGGGCTGGCGCGCGACGCTGATTCCGTTGATGGCGGTACCGGTGTCGTTGATCGGTACGTTCATCTTCTTCCCGATGCTTGGGTTCTCGATCAACACGTTGTCGCTGTTCGGCCTTGTGCTGGCTATCGGCCTGGTGGTGGATGACGCGATCATCGTGGTGGAAGCAGTTGAGCACCACCTGGAAGAGGGCATGGACGCGCAGTCGGCGACCATCAAGGCGATGGAAGAGGTGGGCGGCCCGGTTGTGGCGATCGCACTCATTCTTGCCGCAGTATTCATTCCTACTGCGTTCATCCCCGGCATTACGGGACGGCTGTATCAGCAGTTCGCTGTGACGATTGCGATCTCGGTACTGATCTCGGCGTTCAACGCGCTGACACTTAGCCCGGCACTGGCTGCACTGCTGCTGAAGCCGAAGGACAAGAACAAGAAGCCGGGCCTCCTGGGACGATTCTTCGACTGGTTCAACCGCTTCTTTGGCCGCACCACGGACAAGTACGTTTCTACCTCCAGCATCCTAGTGCATAAGTCGGCTCTGTCG